>Ga0302135_10000046_pt1 | contig 69137 bp, 63 predicted proteins | sample CBN3_surface_MG_FD_203119 | JGI IMG/M metagenome (GOLD analysis project Ga0302135, IMG submission 203119) | Marine microbial communities from Western Arctic Ocean, Canada - CBN3_32.1 | ecosystem: Environmental > Aquatic > Marine > Oceanic | place: Canada: Western Arctic Ocean | collected...
TTGGGCAGGGCGTCGAGCATCAGCTCGAAGCCCACGACCGGGCCATCGAGATCCAGTGCGCTCAATACCGCCGGGTGAAGTTCCCCAAAATTGGCCATCACGTTGGGCCCTAGCGCGAGCACGCCGGAGCGTCCCGGGTGGTACCAGCCGGGGGCCTCGGCGCGGCTCCGCAAGCCGTCCACCGCAACGCCACAAGCCTGTAGCGCAGCGATCGCATCGGCCTTGGCGTCGAAGGCATCGAGCGCGCGACGCTCGCCCGCCCAGTGGCGCGGGCCCGACCAGCCTCGGCGCAGCCCCGCCGCGACGCGTGATTCGTCCTCGGGCGCGTCGCCGGAGAATTGGGGCCCGACCTCGAATAGGCCGACGTTCTCGCGCCCGCGGGCGACATTTTGCGCAACACCGCGAATCAGGTTGGGCAGGATCGAGGGGCGCATGACATCGAGATCGGCGCTGATCGGATTGGCCAGATGCAGAGCGCCGGGCACGCCGCCAAACAGCGCGGCATCGCTATCCGAAGTAAACGACCAGGTCACCGTCTCGCTCAGGCCCCGGGCCGCCAGGGCGTGCTTGACGAGGCTGGCGCGCTGCAACGCCAGGTCGATGGCCGAGACCGGTGTGCCGGTCGGGCGGCGCAACGAGATCGCCGGGATTTTGTCATAACCGTGGATCCGAAGAATATCCTCGACGAGATCGGCGGTTCCGGCGACGTCACCGCGCCACGACGGCGGCTCGACCACCAACTCGTGCAAACCCAGTTCATCGAGTCGGTAGCCCAGCGCCTGGAGGATCCGCCCGGCTTCGACTTCTTCCATCTCGACCCCGCCCATACGCGCAACCTGCGAGGTTTCGAAGGCAATCTGCCGACGCCATTCGGGCACCTCGCCGGCGACCAGAAGCTCGCTCGCCTCTCCGCCGCACAGCTCAAGAATCCACCTCGTGCCGATCTCGGCGCCCGGAATGGCAAAGGCCGGGTCCACACCGCGCTCGAAGCGAAAGCGCGCGTCAGACTCGATACCCAGCGTGCGTCCCGTGCGCGCCGTGCGCGCGGGATCGAACAGCGCGATTTCGAGCAGCACGTCCTTCGTACTTTCGGTACAACCCGTCGATTCACCGCCCATCACGCCGGCGATCGAAAGCAGGCCCGTATCGTCGCCGATGCCGGTCATCTCGTCGTCGAGGGTATAATCCTTGCCGTCGAGCGCGCGGATCGTCTGACCGCCGCACCCCGTGCGCAGCCACAGATCGCCCTTGATCAGGCCAGCGTCAAAGACATGGGCCGGGCGGCCTAGGCCGATCGTGAGGTAATTCGTAATATCGACCAGCGCGGAGATCGGCCTCAGGCCCACCGAGAGCAGACGTTCCTGCAGCCAGGCCGGGCTCGGCCCGTTGGTTACGCCGCGCACCAGACGCGCCGCGAACAGCGGGCAGGCGTCGGCCTGCTCGGGGGCAAATTCGAGTTTGATCGCAATCGGGCTCTCGATAGTGCCGGACACGGGAGCGCACTCGAGGGCCTTGAGACTGCCCAGGCCGGCCGCTGCCAGGTCTCGGGCAACGCCGTACACGCCGAGGCAGTCCGCCCGGTTCGGCGTGACCTGAATTTCGATCACCGGATCGTCGAGCCCCATCACGCCAGCGAAAGGCGCGCCTAGCGGCGCATCGTCGGGCAGCTCGATAATACTGTCGTGATCGTCCGAGAGCCCCATCTCGCGTTCAGAACACAGCATGCCGTTGCTCTCGACGCCGCGGATCTTGCTCTTCTTAAGTTTGATCCCAATGCCCGGGATCACCGTGCCGGGGGGCGCAAACACGCCCTTCATGCCGGTCCGCGCGTTGGGCGCGCCGCACACCACCTGCAGGGTCTCCGCGCCGGTATCGACGACGCAGACCTGAAGCTTGTCGGCGTCGGGATGAGGCCCGGCGGAGACCACCGAGGCAACCGTAAAGGGCGCGAGGGTGGCCGTCCGGTCGACCACCTGCTCGACCTCGAGCCCAAGCGCCGTCAGACGCTCCGCAATCGTCTCGACCGATTCGTCGGTCTCCAGATGCTGCTTGAGCCAAGAGAGGCTGAATTTCATCGCGCCAGGCCTCCGGCCAAGCTGGGTTGATCGAAAGCGGAAAAGCCGTAATGGCGCAGCCAGCGCAGATCGGAGTCGAAGAAAGTGCGCAGGTCGGGGATGCCGTATTTCAGCATCGCGACACGCTCGATGCCGAGACCGAAGGCGAAGCCCTGAAATTCAGTGGCGTCGACGCCGACATTTTCGAGCACGTTAGGGTGGACCATGCCGCAGCCCAAAATCTCGAGCCAGTCGCCGCCCTCGCCGATCTTCAGTTCGCCGCCCTCACGCGAGCAGGCAACGTCCATCTCGGCAGACGGCTCGGTGAACGGGAAAAACGAGGGGCGAAAGCGCACGGGTACGTCGCCGGCCTCGAAGAAGGTCCGGGCAAAGTCGATCAGGCAGCCTTTGAGGTGGCCCATGTGAGTTACCCGGTCGACCAGCAGCCCTTCGATCTGATGGAACATCGGGGTGTGGGTGATATCGGAATCGCAGCGGTAGGTCCGCCCCGGCGCGATGATGCGGTAGGGTGGCGGTCCCGCCTGCATGGTGCGAATTTGAACCGGCGAGGTATGGGTGCGCAGCACCTTGCGCGTACCGTCCTCGGCTTCGGGCAGATAGAAGGTATCGTGCATCTGGCGCGCCGGGTGTTCGGGTGGAATGTTGAGCGCCGTGAAATTGTGGAAATCGTCCTCGATGTTGGGGCCTTCGACGACCGAAAACCCCATGTCGGCAAAGATCGCGACGAGCTCGTCAGTGACTTGCGTAATGGGATGGATGGTGCCCGGTGTCTCGGGACGCGCCGACTGGGTCACGTCGATCACTTCCACTGCCAGACGGGCATCGAGCACACCAGATTGTAGGGCGGTGCGGCGCGCATAGATCGCATCGAACAGTTCGGTCTTGAGCGTGTTGAGTTCCTGGCCTGCCGCCTTGCGCTCGTCGGGATCGAGTCCGCCCAGCCCTTTCATCAAGAGCGAGACGCGGCCTTTCTTGCCCAACGCGGCGACTCGCACGACTTCCAGTGCGGCCTCGTCGCTGGCCGCCGCTATGTCGTCGAGAATCTCGGCACAAAGCTGGTTGAGATCGTCCATGTCCCTCCCCCCCCGAAAGGCGGGTCGGTGAGCCGCCGGCTCAGGCGCCCCCGGCGAGTGCAGCCTGGGCTTTAGCGACCAACTCCTTGAACGCCGCCGGCTCGCGCACGGCGAGGTCGGCCAGAACCTTGCGATCGATTTCCACGCCCGCCTTCGACAGCCCGTTAATGAACTTCGCGTAGGTCAGGCCATGCTCGCGGGCAGCGGCATTAATCCGCTGGATCCACAAGGCGCGGAAACTGCGCTTGCGGTTGCGCCGGTCCCGATAGGCATATTGCAGCCCCTTCTCGACCCGCTCGATACCGATGCGAATTGTGTTCTTTGCGCGCCCCCGATAGCCGCTCGCCCGGGAGAGAATTTTTTTGTGGCGGGCGTGCTTGGTGACGCCCCGCTTGACCCGTGCCATGGCGTCTCTCCTTTACCGGTGATAAGGCAAATATTTAAGGACGATGCGCCGATCCGACGCGGCCATGACCGCAGTCCGCCGCTGGGCGCGCTTCACCTTTTTTGCCTTCTTCGCGAGGAAATGCCGATGGCCGGCATGATTGCGCAGGATCTTGCCCGACCCCGTGACGCGGAAACGCTTCTTGGCGCCGCTCTTGCTCTTGAGCTTAGGCATTTTTTCCACCTCCTGTCCCGCCGAAGCAGGAAACTTTAAGACACGCGGGACGGCTGGGCATGCCATGGGCCGGACCGTCCAAATGAGAAGGCCGGGTTATAGCGAGGGACGGTTAGTAATGCAAGGCTTACGCACGCATCGCACGCACGCGGCTGGTGGAAGAATTGAGCGCTCAGGCGTCTTCTTCGACGGGAACGCTGACGCGGAGCCAGTGGTTAATGCGCTGGCGTAGGCGACCGGGGGTAAACGGTTTTATCACATAGTCGTTGCCCTGTGCGCCCAGACCGCGCGCCACGTCCTCGGGACTGTTGAGCGCGGTCAGGAAGATGATCGGCGCGCGCAGCAGGGGAAGTTCCTGGCGAATCCGGCGGCACGCCTCGTAGCCGTCCATTTCCGGCATCATGACGTCGAGCAGAATGAGCTTCGGACTGACGCGATAGAGCAGGCGCAATTCATCGGTGCCGTTGGTCGCGCCGAGAAAGGTATGGCCCATGACCTCTACGATTTCCCGGATCAGGCGCATGTTCACGGCATCGTCATCGACACCCATGATGAGGGAACCGGTTCGGGGCGCGGAGCTCTCGGTTTGCACATCTTCATACCCCTTGGACGCGCATAGCGAGACTGGGTGCCGGGTTGCACGAACAGGCCTTGGCCCCTCAACCCACCAACCACGTCTCCACGCTAGCGGCCAAAGGTTAGAAAGTCCGGAATCGTCGCTAAGACTTTCGCGCTAAATCACAGAAAATCCAGCAGCCTCTAAAACCCGGAGTCCGGCCAGGACCCGCCGGCTATTTTCGGGTCACTACCATGGTCATCTGGCGGCCTTCAAGCTTGGGCATTTGCTCAACCTTGGCCAAGCCCTCCAGATCCGATCCTACCCGATTGAGGACATCCATGCCGCGCTCCTGATGGGCCATTTCCCGGCCACGAAAGCGCAGGGTCACCTTGACCTTGTCCCCGTCGTTAAGAAATCGGACGATGTTGCGCATCTTGACCTCGTAATCCGCCGTCTCGATGCCCGGGCGCATCTTGATTTCCTTAACCTCGATGATTTTTTGCTTCTTGCGGGCTTCGTTGGCGCGCTTCTGGGCCTCATACTTGAAGCGGCCGTAATCCATGATCTTGCACACGGGCGGCGCCGCGTTGGGTGAAATTTCGACAAGATCAAGACCAATATTGGAAGCCATGCCAACGGCCTCCTCGGTTTCGACCACCCCGCGATTCTCCCCGGTTTCATCGATGAGTCGCACTTGCGGCGTTGTGATGAACTCATTGGTGCGCGGCCCGTCGCGTGAGGGGGGCACCGTCGACGTATGTCTAACTATCCAACCAACTCCTTCTCCATTGAGGCCCGAAGCACTCCTCGGCTCGCCTTATATCGCTGGGCTCGCTGCTTCGCGGACAAGAATATCGACCGCCTCATCGAGCGCAAGCGATTCTTGGTCCTTGGTTCCCAGGCGGCGCAGCGAAACGCTACGTTCGTCGACCTCGCGTTTCCCAATAGCCATAATAACTGGCACCTTGACCACGGAATGGCGACGAACCTTGTAGCCGATTTTTTCATTCTCGCTGTCGAGCACGACGCGCAACCCGGCGCGACCCAGCCTGTCTGCGACTTCGCGAGCGTAATCGTTGCTCTCGTCGGTGATCGTCGCAACGACGACCTGGGTCGGGGCGAGCCAGAGCGGAAACTTGCCCGCGTAGTGTTCGATCAGAATGCCCGTGAAGCGCTCGAGCGAACCCAGGATCGTCCGATGGAGCATAACCGGTCGATGCTTCGCGCCATCCTCGCCGACGTAGGACGCGTCGAGCCGCTCGGGGAGGACGAAATCGACCTGGAGCGTGCCACACTGCCACTCGCGGCCGATGACGTCGCGCAGCACGAACTCGAGCTTGGGGCCGTAGAACGCGCCCTCGCCGGGATTAAGCGAATAGTCGAGCCCCGCCTCTTCGCAGGCTTTTTTCAAAGCCGCTTCGGCGCGATCCCAGACCTCGTCGCTGCCGGCGCGGACCTCGGGCCGATCGGCGAACTTGACGTGGACGTCCTCGAAGCCGAGGTCTGCGTAGATCGAGCGTAAGAGATCGCAGAAATCCTTCGTCTCCGGCGTGATCTGGGCCTCGGTACAGAAAATATGGGCATCGTCCTGGGTAAAGGCGCGAACCCGCATCAGGCCGTGCAGCGCGCCCGAAGGCTCGTTGCGCATGCAGGCGCCAAATTCGGCCATGCGCAAGGGCAAATCGCGATAGCTTTTCACACCCTGGCGGAAAATTTGGACATGGCAAGGGCAGTTCATCGGCTTGAGCGCCAAAACTCGTTCTTCGGATTCCGCGGTGAACATATGCTCGCGGAATTTCTCCCAATGGCCGGAGTCTTCCCATAACGCGCGATCGACGAGCTGCGGTGTATTGACCTCGATATAGCCCGCACCCTCCAGCCGGCGCCGGACGTAAGCCTCGAGGATCAGGTAGAGCGTCCAGCCCTTGGGATGCCAGAACACCGAGCCCGCGGCCTCTTCCTGGAAATGGAACAGCTCCATGTCGCGGCCCAGCCGCCGGTGATCGCGCTTCTCCGCCTCTTCGAGGCGGGTCAGGTAGGCCTTAAGCTGTCTTTCGTCGGGCCAGGCGGTGCCGTAGATGCGCTGGAGCATTACGTTGCGAGAATCGCCCCGCCAGTAAGCCCCGGCCAGCTTGAGCAGCTTGAACGCGCCGACGCGGCCCGTAGACGGTAAATGCGGCCCGAGGCATAGATCGACGAACGCGCCCTGACGATAGAGCGTAATTTCCTCGTCGACCGGCAGGTCGGAGATTAGCTCCGCCTTGTAATACTCGCCGATGCTCTTGAAATACTCGATCGCCTCGTCGCGCTGCCAGACCTCGCGCTCGATCGCTTCATCGCGCTCTACGATCTCGCGCATCCGCACCTCGAGGGTCTCGAGGTCATCGGGCGTAAACGGCTCGTCACGGGCGAAATCGTAGTAAAACCCATTCTCGATCGCGGGGCCGATGGTCACCTGGATATTGGGGAACACCTCCTTGGCGGCTTCCGCGAGGATATGCGCCGAATCGTGGCGCAGCAATGCGAGCCCGTCTTCGTCCTTGACCGTGATGATTTCGATGGCGGCATCGTTCTCGATCGCGCGCGCGAGGTCCCACAGCGCGCCATCGACGCGCACGGCCAGCGCGGCCTTGGCCAGGCCGGGGCCGATCGCCGCCGCGATCTCCGTGCCTGTTACGGGACCATCGAACGACTTCGTGCTGCCATCAGGAAGTGTTATCGCGACCATCGCCTGAATCTTTGTCCGCCTATGGTTAACAAAGGTTGAGGAGGCGGCACTCTATCGTCACGCCGCCCCCTGTCAACGCTCCGCCCCCGATCCGCCGCGCCGCGCCATCGCACGCTCGACCTCGTCCACCGCCAGCGCCGCCAGGTCGTCGACACGGATTAGCTCAACTGCCGGGCCTCTTGGGCGGCTAAGCACGGGATCGGACTCGCTTGAAAACAGCACCAGCGCCGGGCATCCCACCGCGGCGATCAAATGCATCGGCCCGGTGTCGTTGCCCAGTGCCGCCTCGGCGCGGCGCGCAAGAGCCGCGATCTCAGCAAGGCCGGTGCTTCCTGCGAGGCTGACGACGCCCGGCACTTCGGCAACCAGGGCGTCAAGAACGGCGCGTTCCGTTTCGGTCCCCAGCAGCACGGGCTGAACGCCACGGGCCAGAAGACGGCGCGCAAGCTCGCCGTAGGCGGCTGCAGGCCAACGCTTGGCGGGGCGATGGGCGGCGCCACCGGGAACCAGCAGCACGAACCGCCCGTCCAGAACGAAGGGGGCGATATCGGCATCGAGCCAGGCGAGGTCGGGCCGCGGCACGTCCGCGATTCCAGCCATCGCGAGCTGCTCGGCCTGGCGCTCGACGGTATGCATCCGGTCGCGTTCGGGATTCGCGTGGGGGTGCGAGCAGCCGGGCGCGATGCCCGACCATTCAGGCCGTTGGCCGCGCGCAAACAATCGGAAATAGGCGGTCGAACGGTCGGAGGTCTGGAGGTCGTAAACCCGCGAGATTCCCTCCGCCCGCAGCCGCCGCCGGAACTCCAGCCAGGCCCCGATCTGAAACAGCGATGGGCGAAAATCGGTCCAGACCTCGTCGAACCAACCGCTCGTCCGGGCCAGCTCGGCATAGGGCGCTGTCGTCAGCAGGGTAATGTGGTCGGCCGCGTGATGGCGCCGAATCGCCTGGAATGGCCCGAGGGCGAGAATTACGTCCCCCAGCGCGCTGAGCTTTATGACGAGAATTCGCGTCACGCCGCCGGGGAGGAGCCAAGCAGCTCGCGGTAGACCTCAAGCGTGCGGGCGCACATTGTCTCGACCATGTAATTTTCGCGGACACCCTCGATCGAGCGATCGGCCATGCGGGTCCGGGCCTCGAGATCGAGATCGAGAGCCCGCGCCAGCCCTTGCGCCAGCTCGTCGGCCGAGCCGGGCGTCACGAGCCAGCCGGTCTCGCCCGGTATCACCGTTTCGCAAGCACCGCCGTGATTGGTTGCGACCATTGGCCGGCCCATGGCCTGTGCCTCGATGATCGTGCGGCCGAAGGACTCCGGTTTGATCGACGCCGAGACCACGACATCGGCCAGCATGTAGGCCGCCGGCATATCGGCGCAAACCCCGACGATGCGAACCGACCCGGCCAGGCCCAGCGCCACGATCCGCGCCTCGAGCCGTTCGCGCACGCCGGCATGCTGCAGGTCCTCGCCAACCAGGATGCAATAGGTGTCGTTGCGCGCCAGTTTCGCCATGGCGTCGATCATGGTCTCCTGGCCCTTCCACGTACTAAGCCTGCCGGGCAACATGACGACGAAAGCGCCGTCCGGCAGCCGCCAGCTATTGGCCAGCGTCGCGATGCGGCCCTGGCTGACCGCGGCGGGGTCGAACTTGGTGACGTCTACCCCGCGCGGGATCATGCGCAGGCGCTCAGTGTCCGCGTCGTATCGCTCGATGACGTGGCTCCAGATAAACTGCGAAGTGATTATCACCCGCTCGCCCCGAAGCATGACTGAGTTATAGAGACGCTTGGCCGCCCCACCGCCAAAATAGGTGCCGTGATAGGTGGTGAGAAAACGCGCGCCTGTTCGCCGCGCGGCGAACAGGCCGCTCCAGGCTGGCGCACGGGAGCGAGCATGAACGATATCGACGCCCTCCGCGCGGATCAACGCGGTCAGGCGTTTGATGTTGGCATAGATGGTGAAGGGGTTCTTGCTCTGCAGCGGCAATTTGATATGCCGCCCGCCGATCCGCTTGAGCTGGTGTTCGAGCCCCCCGCCGGCGGAGGCCACCAGTGGGGTCCAGCCGGCAGCAGCAATCGCTTCGGCGATTTCGAGCGTGCCGCGCTCGACGCCGCCCGATTCGAATCGCGGCAGGATCTGAAGCACGACCGGCGGGCGCGTTTCCGCGAAGCCGTCCATCATGCTATGATCGGACCTCTTCGACGACCGCCAACCAGCCCTATCACCCGACCGTCCTTGTCATGCCGCACAACACGTCCACAGATTCCAAGGTGAGCCCGCACCGCCGCCTCGCTCGTGGCGACGGGTGCAACATCGCCTATCACGCTTCTCCTGGCGAGTCACCCGGCGTCGTGTTCCTGGGCGGCTTTATGTCTGATATGGCCGGCACCAAGGCCGTCGCACTCGAGACCCACTGCCGGGCCCAGGCGCGCGCCTTCGTCCGCTTCGACTATCAGGGTCACGGCGCTTCGAGTGGCGAATTTCTTGACGGCACGATCGGCGGCTGGGCCTCGGATGCCGTTGCCGTGCTCGATACTCTGACCAAGGGTCCGCAGATCCTGGTCGGCTCGAGCATGGGGGGCTGGATCATGCTGCTGGCGGCGTTGGCGCGCCCCGGCCGGGTGAGCGGCCTGCTCGGTATTGCGCCGGCACCCGATTTCACCGAGGACCTCATGTGGCAGGAGTTCGAACCTGAAACCCGCGACGCCCTGTTGCGCGACGGCATGGTCGAATTGCCGTCGAATTATGGCGACGGCCCTTACCTCATCGCCCGCGGGTTGATCGAAGAGGCCCGCGCCCACCTGCTGCTGCGCGCGCCCATCGCGCTGGCCTGCCCGGTCCGGCTGATCCAGGGCATGGCCGACGATGCGGTGCCGTGGGAGACGTCAATCCGTTTGGCCGAGAGGCTGCAGAGCCCCGACGTGACCGTGAGCCTGGTCAAGCATGCCGGGCACCGGTTCTCGGAGCCGCCCGAGATCGCCCGAATTACGGCGGCGCTCGACGAGCTGACCGGCGAAATAATCTGAGCCCGGCCCGCGCACGCCATGCCCCCATCCCCGACCCGCAATGATCTCATACGCGCCAATGCCGTCGCGATTCTTCTGGCCGCCCTCGCCGGTGCGCTCGTTCATTATTTTGACGCCGGCAACAACGGGGGCCTGCGCCCGCTCGCGACGCTGAGCGCGCTTAGCGACGGCCGCGCGGTGCCCGATATCCTTCTCCTCGACGACCCCATCGCACCGCCGCCGCTGGCCTTCAAAATTGAACCGGGGGGCTTGATCAAGCTCTCCAGTTTTCGGGGTAGGGTCACCCTGGTCAACCTGCGGGCGACCTGGTGCGGCCCTTGCCGTGACGAGCTGCCAGCGCTTGATCGCCTCCAGACGCGTCTCGGTGGCGCTGACTTCGAGGTCGTTGCTATCGCTCTCGACGACAGTGACGGCGGAGCGATCCTCGACTACTTCGAAGCGGCGCAGATCGGTTCGCTCGACGTCTATATCGATCCCGAGTTTGCCCTGCTCTCAGCGCTTCAGGTGCCGGGGCTGCTGGCGAGCTTACTGCTCGATCATGACGGGCGCATCGTCGCCCGCCTCTACGGCGCTCACAGCTGGGACCGCAGACCGGTCATCGATTTTCTCGATCGTTACGTCGCCCGAAGCCTGGCGGCGGGCAGCGGCTGAGGCGCGGACGCCATGGCAGACATCGGCGTCATCGGTGCCTTTCTGGCGGGGCTCATTTCATTTCTTTCGCCCTGCGTGCTGCCGCTGGTGCCGGGGTATGTCTCCTACGTCGCCGGTGAGGAACTGGGCGACCTCGCGGCCCAGGGCCTGACACGCCGGCGGCTATCGGCGCTTCTGCTGGCCTGCTTCTTCGTCCTCGGCTTCTCCGCCGTATTCATCGCGCTCGGTGCCAGCGCCAGCGCGATCGGCGAATTCCTGCTGACGCGCCGCTACGAGCTCAACCTCGTCGCCGGCGCCGTCGTGATCCTGTTCGGCCTTTATCTCATGGGGCTCCTGCGACTGGGTTGGTTCAACCGCGAGATGCGCTTCGGCCAGCGCCTCGCCGGCGGCCATCCGGCCGGCGCCTTTCTTCTCGGCGTCGCCTTCGCCTTCGGCTGGACCCCCTGCATCGGCCCGGTGCTGGGTGTCATTTTGACCATGAGTGCGACCCAGGAAAACATCAGTGGCGGGGTCGTGCTGCTGGCCTTTTACTCGGCGGGCCTTGGAATTCCGTTCCTTTGCGCCGCGGCCTTTACCGGCTGGTTTCTCCGCCGGGTGCGCTGGCTGACCCGCTACAGCCGTGCGATACAGATCGCTGCTGGAGTCATTCTTGTGCTCATGGGTGGCGCCATGATCACCGGCTGGCTATCAAGCTTCGCCTTCTGGATTCTCGATCGGTTGCCGTTCCTGGCCGAGATCGGTTAGGCGCGCCCCTCGCCCGCCGCGGCCAAAGCGCGCAACCCCGCCTCGTAATCGGGATAGGCAAGGCTCACGCCGAGCTCGGCCTTGATGCGCTCGTTCCGCACGCGCCGATTGTCGGCGTAAAAACTCCGCGCCATGCCGGAAAGCTCCGCATCGTCGTACGAAATCGCCGGCGGCGGCGTAATACCCAGCAGCTCGCAAGCATACGTTATGACCTCGTCGGCAGGTGCTGGGCGATCGTCGCAGACATTGTAGACGGCGCCCGGATCGGGGCGTGCCATCGAGGCCCGCAGGGTCGTCACGATGTCGTCGCGGTGAATACGTGAGAACAGCTGACCGGGTTTGACGATCCGCCTGGCCTCGCCGCGCGCCGCTTGAACCAGAGGGTTGCGCCCAGGTCCGTAGATTCCGGCCAACCGGAAAACGTGGACCGGTAGGCCGAAGCCGTGCCACAGATCGAGCCAACGGTCCTCCGCCACCACTCGCCGGGTGCCGCGCTCGCTGCTGGGCGCACAAGGCGCGCTCTCGTCGACCCAGGCGCCCTGGGTATCGCCATAGACGCCGGTGGTCGAGAGGTAGCCCGCCCAGGTGAGCTGTTCTAGCCGAGCGAGATCGAAGAAATGCCAGTCGATGACCGAATCGCCGTCGCTATCGGGCGGCACGGAGCTGAGCAGGTGGGTTACGTCGACGAGAATGTTCGGCTTCAGGGGGTTTGTCCTATCGAACGCCACGACGCTCACGCCGTCGGGCGGTGGCGGCAGACTTTCGGCGGGCCGCTGGGTCGCCGTAATCCGCCAGCCTTCGGCCAAGGCGGCCTTGGCCATCGCCCGCGCCGTGAAGCCGAGACCAAAGCAGAAAAGATGAGGCGTCGAATCGGGCATGGCAGGCGGGTGCTTCTCGTGGGAGCGGCACACGGGGCTTGCACAAGCCCCGCGGGACGCTGACTCTAGCCGCCATGAGCGTGCTTTCACAACCCGCCCGTCTTCTGGCCCTCGCCATGTTTGCCGTCGGCCTGCTCGTTCTGAGCTACGGCCCGGCCCGGGCCGACGGCTACGGCGATTGCGTCGCCTTGGTCGAGATCGACGCCGACGCCGCCTTCGACGCGGCCACCGCGTGGCGCGACCTGGGCGGCGGCGAGCCAGCGCGCCACTGTGCCGCGCTGGCCCTGGTCGGGCTTGAACTCTACGCGGAGGCCGCCGAACGCTTTGAGGCGCTTGCTCTCGACATGACTACTGCGCCATCCGACGTCCGCGCCCGCGTGCTCGCCCAGGGCGGCCAGGCACGCATCGCCGCGCAAGACTACCCGGGCGCGGTGGCTACTCTTTCCGCCGCTCTGGAGCTCGCCCCAGACGACGCCGAGCTTTTCGTCGACCGGGCCCAGGCGCTCGCCGGGGCAGCCAACTACTTTCCCGCGATCGACGACCTCGACCAGGCCATCGAACTGGTCCCCGGTCATATCGATGCGCGCGTGTTCCGCGCCACCGCCTATCGGATGGTCGACGCGCCCGAGCTTGCACGCAAGGATCTCGATGTCGCGCTCGCCGCGGAGCCCGGTCATATCGACGCACTGCTGGAGAGAGGAAATCTTCGCCGCCTCCAGGGCGATGCGTTGGGCGCGCGGGCCGACTGGCTCGCGATCCTGCTGCACGCGCCCGACGGTCCAGCGGCCGACGCCGCGCGGCTTAACCTCGAGCAGCTCGACCTGAACCCCGAGGTCGTTCAGACGCCCTGAATCGCCCCAGCCGCGCGCCATTCGCCGCGCACGGCCTCATCCTCTTCACGCTCTTCGCCGGCGGCCCGCAGAGTTGCAAACTGCTCGGGCGGCAGCAGCCGCGCCAATGCCCAGACCGCCATGGCCCGGACCAGCGGCGAAGCGTCGTCCAGCCGAGCCCTGGCTACGTCGGCCAGGCTTGTGTCATCGGAATTACCAATGGCGATCAGCACGTTGCGCACGAACCGGTCGCGTCCCGTGCGTTTAATCGGCGAACCCGCAAACAGCGCCCGAAATGCTTCGTCGTCGAGCGCCGCCAGATCGGCGAGGCGCGGCGCGAAGAGTTCGGCCCGGGCCTGGAACGCCGCTTCGTTGGCGCGGCGTGCAAACTTGTTCCAGGGACAGACTGCCAGGCAATCGTCGCAGCCATAAATCCGGTTGCCGATAGGCACGCGGAACTCGGACGCGATATGGCCTTTATGTTCGATGGTCAGGTACGAAATACAGCGCCGCGCATCGAGTCGATAGGGCGCGGGAAACGCACGGGTCGGGCAAACATCGAGACAGCGCGAACAACTGCCGCAGTGATCGGCCTGAGGGACATCTGCCGGCAGGTCGAGCGCGGTAAACAGCTCGCCCAGAAACAGCCACGAGCCGTAACTCTGCGAGACCAGGTTCGTATGCTTACCCTGCCAGCCCAATCCGGCTTGCTCGGCCAGCGGCTTCTCCATAACCGGCGCGGTGTCGACGAACAGCTTGACCTCGGTGGCGAATTCGTCGGCAACCGCCCGCGCCAACAGACGCAGCCGGCGCTTAAGCACCACGTGATAATCCTTGCCCCGGGCATAGGTCGCCACCACGCCACGCGAGCGATGGGCCAGGTCGGCTAGCGGATCGCGTCCGGAGCCGTAATTCGCGGCCACGGTCACGATGCTCCGAACCTCGGGCCAGAGCGCCGTGGGCGCCGCACGACGCGCCGCCGTATCGGGCAGCCAGGCCATATCTCCCGCATGGCCCGCTGCGATGAAATCGCGCAAGCCCTCACTGTCCTGCACCCTTCCTGACGGCCCGCACACGCCCGCGGCCTCGAAACCCAGCTCTCGGGCTAGCCCAAGAATTCGCCGCTTTGCCTCGTCGGCCGCCACGTCTTGCATGCCCCGGACCTAGAAGTCGAGATCGGCGTAATGGCGGGGTGGGGTTGCGCCGGGAATACTATCGGCCAGAAGCGGCCGGAATGAGGGGCGGCACTTCACCCGGGCATACCAATCCTTGGCCACGGGAAAATCTTCCCACGGCACGTCGCCCAGATAATCGATGACCGATAGATGGGCCGCCGCCGCGATGTCGGCAAGAGAAAAATCATCTCCCGCGAGCCAGGTGCGCCGGTCGGCGAGGAAGCCGACATAATCGAGGTGGATGCGCAGGTTTTGCTGCCCGGCACGGATCGCCTGGGTGTTGGGCTCGCCCATGCCCATGAAGCGTTTCATAAATTTTTCGCCGACCAGATTTTCCGTGATCTCAAGGTTAAATTTCAGGTCGAACCAGTCCACCAGACGGCGCGCCTCTGCGCGAAATAGCGGGCCCGTGCCGATCAGGGGCCGCTCGGGAAACACGTCCTCAAGATATTCGCAAATCGGCGTGCCGCCCGCCACGACCTCGCCGTCAGGCTCGACCAAGACCGGCACCTCGCCCGCAGGATTGAGCACGAGAAAGTCGGTACGCCGCTCCCACACCCGCTCGACGGTGAGGTCGAACTCGACCCCCTTCTCGGCCAACGCGACGCGGACCTTACGGCAAACGGGTGACAGCCAGAGGTGGTACAAGGTACGCATCGCGTGCGGATTTTACCCTAAGACGGCGGTCGACAACAGAAGCGCCCGACCGCAGCTTACGGGAGGCGTCCCCACCGGGCGAGCCGTGCTCTCCCGCTTAACCTCCGAGCCCCCGGGTCATGAGCGCCGAAAGACGCCGGGCAAAGCCGACCGGATCGCTCGGCGCTTCGCCTTCTAGGATGCGCGCCTGCTCGAACAGGAGCCACGCGGCCTCGCCAAGATCGTCACCCGCCCCGTCGATACCCACGCGCCCGGCCAGGCTGCGAATCAGCGGATGATCGGAGTTCAGCTCTAGGATCCGCATCGTCTTATCGGTCACCTGCTGGTGCTGGCGCATCAGCCGCTCGAGATGCATGTCCATGTCGCCTTCGTCCGCAACGAGACAAACCGGGCTATCCGTCAGGCGGTCGGATTCGCGTACGTCCTTGACCTCGTCGCCCAAGGCAAGCTTGAGGAAGGCGACCAGCGGCGCGATATCCGTCTTGGGCGTTGCCGCCTCATCCGCCGCGTCGGCTGGCGCGTCCAGGTCTGCGATCGCCCCGAGATCGGCGCCGCCACGGGTCGCCGACTTGAACGGCACCTCGTTGTACGCGCCAACCGCGCCAATCCAAAAATCGTCGATCGGATCGCTCAGCAACAGCACCTCGATACCCTTCCGGGCGTAGCCTTCGAGCTGCGGGCTCTTGCTCATCAAGTCGACGTCATCGCCGATGATGTAATAGATCGCCGACTGGCCTTCCTTCATCCGGCCCGTGTAACCCTCCAACGAGATCCAGTCGGTCGCACCCGTGCTCGAGCGGAAACGCGCCAACTTGAAGATCGCCTCGCGTTGATCGGGGTCCTCGTAGAGCCCCTCCTTGAGCACCGTGCCGAAATTGGCCCAGAACACCGCGTAATCGTCGGGCGCCTTGCCCGCCTTTTTCCCCAGCTCGCTGAACAGGCGCTTGACGATGCCGCTTCGGATCCGGCGCACGACTGGATTGTCCTGGAGCATCTCGCGGCTGACGTTAAGCGGCAGATCGTCGGAATCGACCACGCCTCTCAGAAAGCGCAAGTAGGACGGAACGAGCCCTTCGCACTCATCGGTGATGAAAACGCGATTGACGTAGAGGCGAACCCGGTGACGGCGCTGCGGGTCGAACAGGTCATGGGGCGGGGTCTCCGGGACGAAGAGCAGCCCGGCGTACTGAATCTTGCCCTCGGCGCGCATATGAACGGTCAACCATGGCTGATCGAAGCCATGCGCCACATGGTGATAGAACTCGGCATACTGCTCCTCGGTAATCTCGCTCTTGGGCCGCTGCCAGAGAGCCGAGGCCGTATTCACCGTGCGCATCTCATCGCCGTCCGCGAGACGGATGGGCAGCGCGATATGATCCGAGTAAGTCTTGATGACGCCTTCGAGCCGGGCCGCATCGAGCCACTCGGTCTCGCCCTTGCGCAGATACAGCACAATACGCACGCCGCGCGCGACATCCTCGGCGGCTTCCACGGAGAACGCCCCGGCGCCTTCCGATAGCCAGTGCCAGCCCTCGTTTTCGCCCGCCTTGCGCGCGAAAACCTCGACCCGCTCGGCGACCATGAAGGCCGAGTAAAAGCCGACCCCGAACTGGCCGATCAGCGCGACGTCTTTCTTGGCATCGCCCGAGAGCTGGCTCATGAACTGGCTCGTACCCGAGCGCGCGATGGTGCCCAGATTCTCAACCAGCTCGTCATGATTCATTCCGACGCCGTTATCGGCCACTGTGATGGTGCGCGCCTTCTTGTCGAACGAGATGCTCACCCCTAGATCCGAATCGTCGCCCAGGAGCGTCGGCTCCGTCAGGCCGCGATAACGCAGCTGATCGCAGGCATCGGACGCGTTCGAGATCAGCTCGCGCAGAAAGATCTCCTTCTCGCTGTAGAGCGAGTGGATCACGATATCAAGCAGCTTCGCGACTTCCGCCTGGAACGCGTGGTTCTCGGTCGTGTCCTTGGGTTTTGCGTCGGCCTTCTTGGCCTTGGTCGACGAGTCGGTTTTCGCCTTCGCCATAACAGAAATTCCCCCAATGCGTTGTCGCTCGTTGCGTCGCAATCCATATTTGCAGTCGCGGCGCCGGGTTCAAGAGGAAAGCCGCCCTCACCCATCCTTCTTTCTAACCCGGCCTTTCGGGTAGCGCCACTCGACGGGCACTTGCCTTGTACGCCGTCCCGGGCGATTTTGAGGCCATGACAGCGCTAGCGGGCGAGAGGGGCCGCGTTATCGCCGTTCTCGGCCCCACCAACACCGGCAAAACCCATCTCGCCGTGGAACGCATGCTCGGTTACCGCACGGGCATGATCGGCTTTCCCCTACGCCTGCTCGCCCGGGAGATCTACGACCGCGTGGTCGCCCAGAAGGGCCGCGGTTGCGTGGCCCTCGTGACCGGCGAAGAAAAGCGCATCCCCGCTCACCCGCGCTATTTCATCTGCACGGTCGAATCGATGCCGCTCGACCACGCCGTGGATTTCGTCGCCATCGACGAGATCCAGCTGGCCGCCGACCGCGACCGCGGCCATGTCTTTACGGATCGGCTGCTCCATGCCCGGGGCCACATCGAAACCATGCTACTGGGCGCCGCGACCATCCGCCCCCTGCTCCGGCGTCTCGTCCCCGACGCGGAGTTTGTGATCCGCCCGCGCTTTTCCAAGCTGAGCTATGCCGGGACACGAAAATTGAGCCGCCTGCCGCCGCGCACGGTGATCGTCGCGTTTTCCGCAGCGTCGGTCTACGCCGTGGCCGAACAGATGCGCCGCCAACGAGGCGGCTGCGCCGTGGTACTGGGCGCGCTCAGCCCGAGCACTCGCAACGCCCAGGTGGCCATGTACCAGGCCGGCGAGGTCGATTACCTGGTGGCGACCGACGCCATCGGCATGGGTCTCAACATGGACGTGAACCATGTCGCGTTCGGCTCGCTCAGCAAGTTCGACGGCCAGCATATGCGCCGGCTCCAGCCCGCCGAGGTCGCCCAGGTCGCAGGCCGCGCGGGACGTCATATCAGCGATGGCACGTTTGGTGGCACCGACGCGCTGGAGGCGTTCGATTCCGATCTGGTCGAAGCCATCGAAGCGCACCAGTTCGCGCCGCTGCAGGCGCTGCAGTGGCGCAACACCGCGCTCGATTTCAGGAACGTCCGCGCCCTCTCGGCAGGCCTCGCTACGCCACCGCCGGTGCGCGGCCTGATGCGAACCCGAAGCGCGGACGACAGCGTCGCCCTCGACCTGCTGGCCGCCGACGAGGAAGTCATGGCCGTGGCCCGCCATCCCGACGCCGTACGCCGGTTGTGGGATGTCTGCCAGATCCCCGACTTCCGCAAGCTCTCTACCGAAAATCACGCAGGCTTGCTCAAACGGGTGTTTCTCTATCTCGCCACGGACGACGGCCGCCTACCCGACGACTGGGTGGCGCGCCAGGTAGCCCGGCTCGAGCGCACCGACGGGGATATCGAGACCCTGATGGGCCGGATCGCAGGAATTCGCCTCTGGACCTACATCACTCACAGAGCAGACTGGCTAGTTGACGCGCAAGCTTGGCAGGAGCGCAGCCGGTCGATCGAGGACCGCCTGTCCGACGCGCTCCATGACCGTTTGACCCAACGGTTTGTCGATCGTCGCGCGGCCCGGCTGTCGCGTGGCCTGCGCGCCGATACCCGGCTCCTCGGCACTGTAACGCCGAACGGCGAGGTCGTCGTCGAGGGGCATGAAGTGGGGCGTCTCGAAGGATTTTGCTTCCGGCCTGATCGTCACGCGCGCGGCGAGGATGCCCGCCTCCTGGGTACGGCCGCGCGACGTATCCTCGCCGATGCGATACCGCCGCGCATCGCCCGGATGTGCGCCGAGCCCGACGACGCCTTCGCGCTCGACGGATCCGGGATCATCACCTGGAGGGACGCGCCCCTCGCACTGTTCCACGCCGGCAACGCGCCGCTGGCGCCTCGGATCAAGTTGCTTTCGAGCGATCTTTTGAACGGCCCTCAGCGGGAACGGCTGCACCGGCGACTGATCCTGTGGCGCGGCGCCGAGATTGCCCGCCGGTTGCCGGCTCTTGACCGCCTGGCGCGGATGCCGCTGAACGGCGCGGCACGGGGATTGGCCTATCAACTGAACGAGGGATTGGGACTGATCGCAACCGACGCCGCGCGGGCCCAAATTACCGCCCTCACAGCGGCCGACCGGAAGGTGCTGGCGCGGGCAGGGGTGCGGCTTGGACGGTTCCATGTCTTCATCGCCGGCGGTCACAGCACCGCCCAACTGCACTTGCGCGCCCGGCTATGGGCCGCCGCTGAGGGTTGGGAAGGCAAGTTACCGCTGCCCGCCCGTGGCCGGGTCTCGATGGTCGTAAACGCGCCATTGCCCGTCGCCTACTACGCGGCGATCGGCTATCCGGTATTCGGGCCGCGGGCCATTCGTGCGGATATCGTCGAGCGCCTTGCCGCCCGGGCCCGCCAGCTGGCCGTCAAGGGTCCGTTCGAGATCGGCGCGGGACTTTCCTCGCTGGCAGGCTGTCCGCCCCAGGCGCTGGCCCTCGTGCTCGCCGAGATGGGCTTCAAGCCCCTTGAGAGCGAGGGGGGCGGTAGTTTACGTTTCGCCCTGCCAACGCGCAACAAGCGCCCGGACACGCGCACGCCCAAGAGCCGGCGCCGGAGACGCGCTGAGCGGGAGGCGGCGTCGCCATTCTCGAAGCTGCGCGATCATTTCGGCGGCGGCCAGCGCAAAGACCGGTGACGGACCCGGCAGTCGACTGCCAACGGCTTGATCGTTGGCTGTTCCATGCTCGCATTTTCAAGTCGCGCGCGCTGGTCCAGCGCTTCTGCGAGGCCAGCAAGGTAAGAATCAACCGGCAGCGCACTCATTAAGGCACACCATCCCTTGCGTCCGGGCGATGTGCTGAGCTTCGCGCTGGGTGCGCAGGTGCGCGTACTCCGGGTGCTCGCGCTGGGCGCGCGGCGCGGCCCGACCGAGGAAGCGCGCCGGCTCTACGACGACATAGCGGCCGAGAAGAGCGATCCCGTAGCCCCCTCGGCGCACGCACCGCCGTCACCGTCGTAACGGGGCGGCTTGCGCCGGAGCGCGGCGCGGCCTATATCAACTCAATCTCAGACCTTAGTTCCTTGTCATGATTGAACGTTTCCGCACACTCTTCGCATCAACCCGCTCCGAACCCGACGCTGGCCACCACGCCGCCGACGAGCTTCAGCTCGCAGCTGCCGCCTTGCTGGTCGAGGCCGCCCGGCTTGATGAGGTCTACGACGATGTCGAACGCACGGCGATCGACGGCGCCCTGCGGCGGCGCTTTGGCCTCGATGCCACGGAGGCCGCGGCGTTGATCGCCCAGGCCGAATCGACTCAGGACGACGCGGTCGAGATGCATCGCTTCACGCGCACGATCAAGGACCGGTTCTCCGCGGCAGAGCGTATCGAAATGATTGAAATGCTGTGGGAAGTGGTATACGCCGATGGCGAATTGCATCCCTACGAAGCGAATTTGATGCGCCGCCTCGGGGGATTGCTCTATGTCTCGGAGCGCGACAGGGGTGCCGCACGCAAGCGCGTCGTCGAGCGGCTAGACGGTTCTGCCTGACACGCCGGGCCCGGCAACAAAATCCAAAGATGTCAAACGACTGGAGAGCTGAATGACCTACGTTGTGAAAGACGCCTGCATCCGATGCAAATACATGGACTGCATCGAAGTCTGCCCTGTGGACTGCTTTTACGAGGGTGAAAACATGCTGGTTATTCACCCTGACGAGTGCATCGATTGTGGCGTTTGCGAACCGGAATGCCCGGTCGAGGCCATTGTTCCCGACACCGACAGCGATACCGCGGGCTGGGTCGAGCACAACCGGAAATTTTCCGAAATCTGGGCCAACATCACGCGCAAGGGAGAGGCTCCTGCCGATGCCGACGAATGGGCCAGCAGGACCGGAAAGATGAAGGAATTTTCCGCAGAATCGGGCACAGGGTCGTAACGTTGGACGCCGCTATAACCCTGTGAAACACTGGCCAAACACCCGTTAACCACTAAGAATTCTCGATTTTTTTGGGTTCTTGTTGTAGAGTCCGCATAATCTTGGTGGACTGGCGGCGTTTGGGCTCTATGGGTGAAGATCTGTCGAGGGGGGTCTATTTTGATCGACGGCTCCCCGGTTTCCGGGCCGCACTTGCGAGAGCGGTTGGACAGTAACAAACAGAAAAGAACGGGATGGACGATTGGGCGCTTCGCGCGATGCCGAGCAGAAGGCTTGATCCGGCGCATCCTGTCAGGATGAAAAAATAATATGGCCAAGAAGCTTTCGTTTCGCGTGAACGATCACGTGGTTTATCCGTCCCACGGTGTGGGCAAGGTGACGGGTGTCGAATCTCAAACCATCGGCGAGACCAAACTCCGTTTCTTCGTGGTCGATTTCGAGCACGACAAGATGACCCTGCGGGTGCCGGTTGGCAAAGCCGAGGGTGCGGGCATGCGCAAGTTGAGCTCGCCCTCGCAGATGAAAAATGCGCTGTCGACCTTGAAGCGTCGCGCCCGGGTCAAGCGGGTGATGTGGAGCCGGCGCGCCCAGGAATACGAGGCCAAGCTGAATTCGGGTGATCCCATCTCGATTGCCGAGGTGGTGCGCGATTTGCATTCCGGTCGCACCCAGTCGGAGCAGTCCTACAGCGAGCGCCAGATGTACGAGGCGGCGCTGGAGCGGCTGGCCCGCGAGTTTGCCGCGGTCGAGAAGATCGAGCCTGAAGCCGCGGCGCAGAAGCTCGAGAAGGTTCTCTCCAACGCCTGACGATCCCCGGGGTCCGTCAGGGCCCATAAGCGACATATCGCCGACGACGCCGTTTACGGTGTCGCCGGCGTTTTTGCGTCCGGCTCGCGTCTCTTGGGTTGGCATCACCGTCAACCCCACGGGCGAGAACATCTCTCCTTTAGAGGTCGTCTCAACGAAAACGTATATTTTTCTTATATCTCAAACGGTTAAAAACAGTAGTAGATTGGTACAATTTAGGTTGATTCCTGCGCTGAGGGTTCTTAAAATCGTTCCAATGTTAACGACCGCGACCGTCCGAGGGGCACGCCAAGAGGCCACGCCATGAACTATATCGAGACCGCCGAAACACAACGCGCCAACCGGCGCTTCATCAAGCAGTCGATCAGTACCCCGATGCTGACGCGCGAGCGTGAGATGGAGTTGGCGACCCGTTGGCGCGATGATGAGGACGAGGTGGCGCTACACGAGTTGATCCGCGCCTACGCACGGCTTGCGATCAGTACTGCAGGCAAGTACCGGAACTATGGCTTGCCCATGAGCGATCTCGTCCAGGAGGGCAATGTCGGCCTCATGCTGGCCGCCCGGCGCTTCGATCCCGAGCGCGGCGTTCGCTTCTCGACTTACGCCAACTGGTGGATCCGCTCGGCAATGCAGGACTTCATCCTGCGCAACTGGTCGATCGTGCGGACCGGCACCACGGCGGCCCAGAAGTCTCTGTTCTTCAATTTTCGCCGCCTGCGCGCCCGCATCGAGGGGGCAACAGGCGGCACGCTGGGTACCTCGGGCCGCAAGCAGATCGCCGAGGAGCTCGGAGTTCGTTATGACGAGGTGGCGGCCATGGAAGGCCGGCTTAGGCAGAGCGACCAGTCGCTCAACGCCGGGGTCGGCGAGGCCGGCGAGGACGAGTGGCAGGACTTCCTCGTGGACGAGCGCCCCAGCCCCGAAGACATCGTCGTCCAGATGCGTGACAACGAGACTCGCTCGCGCTGGCTGGCCGACGCGCTCAAGGAGCTGACCGCGCGCGAACAAACCATCATCAAGGAGCGCCGCCTGCGCGACGACGTCGTCACCCTTGAAGCTCTGGGCGTGGAACTCGGCATCAGCAAGGAGCGGGTCCGCCAGATCGAGCACAAGGCGCTGCAGAAGCTTCGCGTCTCGATCGAAAAGCAGGTCGAGAGTCCTGCGGACGCCCTCGCCGACCTCTGAACTAGCCAGAAAATCCGTCCTTTAATCCGCTGACCCCAGCCATTCTGACGGTATAATCTCGGCCGCCCCGCACCCTGCGGTGGTGGATAACGATGCGGGCACGCCATGGTGGTTGAGGATTTCGATTTTCTGGTAATCGGTGGCGGGGTGGCGGGCTGCGCCGCTGCCTATGGCCTCACAGCCCATGGCCGGGTTTGCGTGCTCGAACGCGAATCGAGCCCGGGCTACCACTCGACGGGGCGCTCCGCAGCGCTGCACACCGAGACCTACGGCAACGCGGCAATCCGCGCACTCACCGTGGGCAGCCGCGCCTTTCTGCTCGACCCGCCGGATGGCTTTACGGACCACGCCCTGCTAAGCCCCCGGGGCGCCATGACCATCGGACACGCCGATCAAGGCGAACTTCTCGATCGCGCCTATGACGATTCCGTGCGCTTCGTGCCCAGCGTGAGGCGCCTAAGCCCAGCCCAGGCGATCGAGCGGGTACCCGTCCTAAACCCGCACTACGTGGCAGGGGCCATGTTCGAACCCGACGCCATGGATATGGACGTCAATGCCATCCATCAGGGTTATCTCAAGGGCCATCGGGCGGGCGGCGGCCGGCTCGTGGTAAACGCCGAAATCAAGGGCCTCTCAGGCGGTGCCGGCAGCTGGCGCGCCGTCACTCCGGCGGGCGAGTTCCGTGCCCCGGTCATCGTCAATGCCGCCGGCGCCTGGTGCGACGAGATCGCCGAGCTTGCCGGAATTGCGCCCATCGGATTGACGCCCAAGCGCCGCACCGCCTTTACCTTCGCTGCACCCGAGGACACCGAACCGGCAGATTGGCCGATGGTGATCGACGTTGCGGAGAAATTCTATTTCAAGCCTGAGTCCGGCCTCCTGCTGGGCTCGCCCGCAGACGAAACCCCCATCGATCCTCAGGACGTCCAGCCCGAGGAACTTGACGTGGCGCTAGGCGCGGACCGGATTCAGAAGGCGACGGTTATGGAAATCCGCCGCATCGAGAGAAAATGGGCGGGCCTGCGCAGCTTCGTGACCGACAAGACCCTGGTCGCCGGTTTCGACGCGCAGGCTCCGGGCTTCTTCTGGCTTGCGGGCCAGGGCGGCTACGGCATCATGACCTCACCGGCCATGAGCCGGGTTGTCGCCGCGCTCGCAACCGGGCAGCCGTTCCCCGACGACCTCGCGGCGCTCGGCGTCACCGCCGACGATCTCTCGCCCGGCCGCCTGCGGCCCTGAACCACCCCGCGAATAATTCGCCGGATTTAAGGGCTACCAGTGGCGCAAGCCCGTGCTGCGATGTTCCCGCCCACCGGTTTGACAGGCCGGGGTCGGCCCCTTAGCCTCTGACTAGGAAACTCACTTGGACCGTACCAAAGGCATGGCGCGCACTGCACCGTCTAGTCAGCCGATTTATCAGCGGGTCCGCGATCATTTTGTCTCGCAGATCGACCAGGGCGTCCTGTGCCCGCACAGCAAGCTGCCTTCCGAGCGCACGCTGAGCGAAACACTTAAGATCAGCCGCACCACTGCACGCCAGGCGTTCATCCAGCTCGAGAGCGAGGGCTTCATCTATCGCTCCGACCGGCGCGGCTGGTTCGTCGCTCCGCCCCGCCTGCATTACAACCTGTCGGGCGCGTTCAGCTTTTTCTCCTCGGTCATAACCGAGGGCGGTACGCCCGGCGCCGAGGTTCTCTCCAAGGAGACCGGTACTCCACCCCGCTGGGTGCGCGAGCGTCTTGGTCTGGAGCCTAAGGAAAAGGTCCATAAGACCCGCCGCCTTCGCCTGATCAGCGGCGAACCGGCGATGGTCGAGGAAAGCTTTCATCCGGCCCGTCGCTTTCCCGGTTTCCACGATCACGACATGCACGGCTCCTTCTTCGACGTCCTGGCGAAGGACTACGGTGTCCACCCCCACCATCACGAAATCTCGCTCCGTCTGGTCGAGCTGGACGACGAAGACGCGCGCCTGCTGGGTCAGAAACCAGGCAGCGCCGGCGTTCTCGTGACCCAGGCGGTATTCGATGCCGACGGATGGCCCTTCAGCATCGACAGCCTTACATGGCGGGGCGATATCGCCGAGTTCACTGTCAGCGGGCGGGTCGAGTAACGCCTTTAAACGGTCCGGCCACCTGGTCCGTACCAAGATTGCTATTCCCTGACTCGGCTCCTAATCTTGGGGTTCTGTCCGAGGAACCGCAGGCACCACAGACGCGACGGGGAGACGAACCATGTCCGAAAAATTTCCCGATCAGGCGAAGATCGTCATCATCGGCGGCGGCGTGGTGGGCTGCTCCACCGCCTACCACCTCACCCACAACGGCTGCACGGATGTCGTGCTGATCGAGAAAAACAAGCTCACCTCCGGCTCTACCTGGCACGCCGCCGGCGCCATCGCCCAGTACCGGCCCAACAACAACCTGATGAATCTCGCGGCCTACGCCGTGCGCATGATCCCCGGGCTGGAGAAAGAGACCGGGCAGGCGACCGGCTGGCGCCAGACCGGAGGCATGCGCATCAGCACCCAGAAGGAACGCCGCGCGGAATACGAGCGCACCATCACGGCAGCGCGCTCCTTTGGGCTCGAGATGGGCCTGATCGGGCCCAAGGAGGCCAAGGAGAAATTCCCGCTGATGCACACGGACGACCTCGATTGCTCGATCTGGATCCCGTCGGACGGCCTGGTCAGCCCGTCCGACATGACTATGGCGCTGGCCAAGGGCGCGCGCATGAAGGGGGCGAAGCTTCTCGAGGACACCGCCGTGACCGATTTCGTCGTCACCGACGGGCGGCTCGAGGCGGTGGTCACCGATCACGGCACCATAAAATGCGAAGGCGCGGCGATCTGCGCCGGCATCTGGTCGCGCAAGATCGGCCGCCTCGCGGGCGTCGACATCCCCATCTGGCCATCGCACCACTGCTACATGATCACGGAGAAAATCGACGGCATCACCCCCGATCTGCCGGTGATGCGCGATCCCGAGCTCTTTCATTACATCCGCGAGGAAGTCGGCGGCCTGATGGTCGGCCAGTACGAGCCCAACCCCATTCCCTACCCCGACGCCGCCGTGCCCGACGATTTCGTCTTCCACCTCATGCCTGAAAATCTCGACCATTTCATGCCCCTCATGATACCGCTTATCCACCGCTTCCCGGTGCTCGAGACGGCGGGCGTGAAGACCTGGATCCACGGCCTCGAATCTTTTACCGAGGACCAGAATCCGGTGCTCGGCGAAACCGAAATCGACGGCCTGTTCACCGCCTGCGGCTTTAACGCCTACGGCATCACGGTCGGTCCCGGCTTTGGCATGGCGCTCGGCGAATGGATGATGAACGGCGAGCCGCCCTTCGACCTCTGGGGCACGGACATCCGCCGTTTTGCAAAATTCCACGGCTCCGATACGCAAGTTCGCGCGCGGGCCACCGAAGGCCAGAGCCGACACTACACGGTCCACTGGCCCTATGAGGAGCATCAGGCGGGCCGCCCCTTGCGCCGTTCCGCGGTCTATGACCGGCTCGCTGCCGCCGGTGCCTGCTTCGGCGTCAAGGCCGGCTGGGAACGGCCCAACTGGTTCGCGCCCCAGGGTGTGGAACCACGCGACGAGTATTCGTTCGGCCGCCAGAACTGGTTTCCCCACGTCGCTGCGGAACATCGCACCTGCCGCGAGGGGGCGGCGCTGTTCGACCAGTCCTATTTTTCGAAATTCATGCTGCTCGGACGTGATGCCGAGGCCTCGCTCCAGAGGCTCTGCGCCGGCAATCTCGCCAAGCCGCCGGGCCGGGTCACCTATACCCAGATGCTGAACGCGAAGGGCGGCATCGAGAGCGACCTGACCATCGCGCGCCTCGCCGAAGATGCCTACTACATCGTCACGGGCACGGCGTTCGCCGCCCACGATTCGCTCCATATCCGACGTCACCTGCCCGAAGGCGCGGCGGCCAACCTGATCGACGTCACCTCGGCCTTCGGCACCCTATCGGTCATGGGTCCGAAAGCCCGCGAAATACTGAGCTCGGTGGCCGAGGGTGGGCTGGCGCCCGAGGAATTTCCGTTCGGCGCGGTGCGCGAAATCTTCATCGCGGGCGCCCCGGTCCGCGCCATGCGCCTCAGCTTCGTAGGCGAGCTCGGCTGGGAGCTGCACATCCCGACGGAATACATGGTTACGGTCTATGACGCACTGCATGAAGCGGGCGCGCCGCACGGCATGGGCCATGCGGGCTACCGCGCCATCGACAGCTTGCGCCTCGAAAAGGGCTACCGGGTCTGGGCCGCCGATATCGGCCCCGATTATTCGCCTCTCGAGGCAGGTCTAGGCTTTGCCGTCTCGTTCAAGAAGGACGCCGACTTCATCGGCCGCGCCGCCCTCGAAGCGCAAAGCCGGGCGCCGCTCACCCGCCGCCTCGTCAGCTTCGCGATCGACGATTCTGATGCCATCGTGATGGGCCGCGAGACCATCTACCGCGACGGCGAAAACGTGGGCTGGATTACCTCGGGCGGCCACGGCCACACGGTCGAGCGCGAGATCGGGCTGGGCTATGTGCGTCACACCGAGGGGGTAAGCGACGAGTTTCTTACCTCGGGCGCTTACGAGATCGAGATCGCGACCCGCCGCTTCCCGGCGACACTCCACACCGAAGCGCTCTACGATCCCGAGAACGCCCGTATCCGGGCGTAACCGCGAAATCCGTAACGGATTTCGCAAGCCTGCGCCAGCCGCGGACGCGGCCGTTCTATGATAATGGGCGTGCCGTCGCAGGGCCGGAGTTGGCTAAGGGCGGCCGGCCCCAACAGACTCCTGGTGTCAGCCGGCGCGGCGACCGAGCGCGGCCAATCAGCCAAGCGACCGGCTCTCGAAGGGATAGGTCGAAAGCACTTCCGGGCCCGCAGCGGTGATCAGCACCTGTTCCTCTAGCTTGACGCCTTCGGCACCGCCGGTTGCGCCGATGTAGGATTCGACGCACAGCGTCATGCCCGCCTCGAGCCGCCCCTCGTAGCCCCAGGCGTCGAAATCCTGCGCGTGCACGATACCCGACCATTCGTCGGCCAAGCCCACCCCATGGGCGCGAAAGCTGTAGCGCTGTTCGTCATAGGGTGCGGGCACGTCGCCCGCCGCCTCGGTGTATTCGCAGAACGTCAGACCCGGTGCCAGTGCCGCGATCCCCTTCTGGATCTGCTCGTAGGCGGCACCATAGAGCGCGCGTTGCTCATCGCTGGGCGGCCCGCCGCCGCACAGCCAACTCCGCGAAATATCCGCGCAATAGCCATAGGGGCCGATCAGATCGGTGTCGAACGAGACGAGGTCGCCCGCCTCGATCGTCCGCGGTCCGCATTCCTGGTACCACGGGTTGGTGCGCGGACCGGAGGTGAGCAGCCGGGTCTCGATCCATTCGCCGCCCTGCTCGATATTGACCCGGTGCAGATGCGCCCAAAGCACGTTTTCCGTGACCCCCGGCTCCAGTGCCTCGTGCATCGCTGTGATGCCCGCCTCGCACACCGCGATGGCGCTGCGCATGGCAGTGATCTCCTCGGGCGTCTTTCGCGCCCGGACATGTTCGATTAGAAGCTGACCCTCGTGCAACTCCACGCCCCTCGCACCCAAAGCGTGTGCACCCACAGGGTCGAGGCGGTCGTAGGCAAGGCGGCGGTTGGTGCCGCCATAGGTCGCGACAAGATCGGCGATCTCTCCCGCCCACGCTTGCGCCTTCTCATCAATCCGCGAACCTGCGGTAAAGGCAAACCACGAGATCGCCGGGCGGACCTCGTCGATCGTCGGAAAATCCGCGAACAGGGGCTCGCAGCCCTTGAACTCGAGCAGCACGACGGGCCCCTCGGTGGCAATGAAGTCATAGCGCGCCGGGTTATGCAGGCACCAGACCTGCATGTTCGAGGCGTCGGTCGCATAGCGAATATTGATCGGATCGAACAGCAACAGGCCCGCAAGCTCGCGCCGCGCGAGCTCGCCCCGCAGCGCCGCCAGGCGCCCGCTGCGCAGGCGCGCGAGATCGACCGTCTCCGTCGGTGCGGGCGCCGTCATTCGACGATCAACTTGACCTTCTGACCGACCCGAAGGGGCTGGCCCGCGACCAGCCCGTTGATCACCTGGAAGGTCTCGAGGGGAAAGTCGTCGACCATCATGCGCTGCGCTAGGCTCTCATGGCTGTCGCCGCTGCGCACGGAAACCAGCTTGAGACGCCGGGGCTTGAGCTGGGCGGCCTCGGCGTCGGTCAAGCGCCGGAAGCTGTAGGTCGTGCGCCGCAGTTCCTCGTTCAGCGCCGCGCTCACGCCCACCGGCGTGACGAACATGAAGCGATAGATGGTCTCCGCATCGAAGCGGTAGGCGATGAGGCGGATATCGACCCACTCCCCATCACGTTGCAGACGCAGCCCGCCAGTCGCGGCGTCCATACCATTGACGGTAATTAGCTCCTTGTCCGAGAGCTCGCGGCCCTCGGCCCAGACGTTGGCGAGGTACCACATCATGCCCAAATCGTTTTCGGGCGGCGCATCGCCGTCGAAAATCAGCATCGAGCCGTTTTCGTGCTCGCCCACGACCGCCTCTTCGGTATTGGTCAGGCTAAATCCCGGCGGCACCTCGAAGCGGAAACCCAACGTGGGGTGCGAAAATTGCCGACCGCGAATAAAGCCCTGCTTGGGCGAATCGCCCCATACCAGGCCGTCGATCATCTTGAGATAGATCTCCCGGTCCCAGGCCAGTGTCGCGTTGGTCTGGCCGCGCGCCTCCTGCGCGGCCTGGGTGATCCGATCGGCAGTGCGGGGATGGGTGCGGAACAGGTCGGGTACCGGATCGGCACCTTCCTTGCCCGCGATCTTTCCTGAGAGAGCGCTTTCCGCCTCGAGCTGAGACAGGAAACTGCGCATCGCCATCGGATCGTAGCCTGTGCGTACGAGATAGCGGATGCCCAGACGGTCGGCCTCGAGCTCCTGGTCACGGGAAAAGCCCAACAGGTAGAGCTGCGCGCCGGTGCCCGCAAGATTAGAGAGCGCCGGGTTGTCGACCAGGATGCTGAGGATATTGACGCCGATGCTCGCCGCGACCGCCTGGCTGTAGCGCTGGGCGGTATGGCGTCCGGTAACGTGGCCGATCTCGTGAGCCACGACGCCGGCCAGCTCCGCCTCGCTGTTGGCCAGCGCCATCAGTCCGCGCGTCACGTAGACATAGCCGCCCGGCAGGGCGAAGGCGTTGACCACCGGGCTGTCCAGCACCGTGAAGGTAAACGACAGATCGGGCATCTCGGACGAGGACGCCAGAAAGCGCCCGATGCTGGTGACGTAGCGCCGCACGTCGGTGTCTTCGTAAGCGCCGCCGAACTCCTTCATCACCTTCGGATGTTCTTCGGCGCCGATTTCCATTTCGTCGGACTGCGACATGAACGCGGTAAAGCTCTGCTCGCCCGTCGCCGGGTTGGTCGAGCACGCGGACAGCCCCAGTCCACCGGCAATCATCAGGCTGCCCGCCACCGCCACGACGGTCAGCCGACGCCACAGATGTTTCATCACTTCACGTCCTCCACCTGATCGAGGCGTGTCGCCTCGATCATCGGTCCGTTGAAGAATTTTAACCAGCACCGTACGCGGATGAAACGGCCTTTTAGCGCCGTAATATCGAAGCCCTCGGGCTCGAGCGCGCGCCGGTCCGCGGGCGCAATCGCGATAGTGAAATCGGTCCGCCAGTCGCGCGCGCCCGGATCGGCAATGTTTATGTGAACCGCGACATGATCGGCGCCGTCGTCGGCGTTCAGCCGTTTGGCGGGGAGGGGCTTTCCGGCACCGGACCAAAGGCCGGCGGACCACGCTATTTGCACCGCTTTGCCACCGAACGTACATTGACGATCAACACGGCGGCGAGTGGCGGCAACGTGCGTCTCCTGTCTCTCGACGATGACCCGGCGCCGGGCGGAAATTGAAATCAAAAAAAGAGGTTAGCTTGTGAGTGATTGCATGGCGGGGGTATGGTCCTAAACTGCGGAACCGGAAGAAAACGGATATAGGCAACAACTTGGTGCAAAAACAAGCGATTGTGGCTCTTCTTGCTATCGGCGTTGCGACCCTCGGAGCGATCGCAACCCCAGCGTGTGCTGAAGAACCTGACTTCATCTCGATTTCGGCCGGCGTGTTCGACATCAACGACACTGCAACCACCGCCGAATTTCGCGTCGAATACCGTTCCGATCTGCGCTTCTGGCACTGGACGCCGTTCGTCGGTCTCATGGGCACGGCCGATAGCGCGCTCTACGGCTATGCCGGGTTGGGCTTCGAGCTGTTCTTCGGCCCGCGCGTCGTAATCACGCCGAACGCCGCCTTCGGTGCCTATGCCGACGGCGACGGCAAGGACCTGGGCTCAACCATCGAGTTTCGTACCGGCCTAGAGCTAGCCTACCGCTTCGACGACTACTCCCGCCTGGGACTGGCCTTCCACCACATATCGAACGCCAGCATCGACGAGAACAACCCGGGCACCGAATCCCTGGTACTGACCTATTCGATCCCGCTCTACAAATTTTACTGAACGACCGGGTTCGCCAGGGCCAGCATTCCCGTGAAGGTCTTTCACCCCCCCCCACGACCCCCGCATCGGCGGCTGGTACGCCCAATTGCCCGAGCCGGCGCCGGCTCGGCGCCTCAACGGCGACCAGAGTGCCGACTGGGTGGCCATCGGCGCGGGTTATACGGGGCTTGCCGCCGCCAGGCGCCTGGCCGAACACCGCCCGGGTGAGCGGATTTTGCTGCTCGAGGCCCGGCGCATAGGCCTCGGCGCATCTGGCCTCAATTCGGGCTTTGCGATCGATATTCCTCACAGCGTGAATGGCGCCACGGAAGACAGCCACCGACTTTACCGCCTTTGCTGTGCCGGCGTCGCGCTGCTGCGCGACGCCGTCGAAGCCGGGCAGATCGATTGCCAGTGGAGCGAGCGGGGCAAACTGCACTGCGCGCTCGCGGACACGGGCATGCGCGAGCTCGACGCGCTCTGCGCCGAACTCGATCACCTTGGCACACCCTACGAGCGGCTCGACGGCACAGCGCTCGCGGCGCGGATTGGTACGCCCTACTACCGCGCTGCGGTGCACACTCCGGGCACCGCCCTGATGCAGCCCGCGGCGCTTGCACGCGGCCTGGCAACGAGCCTGCCAGAAACCGTCGAGCTTTACGAGGAGACGCCAGTTCGAGCGATCAAACCGGGCCGGCCGGTCCGACTCACCACGCCCTGCGCCACGATTGCCGCGCCGCACGTGCTGCTCGCGACTAAACATCCCATGATGGCACTGGCGGGGCTCGATAAACGGCTGTTTCCCGTGAGTACCTTCGCGAGCCTGACCCGGCCCCTGACGGCTACGGAACAGGCCGAGCTGGGCGGCGAAGCGGACTGGGGCGTGATCCCGGGCCAGCGCATGGGCACGACGATGCGCTATACCCAGGATCGACGCCTTCTGATACGCAACATCTTCCGCTACACACCGAATTTTCTGGCCGGCGAGGCAGCTTGGCGGCGAATTAAGGCGCAGCACAGCCGCTCGTTCGAGAAGCGCTTTCCCATGCTGGGCGCCGTGCAGTTCGAACATAACTGGAGCGGCGCACTCTCGATGGCGCAAAACGGCAACGGTTTTTTCGGGCCAACCGGTGAGGGAGTACTCGCCTCGCTCGGCTGCAACGGGGTCGGGGTGGGGAAAGGAACGATCTTCGGGGCTATGCTGGCGGATTATGCCGTAGGCGCGGGCTCGGACCTTCTCGACGACATGCTAGCTCTGCCCGGCCCAAGCCGTCTGCCGCCCCGGCCGATCCTAAACCTCGCCGTACCCTTCATGATCAACCGGCGCCAACGCGTTGCGGGCCGAGATTTATGAGCAGCGCTTCGAGCGCCCGTTCAGTGCTCCGCGATTCTGAACGCCGCGAGTTCTATTTCAAGCTCATCGATATGCACCTTCAAGGCGTCAATCATCGGTTCGAGATCCTCTAGGGTGTCTCGCGGCGTTTGACGTCCCAGGCCGCGAGCGTGAATACGACCGCCCGCTCGGGTTTTCCCGTGTCGGCGGGCTGGGTAGCTGGTGTTGAAGACCAAATTAGATAGGCTTATTTGTATCATCGAGGAGGAGCCTAATTAGGACTCCCTCATTGTTTTTCCGCACCCAAATGCGGTACAAGCTCCTATCGGAGAGGCGCCTGAAATAACGTCATGAAAACCGAAGATATTCTCTCCAATAAGCCGTTGGTCCTGAGCCAGGCACAGCGCGAATCCTATTTCGAGACCGGCTATCTTCTGCTCGAACGCTTCGTCCCGCAGGACTGGCTCGAGCGGCTTCGCGTGCTCGCGGACGGGTTCGTCGAGATGAGCCGGGCGCTCACGGAGTCGGACGGAACACTCGATCTCGAACCCAACCACACGGCCGCCTTGCCCCGGTTGCGACGGTTGTGCGATCCCGTCGAGCATCACCCCGTGTTTTGGGAATTCACTTCCCGTGGACCGATCGTCGATCTGGCCGCCGATCTCGTCGGACCGGACGTCAAGTACCACCACTCCAAGCTAAACTTCAAATGGGGCGGCGGCGGCGAAGAAGTGAAATGGCATCAGGACATTCAGTTCTTTCCCCACTCCAACTACTCGCCGCTCACCATCGGCGTCTATCTCGAAGACGTCGACGACGCCATGGCGCCCATGGGCGTGATCCCGGGCAGCCACGAGGGTGAACTGTTCGACCTCTACAACGAAGACGACGTCTGGACCGGTGCGATCCGGGAGGCGGACCTCAGTCGCGTCTCGTTAGAAAAGGCCGTCTTCCTGCCCGGTCCCAAGGGCTCGGTGACGATCCACAACTGCCGCACCGTTCACGGTTCGAAGCCTAACACGGCAGCGTGCGCAAGGCCGCTGTTGCTGCAGACCTACACCTCAGCGGATGCATTGAAGCTGACCAACTTCACTGACAACCTGATCCATTCCAACCAGATCGTTCGGGGCAAGCCGGCCCGCTGGGTCGACTTCGATCCCCGCCCCTGCCTGATTCCGCCCGACTGGTCGAAAGGCTATACCTCGATCTTCGCACTCCAGCAGGAGGAGGAGGCTAAGACCTAACGGCGTTCGGGCACGCGGTACCCGAGCGCCTTGGTTCATGCTATGACGCGAGGAGTGCGCGCCCGTAGCTCAGCCGGATAGAGCACCAGATTCCTAATCTGGGGGTCACAGGTTCAAATCCTGTCGGGCGCACCAATCTTTTCAATGGGTTGGGAATAATGCTCGTATAAAAAATTTATATTATCTAACTCGATAGTTTTGGGTAGGCGTCCTGGCCCCAGATTTGGCGCTCGCGGATATAGTCGAGCGGCTTTTGCGGGTTGGCAGATTCGAACTCGCGCGCGATCCGGTGGCCCTCGAAAATCGACATCTGGATAAACCGCGGGGTTTGGCCGTCGCCGGTTTCGTAGATCGCCTGAATATCGTTCTTTACCCATTCGGCTTTCCGCGCCTTCAGCTCGCTGAACAGCTCGCGGTGTGACACGCGCGAGGTCACCAGCACCACGGAATCACACTCCACTTTCGTCACGTCCGTGCTAGCGCGCCGTGGCAGCACCCCGGCCTTGGGCGGCAAGGTGAACTCGGCGCCGTCGCGGTAGGCGTAGGCGAGCGAAAGCGTGACGCTCCCGGAAACGTCGACCACCTCGACCCAGTGAAGCAGGTGCTGGGCAATACCCTTGTCGTGGAGCTGGCGCTGCAGGTTGGGCGCTTCGAGCGTCAGGGTCGTATAGGGTGCGATCTCGCCGAACTGGGTGACCATCGAGACCGTCTTTCCCTGGTCCGCGAGATACTCCGCCATGCCGACCCCGGTGAAGTAGCCGTCACCGTCGATCACGACGACCCGCTCGCCGGTTTCCTTGCCGGCCATGATCTGCTCGGGCGTGCAGAACTGGGGCAGATTTGCGTCGACACCGGCGATGGCCGGCCCGTAGTCGTTTGCACTGGCGCCGTCGGTGGCCCAGTGCGCGCCGACCGCGACAACCACCTTATCCGCCCCGTAGGTCAGGATATCGTCCGCCGTCATCTTGCCTACACCCGTATGCAACTCGACGTTGACGAGCTTCGCAATCTGGTTTTCCCGGTAGGAGACGACGCGGCCCCATTCCGACAGGCCGGGATAGCGCGAGACGTCGCGGATATGCCCGCCGACCGTACTCGAAGCTTCGCGCAAATGCACATCGTAGCCGCGCACCCCCAGAACCCGCGCGCATTCCAGCCCGGCCGGTCCCGCGCCCACCACGAGGACCGAGCAGGGTTCGCTCGTCTGGGTGAATTTTTCCGGGTGCCAACCGCGCCGGTACTCCTCCATCGCGGTCGCGTTCTGCGTGCAGACGAGCGGCGGGCCGTCCAGGGCGAATTGCGAGATGCAGATGTTGCACCCGATGCATTCGCGAATATCGTCGGGTCTGCCCTCATCGATCTTCTTGGGCAGAAACGGGTCCGCGATCGAGGGCCGCGCCGCGCCGATCAGATCGAGCTCGCCGCCCTCGATCATGCGCACCATGGCGTCGGGCTCGGTGACGCGGTTGACCCCGATTACGGGCACGTTTGCCACCGCCTTAACGGCCTTGGTCGCCCAGGTCTGGTAGCCCGCCTTGAAGAAGCGCGACGGCCCCGCGTCGTTGCCCCATTCCATGAAAAACGAAAGCTTGATGTTCCACACATCCGCCACCCCCTCGCGGGTGACCAGTTCCACGAAGCGCAGCCCCTCGTCTTCCAGCTCCATGCCCGCCGGCCCCATGAGGCTATCGATCGCGACGCGGGTTCCGATCGCCGCGCTATCGCCGACCGCACCCTTGACCGCCGAGAGCACCTCAATCCAGAAGCGCGCACGGTTCTCCAGCGAACCGCCCCAGCGATCGGCCCGTTTGTTGTACATGGGCATCAGGAACTGCGCCGGTAGCGAGGATTCCGAGCCGATGATCTCGATATAGTCGAAGCCCGCGTCGACGGCCCGTTGGGCGGCGAGAACGTATTGTCCGATCAGCTCGCTGATGTCGTCCTCGTCGCACTCGTAGCAGTAGTTCTGGTAGGCCGCCTCCGAGACATAGGCGCTGGGCCCCCGGGTGATGCAGAGCGAATCCCGGGCCTGGACATGGGCGCCGCCATGCCACAGCTGAATCCCCGCCAGCGCGCCGTGCTTGTGCACGCTCTCGGCCGTATGACGCAGGTTGATCACGTCGCCCTCGTCCCAGATCCGGGCACAGATATGGGGCGAATCGTCGGTTTCCGGCGAAATCGCGGTGAACTCGACACACACCGTCCCCCAGCCCCCTTCGGCCTTGGTCGCCCGGAAGGCGGCCTGGGCGCCGGGCCGAATGGTTCCGGCATTGTTGCAGTGCGGGACCTGAAAGAAACGGTTTGGCGTGATCTTGGGGCCGATTTTCAGCGGCTCGAACAAGACATCGTGGCGTGGATCGCGTGGCATGGTTGGTCTTTCCCCTAGTTCTTCTCACCGTAGACAGGCAGCGCTTCGGGTGCCGGCGGCTCGCCTCCGAGAATCATATCTGTAGCCTTTTCGGCGATCATGATAACGGCTGCATTCAATTTCGCACTCACAATCGAGGGCATGACCGAGGCATCGACCACCCGCAAGCCCTCGATGCCGTGCAGGCGCAGGCTCGGGTCGACCACGGCAGCTTCATCCGTGCCCATCTTGGCGCTGCCGCAGGGATGATATTCCGTGTCCGCCGCGGCGCGGACGAAGGCGTCGATCTGCTCGTCGGAGCGGACCTCTGGGCCAGGCGAAATTTTCCACCTCCGGAAGGCGTCGAACGCCGGCTGGGCGAAGATTTCTTGGGTGCGCCGGACCCCTTCGCGCGCGACGCGCCGGTCCTCTTCCTCCGCTAGGTAATTGGCTTTGATGATCAACGCAGCGACGGGCCTGGTGGGCGCAGCCGGGGTACTACTCGCGCTCGCCATGGGGGCGGGCCGCATCGTAGCGCTGGGGCGCAAAGAACCTGTACTTAACGAGCTGTGCGCACTCGACCCGCGCCGGGTTTCGGCGCTCAAGATTACCCGCACGGCAGATGACGCGCCCGCTATCCTCGACGCAGTCAACGGCGCAGCGGACATCATGCTCGACTGCGTCGGCGACATTCCAGATCCCGTCTCGACCCAGAACGCGCTCGCTGCCCTGGAACCGTATGGCTGCGCCCTGTTTGTCGGGGGCTGTTTTGGCGATCTCGCGGTCAACTACGAGTGGATGCTGGACAAGCAGATCACCATGCTCGGATCGAGTTGGTATCCGCGCCAGGGCACCGCTGAGATGGTGGGAATGATCGCCACGGGGGCGCTCGACGCCGAGGCGCTCAGAACGCGGGTGTTCTCGCTCGACGAAGCGAACGACGCGGTGCAATGGGCGGAGAAAGGACCGGGTGGGCTCGAGCACGCCGCCCTCGTGCCTTGAGCCGTCAGCGGCTTGACATGGCCTGGCGCCGTTCGACCTGACAATACCCTCGCCTAACCAAGCGAAGCGAAACAGGCCGGGGCCCCACGTTCGGGGCTCCGGCCTACAATCCTCAAGCCTGTAGGCCCCGAAAGGGCCGCCGCCGTCAGGAATAGTTCGCGCCGTAGCTGGCCCAGTCCCTATCGAATTTCGGGTGGAGCATATCGAGGAGCCCCGCGAGCCGGGGCTCCTCGTCGGGAAAATACTCCTTCATGCCGATGGCGTATTCCTGCTGCGAGACGAAGTAGTCGGGATCAAGCAGGGTAATCATGACCTCGCCCAGCACGCGGAGCATCGACATCATCTTGAAGGCGCGAACCTCGTGCAGGGTCGCTTCGATCTCCGCCGAATCGGCATCGGCAAAATAGGTCGCGACCGCGTAGCGATCCATCGCGTCGTCGGCGTCGATCCAGGTCAGCATGTCGGCAATATCCGACTTCGGGTTGCCGTAGGCCCCAGCATCCCAGTCGATGAACAGGACCTCGCCCTTAGGGTTGAACATCATGTTCACATAGGCCAGGTCGTTGTGGGTGAAGACCGGGATAAACGGCCGTATGGCGCGCTCGAGCCGGTCGGTCACGTCGCGAAAATAAGGCACATCGCCGACCCAGGCCGAGGGCTGAAAATCCGAGGCTGCCACGCCCCGCTCCATGGTGTTGAGATAGCGGCGAATGGTGTGAAACGGCCACCAGTAGCTGATCGTCTCCGCGATCGCGTCGGAGTTCGCGTGCAGCAGCTTCATCCGCTCGATGACGTGAGCCATCATCGCGGGTTCCTCGATTTGCTCCTCGGTCATGACCGGAGAAGCGATGAAATCCGTGATCGTCAGGTTGGGCTCCCAGTAACGCAAGCAAGGCCCAACGCCCAGCTTGTGGGCCGCGAGCGTGCATTGGACGACGGAGGTCTGGCGGGTCCGGTATTGATCGACGCCGCAACGGATAGCATAGCGCTTGCCGTCGCCGTCGGTCGCAAAATAGGTACGGTTGGTCAGCCCGCCGAAATGCTGCGAGACCTCGACCGCGCCGGTCCATAGGGGCAGGCTGCGGATATAGTTTTGGATCTCTTCGCTCGACCAGCTGCGCCGAATTCGCGAAATCTCGCTGCACTCGAAAACGGCGTCGCGCATCTCGTTCTCCGGCCGCTGCGGGTGGATCGCCGTCAGAACGGCGGCCGCCGTTCGGCCCAGTTGAGTTCCTGTTCCAGCGCCTGCGCGACGCGCAACGGCGTTGCGTCATCGTGTCGCCAGCCGACGATCTGAAAGCCCGTCGGTAGGCCGTTGCCGGCAAAGCCCGAGGGCACGGAAATCGCCGGCAAGGTCAGCAAATTAAATGGGAAGGTCATCTCGTAATGGCAGAACTTCCCGTCTTTATCGTCGTGGCCAAAATTCGACTCCGGTGTTCCAACCTCGATTGCCGGCTGGGCGCTGGTCGGGCAGACCAGCCCGTCATAGCGGGAAAATATGGGCGCGATGGTTTCGGCCAAGCGGGTGCGAACCAGCTCGGTCCGCTTCAAATCCACTGCGCTTGCGGCCCGGCCACGCTCGACCGCCGCGACTAGGTCGGGCTCCATGCGATCGCGGAACTCATCAAGACGATCGCCGACCACGAGGGCCGAGTAGACATCCCAATGGAGCCAGCCCGCCTCGTTGAGCTCGCGGCTCCAGGGCAGCTCGATCTCGTCGACCGCAGCGCCCAGCGCGCGGAGCGTCGCGACCATTTTCCGGGTGTTCGCGACGATGTCGGGATCGACCGCGTAGTAGCCGAGATCGATGCTAAACACGAGTCGCACACCCGCGAGATCGGCCGAACCCGGCAAGGACACGGCAGGCAAGTCGGGTAGCGACGAAAAGTCGCGGTCGTCGGGGCCCTGGGCCGCGTTCAGAAAGAGCACCGCGTCCGAGACATGGTGGCAAAGCGGGCCAAAGCTGGTGTAGCTGTCGAACTGGCTCGGGAAGATATCGAAGGGGATCCGCCCCAGGCTGGGCTTGAGCCCCACGATGCCGCAGAACGACGCAGGCAATCGTATGGAACCACCCGCATCGCAGCCCTCGGCCAGCGGCACGCAGCCCGCCGCGACGGCAGCGGCCGCCCCGCCCGAAGAGCCGCCCGGCTGGTGGTCGAGATTCCAGGGGTTACGCGTCACACCCCAGAGCGGCGTGTCCATCTGGAAGGAATAGGCCAACTCCGAGGTCACCGTCTTGCCCACCATGATAGCGCCAGCGTCCCGCAGTCGTTCGACGATCGCAGCATCCTGTTCGGGGATCCAGTTTTCATAGAGATAGGAGCCCTGGGTGGTGCGCTTGCCCTTGGTCGGCGTCATATCCTTGAACGCTATAGGAACCCCGTGCAACGGGCCCAGTGCCTCGCCTTTCACGACCGCCTCTTCGGCGGCCCGCGCGGCGGCAAGGGCCTCGTCGGCGTAGACGAAGCAGAAGCAGTTGAGCGCCGGGTTTACTTCCTCGATTCGATCGAGGCAATTTTGCACCACATCGACCGGGGAGAGCGCCCGGGTTCGGACCGCCGTGGCGATCTCGCCGGCGGACAGGCCGCACAGCTCAGGATCGCTCATGGCTCGATAGCCCCCCATTTCGACGAGCACGCCGCGACACGCGCGCGCTGAGCCCGCCCCTTCAGGGGGCTGGGCTTAGCCAAGGGCAAAGCCTTCGTAGCCCTTTGAGACGATCTCGTCGCATTTTTTTACATATTGAGGAAAGCCGATATAGGACAGGAAGACCCGCGCCTTGCCCGGGATGTTCGAGCCGACATACCAGGAATCCTGCAACGGATAGACCGACCGGTCGGCCACTTCGTTGACATGAGCGACCCAGGCGTCCTGGGCTTCGGCCGTCGCCTCAATGCGGCTATGGCCGTGTTCTCGCATGTAGTCCAAGCAATCGGCGATGAACTCGACATGCTGTTCGATGGACTGAACCATATTGCTCAAGACCGACGGGCTGCCCGGTCCGGTGATCATGAACAGGTTGGGAAAGCCCGCAACGCTGAGCCCCAGAAGCGTGCGCGCGCCATTATCCCAGTTGGCGGCGAAAGACAGGCCGCCCCGGCCGCGGATATCGACACGCGTAAGCGCGCCAGTCACGGCGTCGAAGCCAGTAGCAAAGACGATGGCGTCGAGCTCGCACTCCCTATCGCCGACCCGAAGCCCGGTCGGTGTGATCTCCTCGATCGGCGTTTTGCTCACATCGACGAGGGTGACGTTCTCCCGGTTATAAGTGGCGTAGTAGTCCGTATCGACGCACAACCGCTTGCACCCAATCAGAAAATGGGGCGAAAGACTTTTGGCGACCTCCGGATCGCGAACAGTCTCACGGATCTTTGAACGGACATATTCGCCCGCGGTGTCGTTGGCCTCGACTGTGTCGAACAGATCGGCGTACGCGCCCATATACGCGACCCCGCCCAGCGCCCAGCGGGCCGTATACTCGCGCTTGCGTTCTTCGGGCGTGACCTCGAAGGCGCTCTTTTCACTAACATCGAACAAGATGCCCGATCGGTTCTGCCTCGCCTTGGCGCGAAGTTCGGCGTAATGGGCCTTGAAGTCCTGCTGCTTTTCGGGAGAAAGCAGCTTGTTATGAGCCGGCACGCTGAAGCTCGGCGTACGCTGGAAGACAAGGAGCTGCTTCGCCTGCTCCGCGATCAGCGGGATAGCCTGGATACCCGACGACCCGGTGCCGATGACGCCGACCCGCTGGCCGCTGAAATCGACCCCCGTCTCGGGCCAGTCGCCGGTGTGGTAGGTGGCGCCCGTGAAGTTGTCCAGACCCTTGAAATCCGGGATGTTGCGCGCCGACATGCAGCCCGTCGCCATGATGCAGAAGCGCGCCGTGACCACATCGTCGTGGTCGGTTTCAACGGTCCAGAGAGCGCCGTCTTCGTCGAAGTGCGCCCTCGTGACCCGAGTCTCGAACTGGATGTCGCGGCGCAGGTCGAAGCGGTCGGCAACGTGATCCAGGTAGCGCAGGACCTCGGGCTGGGTGGCGTAGCGCTCGCTCCACTCCCACTCTTGCTGGAGCGCTTCGTCGAACTGGTAGGAATATTCCATGCTCTCGACATCGCAGCGCGCGCCGGGATAGCGGTTCCAGAACCAGGTCCCGCCGACCCCGCTGCCATCTTCGAAGACCCGTACGGAAAAGCCCATGCCACGCAGCTTATGGAGCATGTAGAGCCCGGCAAACCCGGCGCCGACAACGACGGCGTCAACTTCGCTTTCGGGAGCAGGACTATGGGTTTGGGATGACGATTGCGCAGACGACATGGATACACCTCTAGCTCGTGCGCGGGGGCAGTCAAAGATTTGGTCGCGTCGGGGCTCGTGTCAAGCGGATATGGCCACTCGGCGGTGGCGGCGGAGCGTAAGCGAGGTTTCCTGATCCTCATAACGCAGGTAATTCGTGTCGACCATTCGGATTAACGAGGCGACCGTCTCCAGCTCGGGCGAAGACAGGGTGGAAAAATCGCGACGCGTTGGGCCGGCGGCACGCATCTTTTCGATATCGCTTTCAGGCACCAACGCACGCAGAAACAGCTCGTCGTCGGAGAGGTCGGCGCCAAGCTCCTTGCGTAGCTCTTCTAGGGTGGGTTGGGGCGGCGGCGTATTGGCAACCTGCTTTGCGCGCGGCGCGCTCATGATGCGATCGAGAATGTCCGGCTTGATCTCGCCCACGGGCTCGCCGTAAAGGCCTGCGGCATACTGGATGACCTCGTCGGGGATCACCGAATAGCGCTTGCCGGTGACGACGTTGAGCACCGCGAGAGTACCCACGAGCTGGGAAAACGGCGTCGCCATCCCCGGATAGCCGAGCTCGCGGCGGACCACCGCGGTCTCGCGCAGGACGTCGCCGTATTTTTCGGGCATGCCATGCTGGGCGAGCTGGTTCTTGAAGGTACCCGTCATGCCGCCCGGCACCTGATGTTGGGCGTAAAATAGGTCGTACTCCTGGGGCACGCCGACGGCGTAGCCCATCGCCTTAGCGACCGCGCGGAAATTTTCCTCGATGGCGGGGCAGTGGGACAGATCGAGCCCGTGGCTGTGTCCGGCAGCCTCCATATTACGCGCCATGGTGTCGACCGAAGGCGGCGCGGGACCGTCCGAGAGCGGCCGGTTGCAGGTGTGGAACCGGTCGATCCCGAGCTCGACCGCCGCCAGGTAGGTGTGTGAGGCGATGCCGATCGAATTATGGCAGATCAGCTCGATTGTCCGCCCGCCCGCCGCCGCCTGGATCCCAGGGATCAGGGTGCGCGCGCGCTCGGGCGTGAGCACACCGGATGCGTCGTAAATGAGAAAACGGTCGACGTCGGGACTGGCGGCATAGAGTTTCGTGCGCTCGGCATAAAAGGCGTCCGTATGCACCGGGCTGTCGGCATAGAACAGCGCGATGACGACCATTGCATCAGTCTCCTTCGCAACCCTCGCAAGCCGGTGGGCCTTATCGGCATTGGCAAGCAGCACGTCATAGATCCAGACCGTGTCCATACCGTGGGCACAGAGCCGGCGCATCCAGAGGTCCATGATCGAATCGGGCGAGACCGAAAAGGTCACAGCCGCGTTGGTCCGCATGCCCGCGCGGAACCGGCTGTTGGGCATGGATGCCACCATCAAGTCCAGGCCCTCCCAGGGATCTTCCTGGCAATAGCGGATCAGCACTTCGAACTGGGAACTCCCGCCTATGTCGACGACCTCGTAACCGACCTTGTCGATCAGCGGCGTGGCGGGCAGCGCCTGGCCCGCCTGCATGCGCATGCCCCAGTGACATTGCTGGCCGTCGCGCAGCGTGGTGTCGATAAACTCGATGTGGGCCATGGTGTCAGCCTTCCTGGGCGTTGACGGCGAGCATCAGAACAGATTCGAGCCAGCGCACGCTCACCCCGCCCCGGACGAAATCGGGATGGGCGAGCAGTGCGCGCTGAAACGCGATATTGGTCTCGATCCCTTCGACGGCGAAGTCGTCGAGGGCGGCGCCCAGCCGCGCCAGCGCCTCGGCGCGGGTCGGCGCATAGGCGATCAGCTTGCCAATCATGGAATCATAGAATGGGGGCACCAGATCGCCCTCACGAATGTGGCTGTCGAGGCGCAGGCCCTCGCCCGCTGGCGGGCGCCAGGTGGTGACGCGCCCTGGCGAGGGCGCAAAATCCCGGCCCGGCGATTCCGCGTTGATACGGCACTCGATCGCATGACCGCGAAGCACAACGTCGGCCTGGGCAAACGATAGCGGCGCGCCGCCCGCGATGCGCAGTTGCTCACGCACGATATCGATGCCGGTAACCATCTCCGTGACCGGGTGCTCGACCTGGATGCGGGCGTTCATCTCGATGAAGCAGGGTTTGCCCCGGTCCATGTTGTAGAGAAACTCCACGGTTCCCGCGTTGCGATACCCGATATGGCGCACGAGCTGAAGCGCGGCTTCATGCAGACGGGCACGGGCCGCATCGGGCAGCACCGGAGCTGGCGCCTCCTCGACGACCTTCTGGTAGCGCCGTTGGGCGGAACAATCCCGCTCGCCGAGATGGACCGCGTTGCCGTGGTCGTCGGCCAGCACCTGCACCTCGATATGCCGGGCGTTGGCAATAAAGCGCTCCATATAGAGCGTACCGTCGTTGAACGCGGCGGCCGCTTCCGCAGACGCTTTTTCAAAGCAGCCGCGAATCGCGTCAGCATCCGTGGCGACGAACATGCCCCGCCCGCCCCCACCGGCCGCGGCCTTGATGACCACGGGGTAGCCCATCGCGTCCGCGCGGGCTACGGCCTCGTCCACCGAGCCCACCGCTTCCGAGCCCGGCATCAGCGGCACGCCCGCCTCGGCCGCGACGCGCCGGGCGGCGATCTTGTCGCCCAACTGCTCGATGGTCTCGGGCCGGGGCCCGATGAAGAGAATACCGTTCTCGGCGCACGCGCGGGCGAAACCGGCGTTCTCGGCGAGGAACCCGTAGCCGGGATGGAGCGCGTCGCAGCCCGTGCCCTTCGCGGCCATGACTAAGGCGCCGGGATTGAGGTAACTGGCTTGGGCAGCCGCGGGACCGACGCAAATGGCGCGCTCGGCCAGCTCGGCGCCGCGGCCCTCGCGATCGGCCTCGGAGACGCCGAGCACGGTCTCGATGCCCTCGGCGTGACACGCCTCGATGACCCGGACCGCGATCTCGCCCCGGTTCGCGACGAAGACGCGCGCGAGAGTGCCCATAAACCGGTCGCGCGCTCAGTCGAGGGGATCGAGGCGGAAAAGCGGCTGATCGAATTCGACCATCTCGCCATCCTCAACCAGCACCTCGACGATGCGCCCTTTGCTCCCCGCCTTAATCGGCGTGAACAGCTTCATGACCTCGATCAGGCAGACCTCGGTGTCCTCGTCGACGGTCGCGCCGATCTCGATATAGGCCGGCGCGCCGGGTTTGGGCCGGCGCCAGAACGTGCCTAGATTCGGCGCACGGACGAGCAAACCCTCGACCGGCTGGGGCGGCGAGGCAGGTGCGGGTGTCGTCGCGGGCTTTGTCGAGACAGGGGCTGGTGGCGTATCGGAGCGAGCGCTGGAGAAACCGCCATCGACATTGTCGGGATCGGTCGAGAGAAGCAACGTCGCACCACCGACCTTGAGGCGCATTTCATCCCAGCCGGATTCGCGAAAAACGCGCGTGATCTGCTCGATATCCTGTTCGGTCAGTGCCACGCTCCCTACCCCTCGTGTAACGCGCCCGGAATAGGTCAGCTTAGGCGGAAACAGATTGTCAGACAATATCGTCTTGCGTATGCTCAGGCGTAGAGCCCGCCCGCCGGCTCTCGCCAGCCACAATCAAGGAACGAATTTCCATGACCGCAGCACTGGTCGATCCGGCCAACCTTCGAATTTTGATTGTCAACGACGACGGCGTTCACGCGCCGGGCATCGAGCGGATGGAGGCGTTCGCACACGAATTGTCGGACGACGTATGGATCGTGGCGCCGGAATACGACCAAAGCGGCACGGGCCATTCTCTGACGCTGGTCGATCCCATCCGTATCCGTCAATTGGGGGGAAAGCGCTTCGCCGTGCGCGGCACGCCAACCGACTGCGTGGTGATGGCGCGCAACCAGATCATGCGGGACGCACTTCCCACCCTGGTGCTTTCGGGTGTGAACCGGGGGCTCAACGCCGCTGAGGACGTGACCTATTCGGGCACCATCGCGGGCGCCATGGAAGCGACGCTGCTGGGCATCCCGGCGATCTGCCTCAGCCAGGCCTTCCGCAACCGCAACGACGTAAAGTGGCAGACCGCGGAGCGTTACGGCCCCGATCTTCTGGCCCGGCTGATCGCTCATGGTTGGCCGGTGGGCACGTTTCTCAATGTCAACTTTCCTCCGGTCGACCCCGACGAGGTCAAGGGGGTGAAAATCACCTGCCAGGGCCAGCGCGGCCAAAGTTCGCTCCAGATCACCGACCGCATCGACGCCCGCGGCTTTCCCTATTACTGGCTGCACCTCGACCACGAGAAGGCCGCCTACCCCGAGGATACGGACCTGGCAGCCCTCGACGCGGGCTACATCTCGGTAACCCCGCTGCAGCTCGATCTGACCAATCACGCCGCAATAGATTCACTGCACGCGGCGCTGGCCTAGCCGAGGCTTATGCCAGGTAAAGTGGTCGACTGACGCCACGTGGAAACGACGGTGCGTCAGCCACCGGCGGCGAACAGAGAATCAGGCAGACGATCCAGGCGCGCACGCGTACGCCGTAAGTGGCGGCGCATGGCGCGCTCCGCGCCGCGCGCATCGCTCGCAAGAACCGACGCGGCGATGGCCTCGTATTCTTCAAAGAAATGGCGCGACGACGCCACCAGGGTCATCTGGCGGAACTGCATGCGCATCAGGTGCATCTGGAGCAGCGGTGTACTGTGCGAGAGTTCGAGGTTCCCGCCGATCTGCACCAGCGTGTCGTAAAACTCCGTGCGCGCCTGCATCAGCGCCATGCCCTCGGGGTGGGTACGAAATTGGAGCACCCTTTCGAGCGCCGCCTCGAACCTGGCGCGGTGATCCGCTTCGCCGATCCGCTCGGCGGCCAGGCCTGCCCCGAGCGTGGCGAGACGCTCGAAGACCGCCAAAATATCGTGCATATCCGAGCGCGAAAGTGAGCGGACGTAGGCGCCACGATGGGCCACCAGGTCGATCAGCCCTTCCGCCGCAAGCCGCTTGAGCGCCTCGCGCACCGTGCCGCGCGAGACGCCGTACTCCGCGGTCAGATCGGCTTCGATCAACCGTTGACCCGGGACATAACGGCCCGACTGGATCCCGTCATTGAGCGCCGCCACAAGCTGGTCGGGCGAACTGGGACCGTGGCGTGGCGCGGCGGCGCGGCGAGCAGTGCTAATTGGGGCGGTCGTTGCAGTCACGAGAGTCTTCTTTTGTGGTTGGCGACGATTGCCGATCATCCGGCATAATTATCAAATCCCGCCGTCGCGAGATAGCCACTCGCTCGACCCGGCACCCGGCGGCTGGCGGTGGGGCCGGCGCGGATGTAAGCTGACTCGGATCGGGGAAATCTCCAACCTGAATATTGTCGGACAATTGTATAGCTATCCGACCGCCTGCCCCCCCTTGGGAGAAGACGATATGACCGGATGCATGGTAGGCTGGGCCCATACGCCCTTCGGCAGGCTCGACGACGAGGACACGGAATCGCTGATCGTGCGCGTCGTGCGCGAGGCAGTGGCTGATGCGGACATCGGCTTCGAGGATATCGACGAGATCGTCCTCGGCCAATATAACGGCGGCTTCGATCCCCAGGGTTTTCCCTCCTCCCTGGCACTTCAGGCCGACCCGGCACTTCGCTTCACACGGACCACCCGTGTCGAGAATGCCTGTGCGACAGGCACGGCGGCGATCTACCAGGGCCTGCGCAGCCTGGAGGCAAAGCAAGCCCGCTTCGTACTCGCCATCGGCGTTGAAAAGATGACCGCGGCCGAGCGCGCGCGGGTCCCCAAGATTCTGCTGAGCGGCAGCTACGTCAAGGAAGAGGCGGACATCGAGGGCGGCTTCGCCGGTATTTTCGCGCAAGTTGCGCGGGCCTATTTCCAGCGCTTCGGCGAGCAAAGCGACGCCATGGCGCGAATCGCCGCGAAAAATCACAAGAACGGCTCGGTCAACCCCTACGCCCATGTGCGCAAGGACCTGGGTTTCGAATTCTGCCGCACGGTCTCGGACAAGAACCCAATGGTCTGCGATCCCTTGCGGCGCACCGATTGCTCGATGGTCTCGGACGGCGCCGCCGCGGTCGTGCTGACCGATACCGCCACCGCGCTGGGGCGGAAGAAGGCGGTAATCTTTCGCGCCGCCCAGCAGGTCAACGATTTTCTACCCATGAGCCGGCGCGACGTGGTGCTCTACGAAGGACCGGAGCGGGCTTTCCAGAAAGCCTATGATGAAGCCGGAGTGAGCGTGAACGATCTCGATTTTGCCGAGGTCCACGACTGCTTCACCATCGCCGAGCTGATGATCTACGAGGCCATGGGCCTGACGCCGAAAGGCGAAGGCGCGCGCGCCATCGACGAGGGCTGGACCGAGAAGAACGGTCGCTTGCCGGTCAACCCCTCGGGCGGGCTGAAGGCCAAGGGCCACCCCATCGGCGCCACGGGAGTCTCGATGCATGTGGTCGCCGCCGAGCAGCTCATGGGCAGTGCGGACGCCATGCAGATCTCCGGCGCCGAGCTCGGCGCCGTGTTCAACATGGGCGGTGCCGGGGTCGCCAATTGCACGAGTCTGCTCGAGCGCCTGCGCTGAGCCTTTTTTTTCAGGAGTATGTCATGACCGAGCTTCGCCCGAACGAGCCGGACCTTGCCGCCCTCGACCGGGCGGGCATGATCCACCCCTTCTCGCAACTCCACGATCAGGCGCGCAAGGACCCTCTGATTTTCACCCACGGACAAGGTGTGACTATCACGGACGCGGCCGGGCGCGACTATATCGACGCGGGTTCGTCCCTGTGGTGCGTCAACGTCGGCTATGGGCGCGACGAGATCGTCGAAGCGGCGGCCGAGCAGATGCGCACCCTGCCCTTCGTTCATATCTTCAGCAGCAACTCCCACGCACCGGTCATTCGTCTGACCGAGAAGCTGCTCGAATTGGCGCCCGCCAATATGTCCAAGGTGCTCTTCGGCAACGGCGGCTCGGACGCGAACGACACCCAGGTCAAGATCGCCTGGTACTACAACAACGCCCGCGGTAAACCCGCCAAAAAGAAGATCATTTCGCGGCGGCGTGCGTATCACGGCGCCACGGTCGTCGCGGGTAGCCTTACGGGTCATGAGATCGTCCATAGCGGCTTCGACCTGCCGCTCGATTTCGTGCGCCATACCGACTGTCCCGACTGGCATCGGCGCGGCGACGCGGCCCAGACGCCCGAGGAGCACGCAACCGCACTGGCCGAGCAGCTCGACGCACTGATCGAAGCGGAGGGTCCGGACACGGTCGCCGCCTTCATCTCCGAGCCGATCATGGGCGGCGGCGGCGTGCTCGTGCCCCCGCCGGCCTACGGCCCCGCGGTGCAGGAGGTGCTGGCCCGGCACGACGTGCTGTTTATTGCCGACGAGGTGATCTGCGGCTTCGGTCGTACGGGAAACTGGTGGGGCTCGGAGACGGTGGGTTTTGCGCCTGACCTGATGAGCGTCGCCAAAGGCATCACCAGCGCCTATCTACCCATGTCGGCCTGCCTGATCTCGGACAAGGTGTGGGAGGCGCTCGATGCCGGCGCGGCGACGCTGGGCCCGTTCGGCCACGGCTTTACGACTACAGGGCACCCGGTGGCCGCGGCGGTGGCGCTCAAGAATATAGAGATTATCGAACGCGAGGACCTGGTGGGCAATTCGCGGCGTACCGGCGATTACCTGATCGCGCGACTGCGTGCCGAACTGGGCGATCACCCGTTGGTCGGCGAGATCCGGGGGGCAGGATTGCTGGCCGGGGTCGAACTCGATGCCGACAAGGAAACTCGCACGCCTTTCGAAGATGCGATGGCGGTGGGCTCGCGGCTCGGTAAGCTGTGCCTTGAGAATGGGCTGATCGTGCGCGGTGCGCTGGGCAAAGCGGTCGCCGCCATGGCGCCGCCCCTGATCGCCACCGAATCCGACGCCGACGAGATCGTCGCGCGACTGGGCCGCTCCCTCGACCAACTGCATGATGCCCTCCAGGCCGAGTAGACCGGTGCGGGCACGGTGATGAAGGGAAGAGCATGACGGAACCCAGGAAAGTCGCGATCGTTACCGGCTCGGCCACGGGGATCGGCGCGGCTTGCGCGCTGAGACTGGCGGGCCACGGCTATAACGTCGTCATCAACTGCACGGCAAGCCTCACAGAGGCGGAGGAGACCGCCGCGGCGTGCCGCGAGGCAGGTGTCGAAGTACTGATCTTGCCCGCCGACGTCGCCGACGACGGCCAATGCCGCGCGCTCGCCCAGGCGGCACTCGACGCCTGGGGGCGAATCGACGCACTGATCAACAACGCTGGGCGAACCAAATTCGTCAAGGCCGAAGACTTCGAAGGGCTGACCGCCGAGGATTTCCAGTCGATCTACGCCGTGAACACGGTGGGCGCGTTCCAGACCGCGCGGGCCGCCGCGGACGCCCTACGCGCGGCTAATGGCGCGCTCGTCAACGTCTCCTCGCTGTCCGCTTATACGGGCCTGGGAAGCTCGATCGCCTATGCCGCGTCGAAGGGCGCGCTCAATACCCTGACCCTCTCGCTCGCCCAGACCTTAGCTCCCGAGGTACGGGTCAACGCTGTCTGTCCCGGCTATGTGGACACCCGCTGGATGCAGCGGACCATGGAGCCGGACCGCTACGAGCGGTTTCTGGCGGGCTTGCGCAAGCATGCGCCGCTGGCCACCGTGACCCAGGCCGACGACGTTGCCGAAGCGGTGTGCTGGTTCGTCGAGGGCGGGCGCACGATTACCGGCCAGATGCTGACCATCGACGCGGGCATGCACCTGACCATGGGGTGAGGCCGGCTCAGTCGCCCGGTGCGACGCGGATCAGGCTCGCCTGGGTTTCCCGTTTGGTCGGGAAGGTAAACGCCACCACGATACCGTCCCCTCCGTACCATACGGCGCCGGCGCGCACGTCCGAGCCGTCCGGGGTGCGAAACTCCACATCGTAGCGTCGGCCGGAAACCGACGCTTCTTCGAGCGTCGTTGTTTCCTCGCCCACGAGTTGCGCCGTGAATTCCTTGGTCCGGCCCTTGAGCGGGTTGAGCAGGCGACTCGCCTTCAACGCGACCTCGCACCAGACGGTCCAGGACAGCAACGCCGCATCAACGATCGTCGGTGCATCGCCCGCCTTGTGCAGGCGGAGCCCGGTGCCCTCGGGCAGCACGGTAATGATACGCTCGCGGCCGTTATCGACGGTCATGCCGTCGAACCGTTCGAATAGGCCGTTGCGCCAGACCTCGGTCGATTCGTGACGGTAATTGAGCACGGGTATGACATAGGCGAGCGTGATCCCGATATCGATGACCGTGTAGATGGCCATCTCTGCGCCGTTGGCCTGAATAGAAATTTTAAGCCTTCCGACGTCGTCGCCCTCATGGATGATCCGGTAGACGATCGGCCCGGACGGGGGCTGACAGTCGTCAGGCGCCCCGGCACTGATCTTTCCCGCCGCGACGAGCCCCAAAATAGGCGCCAGAAAAAGCGCTGTCAGGAGATTTCGGATCACGGGGTCCCGAAACCCGGTACGACCTCGAGAGGCACATCGCCACCGCCTACGAGCTCGCACACGCCGTCGGGATCGAGCGCATAGGTACCGCCCTGAATGACGCCAATTCCCTCGTCTTCGAGCTCGAGGCAGGCGTGAAGCACGAACACCATGCCGGACTCGAGCCGTTGCTCCACGCCTCGGGCAATCTGCAGGCTTTCGAGCCAGACCGGTGGGTAGGCGATACCGATGCCGTAGCCGAAGCGCATCATCGCAGCGCCCTCCAGCCCCGCCGTACGCAAGGGATCGAGCGATGCCTCCTCGACCGCGGCGACCGGAACCCCGGGGCGGATTGCCGCGATACCGGCGGCGAGCGAGGCCCGCGCGAGATCGTAAACCTCCGCTGTCCGTGCATCGGGCGCGCCAGCGGCAAGGCAATGGATGGCGACCGCATGGTAACGCGCAGCCACGCCCGCGAATTCGAGATGCACCAGATCGCCCGGCTCGATGATCCGCTCGCGCGGCGTCGCGTGGCCGCCCGCGGCGCGAGGGCCACCGGCTAGCTCGGTCGGGATCGCCCAGTAATCGCTACCCGCCCGGCGCATCGCATCTTCGAGCGCGGCGGCGAGACCGATCTTGCTCATGCCGGGGCAAAGGGCCGCGCGGGCAGCATCAAGACCGCGTTTCGCATAGCCCGCGGCGCGCTCGATGAGTTCGCGTTCGCGCACCGATTTGATCGTGCGCAAGCGCCCCAGCAACTCGGTCGCATCGCCGAGTTCGGCGGGTGCCAGCGCCTCGGCCAGCGCCAGGCCAAGCGAATGGGGCAACGCCGCCGAGCCCGTCTCGATGGCCAGGCGGCCGTCGCTCAGGCCCTTTTCCCGCGCTACGTCCGCCACGAGGCCAGGTGCGTCTTCGAGGAACAGGTGGTAATCGCGCACGTCGTCGAGCCAGCAGGTCTCACGCGCCAACGGCCGATCCACGTTGCGTAAAATCAAGGTGGGTTCGTCGTCACCCGTGGTGAAGATCAGCGCCTGGGGGCTGTTGACCGCGACCCAGGCGTCGTAGCCCGCGAGGTAGTAAAGCGTCTCGGGCGCCACCGCGACGGCGCCGGTAAAGCCGGCCCCCGCCAAAACCACGCGCGCCCGAGCCAGGCGGGCCTTGTGTTCGTCGAGGGGAAATGCAGCATAGGGTGGCGTCATTCTCGGCCCTCCTTAAGGGCGCGGGCATGCGCCGACCCTCTGATCGCGCGGGCCCTACTCTTCCGGCGCGAGGGTGACGCGCAGCCCGTCGAGCGCGTCGGAATATTCGATCTGACAACTCAGACGCGATGTCTTTTTGTCGTAGCCGGGCGCGTCCTGGACCAGATCGACCTCCTCCTCGTCGGGCGCGGTGAGGCGCTCGAGCCAGGTGGGGCCGACAAAGACATGGCAGGTCGCGCAGGCGCAGCAGCCGCCGCACACGGCTTCGATTTCCATGTCGTTATCCTTGAGATTCTCCATCAGGCTCAGCCCGGTCTCGCCGTCAAACCGGTGTTCCTTGCCCTCGCGGTCGATACAGGTGATCTGCGCCAACGGTCTATTCCTTCTGATTCTTGTTAGTCGTCCGCGCGCTATACGGTGTCGCGGAGCGCCACCGCGGGATCGGCGAGTTTTGCCAGATCGGGCTGCGCGTTAGTTGGGATCAGCTTGCGGGCCTGCATGAAGTCCTTTGGTGCGTTGATCGCATCGAGCGCGATCAGCACACCCGCCTTCAAATAGGCAACGGCGAAGCGATTCTCGTCGGTCACCTGGCGCACGACCACCTGATCCGCACCCTCGGTCAGCCCCGCGATCTGGATCTTGAGATCAAACTGGTCAGACCAGAACCACGGCACCTCGCTGTAGGCCTCGGGCGTGCCGCAGATGGCGAGCGCCGCGGCCTTAGCCTGATCCATCGCGTTCTGCACGTTCTCCAGGCGCAGCCGGCGCCGGTAATGCCCGTTGGGGTGGTTAGTCACGTCGCCGATGGCAAAGATATCCGGATCGGAGGTCTGGGTGAACTCATCGACGACGATACCGTTTTCAACCTCGAGACCGCAGGCCGCCGCCAGCCCATCATTGGGCACGACGCCCACGCCGACGACGGCGAAATCGGCGGGCAGGGTTGAATCGTCCGAGAGGCGCACGGCGCTGAGGCGTTCGTCACCCTCGAACCCGGTCACGGCGACGCCGGTACGAATCTCGACCCCCTGGTCGCGATGACAAGCGGCGACATAGTCCGACATCTCGGGCGCGACAACCCGCGCCATGATGCGATCGAGCATCTCGAGCACGGTGACGTGCGCGCCCATCTTGCGCGCGGTCGCCGCCACTTCCAGGCCGATATAGCCGCCACCGACCACGACAACTTCGCCCGCGTCTTCGAGATCCGAGCGCAGCGCCAGCGATTCGTCGAGGCTACGCAGGTAGCGGACGCCCGCGAGTTCGACGCCGGGAATGTCGAGTTGACGGTTCACGGACCCGGTGGCGAGGATCAATTTCTCGTAACCCAGGGCCTCGTCACCGGCGAGCACCACTCGGCGCGCCTCGCGCTCGATCGCCTCGACCCGAATGCCAATGCGCAAGTCGATATTCTTCTCGCCGTAAAATTCCGACTTACGCAAATAGGTCCGCACGGGCTCGATCTCGCCCGCGAGCAACGCCTTGGAAAGCGGCGGGCGCTCATAGGGTGCGTGAGGCTCCTCGCCCAGCAGGCGGATCGTGCCCCCGTAGCCCTTGGCGCGCAAAACCGCTGCCGCCTGCCCACCGGCATGGCCCGCGCCCACGATGACGACGCCGTCACCGACCATCACAAAATCTCCTGCTTCAAACGAAAATTCGACACGGCGCGCGACCCTCTAGTTCAATGCCAAAACCCCGATTAGGACGCGCAAGCCGGGGGTAATGTAAGGCGACCGGCATGTTTTGCAAGCGGCCTTGTCCGCCGCCCGCCCCGCGGGCACCATGGCTGCCGCCCCACTCAGGAGACCACTCCGATGGCCCTTGCCACACCGATCACCGAATTGTTCGAGATTCGCCATCCCGTGCTGCTCGCGCCGATGGCCGGAGCCTCTGGGGGCGCGCTCGCCGCCGCGGTTAGCGCCGCAGGGGGCCTCGGCCTGATCGCTGGCGGCTACGGCAACGCCGGGCAACTCGAAGCCGAGTTCGTAGCCGCGGGCAACGCGCGGGTCGGCGTGGGCTTCATCACCTGGAGTCTCGCGCGCCAGCCGGCGCTGCTGACCCAAGCGCTCGAACACGCGCCCGCCGCCGTGTTTCTCTCGTTTGGCGACGATGCCCCCTTTTCTGATGAAATCCACAGGGCGGGCGCCAAACTGATCTGTCAGGTCCAGACCGTCGAGCAGGCCCGCGCCGCGGCCGATGCCAGCGCCGACGTGATCGTGGCCCAGGGCTCGGAGGCCGGCGGTCATGGGGCGAGCCGGGGCACCTTTGCGCTGGTCCCCGCAGTGGTCGATGCGGTCGCGCCCCTGCCGGTGCTGGCAGCCGGCGGCATCGGCGACGGCCGGGGACTTGGTGCCGCGCTTTTGCTGGGCGCCGCCGGCGCGGTGGTCGGCACCCGCTTTCTCGCCACCACCGAATGCCTGTGGCCCGACGGTTTCAAGCAACGCCTCCTCGAGAGCGGCGGCGACGATACGCTACGCACCAGCCTATTCGACCGCTTGCGCGGGCTCGATTGGCCCGCGGAATACACTGGCCGGGTGCTGCGCAACGACAGCACCGAGCGCTGGCAGGCGAACCCGCAGGCCCCCGGCGGCGGCGACACGGCGCGCAGCGACTACGATGCGGCGGCAAGCGACGACGCCGATACCCGCGCGCTCCACGCAGGCGAAGTCCTCGACCTCGTCGATGCCGTGATCCCGGCGGCGCATCTGGTCGAGAAAATCGTCGCCGAGGCCGAAGCGGAACTCGCCCGCGCTGCCCGCCTCGTCACCTAAAGCGGCCAAACCAGCAGAATCATCGGCAAGGCTACGGCGACAATTATCAACTCGAGCGGCAGGCCCATGCGCCAGTAATCGCCGAAGCGGTAGCCGCCCGGCCCCATGATCAGCGCGTTGTTCTGGTGACCGATGGGCGTGAGAAAGGCGCAGGACGCCCCAACCGCCACGGCCATCAGGAAACCGTCCGGATTGACCCCCAGGCTGCTCGCCACGCCGAGCGATATGGGCGCCATGACCACGGCGGTGGCCGCGTTGTTGATAACATCCGAGAGCGTCATGGTAACCACGAGGATCAGGCCCAGCGCCACGACGGGCGCTGCGTTGCCCGCGATGAACAGGATCGCGTCGGCGATCAGAACCGTAGTACCCGTCGCCTCGAGCGCCGCGCCCACCGGCATCAACGCCCCCATCAGCACGATGACCGACCAGTCGATGTTCCGGTAGGCCTCGCGCGGCGAGATGACGTCGAACAGCAGCATCGCGAGCGCGGCTAGGGTCAGCGCGACAGGCGCGCCGACGATGCCGAGCGCGGCGCAGATAATGGCTGCGATGAACACCGCCAGAGCGATCCAGAGCTTGCGCCGCTTGCCGATTTGCAGATCGCGCTCGGCCAGCGGAAGCAGGCCGAGATCGGCCAGGGTGCCCGGCATCTGCTCGGTGTCGCCCTGCAAGAGTAGTACGTCGCCCGCGCGAAACGTGAAACTTCTCAGACGCCCGCGGGTCGGCCGGCCCTGACGGGAAACGCCCAGCAGCTTGACGCCGTGATACGTCCGCAGGCGCAGGCCCCGCGCATTGCGTCCTTCGGCGACCGACCCTGCCGTGACCACGGCCTCGACCAGCCCGACCTCGTCGGAACGCAGGGTCTCGGTTACGTCCTTGCCTTCATCGGCCAGGGTCAGGCCCAGCGTGGTTACCACCTTGTCTATGGATTCGGGCGCGGCTTCGAGGATCAGAATATCGCCGGCCTCGAGCGCGCCGCGCCAGGTGGGGCGCAGGATGCGGCGCTCGTCGCGCACGACACCGAGGATCGTGGCGTCGTGTTCGGCGGCAACATCCTCCACCTCACGCAGCAATTTTCCCACGATGTCGGAATCATCCTGGACCCGCGCCTCGGTCAGGTAACCCTTGATATCGAACAGCTCGTCCGGCGCGCTGCGCTCGCGCCGCTCCTTGGGGATCAGCCGCCAGCCCACAAACGCGACAAAGAGAAGCCCGGCCAACGCTATCGGCGCCCCTACGGGCGTGAAATCGAACATGTGGAACGGTTCGCCCAGCGCATCGGCGCGAAAGGTCGCGACGATGATATTGGGCGGCGTGCCGATCAGGGTGAGCAGCCCGCCCAGGATGGCGGCAAACGAGATGGGCATCAGGATCGAGCCGGGCGTGCGCCCCGCTCCGGCGGCCGATTTAATGGCCACGGGCATCATCAGGGCCAGCGTGCCGACATTATTAATGAACCCCGAAAGCACCGCCGAGATGCCGCCCAGCCCGCCGATATGGATCGAGGGGCGGCCCGTAAGCGGCGCGATGTAGCGCAACAGCAGATCGACGGCCCCGGCGTTGGCCAGCGCCCGGCTGATGACGAGGACGGCGGCCACGGTAATCACCGCGGGGTGGCCAAAGCCGGCGAACGCCTCGCCCCCGGGTACCAGGCCCGAGATCAGCCCCGCTGCCAACGCAATCAGGGCAACCACGTCGTGGCGCCAGCGGCCCCATACGAAAAGCACCAGGGCGCCGCCCAGGATGGCCAGGGAAATGATTTGCGGGGTAGTCACGGCAGGCTCCAGAATGCACCGCACGCGCGGTTCGGTTCAAGCGCTCAGTGGCATCGACGTCGTATAAATCTCCTGTCGTCTCCCGGCAACGGCCCGCCTATCTCTATGGCCTGTCAACGGGCCTCGCGGCCCCTGCGAGGTTGCCACAACCGAGGAGGAGACCGACGCCATGTCGAGCGACAACCTTCACGCGTCCCGCGAGCGCTTGAGCAAGACCACCCTCTCGATGCATTAGGCCACCGTATCGCTCATAGAAGAGGTCGAAGCCGCCGACTGGTATCGCCAGCGGGCCGACGACTGCGACGATCCGGCGCTCAAGGAAATCCTCCTGCACAACATGCGCGAGGAAATTGAACACGCCGCCATGGTCCTTGAATGGATGCGCCGGAACAGCCCCGATTTCGACAAGGAGCTTAAGACCTATCTGTTCTCGGACGGCGATATCCTCGACGCCGAGGAACACACGACGAGCTAGCCGGACACGCCGGCCTCGCGGGCAACCAGGGCGTCGAAGGCCGCCACCAGCGAGACGGTCACCGGGCCCGGCGCTGCAAACTGGTTCGCATCGACCGCGCCGACCGGGCGCAAACCGATCACCGCGTTGGTCAGGAAGCCCTCAGCCGCGGTCTCGATCCGGCCTGGCTCCAACGGCTCTTCGCGAACCGGCAGGCCAAGTTCGTCAGCGAGTTCGAGCACCACGGCACGGGTAATTCCCGGCAACACGCCCTCGGACGGCGGCGGGGTCGCGAGATCGCCGTTCTCGACCAGAAAGAAATTGGCGGCCGATGCCTCGGCAATGCGGCCTTTCGTGTTGAGTAGAAGTGCTTCGTCCGCCCCCGCTCCGTGAGCCGCGCTGCGGGCCAGAACACCGTCCAGGTAGTTGAGCGATTTCAGGGTGGCGAGCGGCGAGCGCTCGTTGCGCCGAATCTCGTTCACAGTATGCAAGGTCGCTGGCGTCCCAGGCGCCGGCCCCGGCGCGCCGGGCGGCGCCTCAAGCGGATACGCTGCGATTAACAGCGTCGGCGTCGGCTTGTCCGGCGGCAGCACCCCGCGGGGCCCCGCGCCGCGCGTCAAGGTGAGCCGCACCACGGCATCCGCCGCCTCCAGGCGGTTTGCCGCGAGGGTGGCACTGAGTGCTCGCTCCAGCACATCGATATCTTCGGGCAGGGGAATACCCAACCGCTCGGCGCTCGCCGCCAGCCGATCGAGATGGGCACGCGGGCGAAAAAAACTGCCACCCCGCGCGCGTAACGTCTCGAACAGACCGTCGCCCAACAGGAAGCCGCGGTCGTCGGGAGCGATGCGGGCCGCACCCTCGTCGACGAGGGTGCCGTCAAGATAGACGCTGGCCATCGGACGCTCCCAGGAAATTTTCCAGCAGGCGGTGGCCACCTTCGGTCAAAACCGATTCGGGGTGGAACTGAACGCCCATGACCGGATGGCTGCGGTGCGCCAGCGCCATGATCGCGCCTGACCGCTCGGTGGCGATGGCCTCCAGCTCGTGGGGCAAGCTGTCGGGGTCGACCACCAGCGAATGGTATCGCCCGACGCGAAGGGGATCGGGCAGGCCGGCGAACAGGCCGTGCCCGTCATGGCGAACCATCGACGTCTTGCCGTGCACCGGCGCGCCGCGCACGATCCGCCCGCCATAGACCTGCCCGATGCACTGATGGCCCAGACACACGCCGAGGATCGGCACACGCGCGCCGAAACGTGCGATCAACGCGTTACACGCCCCCGCCCCGTCGGGCCCGCCGGGACCGGGCGAGATCACGATATGGCTGGGCGGCTCGGCATCCAGCGCATCCAGATCGAGGGCATCGTTGCGCTGCACCGTGCAGGGATGGTCGAGTTCGCGGATATAGCGCGCGAGGTTGTGAACGAACGAATCGTAGTTATCGACGAGCAGGATCACGCGTCCGTCTCCAGTGGTCGGGCGGCGCGCAACAGCGCCGCGGCCTTGACGACGGTTTCGTCGAACTCCGCTGCCGGGTCGGAATCGGCGACGATTCCACCACCGACCCGGATACTGGCCTCGCCCGCACGAAGGGCGAGGGTACGGATGGCAATGTTGAGATCTGCAGCGCCATCGGCGCCGAGAAAACCGATCGCGCCGAAATGGGGGCCGCGCGGCACGCCTTCGAGCGCGGTGATGATCTCCATTGCCCGAATCTTCGGCGCCCCCGTGATCGAGCCCCCGGGAAAGGTGACGCGCAGCAGGTCGATCGCATCCCGCCCGGCGTCGAGTTGGCCCGTTACCGTCGAGGTCAGGTGGTGGACCGTTGCGAAACTTTCGAGCACGCAAAGTTCACGGACATCGACCGTATGCGGCCGGCAGACCCGCGAGAGATCGTTGCGCAGCAGGTCTACGATCATCACGTTCTCCGCCCGGTCCTTCTCGCTACCGAGCAGGGCCTGGGCCTCGTCACGGTCCTTCTCGGGCGTCGCGCCCCGGGGCCGGGTTCCCTTGATCGGGCGGGTCTCGACCCAGCCGTCGGACAGTTTCAAGAACCGTTCGGGCGAGGACGATGCGATCACGATCTCATCCAACCCCAGATAAGCGGCAAATGGCGCCGGGTTGATGGCGCGTAAGCGCCCGTAGAGATGAAAGGGATGCAGCTCCGGCGGCAGGCTCGCACGCAAACCCCGCGATAGGTTCGCCTGATAGATATCGCCCGCACGGATATGCTCGACGACCCGGGCGACCTTGGTCTCATACTCGGCGCGCCCGCAATCGGCTCGCCAGTTCGGCACCGGCCAATGCTTGGGGCGCGGCCCCATGGGCAGCGGGTCGCCGCTCGCACCACGCAACCGGGCTTCAAGGGCTTCGGCCCGTGCTCGTGCGCGTTTGGCTCCTGCGGCCCCGGATTCGGGTTGGCCGCTCGAGACGATCCAGGCGCGGCGCGCCAGATTGTCGAACGCGGCAATGGTGTCGTAGAGGCCGACGGCCATGTCCGGAAACACAAGGTCACCCTTGGGCGCACGCGGGAGCCGCTCGAGATGATGGCCCAACTCGTATCCGAAATAGCCGAGCGCACCGGTCTGGAAGGGCGGCAAGTCGGGGACGGTCTCGGCCCGGATCGCTGTTAGCTCGGATTGAAGAAAATCGAAGGGCGGGCCCTCTCGGGTCTCGCCATCGACCGTCAGCCACCGGCCTTGTGCCGTTATCGTCCGCCAGGGATCGAGCGCAATGTAGGAATGGCGTCCCTGGCGCTCGCAGGTTTTCGCGCTGTCGAGGAACATGGCCCAGGGGTCGTCGGCAAAGGGCGTAAAGGCGGCGAAGGGGTCGAGATAGGGGATCTTGGCGATGTGGGGCCTAGACGACATCGTCGAGCGCCGTGTCGATGGCATCGAATGCCCGGTGCAGATCGGCATCGCCGATACAATAGGGCGGGATTAGATAAACCACGTTGCCCAGCGGGCGGATCAACAAGCCGCGCTCCATGAACCACTCCTTGAGCTTCGGGCCGATCGCAGCGCCGTAGCCCGCGTCGGCGCCCGTCACGTCGAACGCGGCGATAGAGCCCAGGATGCGCGGCCGGGCGACGTTGGGGCGGCCCGCGAGGCCCTGGAAGCGATCGCGGTATATCTGCTCGATCTCGGCGACACGGCCCAGCGAATTTTCTTCCTCGAAGATGTCGAGCGACGCGAGCCCGGCGGCGCAGCCGATCGGATTAGCGGTGTAAGAATGGCCGTGAATGAACGCCTGATCAATGCTTTCGCCCAGGAAGGATTCGTAGATCGATTCGCGGCACACGGTCGCTGCCAAGGGCAGGAAGCCGCCGGTCAAGCCCTTGGCGAGACACACGATATCGGGTGTCACATCCGCTTTCAGGCAGGCGAACATCTCGCCGGTACGCCCGAACCCGGTCATGACCTCGTCGAAAATGAACAACACGCCCGCGGCGCGCAGGCGGGCTTCGATGGCGCGCAAGAATTCCGGCCGGCACATCCGCATGCCCGCGGCGCCCTCGACCAGCGGTTCGATGATCGCGGCCACGGTCTCCGCACCGGTGGTTTCAAGCTGGCGGTCGAGAGCGGCCAGCGCCGCCTCTTCCTTGGCCTCGACCTCGAGGTCGCCCTCCCAGGTCGCCGGGTAGGGCACGATATCGACGGGGAACATCAGGTCGCGAAAAGGCTCGTAGAAGCCGCAGCTCTGGCCTACGGACATCGCACCCACCGTATCGCCGTGATAGCCGCCCTCGAAGGCGATGAAGCGGGTGCGCCCGGTCTCGCCCCGGTTACGAAACGACTGAAAGGCGATCTTGAGCCCGATCTCAACGGCCGTGGCGCCGCTGTCCGAATAGAACACCCGGCTGAGCGGCGCCGGCAACAAGTCCGTCAACCGTTTCGCCAGCGTCACGGCCGGCTCGTGGGTGAAGCCCGCGAACATCACATGTTCGAGCGCGGCGGCCTGCTCGGCGATGGCGCCCGCGATCTTGGGATGGCCGTGGCCGTGCATGTTGACCCACCAGGACGAAATCAGGTCGAGATACTCGGTGCCGTCGGCGGTGGTCAGCCGGGCCCCCTTGCCGCCCGTCACGACGACGGGACTGGGCGCCGTCTGGGCCTGGGTGAAGGGGTGCCAGACGTGGCGGGCGTCGTCCGCCAGAAGGTCGCGTTCGTTAGTCATGACGGGGTCACCTCGAAGCCGGGAATATGAGGCGGAGTCATAGCCGCCAGCGCGTCGGCGCTCAAGTCGTCGATATGCGGCAATTGGCCGATCACGGGAACGCGGCCGTAGGTCCCGATAGCTTCGCGGTTCGATTCGCTCGGCGGGCCGTTAATCACCACGCCGACCAACGGCAGTTTACGAACTCGAAGCGCCTCGATGCTGAGCAGGGTGTGGTTGATAGTGCCAAGGCCACTCCGTGCAACAAGCACGACGGGCAAAATGAGTTGGGCGATCAGATCGACCATCAGCGCGTCGTCGTTGAGTGGCACGAGCAACCCGCCTGCGCCTTCGACCAGCACCGGGCGGGGGCTGTCGGGCAACAAGAACGCGTTCATCCGGATTTCTACGCCGTCGAGCCGCGCCGAGAGATGCGGCGAGGCGGGCGTGTGGGTCTCGTACGCCGAGGGGTGAAACCGCTCCTCGGGCAATCCGGTCAGCCGGCGCACCGCCTCGGTGTCGGTCTCACCCTCGAGGCCCGACTGAACCGGCTTCCAGTAATCCAGGCCGAGCCCCTTCATCAGCCAGGCGGCGACCACCGTCTTGCCGATGTCGGTGTCCGTACCGGTCAAGAATAAACCGCGAGGGGACGACCTGCTCATGCCGTGCTTCTGTACTGTGCAGCCAGCCGGGGCAGTAGCGCGCCAACTGTCGCAATGTCTTCGTCCGAATGGGCGGCCGACGCGGCAAACCGCAGCCGCGCCGTACCGTTCGGGACGGTCGGCGGCCGGATGGCGATGGCGAGCACGCCTTCGGCTTCGAGAGCGCCGCCCAAGGCCAGGCACGCCTCCGCCTCGCCCAGAATGACCGGCACGATCTGGCTTGCCGATGCGCCGCAATCGAGGCCGGCGGCAGCGAAGGCTGCGCGCAAGGTTGCCCCGTGACGCAGCACCCGGGCCCGTTCGTCGTCGAGTTGGGGCAACAACTCAAGCGCCGCGCCGATCGCGCCCAGCACCGGCGGCGGCAGGGCGGTCGAATAGATCAGCCCGGCGCAGCGGTTGACCAGATAATCACGCAAGCTCTCGGAGCAGGCGACGTAGGCCCCGAAACTGCCCAGCGCCTTGCTAAACGTGCCCATGACGAAATCGACGCGCTCGCCGTATCCCGCCGCAAGGCCGAAGCCGCCCGGGCCGAACACGCCCGTCGCGTGCGCTTCGTCGACATAGAGAAATGCGCCAAACCGTTCGGCGAGCCCCACCAGGTCGTCGAGATCGACGCAATCGCCGTCCACGCTGAAAACGGTTTCGGTGACGATGAAGCGCGGGCGCTTATCGCCGGCATCGCGGACCAGGAGCTCTTCGAGGTGGTCAAGATCGTTGTGCTGGTAGCGGATCTGACGCACGCCGGCGGCACGCAGGCCCAGATGGATGCTGGCATGATTGAGGCGGTCGGCGTAGACTAGCGGCTCGGCGCCAAGCACCTGGTGGTCGAGCAACGCCGGCAGCACACCGGCGTTGGCCTGGAACCCCGTGCCCAGGATCAGCGCCGCGGGCTTTCCCTTGCCTCGCGCGAGTTGCGCCTCGAGCCCCTCGAACGGCTCGAGATTGCCGCACACCAGGCGCGACGCCGACGACCCCGTGCCCCAGCGCGCCGCCCACTCCGATGCGCGCTCGATCAACAACGGGTGCTGGGCAAGGCCGAGATAATCGTTAGACGACAAGTTGACCATCGAGCGGCCCGCGATGACTGTACGTCCGCCCGCACTTGGGCCCATGGGGCGCAAACGGCGGCGCTGGGCTGGGTCGAGCCCGACGCAGACCTCGCTGTAAAGTCGTTCAATTTCGTTCATCGCGCGGTGCCGCATCGTCCTGCCGTGGATTGCCAGAGGCCAACCGGCCCCACTGTCTTGCCTAGCCCCCGCCCTGTCAACGCGGACCGGTCGCAGGGCCGAAACGGCTTGCATTGAGGTCGCGCTCGGATACTTTAACGCCATGGATGCCATCGAGGAAAACCCCACACAGTCGACAACGGCGACCGGGTCCAGTGCCGCGCGACGGACCGCCGCCGCTTCCGCCGAGCCGTGGAGCCGCGAAGCGATAGCGGTGCTTTTCGAGTTGCCCTTCGCCGACCTCATCTTTCGTGCCCAGGGCGTGCATCGCGAGCATTTCGATGCCAATCAGGTGCAGGTGAGCTCGCTCAAGAGCATCAAGACCGGGGCCTGCCCAGAGGACTGCAAATACTGCCCGCAGAGCGCCCATTATGATACCGGGCTCGCGCGCGAGGCGCTGGTGCCGCTCGACGAGGTAATGACGGCCGCCCGACGCGCCAAAGACGCGGGCGCAACGCGGTTTTGCATGGCCGCCGCATGGCGCGGCCCTCATGCACGCGACCTGCCCGCTGTGATGGAGATGATTGGCGCGGTCAAGAGACTGGACCTTGAGACCTGTGCGAGCCTCGGTCTGCTGGGCGAAGGCCAGGCGATTGAGCTCAAATCCGCGGGGCTCGACTACTACAACCACAACATCGATACCTCGGAAGAGTTTTACGGCCAGATCATCACCACGCGGAGTTTCGACGACCGCCGTCAGACCCTGGACCAAGTGCGCGACGCCGGAATCAACGTGTGCTGCGGTGGCATCGTGGGCTTGGGCGAGGCGCGCACGGACCGGGTCGGCATGCTGCACGTGCTGGCCACCATGGCGCCGTCACCGGAAAGCGTGCCGATCAACCAGTTGATCCCGATCCCCGGCACACCGCTCGCGGCCGAACAGGCGCCCGACCCCTTCGAATTCGTGCGCACCATCGCGGTCGCGCGAATCGTCATGCCCGAGGCCATGGTCCGGCTCTCCGCCGGGCGCGAGCAGATGAGCGACGAGTTGCAGGCGTTGTGCTTTCTCGCAGGCGCGAACTCACTGTTCCTGGGCGAGGTGCTGCTGACCGCTGCCAACCCCGCGCCCGACGCCGATCGCGCACTGTTCGCGCGACTTGGCATCGAGCCGATGCCGGGCCGTCCCTCCGACTGAATCGGCTGGCGTCAGATGTCCTAACAGCCGATCACGTCTATGCTCTCACGGTCGTAACAGGCGAGATCGTTGGCGATTTCGGGTTGAACCCCGATCAGCGGTCCGATCGGATTGGGCGAATCGCGCAAGGCTTCGCCGATCCGTGCCCACGCCCCAGCCTTGGTCAGCGCGACCATGCTTTCTTCCATCTGGTTGACGCATTGCCGGTAGCCGAGGGTGCCGGGGTTGTGTCCCGCATCCCGGCACTTCTCACTTACCGCAACAACAAGGTCTTCTACGTCAGCAGCCTCACGCGCCACGGCGAGGGTCTCGTCCACCCAGGCCTCGGTTTCAGCCAGGGTCATGAGGCCCGCCATGCGCCCACAGGGATATTCCGTGCCCTCTGTATTACAGCGTTTGGAAGGCAGGGGCCGAAGGTTCAACCGACCATTTTCTCACCGGCCAAATCCCGGGAAAAGGCTACACAGCCATACCGAGCGCCGTGTCGAGTTTGGTCTGGGCAGTCTTCTTGAACAGTAACCTGTTGTTGGGCATCAGCAGAAAATCGAGACCGGACAACGCCAGCGTTCGCGCGGCATCTGCGGTCGTATAGTTCATCGGTTCGCCATGCAGGTTCAGCGACGTATTCAAAAGCGCTGCGACACCTGTAAATTTCCGAAACTGGTCTATCAATTCCCAATATTCAGGATTTGTGCCGCGGTCCACGAATTGCGGTCGCACGCTGTAGTCAGCCGGATGAACGGTCCCGGCGATCTCGTGGCGCTGTTCGGAATTACTCGCGAAGCCAATGGTCATGAAAGGGCAAACCGCGCCTTTCGGATTGACAAGATAGCGATCGGCTTCTTCCGCCAATATCGACGGCGTAAACGGCATCCAGAAATCCCGGTTCTTGATGGAATCGTTGATCAGTTTGACGTTGGCAAAATTTGAAGGATTCGCGAGGATCGACCTATTTCCGAGCGACCTGGCGCCAAACTCTGCTGGCCCGACGCATCTTGCCAGAACATGATCAGCAGCGAGAAGGCGGGCGGCGGAATCGGGGCCAAAATTCTCTCGAATACTAAAATCATCTGCTGACGCGCCGACTTCCGCCAGGCGGGACTGCCAGTCGTCTGCAACTGCCGGGTCACCCAGGTAAACGTGCCGCATTGGAAGTGGTTGTCTAGTTTCCGCTGTCCGAGCAAAACAGGCGCCGGCGCTAAGCGACTCATCGCCGCCTGACGCGGGGACAGACATCCAGTCGATCTCCGGCATTTTCAGAAGATCACCGTTCGTTTTGATATTCATCGACAAGCCGCCCGAGAAGCAAACCCCCCGTCGACCAGTTTTCTGCAGCCAGTGTCGCATCCACGCCTTACAAAGGCTGGTAGCCCAATTCTGGAGCGCCGCAGCAAAAACATCAAATCGGACGCCTTCCATCCGGTCCTTCAAATCGAAGTATGAATCTTTCAAGGGCCGGTCCGAGACAAATTCTCCACCCCGAAAATCTAGTGCTTCGAACAATACCTTCTCGGCAACCTCGATGGCACTCGTGTAGTTGGAATAGCCGGACAGACCCATCACTTTGTATTCATGCTCGTTGGGCTTCATGCCCATGATCAAGGTGGCCCATTTGTACAAACGCGCGACCACGTGCCCGGCTCCACTTCCCAGCTGCTCCAGGCGCCCGTTTTCATTAATAATCGAGGCACTCCAGTTGCACCCGTCGCCCCAGCCGTCCGCAGTGAGAACGAGTGCGTCCTTCAGTCGGGCATCGTCAAGCTGGCCGCCGTAGACCGCGTAATACGCATGGCAAGTGTGATGATCGATGGCATCGATAATCACGTCATCCCGGCATTGCAGGTGTCGCAGAACGGCTGCGGGGCGTTCCGTATCCACGAAGTACGCGACAGCTGCCTCGCCGGAAATGTCACCCATCCACGAAAAATCATAGTTTGCGCCCTGGTTCAGTTTTTCGCCGGCCCTGAATTTTTCCATCCAGTATGAGCCATCGTTAGGCCGGCCTTCGTAGAAATGCGGGTACCACAGGTCATGCTGTTCGCGCACATGTTCCGCGACGGAAAAATTTGAAAAACGATCCAGTGCGGCATAAACCGGGTCGGAGACCATGCCCCCAAATACGACCTGATCAATTCGCCCGGCATCGCCTTCCAAGTGCCGGTTGATGAGGCTCCTCGCGGCTGCAAGCGGAAATGCAACCTGATTTTTCTTCTTGCTGAACCGCTCTTCCTGAATTAACCCGACGATTTCACTGTCAATCATTAACGCTGCGGATGAGCAATGCCCCGATGAAATTCCAAGAATAATCATTTCGCGCTCAATCGGCAGTTGTTTTTGGTGGAGGGATAGTGTTGGGGTAATTTTCTATGTTCTGAATCGGACGCCAAATCTATTAACAACGGTTGATTATTTTCAAGATACTATCAAACCCATAGGTAACATAAGGCCCTAAACTCTGATCGGCCCCTACTACGCGCGCGCAAGGATGAAGGGGGTATAGCCCCCCTCGTGGCTGCCGTGGGTGCGTGTGCTATCGCCCCATTGTGGTCCAGCCGCTTTACGAACCCGCCCAGTAACCGAGCGCCGGTTGGCAGACCGCTGGGGCGGCGAAGCTCACTCCGATGCGCACACGCGGTGCAGACTAGGTCACATTCACCCGCTTTGAAGCGACTACATACCACATGATCAACGCACGGGCGTTGGAGACAGCCAAGGCCAACTGAGTGATGGTTAGATCGTTACCCGCCTAATCGGCTTCTCCACCTCCGCCCTCCACGACTGCGCTGTCGGATTTCTCCCCTTCTTCATCGTCTGCTTCAGTTTCCCTCGACGCGCCCTTTCCTTTTCCTTCACCGGAAGTGGGAGCCTCGCGTTTCCATTTTTCAGATCGAGCTTGGATTCCCCATTTTCGTCAGAGACGGCTAAACTTTCCCCATGAGCACCCTGACGGCATTTCTGTGTCTCACTTTAAAACTGGGAGATGACCATGGCAAAAGCGGTAGCACGAGGAGAAGTCAACGCATCCGCGGACGAAGTCTGGGCGCTGGTGGGCGGGTTCGGCAACTGGGAAAAATTCGATTCCGCCGTTGTCGCGAGCTCGCTCGAAGAGGGCGGAGTGCAGCGCCGAACCCAGATCAAGGACAGCGGCCATCTCGTCGAGCGGCTCCTTAAATTCGACCACGAAGGTCGAGTCTATCATTATACGATTGCAGAGATCGTCGACGTGCCCATGCCGATCAACAATTATTACGCAACCATCAGGGTCGACGAGGGCGAACCCGGAAAGACCTGCATTTTCGAGATGTCGGCGACCTTCGACCCGGCGCCCGGACAGACCGTCGAGGCGGTCGAGGAGTTGATGGCGGCAGATTTCGGCGCCGTTCTGGGGGGCTTGCAGAAACTATTCTCTGGCTGAAGCGGTGAAGTGGTACCGCAAGGCTGCCGAGCAGGGGGATGCAGACGCCCAGTACAACCTCGGCGTCATGTACATGGGGGGAGGGGGCGTTCCTAAAAACAATATCGAGGCCTACATGTGGTCTTCCTTAGCCAAGACGCAGGGCAACGAGATAGTGGCAGACAACCTAGACATCATCAAAGGTGGCATGACCGCCGACCAAATTGCTGAAGCCCAGCGCCTTGCCACCGAGTGGTGGGAAGAGCACCAGTAGAGCTTCATGCATTGGCGTGCCCTCCTCTGCACCGTCGTTATGTGCCTGGTGACCGCGGCACATCTCTCTTCCTCCGCCAACGCTGACCCCGACATCATCGGCCCTGCTGTCATCACTGATGGCGACACCATCAAGATTGATGGCCAACGTATCCGCTTGCACGGCATAGACGCGCCGGAGGCCGCTCAAACATGCCAGGCGGACGGAGAGGCGTGGGGCTGCGGCCAAGCCGCTACAGAGGCCCTGAAGAATCTTACAGAGGGCAAGGAAGTGCGTTGCGAAGAACGGGACGTCGACCGCTACGACCGGATCGTTGCTGTCTGCTGTGCGGGTGGCGTGGATTTGAATGAAGAGATGGTGCGGCTGGGCTTAGCCTTGGCGTATCGTCGCTACTCGCTCGACTATGTTGAGGAGGAAGAAGAAGCTCAGGCTGAGAGCGTTGGGATGTGGCGAGGTGAGTTCGTGTCGCCGTGGGAATGGCGGGCATCACAGAAGTGACAAAATGAGTGTATCGGAGCGATTGTCTGATGATTCTGACGATTAAGATTCGAAAAATGCTTTGGGCGTTTTCGGCGCTAGCGGCGGTTCCGAGGAGTGGTGTTCAAGGTTTTCATGAGAACTTGGTTCTCCCGCGTGGTAAGCCGTCGCACTGAGAAGCCTGCGTATGGGCTTTGTCAGAGCAAATTCAGTTGAAGCTGGCGGCAGCGCTCCGTAGTGTTGACGGATGAATAATCCCTTCCGCTATTTCAACAGCTCGCCGGAGGTGATCCGTCTCACGGTGATGATGTACATCCGCTACCCGTTGTCCCTGCGGACAGGTCGAAGACCTTCTGCACGAACGAGGTATCGATATATGCCATGAGACGGTGAGATTTTGGTGGAACAGGCTCGGTCCGATGTTTGCGGCCGAGGTCCGCAAGCGCCGTGTTCAACACCGTTCGTATTCACAGTGGCGCT
>Ga0302135_10000049_pt1 | contig 65141 bp, 62 predicted proteins | sample CBN3_surface_MG_FD_203119 | JGI IMG/M metagenome (GOLD analysis project Ga0302135, IMG submission 203119) | Marine microbial communities from Western Arctic Ocean, Canada - CBN3_32.1 | ecosystem: Environmental > Aquatic > Marine > Oceanic | place: Canada: Western Arctic Ocean | collected...
GCCTCGGGCTAAAGGCGGAAGTGCTGCATATAATATGGGTACAAATATGGGTACTGATGCTAAGCCGTAATTATTACTTTTATTATCAATACTTTATATGGAAAAACTGGCGGAGGGGGTGGGATTCGAACCCACGGTACGCAAGCGCACAACGGTTTTCGAGACCGCCCCGTTCGACCACTCCGGCACCCCTCCGCATCGAGTGTCGCGATCGCCTTGGTGAGACTACTCACGCCCCGGTCCTTTCGCAAGCGCGCGCGAACGCGGCAAACGCCGGGCGCAAGGGTTGCGCGAAAGGGTCAAGAAAGGCTAAAGCAGGCGGGCCTAATATGTCGGCCTAGAGCGCTAAAGAAATTGACAGAATCGGCCGGCGCGCTATAGTCCCGCTCCGGTGGCAGCGCACGGACGTGCGGCCGCCGTCTTCAAGGAAGTTTGCAGATGTTCGCAGTTGTTCGCACCGGCGGAAAGCAGTACCGCGTCGCCGCCGCCGACGTCATCGTGGTCGAGAAATTGGCCGGCGAGGCCGGCGCGTCGGTCGAGCTGACCGAAGTGCTCGCCATGGGCGACGAGGAGGCTACCACCATCGGCACGCCGCTCGTCGACGGGGCGCGGGTTGCCGCGACCGTGCTCGAACAGGCGCGCAACGACAAGATCCTCGTGTTCAAGAAGGAGCGGCGCAAAAATTACCGGCGCCTCAAGGGCCACCGCCAGAACGTGACCGTGCTGCGCATCGAGCAGATTCTCGGCCCCGGCGAGAAGGCCGCGCCCAAGAAGGCTGCCGCCAAGACCCCGGCCAAGAAAGACGAAACCAAGGCCGCGCTGGCGGCAAAGAAGCCCAAAGCCCCCGCGGCCAAGAACGCAGCCGCCGAAAAACCGGCTGCCGCGAAGAAGCCCAAAGCCAAAGAGGCTGCGGCCAAGAAACCGGCAGCGAAGAAGAAGCCGAAGGAGTAGATTCGATGGCACATAAAAAGGCGGGCGGCAGCTCGCGCAACGGTCGCGATTCGGCGGGACGCCGGCTCGGGGTCAAGAAGTACGGCGGCGAGGCCGTAATTCCAGGCAACATTATAGTCCGCCAGCGCGGCACCAAATACGCGCCGGGTGATAATGTCGGGCTCGGCCACGATCACACCCTGTTCGCGCTGACCGAGGGCCGGGTGCGCTTCTTCCGCAAGGCGGAAGACAGAACTTTCGTAACGGTCGAACCGGCAAGCTGACCCCGCCGACAGTCCGGACGCCAAGCGAGGGGAGCGGACGGCCGTTCCCCTTTTTTATAGTGGATGAAAAGGGGCGGCGGGGCCGGCCGGCGCGCAGCGGGCGGCGGAACCCAGTGTCATGAAATTTCTCGACGAGGTCCGGATCCAGGTCAAGAGCGGCAACGGAGGCGCGGGCTGCCTGTCGTTCCGGCGCGAGAAGTTTATCGAGCGCGGCGGCCCCGACGGCGGCGACGGCGGCAAGGGCGGCGACGTGACCCTGCACTGCGTTGAGGGGCTGAACACCCTGATCGACTACCGCTACCAACCCGACATCAAGGCCAAGACCGGCCGCCCCGGCGCGGGCCGCCAGCGCACCGGCGCCAACGGCGATGACGCCGTGCTCGACGTGCCCGTCGGCACCCAGGTTTTCGACGACGAGACCGGCGAGCTGCTGGCCGACCTGACCGAGCCGGGCAGCTGCACGGTGGTGCTGCGCGGCGGCGACGGTGGGCGTGGCAACCTGCGGTTCAAGACCAGCACCAACCAGGCGCCGCGCCGTGTCGAACCCGGCTGGCCGGGCCAGGAGGCGACGCTGCGTCTCCGCCTCAAGCTGATCGCCGACGCCGGGCTGCTCGGCCTGCCCAACGCGGGCAAGTCGACCCTGCTCGCCCGGGCCTCGCGCGCGAAGCCTAAGATCGCGGACTATCCCTTCACTACGTTGCACCCGCAGCTGGGCGTGGTCGGATTCGACGATACGGAGTTCGTCCTCGCCGATATCCCGGGCCTGATCGAGGGGGCGCATGAGGGCGTCGGGCTCGGGGTTCGCTTCCTCGGCCATCTCGAGCGCTGCACGGTGCTGCTTCACCTGGTCGATGGCACGGTCGAGGACGTCGCCGTCGCCTACGCGACCATTCGCGCCGAGCTGACGGCCTACGACGCCGACCTCGCTGCGCTGCCCGAGATAGTCGCGCTCAACAAGTGTGACGCGTTGGACTCCGACGCACGGAAAGAACGCGCGACGCAGCTCGCCGCCGTGGCGGACGGCCCGGTGTCCGAAATCTCCGCAGTTTCGGGCGAGGGCGTGCCCGAACTGCTGGGCGAGCTGCTACGCGTGATCGAGGAGGCCCGCGAGGCAAACCTCGAAACGTCGGGCGAGGCGGCCGGCTGATGTCCGCGCTGGAGCAAGCCAAACGCCTGGTGATAAAAATAGGCTCGAGCCTGCTGGTCGATGCCGAGAAGGGCGAAATTCGCGCTGACTGGCTCGACAGTCTGGCCCAAGACGTCGCCCGGCTGCGCGGGCGCGGCCAGGAGGTGCTGCTGGTCTCCTCGGGCGCGATCGCGGTGGGCCGACGCGGTCTCGGCCTGGCTGAGGGCAAGCTCAAACTCGAAGAGAAGCAGGCCGCCGCCGCCGCTGGCCAAATACGCCTCGCCCATGCCTACCAAGAGGCGCTCGGACGCTACGGCGTCAATGCCGCGCAAGTGCTGCTGACGTTGGGCGATACCGAGGAGCGGCGCCAATACCTCAACGCGCGCAGCACGCTGGCGACCCTGTTGCGGATCGGCTCGGTGCCTGTGATTAATGAGAACGACACCGTCGCGACCGCCGAGATCCGGTTCGGCGACAATGACCGCCTGGCGGCACGGGTCGCTGCCATGGCTACGGCGGACCTGCTCGTGCTGCTCTCGGACGTCGATGGGCTCTATAGCGCCAACCCCAGAACCACGTCGGATGCGAGGCATATTGGCGAGATCGGTGAAATCACCCCGGAGATCGAGGCGATGGCCGACGCGGCCGGTTCGGCCGGGGGTTCGGGCGGCATGGTGACCAAGCTCGCCGCCGCGCGGATCTGTCTCGGTGCTGGCTGTCACGTGGCAATCTGCCGCGGCTCGCTCGCCCATCCCCTGCAGGCGCTCGAGGATGGCGCGCTGGCCAGCTGGTTTATCGCCACCGCGACGCCCAAGGCCGCACGCAAGCTGTGGATCGCTGCTAGCCTGCGGCCGCGCGGCCGCCTCTTGATCGATGCCGGCGCGATCGCAGCGTTGGGCAAGGGGCGCAGCCTGCTGCCCGCGGGGGTGGTCTCGGTCTCGGGCCACTTCGAGCGGGGCGACGCGGTAATCGTCGAGGATGCGAAAAGACGCGAGCTCGCGCGCGGCTTAAGCGCCTACTCCTCGGATGAAGGGGGCCGGATCGCCGGGCACAAAAGCCGTGAAATAGAGCGGCTTCTCGGCTACCGTGGCCGCGACGAGATGATCCACCGGGACGACCTGGTGTTGAGCTGAGGACGATCGCCGTGACCGCCCGTCAAACCGCCGACAACACCGCCGAGCTGAGCGCGCAGATGGCCGCGCTCGGCGCGAACGCGCAGGCCGCCGCTCATCAACTCGCGCGAAGCTCGCCCGATGCGCGCAACACCGCGCTGCACGCCGCCGCACACGCGCTTCGCGAGAGCGCGAACGAGATTCTAAGCGCCAACGCACGCGACATGGCGGGCGGCGAGGAGCGGGGCCTGAGCGCGGGGATGCTCGACCGCCTGATGCTCGATGCCGAGCGCATCGAGGCGATGGCCGCGGGTCTGGAGGGGGTCGCGGGGCTTCCCGATCCGTTGGGCCGGGAGCTGGCCAGCTGGGAACGGCCGAACGGGCTTGCGATCAGCCGGGTGGCGGTGCCCATCGGCGTGATTGGGATCATCTATGAATCGCGGCCCAACGTGACGGCGGACGCCGCCGGGCTGTGTCTTAAGTCGGGCAACGCGGCGATCCTGCGCCCGGGCTCGGAAAATTTCGGCTCTGCAACGGCGATCCTGGCCTGTCTGCAAGCAGGAATCGCCGCCGCTGGGCTGCCCGCCGGGGCGGTCCAGATGGTGCCGACCAAGGATCGCGCGGCGGTCGGGCTACTGCTGCGCATGGACGATGTGGTCGACCTGATCGTGCCGCGCGGCGGGCGGGGGCTGATCGAGCGGATCATGGAAGAGAGCCGAATCCCGGTGTTCGCCCATCTCGACGGGATCTGCCATGTCTATGTCCATGACGAGGCGGACCCTGCCATGGCGCGCGACGTGCTGGTCAACGCCAAGATGCGCCGTACAGGCATTTGTGGCGCGGCGGAAACCCTGCTGATCGACCGGGCCATCGCCGAGCGCGCGCTGGTTGGGGTTTTGGACCCGCTGGTCGAGGCCGGTTGCGAGCTGCGCGGCAACGCCGCCGCCCGCGCCATCGATCCGCGCCTCATCGCAGCAAGCGAGGCGGACTGGGAAACGGAATATCTCGATGCGATCCTGGCGGTGCGGGTTGTCGACGGGCTGGATGCGGCTATCGATCACGTAAACCGCCACGGCTCCCATCATACCGATTTGATCGTGACCAGCGACGGCGCGGCCGCCGGGCGCTTCCTCGACGAGGTCGATAGCGGCATCGTCATGCATAACTGCTCGACCCAGTTCGCCGACGGCGGCGAGTTTGGCATGGGTGCGGAAATTGGTATTTCGACGGGCAAGCTTCACGCTCGCGGACCGGTGGGAGCGGAACAGCTTACCACCTACAAGTACCGCGTCCGGGGAAGCGGACAGGTCCGACCCTGAGCGCGCGCGTCACCAACCGGCGTGGACCACGGATCGGGCTGCTGGGGGGATCGTTTAATCCCGCTCACGAGGGCCATCTCCATATCTCTCGCCTTGCGCTGGCCGATCTCGGCCTCGATCTCGTCTGGTGGCTGGTCTCGCCGCAAAACCCGCTGAAGTCGGCACGCGGGATGGCGTCGTACACCCAACGCCTGGAGAGTGCCCGGGCCGTGGCCACCGATCCCCGGGTACGGGTCTGCGACTTCGAGCGTCAGGTTGGCGCGACGCGGACCGCCCGGGTTCTGCGCAAGCTGACGCGGGCCGACCGGGAGCGCCGCTTCGTTTGGCTCATGGGTGCCGATAACCTGGCCCAGATTGCCCGGTGGCAGGACTGGCGAAGCATTTTCGCTACGGTGCCCATTGCGGTTTACGACCGTCCTTCCTATTCTGGACCGGCGCTGACAAGCGTGGCCGCCCGGCGTTTTGCCCGAGACCGCGTAAATGCCGCCGAGGCCGAGGCCCTGGCCGACCGCCAACCCCCGGCCTGGATATTTTTTCGCGGGCGTCTCGACGCGACGTCGGCAACCGAGATCAGGGCGCGCTGGCGACGCGCTGGAAAGAAGGAGCAGATAGCCCCGTGAGGAGTGAATCATAGCCGTCAAGACCAAGGGCCGGCCCGAGGCCGGAGCGTTGAGGGACCTAGTCGTGGCTGAACTCGACGACGCCAAGGGCGAAGAGATCGTCGTCATCGACCTGGCGGGAAAATCCGACATTGCGGACTTCATGGTGATTGCGTCCGGTCGATCCAACCGGCAGCTCTCGGCCATGACCGATCGCCTGTTGCGCCGGTTCAAGGACGCCGGGATGGGCAGCGTGCCGGTCGAAGGCCAGCGCGGCGGGCAATGGGTGCTGATCGATGGCGGCGACGTGATCGTCCACCTGTTTCGACCGGAGGTCCGCGAACTCTACAATCTCGAGAAAATGTGGGCCGTCGCGCTGTCCGCCGAAGGCACTCTCGCGGTCGAGGTATCGGGCGGCGACGCCCGCTAGGGGTTGGCGGTCATGCGTGTGGTGATCGTTGCGGTAGGCCGAATCCGGGCCGGACCGGAACGCGACCTGGTCGAAAATTATGCCAAACGCCTGGCCTGGCCGCTCGAGATCGTCGAGGTCCGTGAGAAGAAACGCCTTTCAGGCGATGAGCGGAGCTCGCACGAAGCGAGCCTCCTGCTCGATGCGGTGCCTGACGGCGCGGTCGTCGTCGCGCTCGACGAGGCGGGCAAGGCTGTCACGAGCGAGCGTTTCGCACAGCGGATGGAGCGCTGGCGCGACGAGGGACAGGCTTGCATCGCGTTCCTGATCGGCGGCGCGGACGGCCACGGCCCGGCGGTAACGGCGTGCGCCGACATTACGCTTAGCCTCGGTGCCATGACCTGGCCCCACCAGCTCGTGCGCGTGCTGCTGGTCGAGCAGCTTTACCGGGCGGGCAGCATCCTCGCGGGCCACCCCTACCACCGGGGATGAGAGTCCGGGCCACACCGCAATACGCGGCGAGGCCGTTCCGTTTCCCGGCGCAATTGGCTATAAGACGGCTATGATACAGGAACCCCGCCCCCGCCCCGTGGTACTTTGCGTGCTCGACGGCTGGGGAGAGAGCACCGGGGCTGCGGACGACGCGATCGCGGCCGCGCGGACCCCCGTTTGGGACGCTCTCATGGCCCGGGTTCCCCACGCTCGGCTCGGCGCGTCGGCGGGCGATGTCGGCCTGCCTGAGGGCCAGATGGGCAACTCCGAGGTGGGCCACAGCTGCCTTGGGGCGGGGCGGGTCGTGGTGCAGGATCTGCCGCGCATCGACGCCGCGCTGGCCGACGGTTCGCTGGCTGCAAATCCGGCGCTGAACGGCCTCATCGAAACGCTGGGCGCCAGCGGCGGTGTATGGCACCTGATGGGGCTGCTTTCGCCCGGTGGGGTCCATTCCCACCAGGACCACATGGCGGCGCTGGCGCGCATCCTATCCACGCGCAGTGTGCCGGTGCGGGTTCACGCCATCCTCGACGGCCGCGACACGCCGCCGCGCTCGGCACTGGAGTTTCTCACCCGCTTCGAGGCGGATATCGCGTGTCTCGACGATGTCGCCATTGCCACCGTATCGGGCCGTTACTACAGCATGGACCGGGACAAGCGCTGGGAGCGCACCGGGCTGGCTTACGCGCTTTATGCCGAGGGCGAGGGGCGCGAGGCGCCGACCGCCCGTGCCGCGATCGAGGCGGGCTATGAAGCGGGCGAGAACGACGAGTTCGTAACCCCCACGCGTATCGCGCGGAGTGCGCCGATGACTGAGGGCGACGGCATAGTGATGGCCAATTTTCGGGCCGACCGGGTGCGCCAGATCCTGGGCGCCCTGCTCGACCCGGGATTCGACGACTTTACGCGCCACCGAGTGATCTCGTTCGCGGCGGCCGCGGGCATGACCGAATATAGCACCGTGTTGAATCGTTATTCGACGCCGCTGTTTGCGGCCGAGAGCCTCGACGGAATCCTCGGCGGCGTCGTGGCCGAGGCGGGTTTACGTCAAATGCGGTTGGCGGAAACCGAGAAATACGCCCACGTGACCTACTTCTTCAACGGGGGCAACGAGCGCGTGTTCGACGGTGAAGAGCGGGTTTTGGTGCCTTCGCCAAAGGTCGCGACCTACGACTTGCAGCCGGAGATGTCTGCCGACGAGGTTACCGACAAGGCCGTCGAGGCCGTCGGCGGCGGGGGCTTCGACCTGATCGTGATGAATTACGCTAATCCTGACATGGTGGGCCATACGGGAATTTTTGATGCGGCGGTGGCGGCGGTCGAGTCCATCGACGGCTGCCTGGGGCGTCTCGTCGAGGCGGTCGAGACGGCGGGGGGCGCGCTGATGATCACCGCCGATCATGGCAATGTGGAGCGCATGCAGGACGGTGCAACGAACCAGGCCCATACGGCGCACACCCTGAGCCGGGTACCGGTCCTGCTGGTCGGCGGACCGCCGGCGGCGAGCTTGCACGATGGTCGGCTCGCCGACGTGGCCCCGACCCTGCTCGCGCTGCTCGGGCTGACGCAACCCGACGCCATGACCGGCGCTTCGCTATTATCTGGCGGCGAATCCACGGTGCGCGGCAGCGGAGACACGCATGTCTCCTTGGCCTAGGACGGGGCAGGCGATTGGGCAAGGGCTTCACGCCGCGTTGCTTTGTATTGTGCTGTTGGGCGGCCTGGCGGCCGCGGCCGTGGCCGAACCCATCGAGGGGCAGCTCGAGGGCGTCGAGCAGGCGCTCGAGGCGGAACAAGCCCGTGAAGAAGCGCTCGTGCGCGAAGCCGATAATTTGCACCAGGAAATCGACAATCTGCGGGTCGACCTGATCGGGGCCGCCGCCGCTGCGCAGGCTCGCGAGCGCGCCGTGACGGAGTTCGAGGACCGCCTCGCGGTCTTGCGCGTCGAGGAGCTGGCCAAGTTGGCAACGTTCGAGGTCCGCAAGGACGAGCTCGTACGCACCCTGGCCGCGCTCCAGGCCCTGGGGCGGCGCCCGGTCGAGACCCTGATTGCGCTGCCGGTATCGCTCACCGATTCCATGCGCACGAATCTCGTGCTCGGCGCGGTAGTGCCGGCGCTGGAAGATGATGCCCGGAAAATTCAGGACGAACTGGGCGCACTGGCCCGGCTACGGGCCGAGATTAAGCGCGAAAGCGCCGCCCTGAGTTCCGAAGCCAAGGCGCTGGCGAGCGAGCGCGAAACCCTGGCGAGCCTGCTGGCGCGCAAAGATTCTCTTTACGACCAGACCGAGGAGGCGCGCCGCGCCGCGGCCGAGCACGCCGAGACGCTGACTGCCGAGGCGCGTGACCTGCGCGAGCTACTGCGCGAGATCGAGGCGCAGAAGCTAGCCAGCGCGCAAGCCGTGCTGGAACATGCCGGCGACGAGCCTGCACGCGTCGACGCGACAAGCCCAGCGGTTGAGGAACGCGTCGCCGCCGTCGATATCGTCCGCCCCGAGGCGATGCCCTTGATCAGCGCAGCGCGCGGCGGGCTCGCATTCCCGGTCATGGGGCAGCTCGTCATGCGTTACAATCAGACGAGCAGCGCGGGAGTGGCGAGCCGTGGCATCACTATCGCAAGCCGCGCCGGGGCGCTGGTCACCGCGCCCTTCGATGGCGTGGTGGTTTTTGCTGGTCCCTTCCGGGGTTACGGGCAGCTCTTGATAATCGAACACAGCGAGGGGTATCATAGCCTGCTTGCGGGTGTGGGGCGCATAGACGGCGCCCTTGGCCAGTCGGTGCTTGCTGGCGAGCCGGTTGGCGTCATGGGCTCGGACCCTGGCGAAGCTTACCGATTGTATGTGGAATTGCGCCGAGACGGGCAGCCGGTGGATCCGTTGCCCTGGCTGGCGTCAGCCGACGGGAAAGTTAGTGGATAGCATGCGAAAATTTTTTCCGGCCGCGCTTATAGCGGTCGCGTTGTTCGCCGTTCCGGCGACAACCAATGCGGAAAACGAGGATACCTATCGCCAGCTCGAGCTGTTCGGCGACGTGTTCAAGCGAATCAAGACCGACTATGTCGACGACGTCAGCGACGAGGATCTCATCGAAGCGGCGATCAACGGCATGCTAACTTCGCTCGATCCCCATTCGAAATATCTCGATCCCGATGGCTTCTCGGACATGCGGATCGAGACCCAGGGCAAATTCGGCGGACTGGGTATAGAGGTCACCATGGAGGGCGGCCTGGTCAAGGTGGTGGCGCCGATCGACGAGACGCCAGCGGCCCGGGCCGGCATGCAATCGGGCGATCTGATCAGCCACCTGGACGGCGAACCGATTATCGGCCTTTCGCTCGATGAGGCGGTCAACCTGATGCGGGGTGAGCCCAACACCACGATTACGCTCACGGTGCTGCGTCAGGGCGCGGAAGCGCCGCTTGAGGTTGAACTGACCCGAGAGGTTATCCAGGTCAAGGTGGTACGCGCACGACGTGAAGAGGATATCGCCTATCTGCGGGTGACCAAGTTCAATGACGGCACGGACCGACAGCTCAAGCAGAAATTCGACGACCTGCTCGCTGAGATGGGCGACGACATCCAGGGTGTCGTGCTCGATCTACGCAACAATCCCGGCGGCCTGCTCGACCAGGCGATCTCCGTCTCCGACGCGTTTCTAGATTTTGGCGAAATCGTCTCCACCCGCGGACGGCGCGACGATTCCGTGCAGCGCTTTAACGCGCGTTCCGGCGATATCGCCGACGGGCTGCCCATGGTCGTGCTGATCAACGGCGGTTCCGCCTCGGCGTCCGAGATCGTCGCGGGCGCCCTGCAGGACCATGGCCGCGCCATCATCCTGGGCACCCAGTCGTTCGGCAAGGCGTCGGTCCAGACGGTCATTCCGCTATCGGATCAGGGCGCAATGCGCCTGACCACGGCGCGCTATTACACGCCGTCGGGGGGCTTGATCCAGGCCAAGGGAATCGTGCCCGACATCGTCGTGGTACAGGCCCGGATCGAGAGCTTCGTCACGGTGGACCGTACGCGCGAAGTCGACTTGCCACGCCATCTCGAAGGCGATCCGGTGGCGGTGGACGGTGAGGCAGGGACCGCCGAGCCCGAGGCGGTCGAAGACCCGGCCGTGCGCAGTGAGCAGGCCTTGCAGGATTACCAGCTGACCCGGGCGCTCGACCTGTTAAGCGGTCTGGCGCTGCTGTCGAGCAAAGACAGATAGCGCTCGGCATCCGCTTCGGGCGAACCGTCGGAGGAATCATTGGCCCCACCGGCCAGGCCCATTCGGCAGGACAAGATCGGGGTCAACCCCCTCGTCATTGTCACGGCGCTCGTGGTTGTGGCACTGGGCGGCATCTTCATCTGGCTCGCCCTTGAGGCGCGTCGCGATGCGGGACTGCTGATCGGAGGCGATCCCGTGGCGGTGCGCACCGTCGAGGCGCCAAAGCAAGCGACGGAACCCGTCGAGCCCAAGCCGATCGCGCCGCAGCATGAAGAGCTCGATCCCGACCCGGACGTTGCGCCGGTGATGGAGAAGACCCCAGCACCCGTCGACGAGCACGGCGCGCCACCCGATGCGGTGGAAGCCGGGGCGGCCCAGCCCGATGCGGGCGCGCCTGGCGATGGAGCGACCGCGGCCGACGCCGATTCTCAATCCGAGGCTTCCACTGATCTCGAATTCGAAGCCGGCGCTGACGGATCTGCCCCTGTCGATCCACTGGCCACGGAGGACGAGGCGGCTTCGGACGCAACGCCTGAAGTCGAGATTCCGCTCGCGGGTATTCTTGACGGTACGGCCCGCGAGGCACCGGGCGAGGCAACAGAAGGCGAGGGTGATGAGCCAGCGCTAGAGCGTGGCGGCGTGCTGGACGAAGCGCCGGTCGAGATCGGCCTGACGCTCGCGACGCCCGATGGATCCTTGCTCGAGGCGACCCGCCACGGCCAGTTGCCCGTTATCGCGGTGGACGGCCGAGAGGCCTGGCAGGTCTATGCCCGGCCCTTCCCGCCAGGGGAGACCCGACCGCGCATTGCCGTCGTGCTGACCGGTCTGGGGCTGAGCCAAGCCGCGACCAACGCAGCGATCGGGCTGCCCGGCGCGGTCAGTCTGTCGTTCGCGCCCTACGCCGCAAACCTGGACGAATGGGCGATCCGGGCCCGGGCGGCGGGCCACGAAATCCTGCTCGATCTGCCGATGGAACCGCAGGATTACCCGACAGACGATCCGGGGCCGCACACGCTGCTGACTTCGCTCAACCCGTCGGACAATGTGGCGCGGCTGGAATGGCTGCTCGGGCGTTTCGCGGGCTATATCGGCGTGATCGAACGGATGGGGACCAAGTTCGCGCGCTCGAGCGAGGCGCTTCGCCCGGTCCTGGTCGCGCTGAAGAATCGCGGGTTGATGGTGGTCGATAGCCGGACCAGCGAGACCAGCTGGGTATTCGAGCTGGCGGGTCAGGTCGGCCTTGCGCGCGCCGTAGCGAGCGCCGAGATCGATCGCCTGGCCTCGCGCGAGGCCATCGACCGGCAACTGGCCGCGCTTGAACAGGAGGCCCGCACGAGCGGTTATGCGGTGGCTGTAGCGCGGCCCTATCCCGTCAGCATCGAACGGCTAACGCTGTGGGCCCGCTCGCTGGAGGACCGGGGCTTCGTGCTGGCTCCGGTCTCGGCCATCGCTAACCGTCAATCGGTGCTCTCGCCGTGATCGACCCCGAAACCCTGCCTTACCGGCCTTGTGCCGGCGTCATGCTGTTCAATCGTGCCGGGCTGGTTTTCGTCGGCCGGCGGATCGACACCACTCAAGAGGTTTGGCAACTGCCTCAGGGCGGCATCGACGAGGGCGAGGCGCCGCTCGACGCCGCCATCCGCGAGCTTGCCGAGGAGACCGGGGTGCAGGGCGCAGTGCTGCTTGGCAAAGCCCGCGAGTGGCTCTCTTACGACCTGCCGGCAGAACTGGTGGGCAAGGTCTGGGAGGGGCGTTATCGCGGGCAACGGCAGAAATGGTTCGCCATGCGCTTCGACGACGCGGATACGGAGATCGACGTTGAGACTGTCCATCCGGAGTTCGACGCCTGGCGTTGGACGCCGATCGACGAGCTGGTGGGCAATACTATTGCGTTCAAACGGGCGGTCTACCAGGCCGTAATCGAGGAATTTCGCGAGTTCGCCGCGCCTGCGTGAGAGCGTTGGCGTCTTACGCCGATGCCGGGGCTTGCTCGAACTGGCGGACGCGGGTTTTAAACCGCCACCAGGCGAACCGGATAAGCATTCGCCCGAGCAGGCTCTGCGGGCGTAACCCCACGGCCTTGAGCGCCATGCCGGCGCCGCGCTGGACGTGACGAAAGCGGTAGAGCGAGAAGGTTTGCGCGCCATAGGCGCAGACCGCGGCCTCACGGTCGTAGGGCCCGGTCATGCCCGTGGCGCAGTAATAGGCGTAGGCAAGTTCGTCGTCTTCGGCTTCCGCGAGTCGCCCCAGCACGACCTTGATGCGGGCGAGCTTGGTTAGCCCTTCCTTGGCTTGATAACGCTTCATGTTATCGTAGAACAGCTTGTAATGGCGGAACTCGTCGCCCGCGATGCGGTGGCAGAGTGACTTGAGCACCGGCTCGTCGGTGGCGTCGCGCATGGCACTGTAATAGGTCGAGGTGCCGACCTCGACGACGCACCGCGCAACCAGCTCGCGCGCGCGAGAGCCGCGTACGGATTCCGTAGCGTCGAGCGGTAACTGATGTTCGTCGGTGAAGCGGGTGTAGGCGGCTTCAAAATCGAATTCGGGGTCGGCGGTTTCAGCGTAGCGGCGAAGCGCCTCGCCGTGCTGGATCTCTTCCGCCGCCCAGCCTCGGGCGACCTGCTGAAATTCAGGATCGTCGTGAAAGACGCTGCATAGATAGGCCGCGTAATCGCCGCTCTGGCGCTCGACCATGCTCGCGGCCTTGATGATGTTGAGCGTTCGCGCGTCGATTTTCAAGCGATCGAGCTGCTCCCAAGGTATGTCGTCAAGCGTCCAGCGGTCCATCGTCGTCCCTAGCGTCGATGCTTCATCCCCGCAAACCGCTACCAGGGAGATCAGTTAGCGCTAATTATAACGAAACGGCGCCGGTCTGGAAGACTCGAAAAAAACCTTTTGAATCCAAGATATAAATATCTGCCCGGCATGAGGGAGGTGATCAGCCTTGCGCGAGCGCGTCGAGCAGGAGCGTGGCGATCTCGATGTTGTGCTCGGCCGCGGCCCGCTCGGCATCGTCGACGGCGTCCTTGAGGCAGGTCTCCGCGTGGCGCAGCCGCTCTTCGGCGCCTGCGCGGTCGATCTCGTCGAGGCCAAGGGCCTCCTCGGCAAGCACCGTGCAGCCCTCCAAATTGACCTCGGCGAAGCCGCCGGCGACGAAGATCCGCTTTTCGATCTTGCCGTCCCGGTAGATATCGATGACGCCCGGGCGCACCGTTGAGATCAGCGGGCTGTGCTGGGGCAGGACGCCGAAATCGCCCTCGCGGCCCGGTACGACCACCATCTCGACCTCTTCTGAGACGAGCAGGCGCTCGGGCGAGACGAGCTCGAAGGTCAGCTTTTCGGACGCGTCAGCCATTGCGCTTATGCTGCCTCCGCGGCCATCTTCTTGGCCTTCTCGACGACCTCATCGATGCCGCCGACCATGTAGAACGCCGCCTCGGGCAGGTCGTCATACTTGCCTTCGATGATCTCCCGGAAGCCGCGGATGGTTTCTTCGAGCGACACGAGAACGCCCGGCGTTCCCGTGAACACTTCGGCGACGTGAAACGGCTGGGAGAGGAAGCGCTGCATCTTGCGTGCCCGCGCGACGGTCAGCTTGTCTTCTTCCGAGAGCTCGTCCATGCCCAGGATGGCGATGATGTCCTGGAGCGACTTGTAGGCCTGTAGGATGCGCTGGACCTCGCGGGCGATGCTGTAGTGCTCTTCGCCGACGACGCGCGGCTCGAGAATGCGCGACGTCGAATCGAGGGGGTCGACCGCCGGATAGATGCCGAGCTCGGCGATCTGGCGCGAGAGCACGGTGGTCGCGTCGAGATGGGAGAACGAGGTCGCCGGCGCGGGATCGGTCAGATCGTCCGCGGGCACGTAAATCGCCTGGACCGAGGTGATCGAGCCCTTCTTGGTGCTCGTGATGCGCTCCTGGAGCGTGCCCATGTCGGTTGACAACGTCGGCTGATAGCCCACCGCCGAGGGAATGCGCCCCAACAGCGCCGAGACCTCGGAGCCGGCCTGGGTGAAGCGGAAGATGTTGTCGATGAAGAGGAGCACGTCCTGGCCCTCTTCGTCGCGGAAATACTCGGCCAGCGTCAGGCCGGTCAGGCCGACCCGCATACGCGCGCCGGGCGGCTCGTTCATCTGGCCGTAGACCAGTGCCGCCTTGGAACCATCGCCCTCGAGATCGATAACGCCCGATTCGATCATCTCGCGATAGAGGTCGTTGCCCTCGCGGGTCCGCTCGCCGACCCCGGCAAACACCGAATAACCGCCATGGGCCTTCGCAATGTTGTTGATAAGCTCCATGATGATGACGGTCTTGCCCACGCCGGCGCCGCCGAACAAACCGATCTTGCCGCCCTTGGCGTAAGGGGCGAGCAGGTCAACCACCTTGATGCCGGTGACCAGCATCTCGGCTTCGGTCGACTGGTCGACGAAAGCCGGCGCTGCGCGGTGGATCTCGTAGCTCATCTTGGATTCGACCGGGCCGCGCTCGTCGACCGCCTCGCCGACCACGTTGATGATCCGGCCCAGTGTTTCGGGCCCGACCGGGACCGTGATGGCGGCGCCGGTGTCGATGGCGTCCTGGCCGCGCACCAGACCCTCGGTGGTGTCCATCGCAATGGTGCGCACCGTCGATTCGCCCAGGTGCTGGGCGACCTCGAGCACGAGGCGGTTGCCCTTGTTGTCGACATGCAGGGCGTTAAGAATGCCCGGCAATTCGCCCCCGTCGAACTTGACGTCGACGACTGCGCCCATGACCTGGGTGATTTGGCCGACCGGCTGGTTCTTGCTGTCCATCTTCCTGCTCCCGTTGAGGCCTATGCGCCTCTGCCGTTGAAACCTGTCGCTACAACGCCTCGGCGCCCGAGATGATCTCGATCAGCTCGGTAGTAATCGCCGCCTGGCGCGTGCGGTTGTACTGCATATTCAGTTTGTCGATCATTTCGCCCGCGTTGCGGGTTGCGCTGTCCATCGCGCTCATGCGCGCGCCCTGCTCGCTGGCCGCGTTCTCGAGCAGCGCGTGAAGCAACTGCACGTTCACGTTGCTGGGCAGCAGCTCGTCGAGAATCTCGCCTTCCTCGGGCTCGAACTCGTAGATCGCGCCGCCCAGGTCGGGGGCGGCCGCGGTGTCGTCCTCCGAAGCGTCCTCGGCGGCGTCCGACGGTGCGCCCAACGGGATCAGCTGCTGGAAGGTAACGGTCTGGGTCATGACATTGACGAACTTGTTGTAGATCACGGTGCAGACGTCGAATTCGCCCGCTCCGTACATTTCGGTGACCCGTTGGCCGACCTCGCGCGCATCCTCGATCAGGGGGCGCTCGCGGCCCAGACCTTCTAGATGCTCGACGATCAGGCTGCCGAACTCGCGGTTCAGCTGGTCGCGACCCTTGCGCCCGACGCAGTAGAGCTTGACGGTCTTGCCCGACGCCTGCAGATCGCTGATGCTGCTGCGCACGGCGCGCACGATCGAGCTGTTGAAACCGCCGCACAACCCGCGATCCGAGGTTCCGACAACGATCAGGTGGGTGGCGTCCGATCCGGTGCCGACCAGCATGGGCGAGACGTCGTCGCGGCCCGCGAGGCTGGAGCCCACGGAACGCAGCATGCGCTCCATCCGCTCGGCATAGGGCCGGGCGGCCTCGGCGTTTTCCTGGGCGCGGCGCAGCTTGGACGCCGCCACCATCTTCATCGCCGAGGTGATCTTCTGGGTCTGGCGGACGCTGTTAATGCGGATCCGCAGGTCCTTGAGACTGGCCATGCCGTCAGGTCCGTCCTCGTTGTGCTCTTAAACCGGCCCGCCGCACGCTTTACGCGAACGCCTTGGCGAAGGCCGAAGCGGTCTCTTCGAGCTTGGTCTCGGTCTCATCGGAGAGGGCTCCGGAATTGCGAATTTCGGCCAGCAGGTCGGCGTGCTTGGCTCGCATCAGCTCGAGGAAGGTTTCCTCGAAGCGGCCCACGTCGGTGACCGCAATTTCGTCGAGGTGGCCGCGCACGCCGAGAAACATGGAGGCGACCTGCTCTTCCATGGGCAGCGGGCTGAACTGACCCTGCTTGAGCAGCTCGGTCAGCCTCGCACCGCGGTTGAGCAGGCGCTGGGTGGCCGCGTCGAGGTCTTGGCCGAACTGGGCAAAGGCCGCCATTTCGCGGTACTGGGCGAGCTCGAGCTTGATCCGGCCCGCGACCTGCTTCATGGCCTTGGTCTGGGCGGCGGAACCCACGCGGCTCACCGACAGGCCTACATTCACCGCCGGGCGGATGCCCTGGTAGAACAGGTCGCTCTCCAGGAAGATCTGGCCGTCGGTGATCGAGATCACGTTGGTCGGGATGTAGGCGGAGACGTCGCCCGCCTGGGTCTCGATAATCGGCAACGCCGTGAGCGAGCCCGCACCGAGATCGTCGTTCATCTTGGCGGCGCGCTCGAGCAGACGCGAATGGAGGTAGAAGACGTCGCCCGGATAGGCCTCGCGGCCCGGCGGGCGGCGAAGCAGTAGCGACATCTGGCGATACGAGACCGCCTGCTTGGACAGATCATCGTAGATGATCAGCGCGTGCATGCCGTTGTCGCGGAAATACTCGCCGATGGTGCAGCCCGAATAGGGCGCGAGGAACTGCAGCGGCGCGGGCTCGGACGCGGTGGCCGAGACGATCACGGTGTAGTCGAGTGCGCCGTTGTCTTCGAGGGTTTTGACGATCTGGGCTACGGTCGAACGCTTCTGGCCCACCGCGACGTAGATGCAATAGAGCTTCTTGCTCTCGTCGTTGCCGGCGTTGGCCCCTTTCTGGTTGATGATGGTGTCGATCGCGACGGCGGTTTTGCCGGTCTGGCGGTCACCGATAATCAGCTCGCGCTGACCGCGGCCGATGGGGATCAACGCATCGAGCGCCTTGATGCCCGTCTGCACCGGCTCGTGGACCGATTTACGCGCGATGACGCCCGGTGCCTTGACGTCGACGAGCTTGCGCTCAGTGGCCTCGATCGCGCCCTTGCCGTCGATCGGGTTGCCTAGCGGGTCGACCACCCGGCCGAGTAGGCTCTTGCCCACGGGCACGTCCACGATGGAGCTGGTCCGCTTGACCGTGTCGCCTTCCTTGATGTCGCGGTCTTCGCCGAAAATCACGACGCCGACATTGTCTTCCTCAAGGTTGAGCGCCATGCCCCGGATGCCTCCGGGAAATTCGACCATCTCGCCGGCCTGTACGTTGTCCAGCCCGTAAACGCGGGCGATACCGTCGCCGACCGACAGTACCTGTCCAACCTCGGCGACATCCGCCTCGGTCCCGAAATTGGCAATTTGTTCTTTCAGGATCGCGGAAATCTCAGCGGCCTGGATATCCATTAGGCTACCTCTTTCATCGCAAGCTGTAGATTTTGAAGTTTGGTGCGGATTGAGCCGTCCATCATGCGCGATCCGACGCGCACGACGAGTCCTCCGATTAGCGTTTCGTCGACCTTGACGTCGACGGCCACGTCACGGCCGACGCTGTCTTTGATGGCGGTGGTCACGGCCGCCAGCTGTTTGGGGCGAAGCGGCTGGGCCGAGGTCACCTCGGCGGTAATTTCGCCGCGGTGTGCGGCAAGCTTGGCGCGGAAGGCGCGAATAATCGCGGCCAGCGCGAACAGGCGGCGCTTTTCGGCAAGCAGGCCGATGAAGCGCCGGGTCAGATCGCCGGCGCCGCTCTTCACAAGTACGGCTTCCATGGCCCGGCCCTGGTCGGCGCGGCTGATCACCGGGCTGCGCACCAGAAGCGCGAGCTCCGGGCTTTCGTCCAGCAGGCCCTCCAGGTCGCGGAGGTCGGCTGCGATCGCGTCGAGCGCGTCGCGTTCCTCGGCAAGCTCGAACAGGGCGGTCGCATACCGCCCGGCGAGTCCGCCCGTTCCTACACTTTCAGCGGCCACGTAAAGGCTCCCGCCTGAACTGAATAAATCCCTGAACCAGAAACCAAAATCGAGCGACGCAACCCAGTTGAATTCGGAGCCTGCCCCGCCCGAAAGGCAGGCGTTTGGTAACATACTCCCAAGGGCGTTGCAAGCCGACTTGGCGGGTTCTATCCTGGCCCCGCCGAGCAGGGTTGAAAGCCCCGGAAACCCTAGAGAAAACTGTAGGGATCGACGTCCACCCGGAGGCGCACATCGCGGTCCAGGCGGGCCGCCTGGAGCCACCGGCGCACGACCTCTTGTAGGCGCACCTCGCGGCCCGTCTTGATGAGCAAGCGCTGGCGGTGGCGGCCGCGCAACAGGGCGAGCGGCGCGGGCGCGGGACCGAGCACCGTGATGCCTTTGCCGCGCGGCGCGTGGCGGCCCAATTCGAGGGCGGCCCGGCGTGCCGCTTCTTCGCTGGGGCCGGACAGAATGAGGGCAGCGAGGCGCCCGAAGGGCGGCCAGCCGAGGCGTTTGCGCTCGGCGGCCTCGCAGGCGAGGAACTCGTCGCGTTCGCCCCCAATTAACGCTGCCATCACCGGGTGCTCGGGCATATAGGTCTGGAGCAGCACCCGCCCGGGCCGCTCGCCCCGCCCGGCGCGGCCCGCAACCTGGTGGAGCATCTGGAAAGTGCGCTCGGCCGCGCGCAAATCGCCGCCCTCGAGGCCGAGATCCGCGTCGACCACCCCGACCAGGGTTAGCATGGGAAAGTGATGGCCCTTGGCGAGCACCTGGGTGCCGATGACCAGATCGACCTCGCGCGCCGTAATCTTCTCGATCAGCTTGGCCGCGGCCTTCGGCCCGGTCAGGGTGTCGCTCGCGGCGACGAGCACGCGTGCGTCGGGAAATCCGGCGGCGACTTCCTCGGCGAGGCGCTCGACGCCGGGGCCGCAGGCGGCGAGGCTCCCTTCCGCGCCGCAATCGGGGCATTCCTCGGGAAGACCCCGGGTAAAGCCGCAATGATGGCATTGCAGGCGTCCGGCCTGGCGGTGCTCGACCAGCCACGCGGAGCAGTTGGGGCAGGCCAGCCGGTGACCGCAGGCGCGGCACAGGGTCAGCGGCGCGTAGCCACGCCGGTTGAGGAACAGCAATGCCTGCTCGCCCTCGGCAAGGGTAGTGGTCAGGGCCCCGATCAGCGGTTCCGAGAGCCAGCGGCCGCTCGGCGGACGGTTCTTACGCATGTCGGTCGCCACGACGGCGGGCAGGCTAGCGCCGCCGTGACGGTTGGGCAGGCGCAGCCGCTCGTAGCGGCCTTGGTCGGCGTTGACGACGGTCTCGAGCGACGGCGTTGCCGAGGCCAGGACGCAGGGCGCCGCCGAGAGCCGGGCGCGCACCACCGCCATGTCACGGGCGTTGTAGATGACGCCGTCCTCCTGCTTGTAGGCGGCATCGTGCTCCTCATCGACGACGATCAGCCCGAGATCGGGGAAGGGCAGGAAGAGGGCCGAGCGCGCGCCCACGACCACGGGAGCGTGGCCCAACGCCACAGCGCGCCAGGTCTCGCGCCGGCGGCGCGGCGACAGCTCGGAGTGCCATTCGGCGGGCGCAACTCCGAACCGCGCGGCGAAACGCGAGTGCCACTGGGCGCCCAGTGCGATTTCGGGCAACAGGACGAGCGCCTGGCGGCCGGCGCGAAGCGCGGCGGCGACGGCCTCGAAATAGACCTCGGTCTTGCCCGCGCCGGTGACGCCATCGAGGAGGAGCACCGAAAACTCCTGCGCGGTGGTGCCCGCGGCTAGCCGCTCGGCGGCCACGCGTTGCTCGGGCGAGAGCGTGGGGCCGGAACAAGCGGGGTCGGGCCGGGCAAACGACGCCTCGCCGGGCCGGCTCTCGGGTACCAGTCCGCTCGCCTGTGCAAGGCTGGTTACGACGCTGCGTCCGACGCCGGTTTCGCGCACGATCTCGGCTGCGGTCATGGGCGGGCCGTTGGCCAGCAGCGCCAACACCCGCTCGCGCGCGGCGGTCATGCGCGCGGGCGGCTCGGCCCCCGGGCGGTAGACCGTGATCGGGGCCGGTGGCTCGAAGGCGGCGGGCACACTGAGCGCCATGCGCAGGATTGCTCCGCGCGGGTTGAGCGTGTAGGCCGCGACCCAGTCGACCAGGCGGCGCAGCGGCTCGGTCATGGGCGGCATGTCGAGCACCGCGATCACGGATTTAAGCTTATCGAGTGGCGGCGGGGTCGAGTCGCGCGAATCGGTGGGTCCGTCCCACACCACGCCGACGATTTCGCGCCGCCCGAACGAGACCCGGACGAGCTGGCCGGGATCGAGTGCTGCGCCCGGTAGAGGGCGGTAATCAAAGGTTTCTCCCAGCGGCACGGGCAGCAGCACGCAGAGCCGCGGGGCGGCGGAAGCGGGGGCGGCGTTGGCAGGGCTTAGAGGCATCGTTTACACTCTGCCAACGAAGCGGGCATGCCTCAAGCGCGCCCGTCGGGAACAGAGCCAACCGCCAGGACGCCCTCGATGAAATTCTTCGCCGATACCGCCGACCTCGACGACATTCGCGACCTCGCCGCCACCGGGCTGCTTGACGGTGTGACTACGAACCCTTCGCTGGTGCGCAAGGCGGGAGGCGACTTTATCGAGACGGTCAAGGAGATATGCACGCTCGTGTCCGGGCCGGTCAGCGCGGAAGTGACCGCCACCGAGGCCGACGCGATGATCGCGGAGGGCACACGGCTGGCCGAGATCGCGGATAACATTGCGGTCAAGGTGCCGCTCACCTGGGACGGGCTGAAGGCTTGCCGGGCGCTCACCCAGGCGGGCTCGATGGTCAACGTCACGCTTTGCTTTTCGCCGTCCCAGGCGCTGCTCGCGGCCAAGGCGGGTGCGACCTTCGTTTCGCCCTTCGTCGGCAGGCTTGACGATATCGGCCACGACGGTATGGGGTTGATTTCGGATATCTGCAACATCTATTCGAACTATCCCGACACCATCAAGACCGAGGTGCTGGTCGCCTCGATCCGTCATCCGATTCACTTGATCGAGGCCGCCAAGATGGGCGCCGACGTCGCGACCCTGCCGCCCGCGGTGATGCGCAAGCTGGTCGAGCATCCGCTGACCGACAAGGGCCTCGCCGCCTTCCTCGCCGATTGGGAGAAGACCGGGCAGTCAATCCTGCCGGGGTAGGGCACCAATGACCGGGCTTTCACCCTCGCCCGATCTCGCGCAGGGCAAGCCCGGCCCCGCGCCAAACGCTATTACCTTCCTCGCCGCGCCTGATCTTCTGAACGCGCTGGGCGGATGGCAGACTTGGGTTGCCGACGAGCGCCGGCTCTCTGCTAACACACTTAACGGCTACGCGCGCGACATTGCGGGCTTCCTTGCCTTCGTCGCGGGCCATCTGGGCGGCGCTGCGGGGCTCGACGATCTTGCGGGCTTGCGCGCGGCGGATTTTCGCGCTTGGCTCGCGCGCCGCGTGACCGACGGGCTGGCCAAGAGTTCGACGGCGCGCGCGGTTTCGGCGGTACGCGGCCTGTTCCGCTACCTGGAGCGCAACGGGTTGGCGGAGAATGCCGCCATCGGGGGCTTGCGCAGCCCGCGCCTGCCGCACCTACTGCCCCGGCCGCTGACCGGCGAACAGGCGCGCGAACTGGTCGAGGCGGCCGGGCGGGCGGGCCCGTGCGGCGGGCGCGCGGCGGGCGAGGCGGACTGGCTCGCTAAGCGCGACGCGGCGGTGATGTTGCTGCTCTACGGCTGCGGTTTGCGCATCGGCGAGGCGCTCGGCCTGTTTCGTGCCGAGGCGCCGCCGGCTCGGTCCGAAGCCACGGCGATGGTGGTGCGCGGCAAGGGCGGCAAGGAGCGCACCATCCCCGTGCTGCCCGTTGTGGCGCAGGCGATAGCCGATTACCTCGCGGCCTGTCCGCTCGATCTCGAACCGGACGGGCCGCTTTTCATCGGGCAACGGGGTGGGCGGCTTAATCCCGGGGTCGTGCAGAAGCGTACGCGGGAGCTGCGCCGCGCGCTCGGCCTGCCTGAAAGCGCCACGCCCCACGCGTTGCGCCACAGCTTCGCGACCCATTTGCTGGAGGGCGGCGGCGATTTGCGTACGATCCAGGAATTGCTGGGCCACGCCAGCTTGTCGAGCACCCAGTGCTACACCGACGTCGACGAGGCGGGGCTGATGAAGGCGTATCGCGACGCCCATCCCCGGGCGCGGGGCTAGGCACAGGCTCGCCGAAGCAGTTGCGCCCTTGCCGCGATTGGTGTGGCGCTTTTCTGAACGAGTGACAGTGCGCGCAGAATATGCATCCTTGAGAAATGAATTACGGGGCTGTCGGCGACAGCCCACCTAGGGGGATGGCCATGCCGATCGCCGATCCGACCGAGTGTCACGACCGCGTAGAGGACTGGACAGCGTTTTCGACACCCAGCGCATCAAGACTCTCAAGCCCACCGTGACGGCTGAGCTGGCCGAGAAATTCAACAATAAGCCAAGGGGCTACGAAGGACGGCGTAGCGACAACCTGCACCGCCTTTTGGCCTAGATTCGCAACATTCTGGAGCGGTTCGCCGAGGACGACCCCCTGCCCGAGTTCGTCTAGCCAGTGCGGGAAAGGCCAACGACGTGAAAGCTTATGAACTCGGCGAGCAAGGCAGCGTTGAAAGCTTGCGCCTGGTTGAGCGGCCCGACCCGGTGCCGGGCCCGGGCGAGGCGCTGGTGCGCTACCGCGCCAACTCGCTCAACTACCGGGATCTCATGATCGTCAACGGGGAATACGGGCTTGCCAACGCTCCGGAGCGTATCCCGGTCAGCGACGGTGCCGGCGACGTGATCGCCGTGGGCGAGGGTGTTGCGGGAATCGCGCCCGGCGATCGGGTGATGGTCAGCTTTTTTACGGGCTGGCTCGACGGCGAGTTCCGCCGCCACTATTTCGGCACCGATCTCGGTGGCGGCTGCGACGGCACGCTCGCGGAGTTGGGCGTGGTGCCTGCGTCATCCCTCGTAGCCCTGCCCGACGGATTGGGCTACGCGCAGGCCGCCTGCCTGCCTTGCGCGGCACTGACCGCCTGGACCCTGATGGTCGAGTTTGGGTGCCTGAAAGCGGGCGATACGGTGCTCCTGCTGGGCACTGGCGGGGTGTCGATCTTCGGCCTGCAGCTCGCGGTGATGATGGGCGCGCGGGCGGTGATTACGTCGTCGAGCGACGAGAAGCTTGCGCGCGCCAAGGGGCTCGGTGCCCATGAGGGCGTGAATTACGCGAGCGATCCGGCATGGGGCGAGAGCGTACGCGCGCTGACCGGGGGCGCCGACATCATCGTCGAGACGGGCGGCGCCGCGACGCTTGAGCAAAGCTGTGCCGCGGCCGCCTATAACGCGCGGATCGGCCTGATTGGCGTGCTGGGCGGCGTCGGCCAGAAGATCGATCCGTTGAAGTTCCTGTGGAAGTCGATCCACCTGAAGGGGGTCGAGGTGGGCAGCCGTCGCAGCCTGGTGGACATGACCAGGGCGATCGCGCTCAACGAGCTCGAGCCCGTGATCGATAAGAGTTTCACTTTTGCCAACGCACCCGACGCCTACCGCTACCTCGCGAGCGGCACCCATTTCGGGAAGGTCGTCATCGAGCACCGCTAAAGTGGTTTGCCTAACGACGCACGGCTAGATATGTAGCGCGCCGGGCCCGGCCGCGAGGGCGGCCTCCTTCATCGCCTCGGCGAGCGAGGGATGGGCGTGGCAGGTCAGCGCGATGTCTTCTGCGGCCGCGCCCATTTCCATGGCTAGTACCGCTTCGGCGATCAGGGTGCCGGCTTCATGGCCGAGGATATGGACGCCGAGGACTCGGTCGGTCTTCGTGTCGGCCAGGATCTTCACGAAGCCGTCGGTCTTCGACATGGCGCGTGCCCGGCCGCTCGCGAGAAAGGAGAACTTGCCGATCTTGTAGTCGACGCCCTCGGCCTTGAGCTCTTCTTCGGTCTTGCCCACGGAGGCCGCTTCGGGCGCGGTGTAGACCACGCCGGGGATCGCGCCGTAGTTCACCGCGGCCTTCTGCCCGGCGATGATTTCGGCGCAGGCCGCGCCCTCGTCCATTGCCTTGTGGGCGAGCATCGGGCCGCGCACCACGTCGCCGATGGCGCAGATGCCCGCGACGGAAGTACGGAAATTATCGTCGATCGCGATACGCCCGGCGGGCTCCAGCGCGACGCCCGCCTCTTCGAGCCCAAGGCCGTCGGTGAAGGGCCGCCGGCCAACGGCGACGAGCACCATGTCGGCGCTTAAAGATTCGGCTTCGCCGCCTTCGCGGGGCTCCAGTGTGAGTTCTACGCTCTCGCCCTTACGCTTGATCCGGCTCGCCTTGGTGCCCAGCTTGAATTCGAGGCCCTGGCGCTTGAGCAGGCGCTGGAAGTGCTTGGTGACCTCGCCGTCCATGCCCGGCGCGATGGCGTCGAGCATTTCGACGACGGTGACCCTGGCGCCGAGTCGGGCCCAGACCGAGCCCATCTCGAGCCCAATAAAGCCCGCGCCGAGGACCACGAGATGCTCGGGCACGGCGGCTAGATCGAGGGCCCCGGTGGAGGTGACGATGCGTTCTTCGTCGATCTTGACGCCGGGCAGGGGTGTACTCACCGAGCCCGTGGCGATCAGGATATTGGCTGCCTCGACGCGGCTGGCTTCGCCGCCGCTGGCGGTGACCGTAACCACGCCCGGCGCCTCGATCCGGCCGAGCCCTTCGAGGCGCGCGATCTTGGCCTTCTTGAACAGCCCGGCGATGCCCTTGGTCAGAGTTTCGACCACCTCGTCCTTGTGGTCCATCATGGCGTCGAGATCGAGGGCGACGCCCTCGGTGACGATGCCGTGGCCGTCGAGGCCGGCCTTCACTTCCGCATACTGCTCGCTGGTGTGAAGCAGTGCCTTGGACGGAATGCAACCGATGTTGAGGCAGGTCCCGCCCAGGCTGGCATCCTTTTCGACGCAGGCAACGTTAAGGCCGAGTTGGGCGGCGCGCAGCGCTGCGACATAACCGCCGGGGCCGCTGCCGATAACGACGAGATCGTAAGCGGAGTCCGCCATGGGAGCTTATCCTCTTGTCAGTGTTCCATTCGTCTCGCATTACGTTGTAAAGCGAAACGGCGTTCAAGCGCCACGCAGGCTTTCGCCGCACAAGCGGCGGCCCGCGCTTGCGGGCTAGCGAAATCCGGGTGGTTTCATCACGCCGAATCTCCCTCTCGTTACCAAGGTCGGCGTCTAGAGGTCGAGCAGCGCGCCCTCGGGATGTTCGATCAGCTCCTTGATCCGGACTAGGAAGGTCACGGCCTCGCGGCCATCGATCAGGCGGTGATCGTAGGTCAGGGCAAGATACATCATCGGTCGGATTTCGACTCGTCCGTCAACGGCGACGGGGCGCTCCTGGATCTTGTGCATGCCGAGGATCGCCGACTGAGGTGGATTGACGATCGGGGTCGAGAGCATCGAGCCGAAGATGCCGCCGTTTGAGATCGTGAAGGTGCCGCCGGAAAGGTCCTCGAGGCTGAGCTTGCCGTCGCGCGCGCGACGGCCAAGTGCTGCGATGCCGGCCTCGATCTTGGCCAGGCTGAGCCGGTCGACGTCGCGCAACACGGGCACCACGAGGCCCTGGGGCGCGCTGACGGCGACGCCGATGTGGAAGTAATTCTTGTAGACGATCTCGTTGCCCTCGATCTCGGCGTTGACGTTGGGAATTTCCTTGAGCGCGGCCACGGCGGCCTTGGCGAAGAACGACATGAAGCCGAGCTTGACACCGTGTTTAGCCTCGAAGCGGTCGCGAAACAGCCGGCGCGTCTGGATCACGCTGGTCATGTCCACCTCGTTGAAGGTGGTGAGCAGCGCGGCGCGGGCTTGCGCGGCCGTGAGCCGCTCGGCGATGCGCTGACGCAACCGGGTCATGCGCACCCGTTTTTCGCGCGCGGCCTCGGGGCGCGGGCCCCGAGGTCTCGCCGGTGCGGGTGGGGTTGGCGCCTCGGTAGCGGGGGTTGGGGCCGGGACCGAGGCCCCTTCGAGGACGGCCAATACGTCTGCCTTGAGAATCCCGCCGTTCTTGCCGCTGCCGACAATTGCCGCGGGATCAAGACCGTGTTCGTCGACCAGTCGGCGCACGGCGGGCGAGAGCGCCGCCGCCTCGACGACCGGCTCGGCGGCTGGCACAGGCTCGGGCTCCGGTACGGGCTCCGGCGGAGCCCCCGGCCCCGGTTCGGGCGCCGTGCCGGTCTCGCCTTCGGCGAGCCGGCCCAACAGGTTGCCGACCTCGACGTTCGTACCCTCGGGCGCGGTAATTTTATCGAGCCGGCCGGCCGCGGTGGCGTTGACCTCAAGGGTAATCTTGTCGGTTTCGAGCTCGACCAGGATGTCGTCGAGCGCAACTGCCTCGCCGACCGCCTTGTGCCAGCGCCCGACGGTCGCTTCCGTGACTGATTCGCCCAGCGGCGGAACTTTAATCTCCATGGCAATCCGTCTCCTCAGATCTGCTTCTGGCCCGCGCTCAGGTGCCACGCAGACCCACGCCGCACAAGCGGCGGCCGCCGAATATTGCAATTAGGCCGCGTCCGCGGCCGGCGAGGGCTCGCGACAACCGGATGATACCGCCACCCCGGTTGTCGCGTTGTCCAGATTTGGCCGTGCGCGGGCTCATCGGGCCAATGCCTCGTCGATCAGGGCATCCTGATGTTGCTGGAACTTGGTCACCGTGCCCGATGCGGGCGATGCCTTCTCGCGCCGGCCGACATAATGGGCGCGCACGCCGTTGCGCCCGATCTGGTCGTAGATCGCCTCGAGGCGATCGGCGACGAAGGTCCATGCACCCATGTTGCGCGGCTCTTCCTGGCACCAGACGATTTCGGCGCCAGGATAGCGGATTAGCTCGTGGGTCAGGGGCTCGACGGGGAAAGGGGCGAGCTGCTCGATACGAACCAGCGCAATGTCGCTGATCTGCTTGTCCAAAACCCGGCGCAGCAGGTCGTAATAGACCTTGCCCGAACAGAGCACGACCCGGCGGATCTCCTCGTCCTCGACCGGCGCCGCCGAATCCGGGATCACCCGGTGAAAACTGGTGCCCGGGCCCATCTCGGCAAGGCGCGAGAGGCATAGTTTATGGCGCAGTAGAGATTTGGGCGCCATCACGATGAGCGGCTTGCGAAAGGCGCGATGAAGTTGGCGGCGCAGCAGGTGGAAATAGTTGGCCGGCGTGGTGCAGTTCGCGACCTGGATGTTGTCCTCGGCGAAGAGCTGGAGGTAACGCTCGAGCCGTGCGGAGCTATGCTCGGGGCCTTGGCCCTCGTAGCCGTGGGGCAGCAGCATGACCAGATCGTTCAGGCGCAGCCACTTGCTTTCGCCCGACGCGATGAACTGGTCGATGATGACCTGGGCGCCGTTGGCGAAATCGCCGAACTGTGCCTCCCAGATGGTCAGCGAATTGGGCTCGGTCGAGGCATAGCCGTATTCGAAGCCCAGTACCGCGGCTTCCGAGAGCAGGCTGTCATGGACTTCGTAGAGCGCCTGGCCCCCGCGGATGTGGTTGAGCGGCACGTAGCGCTCTTCGCTGGTTTGGTCGATCAGCACCGAGTGGCGCTGCGAAAACGTGCCGCGCGCGCTGTCCTGGCCCGACAGACGGACGTTGTGGCCCTCGGCCAGCAGACTGCCGAAGGCGAGCGCCTCGGCGGTTGCCCAATCGATGCTCTCGCCGCTCTCGATCATTTTCCGTTTGGCGTCGAGCTGGCGCAGGATCTTGGGGTGGGTCTCGAAGTCCTTGGGCGGACGGGCGATGGCGAGGCCGACCTCATGCAGGGTTTCCAGCGGCGCTGCAGTGGCGCCCCGGCGGTCCGGCGCGTCGATCGTAATGCCTTCCCAGGTGCCTTCCAGCCAGGGCGCCTTCTCGGGCTTGTAGCTCTTCGACACCTCGAGCGCCTGTTCGAGGCGGGCGTGGAACTCGGCCACCATGCGATCGGCGTCCTGGATCTTGAGTTCACCGTTCGCCACCAGTCGCTCGGTATAGATCTGGCGCGTGGTCGGCTGCTCCTCGATCCGGCGATACATCTGCGGCTGGGTGAATTTCGGCTCGTCACCTTCGTTGTGGCCGTGGCGGCGGTAGCAGAAGAGGTCGATGACGATGTCCTTGCCGAAGGTCTGGCGGAACTCGGTGGCGATCCGCGCGACGTGGACTACCGCTTCGGGATCGTCGCCGTTGACGTGGAGGATCGGCGCCTGGACGATCTTGGCGACGTCCGAAGGATAGGGCGAAGAGCGCGAATAGCTCGGGCTGGTCGTAAACCCGATCTGGTTGTTGACGATGATGTGGATGGTGCCGCCCGTGCGGTAGCCGCGCAGCTCCGAGAGATGGAAGGTCTCGGCGACCACGCCCTGGCCGGAAAACGCGGCGTCGCCGTGCAGCAGCAATGCCATCACCTGCTTGCGTTCGGTGTCGCCGCGTAGGCCCTGCTTGGCCCGGGTCTTGCCTTCGACCACCGGATTGACCGCCTCGAGGTGAGAGGGATTGGCGGTCAGCGATAAGTGAATGGTCTTGCCGTTGGGCAACGTGCGGTTGGTCGAGCTGCCGAGGTGATATTTGACGTCGCCCGAGCCCTGGACGTCGTCGGGATAGGCGGATTCGCCCTCGAATTCCGAGAACATCGCCTCGTAGGACTTGCCCATGATGGTGGTCAGCACGTTGAGCCGGCCGCGGTGGGGCATGCCGATGACGATCTCTTCGATACCGAGGTCAGAGCCGGTCTCGATGATCGCCTCCATGGCCGGAACCACGCTTTCGGCGCCCTCCAGCGAGAACCGCTTGTGGCCGAGATATTTGAGTTGCAGGAACCGTTCGAACTCTTCCGCCGCGTCGAGCTGGCGCAGGATGCCGCGCTTGTCGTCGAGATCGAGAACCGGCTTGTTGCGGGTGTTCTCGATGCGTTGCTGCAGCCAGGCTTTCTGCTCGGGATACTGGATATGCATGAACTCGACCCCTACGGTCGAGCAGTAGGTCTGCTTAAGCACGTCGAGCAGTTCGCGCAGGGTCGCAAAATTGAGCCCGAGCACGCCGTCGACGAAGATCGGGCGGTCGTAGTCGGGTTCCGCAAAGCCGTAGCTCGCGGGGTCGAGTTCCGGGTGGTGCTTTTCGCCTTCGAGCTGGAGCGGGTCGAGGTCGGCGATCAGGTGACCGCGCACCCGGTAGGCGCGGATCATCATCAGTGCGCGGATGCTGTAGAGCGTCTCCTGGCGAACCTGCTTGGTGCTCAGCGCCTCGCGCGTGGGTCGTGCGTGCGGCGCGGACCGGCCGTTGCCGTTTGCGCTGCCGGCGTCGTCGAGTTCTTCATCGCTTACGCCGGCTGGCGGCAGGCGAAATTCGAGCTCCTCAAGCACGGTCTTGGGGTCGTCGCCGAGCGACGCGAAGAACGCTCGCCATTCGGCGGGCACCGCGTTGGGCTCCTCGACGAAGCGAGCGTAGAGTCCTTCGATGAAGGCGCCGTTGGCGCCGAACAGAAAGGAGGTTTCGTCGAACCGTGTGGTCATGTTATCCACTGCTTGGGCGGATGCCGCTCTCCCTAAACCGGCACTGCTCGTCCTGATTGTTCACCCTAGGCGCGAACGCTCCCACGACAAATTCTCAATCCGTTGACTCTACGCCCTTTCTTCTTCAGGTAGTCTTAATCGCTCGGGCTGGCGCCAAGGCTCAGCCAGCCAGCCGGTCGACCATAGTACGACCCAGGCTTGCGGGCGAATCGGCGACCGTGACGCCGGCCGATTTGAGCGCCTCGATCTTGTCGCCTGCGGCGCCCTTACCGCCCAAAATTATGGCCCCGGCGTGGCCCATGCGCTGCCCCGGCGGGGCGGTGACCCCGGCGATGAAACCGACCATCGGCTTCTTGAGGCGGCTCGCGGTGTAAAACGCCGCCGCATCTTCCTCCGCAGTACCGCCGATTTCGCCGATCATCAGGATCGCCTCCGTCGCCTCGTCGGCCAGGAAGAGCTCAAGGCAGTCGATGAAATTCGTGCCGCTGACCGGGTCGCCGCCGATGCCGATGCAGGTCGTCTGACCCAGTCCCGTCGCGGTGGTTTGCGCCACCGCCTCATAGGTAAGCGTTCCTGAGCGCGAAACAATGCCTATCCGCCCGGGTTGGTGGATGTGGCCCGGCATGATGCCGATCTTGCACTGCCCGGGCGTGATGACGCCCGGGCAGTTGGGTCCGATGAGCCGGCTTGCCGAGCCTGAAAGCGCGCGGTTTACGCGCACCATGTCGAGCACGGGGATGCCCTCGGTGATGCACACGATCAGCGGCACGGCGGCGTCGATGGCTTCGAGGATGGCGTCGGCGGCAAAGGGTGGCGGCACGTAGATGACGCTGGCGTTCGCCCCGGTCGCGGTCACCGCTTCATCGACGGTATTGAACACCGGACGATCGAGATGGCTGGTGCTGCCCTTGCCCGGGGTCACGCCGCCCACGACCTGGGTGCCGTAAGCAATCGCCTGTTCGGAATGGAAGGTGCCCTGTGTGCCGGTGAAGCCCTGGCAGAGGACCTTTGTCGCGCTATCGACGAGAACCGCCATCAGGAGGCCTTTCCGAGCGCGGCGACGATCTTTTCCGCCGCGTCGCCGAGATCGTCCGCCGAGACGATAGACAGCCCCGAGGCGGCCATGACCGCCTTGCCCTGCTCGACGTTCGTACCTTCGAGCCGGACTACCAATGGCACGGTAAGGCTCAACTCGCGCGCTGCCTCGACGACACCTTCAGCAATCACGTCGCAGCGCATGATGCCGCCGAAGATGTTGACCAGGATGCCTTCCACGTTGGGGTCTGAGAGAATCAGCTTGAACGCGGTGGCGACCCGACCCTGGGTGGCGCCGCCGCCGACATCGAGGAAGTTGGCGGGCTCGCCGCCGTGGAGCTTGATGATGTCCATGGTCGCCATGGCGAGGCCCGCACCGTTGACCATGCAACCGATGTTACCGTCGAGATTGACGTAAGAGAGCTCGTGCTTCGCCGCCTCGCGCTCGGTGGGGTCTTCCTCGCTCTCGTCGCGAAGGGCTGAGACTTCCGGGTGGCGGTAGAGCGCGTTGTCGTCGAAATTCATCTTGGCGTCGAGCGCGACGAGTTCGCCGTCGTTGGTGACCACCAGCGGGTTGATTTCAAGCAGGCTGGCATCGAGCGCGACAAACGCGTCGTAGAGCCCGGCTACAAACTTGCCCGTGGCCTTGACCGAGGCGCCTTCGAGCCCGAGCGCGAAAGCGATCTTGCGAGCGTGGAACGGTTGCAGGCCGATCGCGGGGTCGATCACGGCGTGGTGAATCTTCTCCGGGGTCTTGGCCGCGACCTCCTCGATTTCCATGCCGCCCTCGGTCGAGACCATGAAGGTGACCCGGCCGCTCGCTCGGTCGATGACACAGCCGAGGTAGAGCTCGCGGGCGATGTCGCAGCCCTGCTCGATATAAACCCGGTGAACTTCCTTGCCAGAGGGACCGGTCTGGTGCGTAACCAAGACTTGGCCGAACATGGTCCGCGCGAGTTCTGCGGCCTCGGCGGCGGATTTCGCGAGCTTCACGCCGCCCGCCTTGCCCCGCCCGCCCGCATGGATCTGCGCCTTGACCACCCACACTGGACCGCAGAGCTCTGCGGCGGCGGCCTCGGCCTCTTCGGGGTCGGTCAGCGCAACACCCGGCAGCACGGCGACCCCGTAGCCGGCGAGCAGCTCTTTCGCCTGATGCTCGTGGATGTTCATGCTTTGGGCACGTTGCGCGATGGGGCGGACCAATGGACCGGCCGGGCCGGTGAAGACCACGCCCGTTATATCACTCGCGCGTGGCCGTGCAAGCCGTGAGGGACTGGGTTGCTTACGCCGTCTTGTAGCGGAAGGAGAGCTTGAGCTCGCCCGCGGTGTGGACGATGGCGGCGAGGCAGTTGGGCACCTTCTCTGTACGCAGGGAGATTGCGAAGACGGCAATGTACTGATCGCCGTCGCCCCTTCCACCTTGCCCGCGTTCACCCGCACGATGTTGGCGCCGTGTTCGTCGAGCAAGGCGGTGAATTTTGCGATAAATCCCGGCCGGCCCTGGCCCGAGAGGACGATCCGGTGGGTCACCCGGCTCGACGGTCCGCGCCGCGCCTTCATCTGGAAGTCGGCCACCTTAAGCCCGCCCGCAGCGAACTCGGGCATGGCCTGCAGCGTACCTTCCACTTCGCTCAAGCTCGCCTGATCGCTGCTTTCAGATCCGGCCCGGTCTTGCCCGGCTTGGCTGCCGGCCGTATGCAGGTCCCAGGAGGGGTTTGGCCCTGCATTCAGAAGAATATCCTCCGTTAGAGTTGCCGGACCGCGTCGACCAAACCCTGGACGGCACGAACCGAGCGCTTGAAGGCAGCGCGCTCCTTGACGTCGAGCTTGATCTCGACGATCCGTTCGATGCCCCGGGCGCCGATTACGGCGGGTACTCCGACATAGAGGTCCTTCACGCCGTATTCGCCGTTGAGCTGGGCGGCGCAGGGCATGACCCGCTTCTTGTCCTTCAGATAGGACTCCGCCATGGCGATCGCAGCGGACGCCGGCGCATAGAAGGCCGAGCCGGTCTTGAGCAGGCCGACAATTTCGGCACCGCCGTCGCGGGTGCGCTGGACGATGGCGTCGAGCTTTTTCTGGGTCGTCCAGCCCATCTTGATCAGATCAGGAAGAGGAATGCCTGCGACCGTCGAGTAGCGGGGCAGCGGGACCATGCTGTCGCCGTGACCGCCTAGGACGAAGGCGGTGACGTCCTCGACCGAAACGTCGAATTCCTCGGCGAGGAAATAGCGAAAGCGCGCGGAATCGAGCACACCCGCCATACCGACGACGCGGCGTGCCGGCAAGCCGCTCTTCTTGCGCAGCAGCCAGACCATGGCGTCGAGCGGGTTGGTAATGCAGATGACGAAGGCATTGGGGCAGTGTTTTTTGATCCCCTGGCCCACCGAGCCCATGACCTTCGAGTTGATGGCGAGCAGGTCGTCGCGGCTCATGCCGGGTTTACGCGCTACGCCCGCGGTGACGATGACCACGTCGGCGCCCTTGATGGCGGCGTAGGACTTGGCGCCAGTGAGACGGGAGTTGAAGGATTCGACCGGCGAACTTTGGGCCAGGTCGAGGGCCTTGCCCTGGGGCACGCCGTCGATGATGTCGAAGAGCACGACGTCGCCCAGCTCTTTCAATCCCGCCAGGTGGGCGAGCGTACCGCCTATGTTGCCCGCGCCGATCAGCGCGATCTTGTTCCGTGCCATGATGCCTCGCAGCTCTGGAATTTCATTTTTCCCGGCCCCGGCCGGGCAGGCAAGGCACCGCCTGAGACCGATGCCAGCTAACTACTCCCTTTCCCAGCCCGCCGCAAGGGAATGGGGGGTGAACCAGTGGCCATCGAGCCCGTCGGGGCGCTCCCCCAGCGCCATCCCGGCATCGTGCGGCAGGGCGATCAGGTGGGCGGCAAAGGTACGGCAATCGCTGCTCCGGAAGCCGGTCACGGGGATGCGGGCACCAGGCGCGAATTCGAGCCGGCGTGCCAGCGCGCATTCGTCGCCGTCGGGTCAGGCAAAGACGGTTTGGGGCGGTAGCCTGCGGGTTAGCCTGTCGATATGCCAGTGTGTGCGTTTGGTGGGTGCGAGGTGGCGCGCGATCCGTGCATGTAAGTCCCCCTACCCCTTCGCGCTTCCCGCGTAGGCGTAGGGTCCGTGCGCGAGGCGAACCCTGCCCAACCGGTCCACGGGGCCGAGCGCAAGGGGAGTGGCAAGGTCGAATAGCAGTGGGTAGGCGTCGGGCAGGGCGGGCAGGTCCGCAATCGCGTCCGTCCCGCCCGTCATGGCCACTACTTCATGGTCGGCATGATGAATTCGGCGCCGGTGCGGATGCCCGACGGCCAGCGCGCCGTGACTGTCTTGGGCTTGGTGAAGAAGCGCACCCCTTCGGGCCCGTGCGTGTTCGAATCCCCGAACATCGAGCGTTTCCAGCCGCCGAAGCTGTGAAATGCCATCGGCACCGGGATAGGCACGTTCACACCCACCATGCCGATCTGGACGCGGCTCGCGAAGTCGCGCGCCGCGTCGCCGTCGCGGGTGAAGATTGCCGTGCCATTACCGAATTCGTGGTCGTCGACCAGCGCGAGCGCACTCTCGTAGTCTGGCGCGCGCACCACCGAGAGCACGGGGCCGAAGATCTCTTCCTTGTAGATTGACATCTCGGGCTTGACCTCGTCGAACAGGCAGGGGCCCATGAAATAGCCGTTCTCGTAACCCTGCAGCGAAAGATCGCGGCCGTCGACCACGAGCTTGGCGCCCTCGGCGACACCCGCATCGACGTAGCCCTTAACCTTCTCGAGATGGGCGCGGCTGACCAGCGGGCCCATCTCGACCGAGGGGTCGATGCCCGGACCCACCTTGATCGATTCCATGCGCGGGGTGAGCCGCTCGATCATCGCGTCGCCCACCGGGTCGACCGCGACGAGCACGGAGACCGCCATGCAGCGTTCGCCCGCGGAGCCGTAGGCGGCGCCGATCAGCGCGTCGGTCGCCTGGTCGAGGTCGGCGTCGGGCATCACGATCATGTGGTTCTTGGCACCACCAAGCGCCTGCACGCGCTTGCCGTTGGCCGCGCCGGTTGCATAGATGTATTCCGCGATGGGCGTCGAGCCGACGAAGCTGATCGAGGAGACGTCGGGGTCGGTGAGCAACGCATCGACCGCCTCCTTGTCGCCGTTGACCACGTTGAACACGCCCTCGGGTAACCCGGCTTCGAGCGCCAGTTCGGCGAGGCGCAGCGGCAGGGAGGGGTCTTTTTCCGAAGGCTTGAGCACGAAGGCGTTGCCGCAGGCAATCGAGAGCGGGAACATCCAGAGCGGGATCATGGCCGGGAAGTTGAACGGCGTAATACCCGCGCACACGCCGAGCGGCTGGCGCACGGAGAAGCTGTCGACGTTGGTGCCGACGTTCTCGGTAAAGTCGCCCTTGAGCAAATGGGGAATGCCGCAGGCGAACTCGACGACCTCGAGGCCGCGGGTGATCGAGCCCTTGGCATCGTCGACGGTCTTGCCGTGCTCGGACGTGACGATCCGGGCGAGATCGTCCATGTGGCGCTCGATCAGTTCCTTGAACTTGAACATGACCCGTGCGCGGCGCACCGCGGGCACCGCCGCCCAGGCGGGTTGGGCCGCGCGCGCGGAAGCGACGACGGCGCGGACCTCGGCGGTGTTGGCGAACGGGACCCGGGCGGTCACCTCGCCCTTAGCCGGGTCGAAGATGTCGCCGAAGCGGCCGCTGGTCCCTTCCAGGGGTTTGCCGTCGACATAATGATGGAGCGTGTTGGTCATGGCCTCTCTCCCGTCAGGCGCGCGCGCGTCGAGGTGACGCGCCTATCGGCGCGAATACTGCTTATTCGAAAGGAGGAATAGCCGCGTCAGAGACGCTCGACCAGCATTTTCTTGATCCCGGCGATCGCTTTTGCCGGATTGAGCGATTTCGGGCAGGTCTTCGTGCAGTTCATGATGGTGTGGCAACGGTAGAGCCGGAAGGGGTCTTCCAGTTCGTCAAGCCGCTCGCCCGTCCCTTCATCGCGGGAATCGACCAGCCAGCGATAAGCCTGGAGCAGGATCGCGGGGCCGAGATAGCGTTCCGAATTCCACCAGTAGCTCGGGCAACTCGTGGAGCAGCAGGCGCACAGCACGCATTCGTAAAGCCCGTCGAGCTTGGCCCGGTCTTCGGGGCTCTGCAGCCGCTCCTTGCCCGAGGGCGGCGGTTCCTTGCTCTGCAGCCAGGGCTTGATCAGCGAGAGCTGGGCATAGAAATCGGTGAGATCGCCAACCAGGTCCTTGACCACGCTGAGATGGGGCAGGGGGTAGATCTTGACATCACCCTTTATCTCGTCGATCGGTTTGATGCAGGACAGCGTGTTGGTGCCGTCGACGTTCATGGCGCAACTGCCGCACACGCCCTCGCGACACGAGCGGCGGAAGGTGACGGTCGGGTCGGTCTCGCTCTTGATCTTGATCAGGGCGTCGAGCACCATCGGGCCGCAATCGTCGAGGTCAAGCCCGAAGGTATCGACCCGCGGGTTCTGGCCGTCGTCCTGGTTCCAGCGATAGATGTGGAAGCGGCGCACGTTCTTGGCACCGGCGGGCGCCGGGTGCTTTTTACCCTTGCCTATCTTGGAGTTCTTGGGCAGTGCGAATTCGACCATCGCATTAATCCTCGCTCAGTAGACCCGGGGCTTGGGCGGCAGGGTCTGGACTTCGTCGGTCAGCGTGTGCATGTGGACCGGCCGGTAGTCGACGGTGCAGGCGCCCGTATCGTCGACCCAGGCCAGGGTGTGCTTGATCCAATTCTCGTCGTCGCGGTCCGGGAAATCCTCGCGTGCGTGCGCGCCGCGGCTTTCCTTACGCTGGCAGGCCGAATGCATGGTCACGACCGCCTGGCGCATCAGGTTGTCGAGCTCGTAGGTCTCGACCAGGTCGGAATTCCAGATCATCGAGCGGTCGGTGACCGCGAGGTCGCCGAGCCCCTTCCAGACCTCGGCCATTTGGCGCACGCCCGCTTCGAGGGTCTCGCCGGTGCGGAAGACAGCTGCGTATTCCTGCATGGTGTTCTGCATGCTCAGGCGCAGCTCAGCGGTCGGGGTGCCGCCGTTGGCATGGCGCAGGCCATCGAGCTTGGCGACCGCTTCGTCGCCGGCCGAGCCTGAGAGCGGCTTGTGGGGCGCGTTGGGCTTAACCAGTTCGGCGGCGCGAATCGCCGCGGCGCGACCGAAAACGACGATGTCGAGCAGCGAATTGGCGCCCAGGCGGTTTGCCCCGTGGACCGAGACGCTGGCCCCCTCGCCGATCGCCATGAGGCCGGGCACGACGGCACCCGGGTCGCCGTCTTTGGGGCAAACTACTTCGCCCATGTAGTTGGTCGGAATGCCGCCCATGTTGTAGTGCACTGTAGGCAGGACGGGCACTGGCTGCGTCGCCATGTCGACGCCGGAGAAGATGCGCGCGGTCTCGGATATGCCCGGCAGACGCTCCTCGATCAGGCTGGCGTCGAGATGGTCGAGGCGCAGATACATGTGGTCCTTCTTGGGCCCGACGCCCCGGCCCTCGCGAATTTCGATGGTGATCGCCCGGCTGACCACGTCGCGGCTCGCGAGGTCCTTGGCGTTGGGCGCGTAGCGCGGCATGAAGGCCTCGCCCTCGGAGTTTTCCAGGAACCCGCCTTCGCCGCGAGCCGCCTCGCTCATCAAACAGCCCGCGCCGTAAATTCCCGTGGGGTGGAACTGGACGAATTCCATGTCCTGGAGCGGCAGGCCGGCGCGCAGCGCCATGGCGTTGCCGTCGCCCGTGCAGGTGTGCGCCGAGGTGCAGTTGAAGTAGGTCCGCCCGTAGCCCCCGGTGGCAAGCACCACCATATGGGCGCGGAAGCGGTGGAGTGTGCCGTCGTCGAGGTTCCAGGCCATGACGCCGCGGCAGACGCCCTCGTCGTCCATGATCAGGTCGAGCGCGAAATATTCGACCATGAAGCGGGCGTCGTATTTGAGCGACTGCTGGTAGAGGGTGTGCAGGATGGCATGGCCGGTGCGGTCGGCGGCTGCGCAGGTGCGGTGAACCTCGCCCTCGCCGTAGTTGACCGATTGGCCGCCGAAGGCGCGCTGGTAGATTCTGCCGTCCTCGGTGCGCGAGAAGGGCACGCCGGCATGTTCGAGCTCGAGCACCGCCTCGGGCGCCGCGCGGCACATATATTCGATCGCGTCCTGGTCGCCCAGCCAGTCCGAGCCCTTGACCGTGTCGTACATATGAAAGCGCCAGTCGTCGTCTTCCATGTTGCCGAGTGCCGCGTTCATGCCGCCCTGGGCGGCGACCGTGTGACTGCGCGTGGGGAACACCTTGGTGATGCAACACGTGGTCAGCCCCGCTTGCGCCATGCCCATGGTGGCACGCAGGCCCGCGCCGCCGGCGCCGACGACGACGACGTCATATTCGTGTTCGGTGATGGGATAGGCCTCAGGCATGGGTTCTCAGCCTCCCAGGGCGAGCTTGAGTACGGAGACGATGCAGGCCGTCGCCAACACGGCGCAGCCCAGTGTCACCTTCACCTGCAGCCAGGTATGCCACAGCCGGCTATGGACGTAGTCCTCGATCACCACCTGCATGCCGAGCTTGGCGTGGTAGAAGCCCGCGAGGATCAGCAGGATCATCAGGGTGCAGGAAATCGGGCCGGACAGCCAGTCGATCAGCTCAGCCCGGCTGGCCCTGAACAGGTACCACAGCGAGGCGACGAACCAGATCGTGAGGGGCACGAGCAGCAGGGCAGTGAGGCGCTGCATCCACCAGTGATGCACGCCCTCCTTGGCCGAACCGAGGCCGTGAACCCGCTTCGCCGGTGTCTTGATGCTCATCTCACCACACTCCCAGGCCGAACAGCAGGCCAAGCGCCCAGGACAGCCCCGTGAGGCCGAGCGAGGCCAGCACCACCAGCCAGCCCGAAACGTAGGCGCAGCGCAGCTCGAAGCCCAGCCCGAGATCCCAGAACAGGTGTCGGATGCCGTTGCACAGGTGAAAGAACAACGCGTAAGAAAAGCCCAAGAGCAGCGCGTAGCCCAGCCACGAGGTCAAGAACCACTGCGCGCAATCGTACCAGCTCTGGCCCGCGGCGGCCGAGACCAGCCAGTAGGAGAGCAGCAATAGCCCGGCCGTGAGAAACACGCCGGTCAGCCGGTGCAGGATCGACAGCATCGAGGTGAGCTGCGGCCGGTAGACCTGCAGGTGCGGCGAAAGCGGACGATTACTTGGATCCATGGACGGGCCTCGCCGTGGGCAGGGAGTTCCTACTCCCCTTGCCATTCTGCTTCCGACTTAACACCGTTCCAAATAGCCCGTCAATGTGCGGGTGGGGGTAGGGGCGCTCTGCCCGCTCGTGCCGCTGGCCGCGGCCCCGTTCTATCCCTACAATCTCGCCTTGGCAGTTGGGCCGGGTCCCGGAGTGCAAGAGAAGAACAATGACGCCGCTTTCGATTCTCGACCTTGCGCCCGTGCTGAAGGGCGGCACCCTCGCGCAGACCTTCGCAAATTCCGTCGACCTTGCGCAGCATGGGGAAGCCTGGGGCTATGGCCGGCTCTGGCTCGCCGAGCATCACAATATGCCGGGTATCGCCAGCGCCGCGACGGCGCTCGTGATCGGCCAGGTTGCTGCGGCGACGAAGACGATTCGCGTCGGCGCCGGCGGCGTCATGCTGCCCAACCATTCGCCCATCATGGTGGCCGAGCAGTTCGGCACCCTCGAGACCCTTTACCCCGGGCGGATCGACCTGGGGCTGGGCCGCGCGCCGGGCGCCGACCAGCCGACCGCGCAGGCGCTGCGCCGCCACGGCGATACGGACGTCAACGCGTTTCCCCGCGACGTGGTCGAGCTGCAGTATTATTTTCGCGAGCCCGAGCCCGGCCAGCGGGTCCGCGCGGTGCCCGGCGCAGGGCTCGACGTGCCTATCTGGATTTTGGGCTCGAGCCTGTTCGGCGCCCAGCTCGCCGCCGCGCTGGGCCTGCCTTATGCCTTTGCTTCCCACTTCGCACCCGCCGCTCTGATGCAGGCGATCGAGGCTTATCGAACCTCGTTCAAACCTTCCGACCAGCTGGATGCGCCCTACGTCATGCTCGGCGTCAACGTTTTCGCCGCCGACACCGACGCGGAAGCGCACCTGCTGCGAAGCTCGCAAGAGCAGGCGATCCTGAGCCACGAGACCGAGCCGCTCGATCCGCCGAAAGCGGGCTTCATGGCAACCATCGAACCCGCCGCGCGCCAGCATATCGATCGCATGATGGAATGTTCCGCTACTGGCTCGCCCGAGATGGTCAAGCGCTGGCTTGCCGATTTCGTCGCCAGGACCGGCGCCGACGAAATCATGGTCCAGTCGCAAATCTATGATCACGATGCCCGCTTGCGGTCGTACGAAATCCTGGCGGATGTGTGGGGATGACGGGGTAGGGGCCGCGCCAGCGGCGAACAATACTCGTTTCAAGAATATCGTCGCGGATTTCGACGCGGGTGAAGATGCCCCGGAGCAGCCGGCTTAAGGTCAGTACGATGGCGATGCCGGCAATCATCGCGAGGTAGGCGGGCAGTGCATGGGGTGAGAATCCCGGAATGCCGTGATGCATCAGGGCGTCATTGCCGCCCGCTGCCATATCCCCTCCCAAACCCATAAGCAGGCCACCGGCTCCGTTGACCGCTCAGGCGAGGCGCCGGTTGCCAGTTGAGGGCGAAGCTGTGGTGTTGCCAGGCGGAAATAGCCATGCCCGCGATGACCGCGGCGAACAGGCTCCAGATCAACCCCGAGGGTCTCGGGTCCGCGACCGCGAGAGAGCCGATTCCCCGCCCCAGGACGTTGCTATAGGCCCAGGGACCGTGGAGCGCATAAAGAGCCCCGCTGCTTAAGCCCAGCAGGGCGGCCGCCGTGGAAAGCCGGTTGTAATCCGAAAAGATCAAGGTCCTGAAAGGGACGTGCTGTCGCCGGGTTCGCCACAGGCGCAGGATCTCCCAGACCACCCACAGGCCAAGCCCCGCGATCAGCACGACCGGCCCAGGGCCCGGACATGGCGTAAGGGCTAGTGGCCGGGGCGTGGGGTGCGAAGGCGCTCGACTGTTTCAAGGCGATGTAGATCCAGACGCCGGCGCAAGAGGCGGTGAGGGTCACCACCCTCCGAAGTTGGCCGTTGCCGAGTTTCCACAGGGTCGAGATCGCATAGCCGCCGTTGAGCATCGCGCCGACCCCAAAGACGAAGCCGCCTGCGACGGTAACGCCCGAGAGATGCCAGAGCGGGCCCGCCGACAGTGCTTCGGGATAAAACGCGATCAACGGCAGGGTGACGACCAGGGCCCAGAGCATGATCTTGACGAAGCTCGCCAGCAGATGGGCGCGCCCGGTACTCAAAACTTCGGCCACCGCCAGCACCGTGCACATGCTCGAGCGGTGCGCGGCAAAGCCCAGCGCGTGGGCAAGGACCAGCGAAATCAATAGAATCACAATGGTCATGCGCGCGAGAAGACACTGCCGCGCAGGCGCGGTCGAATGAGTGCTGCTCAATTCGTTGTTATGACCGCGTTATCGATGGCGCAAGGATAGTGGACTCCGCCGATGCAGGCCCGGCCATGGTCGGCGAGAGCCTGATGATCTCGGCCTTCAGGGATTTGCAAGACCAAGCTATGCTGTTCGACAGGGCCGCTTCGTCAGGCGCGAGGGCTTAAAGGGGGAATAGCAATGAAATCGTCAATTCTGATTTCTACGCTCGCGATCTGTTCGTTCCTGGCGTCGACCAGCATGGCCGGCGAAAAGGCGCATTGGGGCTATAGTGGTGCTGAAGGGCCCGACCATTGGGCTGATCTGGATGCGGCCTATGGTGTTTGTTCGGGCGGCCGGAACCAGTCGCCGATTGACCTTGCGGGGTTAGTCGATGCGGAACTCGCCGCGGTCGAGTTCAGCTATGGCGCGAACGCGACGGAAATTCTCAACAACGGCCACACGGTCCTGGATAACTTCCCAACGGGCAATTCAATTACGACGGGGAGGCAACGCTCCGAGCTCAAGCAGGTTTATTTTCATGCGCCGGGCGAGAACACCGTTGAGGGCCGATCGTTCGCCATGGAGGCGTATTTCGTCCATGCGGACGGCGACGGCAATCTGGCCGTGATCGGCGTCATGCTTGATACCGGCGAGGAAAACGAAGCGCTGGCCGCGCTCTGGCGCCAGATGCCGGAAGAAGAGGGCGTTCGTTATGCGCTTAGCTCGGGTTTTGGAGCGCTGAACCTGTTGCCCGACGGCAAGGCCTATTACCGGTTCAATGGGTCGCTGACGACACCGCCCTGTTCCGAAGGTGTGTGGTGGCATGTCATGAAAGATCCGGTTTCGGTTTCCGAGGAGCAGGTCAACGTATTCCTGCATGCGGTCCATCACGCCAACAATCGGCCGGTCCAGCCCGTCAATGCCCGTCCGATATCGAAATAGCGGGTCGGTAGGGTCCCATGAAAAAACAACATGTCTGGCCCGAGGGTCATTGGAATTGGCCAATCCCGGTCAGTCACAAGCACGGGGTGCGTTGCGGGCAGATGATATTCGTCGGCGGGCAGGTCGATTTGACGCCCGAGGGCGCGGCCTGCAATGCGGGCGATCTCGACGCCCAGACCCCCAACGCCATGGCAGCGTTCGGGCGGGTGCTGGGCGATCTCGATGCAGAGTTCAACGATCTCGTCAAACTGCTCTGCTTTTACGTCAATGACGGCTCGGTCGACGAGACCGCGTTCCTGGGCGCCGTTGCCGCCTGCTTGCCCCTAGGCACGAAATGTGCGGTGACGGCCGTGCCCGTGCCCTATCTCGCCTATCCGGGCATGGCAGTGGAAATCGAGGGCATCGCCATGCGCGGCGAGGCCGGCGAAGCGCTATCGCGCATCCATGTGGACGGCTCGTCGGGTCTTGCGTACCTGCCCGCGCCGTTCGTCCACGCGCTGCAATGCGCCGAGATGATTTTTGTGTCCGGCCAGTCGCCCGTGACCGAGACGGGCGAGGTCCTGTTTGCCGGCGACGTCGTGACCCAGACCAAGCAGGTTATGAAGCAGCACGCCGCGTTGCTGGGCGCCTTGGGTGCCGACCTCGACGACGCGGTCAAGCTTAACCGCTGGTATGTCGGTCACGGTACCGAAGCGGACTTCGAGCCCGCGGCACTGGCCTGCGGCGCGCATTTCGCCGAGCCCGGGCCTTGCGGCACGGGCATTCCCATTCCGCGTCATGCCGCGCCGGGTCAGCAGATCAAGATCGAACTCGTCTGCATGCGCAGTGAGGACGGCGCGCGCCTCGCACGGCGACACGTCTGGCCCGAGAGCCTGTGGGACTGGACCATCGATCTGCCCTACAAGCACGGCCTGAAATGCCACGACATGATCTTTGTGGGCGGCCAGGTCTCGCTCGATAAAGAGGGGCACGCGGTTGCTCCCAACGAACTTGGCGCCCAGACTCGCACGGCCATGACCCATATCGGCACGATCCTCGGCGAACTGGGTGCGAATTACGACGATGTCTGCAAGGTGATCGCCTATTATGAGGGCGAGTGCGGCCAGGACACGCTGCACGAAAACCTCGCCGTCCGCTCGGCCTGCTTTGCCGAGCCCGGTCCGGCGGCCACGGGCATCCCGTTCCCGAGGCTCGCCTATCCCGGAATGGTGATAGAGATCGCCGTGATCGCCATGACGGAACCGGATAAGGATTAGCTCATTTGCAGTTTCGCTTTATGGAGTAGAGCTAACCGACGTTCAGGCGCCACTAAGGCTCGGTCGCGCTCAATCGCCGTGAGGGCTGGTACCGCATCAGCGGTGGCTCGCACTTGCGGGATTGCGAAATTCGAGTGACCTACGGTCATCCGATTTCGCCTTAATTCTCGCGCTTGTGGGTCACCGCGTGGGCGGTGCGGGTGACCAGCCAGATGCTGAGCATCAGCAGGGCCAGCGCGCCCCACACCCAGGGGCTGTGGCGCTCGGCGAAGAACAGAATGCCCCAACCGACGCCCGCCAGGGTCGCCAGATAGTCGAACAGGCTCAGGTAAACCGCGTCGGCGACCCGCGCGATTTCCATGCCGAAACACCAGACCACTCCCATCGTCGGCATGACCACGAGCAATGAGATTTGGGCTGTATCGAGCGGCCCGTCGAAGGCCCAGGCGCCGTGGACCCACAGCATTAGGGGCAAGATCAGCAGCGCGGCGAGGCACAAGATGCCGGCCGCGAACTGCACCGGCGTGGTGTCGGGCGGCCTCAGCCGCACCGCGCCGATATTGCCGATCCCGAGTCCCAGCGGTGCAGCAAGCGCGACCAGAACCCAGAGCGCCATGCCGGGCTCGGGCAGGCTGGTCTCGGGCAACAGGATCAGCAACACGCCTGCAATGCCGAGCGCGAGGCCGGCGAGACGCCACAGGTTGAAACGCTCCATGCGTAGAGCCAGCACGATCAGCAGGGTCATGATAGGGGATGACGAAACGGTCAGGCTCACTATCCCGGCGGGCAGCTTGGGGGCGACGAAGGCAAAAATCACCGGCGGAACCAATCCGCCCGTCACAGCCATGGCGAGATAGGAGAGGCCGTGACGCGGGCTCCACCGGGGCAACCGACGCCGGAGGGCACAATAGGCCAAGACGCAGAGCGCGGCGCCGAAAACTTGCCAAAACGCGAAGGCGAGGAACGGTACGCCGCCGGTGATGGAAAGCCGGGTCAGCGAAAAGATCAGGCCAAAGAGCACGCCCGTGGTAATGAGCAGGCTCAGCGCGTAGAGCCGGCGCGAAGGGCCTTCCTGCTCCTGATCGGTCATGTTCGGGTGCCCGTCAGGCCCGGCGCGGCATCAGCGCCCAGTAGTCGAGGTCGAGTACCACGGCCTCGTGGTAGCTCTTCGGCTCGATCCGGTCGGGAAAATCGCTGCAGGCATGGTCCTTTGCCGCCACGAGGCGCAGGCGGATCGCACCGACGTCGTCGCGTCCCGCAAGTTTGGCCTTTTCGACCACCTCGCTCCAGGCATAGATCGTATCGCCCGCGAAGCTCGGCGCGACATGGCGCCCGGCGTTGATTGCGGCGATGTGAAAGGCGTTGGCCAGGCCGTTGAACGAGAGCGCGCGCGCGAGGCTGATGATGTGGCCGCCATAGACGATGCGCCTCCCAAACCGGCCGGCTGCCTCGACATGTTGGTTGAAATGCACCCGCGCGGTGTTCTGGTAGAGCTTGGCTGCCATCATATGCTCGGCATCTTCGATGGTGATCCCGTCTACGTGGTCGATTTTTTCGCCCGCCTCGAAGTCGCCCCACAGGTGGGGCGAGCCCGCGAGGGCGGTGTCGTAGGCTTCGAAATGCAGCCCATCGGTGAGAATCAGATCGCTTGGCGCCACCAAATCGGGCAGCTCAGGCACCACCGGCTCGGGTGCGGGCGCGCCCTGGTCGCGCTTGGGCACCATCACCCAGCGGTAGAAGTCGAGCACCGTTTCGGCCCGCTGGTTGACGCCCGAGGTGCGGACATAGACGACGCCGGTCTTGGCGTTAGAATTTTCCTTCACGCCGACCACCGTTGAGCACGCCGAGAGGGTATCGCCCGCATAGACCGCCGCGCCGAAACGCAGGCCCGCATAGCCGAGGTTTGCGATGGCGTTCAAGGAGACGTCGGGCACCGACTTGCCGAACACCAGGTGAAACACCAGTAAATTGTCGACCGGTGCCGCGGCGAAGCCCAGACTCTGTGCAAAGGGCTCCGAGCTGTGGAGTGCGAAGCGCGCTCCCGTCAGCGCCGTGTAGAGCGCCGCGTCGCCCGCCGTGACCGTGCGCGGGGTGGCGTGGATCAGCTCGGTGCCGGCCGCGAAGTCTTCGAAGAATGATCCCGTCGCGGTCTTGCTCATGGCTGTCTTTTCATCCGCTCGCGTTCAGCTCGCCGCGGCGGCCTCGTTGGCGGCCTCCAGTTCGGTGATGGCTTCGGCCAGCACGATCTGGCGGCGTGCGGCCTCGATATGGAGGTTTTCGATCAAGCGGCCGTCGACCACCACGACACCCTTGCCCTCGGCCTCCGCTTCCGCGTGGGCCTGGATGATGCGGTGCGAGAAGCCGACTTCGTCCTCGCTCGGCGCAAAGGCGGTGTTGGTCGGATCGACCTGCTTGGGATGGATCAGAGATTTTCCGTCGAAGCCGAATTCCACACCCTGTTGGCAGGATTTGAGGAAGCCTTCGTCGTCGCTCAGGTTGAGGTGGACGCCGTCGATCACCGCAATTCCCACGGCGCGCGCGGCGAGCACGCAGGTCGACAGGCTGGCGAGGAAGGGCAAGCGCAACGTCGTATGGCTCGCATGGAGGTCCTTGGCGAGGTCCGAGGTGCCCATGACGAAGCCGCCGAGCCTGCGGCTGGCCCCCGCGATTCGCTCGGCGTGCAGGATGCCGAGGGGGGTTTCCATCATGCACCAGACCAGCATGCTATCGGGCGCCCCGTTGACGTCGAGGACGTTGAGCATCGAGCGCACGATACCGGGTCCCTCGACCTTGGGCAGTAGTACGCCGTCGGCGCCGCTGCGTGCGGCGGCCACGATGTCATCGTGGCCCCAGGGCGTGGCCAGCCCGTTGACCCGGATCAGGACCTCGCGCCCGCCATAGCCGCCGGTGCGTACCGCGTCGCACACTTGCGCACGCGCCTCGTCCTTAGCGTCGGGGGCGACCGAATCCTCAAGATCGAGGATCAGCGTGTCGGCGGGCAGTATCTTGGCCTTTTCCAGCGCGCGGGCATTCGAGCCCGGCATATAAAGTACGCTGCGGCGTGGTCTAACGCGGCCCGGCATTTTTTGGGTCTCCCTGTGTTTGCTCCCCCACTTGCGCGCTAAACTATAGCCGAGTTCAGCACCTCGCAAGGCTCGGCCCCGATCCGGCGGGGCGGGGCGGGAAGGACAAACCAGGATGGCTATTCTCTCGATCCAGTCCCAGGTCTCGGTCGGCCACGCGGGCAACAGTGCGGCGGTGTTCCCGATCCAGCGCCTCGGCCTCGAGGTCTGGCCCGTGAACACGACCCTGCTCTCAAATCACCGGGGCTTCCCCCGCTGGCGGGGCTTCACCCCCGACGCGGTGCAGCTTGCCGATATCCTGCTCGGGATCGAGCAGCACGGCGCGCTCGAAGCGTGCCGCGCGGTTCTGGTGGGCTACCTGGGTGGCGCACCCCAGGCGGAGGTCATCGCCGAGGCGGTCTCCAAGGTTCGCATGGCGAACGCCGATGCGTTGTTCTGCCTCGACCCTGTGATGGGCGAGAAGGAGGCCGGCCTCTATGTGGATGCCGGTATTCCCGAGATCATCACCGACCGGCTGCTGCCGCTCGCCGACATTCTTACCCCCAACCCATTCGAGCTCGAATATCTCTCAGGGTTGCCCGTGGAAACCCTCGATCAGGCGCTGAGCGCCGCCGATTCGCTCCGCAAGCGAGGGCCCGAGATCGTAATTTGCACCTCCTACGCGCTGGCGGGCGAGGCACTCGACCGGGTTGCTACGTTGGCGGTTTCGGGCGTGGGTGCCTGGCGGGTCGAGACGCCGTTCTTTAAGATTTCCGACCATCTCTCGGGCACGGGCGACGCCTTCGCGGCGATCTTCCTGGCGCGCTATCTCGATACGGGCTCGGTGCCGTGCGCGTTGTCTTATGCGGTCTCGACGGTCTACGGCCTGATTCGCGCCACTCTCGAGACCGATGCAAGCGCGGACGAGCTTCACCTCATCACCGCACAGGAAGAAATCGTCGCGCCGTCAATCTGCTTCGAGGCCGAGACCGTGCGCTAGGGACTGGTTTTGCACCACGCCCGCCACATCTCGCGGAGGGCCGTTTCGAAGCTTGCCGCGAACCCGGTCTCGTCGGTCAGCGGCGAGGTGCGCATCCGCTCGCGCATGCCGTCGCGCATCGCTGCGAGCCGCGCTGGATCGCCGGCCAGCGCGGCAGCGATCTCGACATAACCTTCCTGGCTGTTGGCGGTCAGTTCGTCCATTCTCAACTGACCGAGCAGGCTGGCCCCGACCCGGCCGACATGGCGCGCGCCCGCAAGCGTAACGACGGGCACGCCCATCCATAGGGCCTCGCAGGTTGTCGTGGTGCCTGTGTAGGGCGTGCTGTCGAGCGCGATGTCGATTTCGCGGTAGCGATCGAGATGATCGGCGAGCTGTTCCTCGAAGCCACGCAGGGCGACATGCCCCGCCGTTATGCCCCGTCTGCCAAGGGCTTCGAGCAAGTCTTTGTGCACCGCTGGATCGTCCAGCGCCACGGTCTTGATGACGAGGCGTGCCTCGGGCAGGCGCGCGAGGAGGAGAGCCCAGGCGTCGAGCAGCTCAGACGAGAGCTTAGCGAGGGTGTTGAACGAGCCGAAGGTAACCACGCTGCTTTCTGCCGAGGGTGGCGGTGCGACGGCCGGTGCGTCGGCCGGCGGGCGGTAACAGAGGAAGCCGTTGGCCGGGCGGATGAGCTTTTCGCTGTGCCAGTAGTCGGCGTCGCCGGGCGAATCGGCGATCGCGCCGGCCCCGGTGTGCGACGCCGAGATTGTAGTGGCTGCGCGCCTGATAGGGGTCGAGTGCGAGGGCCTTCTCGTAGCAGGCACCGCGTCGGCCAGCCGGTTCTGGCCCTGATAGGCGTTGCTCAGCAGATGCCAGCCGTAGGCCATGTCGGGCTTGAGCTGTACGCCGGCCTTGTAGTTTTCGATCGCCTCGTCGGCTCTGCCCAGCGCTTCCAGCGCGAAGCCGAGGACGAGATGCGCTGCCGGCCGGCTAGAATCCCGGGCGATGACCTCGCGCAGCCCCTCGATGGCCTCGTCGGACCGCCCCTGGTCCTGGCGGATCAGCGAGAGCGCTTCGAGGGCCTCGACGGAGTCGAGCTCGAGCGCAGCAAGGCTTTCCTGCAGACCGGCGGCGGCGTCATAGCGCTTGGCGAGGCGATGGGTCCAGACCAGCGCGCGCAAACTGCCCCGGTTGTCGGGGGCGAGCTCGAGCGCGCGGCCGTAAGCAGCGGCGGCTTCGTCGATCGCCCCCGTGGTACGCAGAACGTTGCCCAGGCTGTGGTGGAACGGTGCGCGTTCGGGGTCGAGGCGAACCGCATCGCGAAAGCCGGCCTCGGCTACATCCGCCGCGCCGTGCTGGATTGTGAGAATGCCCAGAAGGTGGTGGGCGCCGGGAAATTCGGGTTAGGCCTTGATTGCGTCGCGGGCCTTCGCTTCGGCACCATCGCCGTCGCCCGCCTGGTGGCATCCCATGGCGGCACAAAGCGCTGCGCGGGCAGATTGCCGAGCGGTTTCAGACGGGCTCACGCGGACCCGCTGCTACCTGCGGCAGTTTCACCGGCGCGCGTTTTCAACGCTTCGGCCAAGCGGCGGAGCGGTGTGCTCCAGTCGTTCGGGCGTTCCTGGCGGAATAGCCGCAGGCTCGGATACCAGGGGGAATCGTCGCGCTCGAGCAGCCAGCGCCAGTTGGGCACATAGGGCAGCAACATCCCAACCGGCTTGCCGAGCGCGCCAGCGAGATGGGCGGGTGAGGTATCGACGGTGATCAGCAAATCGAGCGCCTCGAGAACAATCGCGCTATCGGCAAAATCCTTGATCGAGCCGGAGAGGTCCGTGATCAGCCCGTCGCAGCCAGCGGCGCGCATTGCCCAAGTTAGAATGGGTGCCGGCGTTATCGGGTGACTCGGCAAGCGCCCGACAATAGGCGGCGACGGCGGTCTGGAACTTGCCCTGGGCGCGCAGCGCGACGCCCAGATTGTTGCAGCATTGTCCGTGCCGGGGCTGGAGCCGGAGCACGCGGGCGTAGCCCTCGATGGCCTCGTCGAGCCGGCCCGCCCGGTGGGCTTCCGTCGCGGCCTGAAATTCCTGTTCGGCGCGCTCGCGACCGGTGCTTGGCGGGGTCGGCATCGGTGGCGGTACTGCCCGGGTCCGCGCGCTCAGTCCGGCTCGTCGAGATAGCCCTGGACCAGCTCTTCCGCGATCTGCACAGCGTTGAGCGCCGCGCCTTTGCGCAGATTGTCGGAGACCACCCAGAGCGACAGGCCGTTGTCCACGGTGGGGTCGGCGCGCAGGCGGGAGACGAAGGTTGCGTCCTCGCCGACGCAATCGACGGGCGTAATATAGCCGCCGTCCTCGTGCTCGTCGATGACCTCGATACCCGGCGCATCTTCGAGTGCACTCAGCGCCTGGACGACGTCGATCGGCTCGTGGAATTCGAGATTGATCGCCTCGGCATGGCCGACGAACACGGGCACGCGCACGCAGGTGGCTGAGACAGCGATGTTAGGGTCTAGAATCTTCTGAGTCTCGATCGCCATCTTCCATTCTTCCTTGGTCGAGCCGTCGGGCATGAAGGCGTCGATATGGGGAATCACGTTGAACTCGATGGGCTTGGTAAAGAGCGCGGGGGTGACATGTTCGTTCATGAACACCTTGCGGGTGTGCTCGAACAGCTCGTTCATGGCCGCGTGCCCGGCGCCCGAGACCGACTGGTAGGTCGCGACGACAACGCGCTTGATCCGCGCCAGGTCGTGCAGGGGTTTGAGCGCGATCACCATCTGCATGGTCGAGCAATTCGGATTGGCGACGATGTTGCGCTCGCGAAAACCGCCCAGCGCCTCCCGGTTGACCTCGGGCACCACGAGAGGCACGTCGGGGTCCATGCGGAACTGGGAGGTGTTATCGATTACGACGCAGCCGGCTTCGGTGGCGCGCGGCACATGCACGGCGGAGACGTTGGCGCCGGGCGAGAACAGCGCGATATCGACGCCGGCGAAGTCGAAATCCTCGAGCGCCCGGACCGTCAGGATATCGACCGGCCCAAACGAGATTTCCTTGCCGATCGATTTGCGTGAGGCGAGCGCGATTACTTCGTCGACGGGAAATTCCCGCTCGGAAAGGATTGTCAAGATCTCGCGGCCGACGTTGCCCGTCGCGCCGACCACTGCCACCCGGTAGCCCATATTGCGTTCCAAATCCTTGCGCGGGCGGCGCTCTACGCCCCGGCGCTTTCCAGTTCGGCGAGGATCGCATCGCCCATCTCGTTGGTTGATACGGCGCGCGCGCCCTCCTGCATGATGTCGCCCGTGCGCAGGCCCTTGGCCAGTACGGCTTCGACCGCGTCCTCGACCCGCTCGGCGGCGTCAACGCGCTCGAAGGAATAGCGAAGCATCATCGCCAGGCTGAGCAGGGTCGCGATGGGATTGGCAAGGTTTTGCCCGGTGATGTCGGGCGCGCTGCCGTGGACCGGTTCGTACATGGCGCGGCGCTTGCCGTCCGGTCCGGCCGTGCCGAGCGAGGCCGAGGGCAACATGCCGAGCGAGCCAGTCAGCATGGCGGCACAGTCCGAGAGGATATCGCCGAACATGTTGGTCGTGACGATGACGTCGAACTGCTTCGGCTCGCGCACGAGCTGCATCGAGGCGTTATCGACATAGAGGTGGCTAAGCGCGATATCGGGATAGTCGGCATCACGAATCCGCTGCACCTCGTCGCGCCACATCCCGGTGCATTCGAGCACGTTAGCCTTGTCTACGGAGCAGACCTTGCTGCCCCGCTTTGCCGCCAGATCGAAGGCGACCCGCGCGATGCGCTCGACCTCAGGCGTTGTATAGACTAACGTGTTAAAGCCGCGCTTGGTGCCGTCGGACATCTCTTCGACGCCGCGCGGCTCGCCGAAATAGATCCCGCCCGTAAGTTCGCGCACGATCATGATATCGAGGCCGCTAACGATCTCGGGCTTGAGCGAAGAGGCTGCAACTAGCGCATCGAAGCAGATCGCCGGGCGCAGGTTGGCGAACAGCCCCATTTCCTTGCGCAGGCCCAACAATGCCCGCTCGGGGCGGAGCGAAAAATCGATCGCCTCCCAGGCCGGTCCGCCGACCGCGCCGAGCAACACTGCGTCGGCCTCAAGCGCCGCGTTCAGCGTTGCGTCGGGAAGCGGTGTGCCGGTCGCTTCATAGGCCGCGCCGCCGACCAGCGCTTCGTCGACGGCGAATTCACCGCCGGCCGAGGCGTTAAGCCAATCGATCACGCGGCGCGTCTGGGCGCAGACCTCGGGTCCGATACCGTCGCCGGGCAGAAGAAGAATGGTCTGAGCGTTGGACATGGGCGGACGCTCAGGCTGCGAGCCAGGGCTGGGACGCCCGTCGATCTTCCTCGAAGGCGTCGATTTTGGCCGTCTTTTCGAGGGTCAGCGCGATATCGTCGAGGCTGTTCAACAGGCAATACTTGCGGAAGGGGTCAACGTCGAACGAGATGATGCCGCCGTCGGGACCTCGGATTTCCTGCGCCTCGAGGTCGACGGTGAGCGTCGCGTTGGCGCCGCGTTCGGCATCGCCCATCAGTTTCGCGATCTCGCCCTCGGGCAGCACGATGGGCAGGATGCCGTTCTTGAAACAGTTGTTGTAAAAAATATCGGCGAACGAAGGTGCTACAACGCAGCGGATGCCAAAATCGAGCAGCGCCCAGGGTGCGTGCTCGCGGCTGGAACCACAGCCGAAATTTTCGCCCGTGATCAGGATCGACGCCTCGCGCCAAGCCGGCTTGTTTAACACGAAGTCAGGGTTTTCACTGCCGTCGGCGGCATAGCGCATTTCGTCGAACAGATGAACGCCCAGGCCGGTGCGCTTGATGGTTTTAAGAAACTGCTTGGGGATAAGCATGTCGGTGTCGATGTTGATCATCGCCAGCGGTGCTGCGATCCCGGTCAGGGTCGTAAATTGTTCCATCTCAGGCCCCCTCAGCTAAATTCGCGCGCATCGACGAAATGCCCCGCAATAGCGGCGGCCGCGGCCATCGCCGGGCTGACCAGGTGGGTCCGCCCGCCGCGTCCCTGGCGGCCTTCAAAATTGCGGTTCGAGGTCGAGGCGCAGCGCTGGCCCGGCTCGAGCTTGTCGGCGTTCATGGCGAGGCACATGGAGCAGCCCGGCTCGCGCCATTCGAAACCTGCCTCGACGAAGATCCGGTCAAGCCCTTCGGCCTCGGCCTGGTCTTTGACAAGACCGGAACCGGGCACGACCATGGCGCCCACACCCCCGGCCACCTTGCGGCCCTCAGCCACCCGTGCGACCTCGCGCAGGTCCTCGATCCGTCCGTTGGTGCAGGAGCCGATGAAGACCTGCTCGACCGCAACCTCGGTGAGCGGCGTGCCGGGCATCAGGTCCATATAGGCAAGCGAGCGTTCCATCGCGGCGCGCTTTGCGGGATCGGCCTCGGTCGCCGGGTTGGGCACCCGGCCGGTGACGGGCAGGACGTCCTGCGGGCTGGTGCCCCAGGTCATCTGGGGAATGAGCGCGGCGGCATCGATCGAGATCTCGGTGTCGTAGCGCGCGCCCTCGTCGGACGGCAGGCTGCGCCACGCGGTCACCGCCTGCTCCCACGCGCCGCCCTTGGGCACCCGGGGGCGGCCCATCAGGTAATCGAAAGTGGTTTCGTCCGGTGCGATCAACCCGGCGCGCGCGCCCGCCTCGATCGACATGTTGCACACGGTCATGCGGCCTTCCATCGAGAGTGCGCGGATCGCGTCGCCGGCATATTCGATGACGTGGCCGGTACCGCCCGCGGTGCCGATCTTGCCGATGATGGCGAGGATCAGGTCCTTAGCCGTGACGCCAAGGCCGAGGTCGCCCTCGACCGAAATTCGCATGTTCTTCGCCCGGCTCTGGATCAGCGTCTGGGTCGCCAGCACATGCTCGACCTCGCTGGTTCCGATCCCGAAGGCGAGCGCGCCAAACGCGCCGTGGGTCGCGGTGTGGCTGTCGCCGCAGACGATCGTCATGCCCGGCTGGGTCAGGCCCTGCTCGGGGCCGATGATATGGACGATGCCCTGGCGCGGGTCGGTCATGGCGTAATACTCGATGCCAAATTCGGCGCAGTTTGCCTCGAGCGTCTCGACCTGCAGGCGGGACTCCGGCTCGGCAATGCCGCTGGCACGATCCGTGGTCGGCACGTTGTGGTCGGCCACCGCAAGGGCGGCTTCGGGCCGGCGCACGGCCCGCCCCGTCAAACGTAGCCCTTCGAAAGCCTGGGGGCTGGTGACCTCGTGAACGAGATGGCGGTCGATATAGAGCAGCGCGCCCCCGTCGTCGCTTTGGTCGACGAGGTGGCTGTCCCAGATCTTGTCAAACAGGGTGCGGGGGCCGCTCATGGCGTCGCGTCTTTCTCCAGGTCCGCCCGCGCATAGAAAAATTCCGCGCGGCCGGGCGTGGTGTCAGTTCTTGCTCGAGGTTGCCGCGGCGCCGCGCCGGTCGTCGCGGCGCTCGCGAATGCGTGCCGACTTGCCCGTGCGCCCGCGCAGATAATAGAGCTTGGCCCGGCGCACGGCGCCGCGGCGGACGATCTCGATATCGTTGATCTTGGGCGAATAGAGCGGAAAAACGCGTTCCACGCCTTCGCCGTAAGAAATCTTGCGGACCGTGAACGACGAGTTGATCCCGCGGTTGCGCCGGGCAATGCAGATACCCTCGTAGGCTTGGATGCGCTCGGTCGTGCCTTCGACGACCTTGACGTGGACCCGCACCGTATCGCCCGGAGCGAATTTAGGCAGTGTTTTGTCCGCGGTGAGCTTCGCAATCTGCTCTGCTTCGATTTCTTCGATCACATTCATGGCCTTGTCCTCGCCTTGTCCTTTTCGGTCCGGCAACGCTCCCACAGATCGGGGCGCCGTTCCCTCGTTATTCGTTTCGCTTCTGCCCACCGCCAGTCGCGAATCTTCGCGTGATGGCCGGACAAAAGCACGTCAGGCACAGGTCGTCCCTCCCAGAGCTCGGGTCGGGTGTAGTGGGGGTACTCGAGTAGCCCCGCGGTAAAACTTTCGTCGTCGAGCGAATGCGCTTCGCCGACAACTCCCGGAAGCAACCGCACACAGGCGTCGATCAGGCAGATCGCTGCCGGCTCGCCGCCAGACAGTACATAATCCCCCAGGCTGATTTCTTCAACCTCGTGGGCCTCAAGCACCCGCTCGTCAATCCCCTCAAAGCGCCCGCAAATTAGCGTCACGCCCGGCCCTGCCGCCAGCGCCGCAACCCGTTTTTGGGTCAACAGCGCGCCGCGGGGCGAGAGGTAGATCGCCGGGCTCGCCGGTGCCCGCGCAACGACGCTGTGCAGCGCCGCCGAAACGACATCGGCGCACAGTAGCATGCCAGGCCCGCCGCCGAACGGCGCATCGTCGACGGAGCCGTGTTTATCGCGCGCAAAATCCCGCATGTCCACTGTTTCCAGCGCCCATCGGTCCTCCTTGAGAGCTCGGCCGGCGAGGGAAAGTCCGAGTGGCCCTGGAAACATTTCGGGAAACAGCGTAATCGCCGTTGCGCTCCAGGGTGTGCTCATGGCTCGCCTCGCATCTTCGCGTTCCCGTCGTCCTCTCCGTCGCCTGTCTCGTCCGCAGGCGCGACGACCAGGCGGCCCGCCGCCAAGTCGACCACCGGCACCCCGGCGCGCGTAAAGAGCAAGAGGCGCGTCTCCCCGCCGTCTTCCGGCGCGACCTCGATGAAGGTGCCCGCGCCGTGGTCGTGGACGGCCTTAACCGTGCCCAGTGCTGCGCCGTCCTCGTCCTCGACCTTCAGGCCGACCAGGTCGGCGTGGTAGAACTCGCCCGACGGCGGCTCGGGCAACGTCTCGCGGGCGACGTAAAGCTCGGTGCCCTTGAGCGCCTCGGCGCTATCGCGGTTTACGACCCCGTCGAGGCTGCCGATCAGCACGCCGCTCGAGCGGCCGGTGATACGGAGCACGAAGCTACGCACGCCCTCGCCATCCCGCAGCGGGCCGTAAGCGGCCACGTCCTCGGGCTCGGCGGTGAAGCTGCGGATGCGGACCTGGCCGCGCAAGCCGTGCGCCCCGGCAATCACACCGAGTAGCACGCGCGCTTTAGACGGATCGCTCGCCATCAGCCTCATCGGCCACCGACCGGCAGGCCGCCGGTCAGTCGCCGTTATCCTTCTTGGGCTCGGCCTCTTCGGCAGCGGGTTCTTCCGCGGGAGCAGCCTCTTTGGCCGGCGCCGCCTCCCCCGCAGGGGCTTCCTTGGCCGCTACAGCTTCCTCCGCCGGGGCTGCTTCAGCAGGGGCCTCCTCGGCTGCTGCCTCGGCGTCGGCCTTCAGGCGCTCCTGCGTTTTGGCCCGGGGCTTCGCCTTCTCGGGGTTGCTGAAGGTGGGTGCCGGGATGATGCCGGCGACGCCGAGCATTCGGGCCACCCTGTCGGTCGGCTGAGCGCCGTTGCCCAGCCAGTGGCGGATGCGCTCTTCGTTGAGCTTGACCCGGTTGGCGTCGTCCTTCTTGAGCATCGGATCGTAAGTGCCGAGCCGCTCGATGAAGCGGCCGTCGCGCGGACTGCGCCCATCGGCCACGACGACGCGGTAAAAGGGCCGTTTCTTGGCTCCGCCGCGTGAAAGCCTGATCTTGAGTGACATGGTTTGTTCTATCCTCCGTCGGTCGAGACGTTGTGTGTGGGGTCGGGCATCAGCCGCGCGGAATCAGGCCGTCGAGGCCCTGGCGCAGCATCCCTTTTTCGCCAAGCTTCTTGGCGCGTTTCATCAATGTGTTCATATCCTTGAACTGCTTGAGCAGGCGGTTGATCTCCTGCACGCTGGTGCCCGAACCCCGGGCGATGCGGCGTTTGCGTGAGCTGTTGAGCAGCTTCGGGCTGCGCCGTTCGCGCGGCGTCATCGAATCGATGATCGCGGTGCTGTGGGTGAGCACGAAATCATCGATATTGGCTTCCGCGATCTGCTTCTTGGCCTTGGCGACGCCCGGCAGTAGGCCCATCAGCCCGCCCATACCGCCCATCTTCTTCATCTGGCGCAGCTGATCGCCAAAATCGGCAAGATCGAAGCTGCCTTTCTGGAGCTTGCGCGCGAGTTTTTCGGCCTCATCCTGATCGACCACCTCGGCGGCCTTCTCGACTAGGGAGACGACGTCGCCCATGCCGAGAATGCGCGACGCTATGCGGTCGGGATGGAAGGGCTCGAGCGCATCGAGCCCCTCGCCGACGCCAATCAACTTGATCGGTTGCCCGGTCACGGCGCGCATGGACAGTGCGGCACCGCCGCGTCCGTCGCCATCGACCCGAGTGAGCACGATACCGGTCAGCCCGACGCCCTCGTCGAATCCGGCGGCCAGATTGACCGCGTCCTGGCCGGTCAGCGCGTCGGCGACGAGCAGGGTCTCGACCGGCTTGACCGCGTCGCGCACGGCCGCGGCCTCGGTCATCAGTTCGTCGTCGATCTGCAGCCGGCCAGCGGTGTCGAGAATGACCGCATCATAGCCTTCGAGGCGGCCGACCTCCATGGCGCGGCGCGCAATCGCGACGGGCTTTTGGTCGGCGATCACGGGGAGGACGTCGATCTCTGCTCGACGGCCCAGGATGGCAAGCTGCTCTTGCGCTGCCGGGCGATAGACGTCGAGCGAGGCAAGCAGAACCCGCTTCTTCCCCTTGTTGGTGAGCCGGTAAGCGAGCTTGGCGCTGGTCGTGGTTTTGCCCGAACCCTGCAGCCCGATCATCAGGATGGCTGCCGGGGGGGCTGCGCGCAGGTCGATCTCGGCGGCGTCCGTGCCCAGCATCTCGACCAGGCGGTCGTGGACGATCTTGATCACCATCTGGCCCGGGGTGACGCTGCGCAGCACCTCGGCGCCGATGGCGCGCTCCTTGACCGCGGCGACGAAGTCCTTGACCACGGGAAGCGCCACATCGGCCTCGAGCAGGGCGATGCGCACGTCGCGCATGGCGCTTTCGACATCGGCTTCGCTCAGCGCGCCGCGCCGCGTCAGCCGGTCGAAAACCTCGCCCAGACGGTTGCTCAGATTGTCGAACATCGCTGCTTCCTAGTACGCAACGCAAAAAGCGCCAGTGCGCGATACTCGCGGACTGGCGGGCCCCCTCGAGAGCGAAAGTCGCCTCGTTGCTTTAGATGGCGCGCAAGCTAGGGCCGGGGCGGTGCAAAGTCAAGGCGGGCGGGGGTTTCGAAAAGGTTGGACGGAGTTTAGCCCGACGCCCTATAACCCCCGCTATGGCAAAGACTTCCTTTTGCAAGATGCACGGGCTCGGCAACGACTTTGTGATCCTGGATGCGCGCGAGACGCTCGTCTCGCTGACGCCTCTCCAGGTGCGCGCGATCGCCAACCGCCATACGGGGGTGGGTTGCGATCAGGTGATTGTGATCGAGCCGGTGGATGCGGACGCCGGGAATGCGGCTGCGTTCATGCGCATCTTCAACGCCGACGGCGGCGAGGTCGCGGCCTGCGGCAACGCCAGCCGCTGCGTCGCGCGGCTCCTGATGACCGAGCAAAGCGCCTGGCATGTGGCGCTGCAGACCGCGGCCGGCCGGCTCGAGGCGGAGGCGGTCGAGGGCGGGCGGGTGCGTGTCGATATGGGCGTGCCGCGCGAGCGCTGGGATGAGATTCCGCTCGCCCGCGAAATGGATACGCTGCATCTCGATCTTACCGCCGGGCCGTTTTCCGACCCGGTGGCGGTCAACGTGGGCAATCCCCATGCGGTGTTCTTCGTCGACGATGCCGAGACTGCGCCCCTTGAGGAGTACGGGCCGGTGCTGGAGCACGGTACGCTGTTCCCCGAGCGGGCCAACATCGGCGCCGCGCAGGTGACCGGGCCCGATGCGCTTCGTCTGCGGGTGTTTGAGCGGGGCGTGGGCCTCACCCGCGCCTGTGGCACCGGAGCCTGCGCCGCGCTGGTAGCAGCGGCGCGCCGGGGCCTGACCGGGCGCCGTGCGGCGGTGCAACTCGATGGTGGTGTGCTTCGGATCGAATGGACCGAGGACGACCACGTCTGGATGAGCGGCCCGGCAACGACAAGTTTCGAAGGCAGCTTCGAACTGGAGGCGCTGTGATGAGCGGGCGCGTCGTCACCTTCGGTTGCCGCCTCAACGCCTACGAGTCCGAGGTCATCCGCGGTCATCTCGATGCAACCGGCGGGGGCGAGACGGTGGTGGTCAACACCTGCGCGGTGACCGCAGAGGCCGAACGTCAGGCCCGCCAGGCGATTCGCCGACTGCGCCGCGAACAGCCTGAGGCGCGCATCGTGGTGACCGGCTGTGCCGCCCAGCTCGACCCCGAGGCCTACGCCGCCATGCCCGAGGTCGACCGGGTGCTGGGCAACCGGGAGAAGCTGGAACGCACGAGCTACGACGCCGGCGGCGCGCGGATTGCAGCGGGCGACATCATGGCGGCGACCGAGACGGCAGGCCATCTGGTAGCCGGGTTCGACGGGCGCAACCGCGCCGTAGTTCAGGTCCAGACCGGGTGCGATCACCGCTGCACCTTCTGCGTGATTCCCTTTGGCCGCGGCAACAGCCTCAGTGTGCCGTTGGGCGAGGTTGTCGATCAGGCCCGCACCTTGACCGCGAACGGCTACCGCGAGCTGGTGCTCTCGGGCGTCGATTTGACCTCCTGGGGCCGTGATCTGCCCGGTCAGCCGACGCTGGGCCAAGCGGTGCGCCGGCTGCTGGCTCAGGTTCCCGCCTTGACCCGTGTCCGACTGTCCTCGATCGACCCGGCGGAGATCGATCCCGATCTCGAGCGGCTGATCGCGACCGAGCCCCGGCTCATGCCTCACCTGCATCTTTCGGTCCAGGCGGGCGACGATATGGTGCTCAAGCGTATGAAGCGCCGCCACTGCCGGGCCGACGTAATCACGCTGTGCGTGAGGTTGCGCGCGCGCCGGCCCGATCTGGTGTTTGGCGCCGACCTGATCGCGGGTTTTCCGACCGAGACCGAGGCGATGTTCCAGAACACGCTGGCGTTGGTCGAGGAGGCGGGGCTCACCTACCTCCATGTCTTCCCCTATTCCGAGCGGCCGGGCACCCCGGCGGTGCGCATGCCCGCGGTGCCTAAGTCCGTGCGCCGCGAGCGCGCGGCCCGGCTGCGCGCGGCGGGCGAGGCCGCCATGGCCAGTTTTCTTGCCGGCCGGGTCGGGGTTGAGGCGCGCGTGCTCGTCGAGCGCGAGGGCCTCGGGCGGAGCGAGCAATTTGCCGCCGTCGAGTTCGAGCCCGCGCTCGGCCGGCCGGGCGAGATCGTGAGCTTGCGAATCATCGAAGCCCGGGCAGACCGGCTGGTTGGCGCGGCGGCGGCCTGAGCATGGCGCAGCGCGGTTGGCTCAAACGCCTGGCCTCGGGGCTCGGACGTTCTTCGGCGAAGCTTGGCGGCGGCGTCGCGGCTATTTTCGGCGCCGGGCGAATCGACAGCGCGACCCTTGAAGAGCTGGAAGAGCTGCTGATCGCGGGCGACCTGGGCGTTGCCACCGCGGCGCGGCTTACGGCAGCGCTCGACAGCAGGATCTCGGGGGGCGCGGCCTCGGCCGAGGCGGTGGCGGAGGCGCTGGCCGAAGAGATCGCTACGGTGCTCGCGCCCGTCGCCCGTCCACTCGAGATAGATCCCGCACACAGGCCCTTCGTCGTTCTCGTTGCGGGCGTGAACGGCACCGGAAAGACCACGACCATGGGCAAGCTCGCAGCCCAGCTTCGCGGTGACGGCAAATCGGTGCTGCTGGTGGCCGGCGATACCTTTCGCGCCGCCGCCGTCGAACAACTCAAGATCTGGGGTGAGCGTGCCGATTGCCCGGTACTGGCGCGGGACGAAAGCGGGGCCGATCCGGCGGGCCTCGCGTTCGACGCGCTCGAGCGGGCGCGCGCCGAAAACATCGACGTGGTGATGATCGATACTGCCGGGCGGCTGCAGAACAAGTCGGTGCTGATGGACGAGTTGGTCAAGATCGTGCGCGTCCTGCGCAAGACCGATCCCAGCGCGCCGCACGCCTCGTTGCTCGTGCTCGATGCCACGACCGGGCAGAACGCCCACAATCAGGTCGAAGTCTTCCAGGAAGCGATCGATGTTTCCGGCTTGGTCATCACCAAGCTCGACGGCACCGCGCGGGGCGGCGTGGCGGTGGCGCTGGCCGAGCGCTTCGGCCTGCCGATCCACGCGGTGGGTGTAGGCGAGGGGATTGACGACCTGCGCCCCTTCGACGCCACGACGTTCGCGCGCGCCCTGCTCGGCCTCGATGCGGGCGCGGGAGACGACGAGGGTTAGATACTCGCGCCAGGCGTGTAATCGCCGCGTTCACCGTCAGGGTTGGTGAAGGGGGAAAAGTCGGTGCCCGAGCCGATTGCGCGGTCATGGTCGAGCGCCCAGCGCACCGAGGGAAACGCAAGCGTGTCCCAGGGAATGTCGTCCCAGGCAAACAGGCCGACCTCAAGGCTCTCCTCGCCGGCGGCAATGTAGGGCGAACGCAGGGCGGCGCGATGGATGAGCTGCACCTGGCTGATCCGCGGGATGGAGTAGACCGCGAGCAGTGCCGTAATAGCGATATCCGCATGGGCTTCTTCGCGGGCCTCGCGCACGGCGCCCTCGGCGCAGCTCTCACCCAGTTCCAGATAACCCGCCGGGATCGTCCACAGGCCGCTTTGCGGCTCGATTGCTCGGCGACAGAGCAGCACCCGATCCTGCCACCAGCAAACCGCGCCGACCACGACCAAAGGATTGGTGTAATGGATAAAGCCGCACTCCTCGCAGACCAGGCGGGGGTGGGTATCGCCATCAGGCGTGCGGTGCACGATCGGGCCACCGTCATCGGGGTATTTGGGCATCGCGCCACTATGCCGCTTTGGGCCTGCCGGGTCCAGATCGCGACAAGGCTAACGGTCTGGTAATGCCCCCATGGCAGGCTTCTTTCATCGGCGCTTGAGCGCTTCGCAAACGGTCGGGCGGACCGGGACATGGGGCGCGAGGTTGGCGCCGATTGGAAAGACGCATTGTGGGGCGGGCAAGCGTGATCGGGCAGCGGGCGACAGCATCAATCGACATCCATCGGAAGGCCCCGGAACCGAACATCGAATCGCGCGATGGGCATCCCGATTTCGGCGCCATGCCCGGCGCCGTCTGTATTTACCGGCGCGGCGCCGACAAATCGCTCCAATTCACCTATTTCAGCGTTCAGGCCGAGCCCTTGCTGGGCCGGACGCCCGAGCCCCTGATCGTCGACCCCATGGCGCTAGTCAATTGCGTGCATCCCGACGACCGCGAGCTTCTGCTCCATCTTCTCGGCTGCGGGCCCGACGAGGCGAAAGCACGCTTTCTCGCCATGATGACCCATGAAATCCGCGCGCCTTTGAACGGCGTGATCGGGATGACGGGAATGCGGCGTGAAGCAAAATTGACGCCCGCGCAGCAGGATTACGCTGACATGGTGCTAGATTTTGCGAAGTCGCTCGTCGCCCTGATCAACGACGTTCTCGGTTTCTCGAAGCTAGACGGCGACAGCCTCGAGCTGGAAGCCACCGGTTTCGACGTGGTCCACCTGGCGACCAACATCTTCCGCGTCTTCGAACTGATGGCGGACAGCAGCGGGCTCGACTTCATGCTCGGCATTGCACCCGAAACCGTCACCCGGCTGCAGGGGGATCCCAGCCGCCTGCGCCAAGTTCTGGTCAACCTGGTGGGCAACGCCGTCAAGTTTACCTCCGAGGATTTGGTGTCGCTGTCATTGCTGGGTACAACGCGCGAGGTCCAGCCGATGATCCAATTCGAGGTGATCGACACAGGGATCGGCATCCCCGAGGCAGCCAAGGCCCGGCTGTTCTCCGAGTTCAGCCAGGCCGGCAATTCAATCTCGCGCCGCTTTGGGGGCTCCGGGCTTGGGTTGGCGATTTCGCAGAAGCTCGCCCGTCTGATGGACGGAGAAATCGACTTTGACAGCAGCGTTGGCATCGGCAGTCGCTTCTGGTTCGAAATTCCGATTGTAGAGCATAGCACGCCGGCCTGCGCGGATGCCGAGGATCGCTCAATCGAGGGCATGCGCGTACTCCTCGCCGGCCTGAGCCCCGTCGACTGCGATTTGATCCGCGGTGGGCTCGAAGCGGGCGGCGCCCTGGTCGAGAAAAAAACCGGGCTGGCGGCCTTGACCGCGTTCGACGAGGCGGCCTCGGGCGGTGCAGCCACGGCTTACCGCTTTGTCACAATCGACAACGACATTGCCGAGCCGGCAGCAGATGTTCTGGCCAGCCGACTGAGTGAGCATCCTGGTGGCAGTGGCACCAGTCTCGTGCTGCTGGCATCGACGGGCATGCGTGGCGACGCGTCGCACGCCAGCGCCAGCGGCTTTAGCGCCCATCTGACAAAGCCGTTCAGCGCACACCTGATTCGCGAATGCCTGACAGAGCTGGCAGGCCGTCCGGATAGCGAGACCGCTGCGTCGCTGGTTACGGCTCACAGCCTGCGTGAACAATTTGCGACGGGGCTCAATGTTTTGTTTGCTGATGATAACGATCTGCAACACACCTTCGTGCGACGCCTGCTCGCGGCGCGGGGCCATCGGGTCACGGCCGTCGAGGATGGACGGGCTGTCCTCGAGGCCATTGCCGACGGGGAATTTGATTTCGCCCTGCTCGGCGAGCACGTGGCGAAACTGGGCGGGCTTGCCACGCTTTGCGAGATCCGAGGGACGCGCGGTGACCGGAGATTTTTTCCGGTCTTTGTCGTCACAAGCGTGGCCGGACCGACGACGCACTCGTCGGGTTGCTCGAGGATTTCCAGCTCATCGCGTTGGTCGACAAAGTTCGCGGCGCCCTGTCGGCGGGCGATGTCATCGAGGTCGGCGGCGGCCATTTCGACAGCGCTCCCTCAATCGCGTTCGAGAGAATATTCGGTCGCGACGAAGCCATTCGCGTTGCCACTGAGTTTGTGGCCAACGCCGATATCTCAATGGCAAGCTTGCGTGGCTATTGGAAGGATGGTGCTATCGAGCAGCTGGCGTGCCTTGCTCACGAACTGAAGGTCGGGGCCGACAATTTCGGCCTCGCGCGTCTGGCCGAGGCGGGTGTGCAGTTCGAAGACGCGGTCGTCGAGAGCCAACTCGATGAGGTGCCGCGTCGGCTGGCAGCGCTGGAGGAGGTTTACCCGGCTGCACGTGCCGCGCTCGACGATTATTTTGGCGGGCTCGCCGGCTAAATATAGGCGTCTCGGGCGCCGGGCTTTTCAGGCTGCGTGCTTCGCGGCACACTACGGGCCATGACCGAGCCTTGCCCTCCCGAATTCATCGACTTCGCCCACCGCCTCGCCGATCAGACCGGCGAGATAATCCGGCGCAAATTCCGTACCCCATTGACGGTGGCGCACAAGCCTGATGCCAGCCCCGTGACCGAGGTGGACCGGGAAGCTGAAACCGCGATTCGCGACATGGTGCGCGCAACCTATCCCGAGCACGGCGTGATCGGCGAGGAGTTCGAGGCGGAGCGCCCTGATGCGGATTACGTCTGGGTCGTCGATCCCCTTGACGGAACCAAAGGATTCATCACTGGCAAGCCGTTGTTCGGGACTCTGATCGGCTTGCTGCGCGGCGGGCTGCCCGTGCTTGGGTTGATCGACCACCCCATCCTGCGCGAACGCTGGATAGGCGCCCGCGGCCATGCCACGAGTGTGAACGGCGATCCCGCGCGGGTCCGCGCCTGTGCGAGCGTGAGCGAGGCGGTCCTGTTCACCACCGATCCCGATACCTTCCAGGGGACCGATGGGGAGGCGTTCCGGCGGGTTCGAGACACCTCGCGCATGACCATGTATGGCGGCGATTGTTACTGCTACGGCCTGCTTGCCAGCGGTCTTGTCGATCTCATCGTCGAGGTCGGTCTCGGGCCCGACGACTATTTTCCCATGATAGCAATGATCGAGGAGGCGGGCGGCGTGGTCACCGACTGGTCGGGCGCGCCGTTCGATATGAATTCGGACGGCCGCATTCTGGTTGCGGGCGATGAGGCCGTGTACACCGAGGCTCGGGCTCTCCTGAAGGGTTGAGCGTTGGCGCCTGCTCGCAGCGCTCACGCCGATCCGCTACAATCCGTCGCTATCTTTCGGGGGGGAGGCACGAATGCGACACGGCTTTGCGGGGCTGCTTGCCCTGGCACTCGGGATGTTTTTGGCCGCTGGCGCCGTCGCCGGAACAGCCAACCACGGGCTCTCGCTGTTCGGCGAGCTCAAATACGGTCCCGATGCGGCGCATCTCGACTATGTGAACCCCGAGGCGCCCAAGGGCGGCGTGCTCAGCCTGCCCGCGGAAGGAACTTTCGATTCTCTCAACCCCTTCCTGCTTAAAGGGGTCCCGGCAGCCGGCGTCGATATATGGGTCTTTGAAACTCTGCTGGAGCGGGCTTACGACGAGCCCGACGCGGCCTACGGCCTGATCGCCGAGAGCGTGGAGCTTGCTGCCGACCGAAGCTGGGTGCGTTTCGTGCTGCGCCCAGAGGCGCGCTTTCACGACGGCACGCCGATCACCGCTGCCGACGTGGTG
>Ga0302135_10000051_pt1 | contig 64000 bp, 60 predicted proteins | sample CBN3_surface_MG_FD_203119 | JGI IMG/M metagenome (GOLD analysis project Ga0302135, IMG submission 203119) | Marine microbial communities from Western Arctic Ocean, Canada - CBN3_32.1 | ecosystem: Environmental > Aquatic > Marine > Oceanic | place: Canada: Western Arctic Ocean | collected...
AAACCGAAATCGTATTTTTTGCTGTGCATATGCTGGATATGAATAAAAGATGACGTGATCAATGAGTTAGTTTAACTCTAACCCATTGATTTATATGGTAGCAATGGGTGGACTTGAACCACCGACCCCAGCATTATGAATATTAGGGTCTTCGTTGTATGACTTTGATCCAATGGAACACTGTGAGCACCACTAGAAACATACGCTAAATGTCATATCCATATAAAACAATAGGTTAGGTGCCATTATCGACTCTTGGTGGCGGCACCATTTTTCCCTCGACCCCCGAATTCTTGTAGTCATTCCCCGATTCTACTATTCTTTGTTTTTTCTCAATTTTACTCATAAAGCAGCAAATATCTCATGTTAGATGAAAAGGAAATTCGTAGTCTGGTGGCCGAGCATGGCGCTACGGTTAATCAGGGGCGTACGGTTCAGCAGTTAATCCGGGACGGGGAAATTCCTCGCCTGGAGGGTGCCACCGTGCTCGAAGGCAAGGTGTCGGATTCAGTTTTTGGAGACAAGCTGATTAGTTCTGACGGCAAGCGCATACGACTGATGTTTCGCAATAATCGCATCTCCACTCATGACGTGAATCGGGGCGCTATTCCCTTCAAGGATCAGGTGTTGGCTTTTAACCACGATCACATGTTGAAGCTGGTGCAGGAAGTGCTTGGATCTTCGCAGTTTGTGGTGCCGGGACTTAAACCCAGCTCAACCGTAATTCCGGCTGAGAACCTGCAGTTGGTACAGCTCGAAAATGTACTACGATTGTATATGGCGGAGAGCTCCACCTCGACATCGCTCTATCAGCACTGGTTGCAGGCCAAAGCCGACGGACTAGACGATTTCAATTATGCCGGGCACGAGCTGACCGTGGCGAGCTTGAAGCCTAACGGATTGTTGCCGTATCTGATGGATACACCGAGCACCAAGGACAAGGTAGATCGAACTATGGACGCCCAAAATCTGATCGGAGCAGGAGTGTGCACGGCGGCTCAGTATAATCAGATTCGCAACGCGTCCCTGATGGCGTTCGGCATGATCTCCCAGTATTTGTCGGGCCGGGGCATGGTGTTGGTCGATACCAAGACCGAACATGGGATTAACAGCGACGGCGAGATTGTCGCCGCCGATGAGCTTTACACTATGGACTCGTCCCGCTTCTGGCGATTAGATGATGCGGGCGAATTAATGACACAGAACGGCAAGCCCGTTTCCTTCTCCAAGCAATTCGCCCGCGATATGGTGCGGGAGAAAGATCAGCAATTTACCGAACAGCAAGCTGGCGAAATCGCAGTTCGTTACATTCAGGGATTGCAGCACTTGACGGGAGAGGCCTTTGCACCCGATCTGCGCTCCCGGGATGCACGCATAATTGCTTCAAGCAATCTGATTCTCGATACCTTGCTGTAACGAGAACTCGTGTCGTGAATGAGAATTAAGTAGCCACAGCAGAACCTCGATCAAGCTACTCAAGTTTACTGGAGCCAGCAATGTCCTCTCTCTGTTTCAAGACCGCCACTGTCATCCTCAGCACCGGGTTATCGTTAGTCGCATGTGCACCAGAAACCTCCCTGCTGGAAGCAACTCCGCTGCAAGCAGTGTCCGTGGCAGACTACCAGCGTGCCGAAGGGTTTCTCGCTGTTAACACCTCTAAATTACTGCAGAACAATATCCTTGCCCAATACTGGCAGAGCAATGGCAGACTGATTTATCGGAGGTCTACTCTGGCAGGTTCCGACATGTGATCGCCGACCTAATTAGTGGTGAGAAGTCAGCCCTATTTGACATCGAAGCCGTGGCTGCGGCCCTGGCCGATGTCACCGAAGCAGAGGTCGATGTCAGTGATTTATCGCTGTCGGCGCTGGAACTTGACGCGGCTGGCGCCGATTTACGGTTTAATTTCCAAGGAGATCAATTTTCCCTGCAGCTGGCGAGCAGTGAAAGCACTCGACTGGGCGAGTTCTCTTCGAATGAAACTTTATCGCCCGATGGCAGCAAGGCAGCCTATATCGATTCCTACAATCTCTGGCTGCGAGATACCGCCAGCAACGAGCTGCGCCAGCTTACTTTCGACGGTGAAGAAAATTACGGCTATGCCACCAACAATGCCGGCTGGCTCAGAGATGACGGGCCGGTGCTGCTGTGGTCTCCCGATTCCCGCAAGATCGCCACGTTTCGCCACGATAGCCGCAACGTGGGAGAAATGTATCTGTGCAACACCCGGGTTGGGCATGTGGAATTGGATGCGTGGAAGTATCCATTGCCCGGCGATGACCATATCTTCATGATCGAGCGTCTGGTGATTCTTCTGGGAGATGAGTCTGAAGAGCAGTCAAGCCCAGTACCGCTACCACTAATAATGCCGCTAAATATGCCACCTGACCCCCACAGGTCTACCGTCAGCGATCACATCGCTGGTAGTAACGGTGTGTTCCTTGACCTGGAGTGGAGTGCAGACAGTGAGCTTCTCGCCTCTGTCTCCTCATCGCGGGATCACAAGATTGCGCAGTTGCGAATAGCCGACCCCTACACTGGCGCGGTCAGAGATGTTTTTAAAGAGGAAGTGGACACCTACTACGAATCCGGCTTCGACGTTGTTAACTGGCGAGTATTTCCCGAACGGGGAGAGTTCATCTGGTTTTCGGAGCAGGACAATTGGGGCCACCTCTATCTGTGGGACCTGCAGACAGGCGCGCTCAAGCGACAGCTGACTGCGGGTGACTGGAGTGTGTTGCAGGTGCAACAGGTGGATCTGGAGCATGAAAAAATTTATTTCCTGGCCTCGAATCGTGAAGCGGGTGATCCTTACTACCACTATCTTTATCGCATCAACATGAATGGAACCGCACTGGAAAAGCTGACGCCGGAGTTGGCCAATCATGAGATTAGATGGTCTGAATCCCGGCAATACTTTACTGACATCTACTCCACCCCCACTACCGCTCCCCGTGCGGTAGTCCGAAACCAGACGGGTGAAATCGTTCTCGAACTGGAGCAAGCGGACGTCAGCGCTTTGCTCGTGTCAGGCTGGCAGCCGCCCATAGCTTTCACTGCGAAAGCCAGGGATCGTGTATCCGACTTGTATGGCTTGCTGTACAAGCCATCGAATTTCGACGCCAGTAAATCCTATCCGATATTGAATTACCTCTACCCTGGACCCCAAACCGGTAGCGTTGGCACGCGCTCCTTCCGCGCCTCCCGTGGCGACAAACAGGCGCTTGCCGAGTTGGGCTTCATCGTCGTGGAAGTGGACGCGATGGGTACACCGGGTCGCTCCAAAGCCTTTCACGATGCCTACTACGGTGACATGGGCGATAACGGACTGCCGGATCAGATAGCGGTTATTCAGCAGTTGGCAGCACAGAACTCATGGATGGACCTGGAGCGTGTCGGTATCTGGGGACACTCCGGTGGGGGCTTTGCCTCCACGGCAGGCATCCTGCGTTACCCGGAATTTTACAAGGTAGCGGTGTCTGGTGCCGGTAATCACGACAACCGCAACTATGAAGACGACTGGGGTGAAAAGTGGCAAGGCTTGCTGGAAACCAATCCCGAGAGCAATCCCTTGAATGCTGATGGCGACGCTGCAGTTGTAGTTAGCAACTACGACAGCCAGGCCAACCAGCTGCTTGCAGGCAACCTACAGGGTAAATTGCTTCTCGCCCACGGTATGATGGACACGAATGTGCATCCATCCAGCACGCTGTTAGTCGTGGAGGCGCTGATCGCAGCAGACAAGGATTTCGATCTGGTGGTATTGCCCAATTCCAGTCACGGGTTTGGCAATCGTCGCTACTTTATGAAGCGGCGTTGGGATTTTTTTGTCGAGCATCTGCAAGGTGTGAAACCGCCATCGGCGTTCAGCTTCGCCGATAATATTAAATAGAACACTCAGTCGAATTTATTTCCGCTGCAAAGTGTCAGGGACTGGCCTGTAAGGGCATGGACGGCTGGATTAAGCTGGCTCACAGGGACACAGTATTTAGATCGCCTGCAGCAGGCGGGGGATAAGTTACAAGCGGAACCAGCCGAATAGTTAAATTTGTGGGTCTTTTGTTAGCCGTGGGGAGCCTGCATCGGGGCTTCGCAGCGGAAGGTTACTGGTCCCCCACCACCGATTTCGGTGTGCCGGATGTGCAGGGTGCTGGAATTTCAATACCCGTACTGCTCTGGAGCGACCCGAAAGCTACGCCGGCGAACTGGACGTCGATGAAACCACCATGTTGGAAAAGATGGTGGCAACGCCAGACTATATCGCTTTTCTGGAGGCAACATTTTGTGAGGATATCTCAGACTCAAAGCGCTGCAACAATTTATTGTTGCTCGATTAATTTCTGCGTCGCCATCTTCTGAAATCCCTGGCTCATGACCCAGGCGCTGAAACAGGAAACAGCGGCGAATCCACTGAGCACCAGGAATACCTGTGACCAGCCCAGATAGTCAGACATAACCCCCGCCGCGAAGGCAGCGATGGCGCCGCCAATGTAGCCAATGCCATCCAGAATTCCAGTACAGGAACCCGCCCCTTTGGCGCCAGCGATATCCAGGGTGAGACAGCCGCTGCTCATGGAATAAGGGCCTAGCAAAAAGAAGCCGCAGGCACCGAGGAAGAACATGATCAGGTTGAAGTTCGGAGACTCGGCGGCACTGAGTACGGAGATAGCCCAGAGGCAGCCAATCAGTACCGCCAACATAATCCACATCATCCGTGCCCGGTCGCCATCTTTTGCGTAGTGATCCGTATACCAGCCAATAAATACCGTACCCAATACTCCAAACAGAGGGAAAATAGCCGATTGCAGTATTGCTGTACTCGCCCCCAGTCCAATATCGAAGAGAAACTTGGGTGTCCAGAACAGGAAGACCGAGCGTAGCAGGGTTGTCAGGAAGCTGAAGGCTACCAGTTGCCGGTAGATTGGCAGGCTCAGCAAGGTTTTGAGGATCGTAAACACGGCGGGCTGCTCATCACTGCCATAGTCCGCCAGTGGTTTTTTTGCGCTCAGGGTTTCGCTTACCCTGGCGCCAGTGATCACTTCCGAGGGGCTGGAACGGGAAGCAAAATAGGACCAGATCAGTATCAGGGTGAGAACCAGGGCCGGGTAGATAAAGATTCCCTGCCAGGGGACTCCCTGGGTGACCAGGAAGCCTGCAAATAGAGTTGCAGCCACGCCGCCAAACTGAAAGTTCACACTGATCAAGCCCATGACGGTGCCGTTGCGCTCACTCGGATACCAGTTGCCAATGGTCTTGGTTAAGCCGCCCCAGCCCATGGAAAGGAAATAGCGACAGCAACACCAAACCACGATAAAAACGGAGAGACTTGCCGAGAGGGCAAAAATAATGTTCCAGAAAATTGCACCGGCCATACCTACAAGAAATATCCGGCGGCCACCAATTCGATCTGCGAGCGGGCCATTGATAAATTTTCCGGTGGCATAAGCCATCTCGGACAGCGAGGCGATCAGACCCAATTGTGTATTGGAAAAGCCAAATTCCTGCTCCAACAACGGGAATGCTGCCGCCAGATTTCCGCGACAAAGATAGTAACCGACATAGCCGATTAGCATGACCCAGAATGTAGAAGTCCGCCATCGCAGCAAGCGTTGACTATCACTTGGAGACAACAGGGTTTTGCGATCACCTTGGAGGCTGTAAAACATGACACGGATCCAATCTGCTTAAGCGGCGGATTTTAGGGCACCTCTGAACAATGCAGTAATGCCTCAGGCTTTCATGCGGGTTTACAATCAAGGCAGGATTGTGCGGGAATGTAGGCCACCTTTCAAGCAAGCCTAACGCAGAGTGCGAGCCCGCCTGAAAGCCCCAAAGGGCGGATCCTGAAGCATTCATCTGCGGCGTTACGCTGCTTGGCAAGGGCTACGGTCATCGCCTACAGGGATGTAGGTGAGGAACGTGAGCCGGGAGTGGAAGCTTTTCCTGCGAAGCGTGTCTTGCAACTGAACGCTTCAGGATCCGTTGAGGCATTACTGCATTGTTCAGAGGTGTCCTGGCATGCTGAAAGAGAGTTGCAGTTTTAAAAGCGTTGGGGGATTTACTTCAGTGCCGATGCCCGGTAAATCGTCAAAGTTTACTAAAGCGGCTTAGTGTGACTAAAATAAGGGGATTTAATGGACGGTTTGTTCCGGCTTCGGTTTTTTATTGCTCATGGCGGGCGCAATCTTGCCACCTTCTTCCTGCGAGAAATAACTTCGAGTGCTGATTGGTTTATCGAGATAGGGAACCAGACGACTCATAAAATCGTCCATGTGCTCGGCTTGATAGTGCCCTTGCAGGCAGTCGGCGTTTTCCCATTCCTGTAGCAGAATAATCTGATTGCAGTCAGTTACACCTGCAAAATACTCATAGCTAATGCAGCCATGTTCCTGTCTGCACAGGCGCACCATATTTGTCATTAAAGCGATGACTTTTGGCTTCGACTCTGCGCGCAGATGGAATGTACTTTGAACCATTATCATAGAGAGTTCCGTTAATTTTCAGATCGCTGTAGTTTTTTGGTTCCGGCTCCAAGCCGCAAATTGCCTGAAGCCAGTATCCAAAAGCGGCTACACAGTCCTATATTGTGCCTTTTTAGCGATTTTCAAGTCCGGATACGCGGTACGTCGACCGCTGGCATGCTGGAGTCTGAAGTTGCTATAGGCACTGCCTGTGTGTCTACAAATCTACCACCTGAACTACAATCTTCCCAATCAATACTACAAATTGACACATTTGAGAGGTGGATGCCCCCGGCAGGGCGGTCTGCAGGCTGTATCAAGCTAAGATCGAAGGCGGATTTCTGGATTTTCGAGATAATGCCGAGGCCAGGTCCGCGCGAGAACGCAGCATTTTTAAATTGCCGCCAGTGTTTTTAGCTCTGCAATCTGTGCGGTATCGAAGCCCCAGTCTTGCAGTATTTGCTCGGAGTGTTCGCCGGCCAGTGCGGCCGCCGAAGGTATGGCGCTGGGGGTGCGGCTGAATCGCGGGGCTGGGGCCGGTTGTATCACCCCTTCGAAATCGACATAGGTGCCTCGTGCTTTGTTGTGCGGGTGCTGGCTGGCTTCTTTGAGATCGAGAACCGGGGCAAAACACACATCCGTGCCTTCCAGCAGTTTACACCATTGGTCTCGCGACCTGGTTTTAAACAGCGCCTCCAGTTTTACCCGGAGCTCGGGCCAGGCGGCCTGGTCCTGCTGTGCTAAAAAAGCCTCGTCAGTTATTTCGCATTTTTCCAGCAGTAGTGCATAAAACTGCGGCTCGATAGAACCTATGGATATGTGCCTGCCATCGCCACATTCGTAACTGCCGTAATAGTGCGCGCCCCCGTCAAGCTTGTTCCTGAATCTGTCGGTGGTCCACATATTCATAGCCATTAAGCCGAAAAACGGACTAAGCAGGCTGGCGGTGCCGTCGGTCATCGCCGCGTCGATGACCTGCCCCTGACCCGAGTTGCCTCGCTCCACCAATGCGGCCAATACGCCACTCAATAGATACATCGCGCCGCCGCCGAAATCGCCAACCAGATTGAGGGGCGGCGCCGGCGGTCGGTCAGAATAACCCATGGCACCAAGGGCGCCGGCAATGGAAATATAATTGATGTCGTGTCCAGCAGCCTGTGCCAGCGGTCCGCTTTGTCCCCAACCGGTCATGCGCCCGAATACAAGTTTGGGATTACGCTGCAGGCAGATTTCTGGTCCCAGCCCCAAGCGTTCCATTACCCCTGGTCTAAAACCCTCGATGAGCACATCCGCCTGTTCGATAAGTGTCAGTGCGGTTTCTACACCTTGTGGATTTTTCAAATCCAATGCCAACGAGCGTCGACCGCGGTTCAATACATTGGCACGGCTACCCTTGCCCTTCTGATTGAGTCGATCAATACGTACAACTTCGGCGCCCATGTCGGACAACATCATCGCGCAAAATGGTCCAGGCCCGATACCTGCCATTTCGATGACTCGAATTCCCTTAAGTGGTCCCATGCTGGCATCTACCTCTGTGTGTCGAAGCTAAGAAGCCTCCGATTAATCAGAAGCTCCCAGAGTTTGACCATGAATGATAGGGGATAGTCCCCCGACAATAAAGACATCGCAAAAGATTGCCGCAGCAGCAATGCACCGGCACGGCAGCTTTTGATTAAGCTCGCGCGCTGATTTGCAGTATCACTTTTTAGGCGGATGTTTTATGCTTTCGCGCCTAAATTGAGAAGATACAGGCCTGCCCATGGAACTCAAAAACAAGACCGCGTTCATCACCGGAGGCGCATCCGGGCTGGGGTTGGCGACAGCAGAAAATTTCGTCGCCGCCGGTGCCAATGTCATGCTTTTTGATTTGAATGCACAGGCGCTGGAAAAGGCTGCCGCGGGCTTGGGAAAGCGGGCAGCCTGGCACGCCGGAGATGTTGTCGACGAGCGCGCAGTAGCCGTCGCCATCGCCGTCGCCAAAGCGAAATTTGGCACGCTTCACATCAATGTGAATTCGGCTGGCATCGGCGGAGCCGCCCGCACAGTGGGGAAGAATGGGCCCATGCCACTGGAAAAATTTGAACACATCATTCGTGTGAACTTGATCGGCACCTTTAATGTGCTACGGCTTTGTGCCGAAGTCATGCAGGCAAACGAATCGACCAGCGCAGACAATGAGAGAGGCGTGATTGTCAACGTCGCCTCGGTGGCTGCCTTCGATGGCCAGACTGGGCAGGCGGGCTACGCGGCATCCAAGGGCGGCATTGTGGCAATGACCTTGCCGATCGCCCGGGATCTGGCAAAGAGAGGGATTAGAGTGATGACCATCGCGCCGGGAGTGTTTGAAACGCCGTTGCTGGCCTCTGCCCCCGCCGAAGTACGCGATCCCCTGATTGCCATTACCCAATTCCCCAAGCGCCTGGGAAATCCGCTAGAGTTCGCAGAACAAGTTGCGCACATCGTCAGCTGCGCTTATCTGAACGGGGAAACCATACGGCTGGATGCGGGAATTCGCATGCCGGCAATTTAGCAACGGCTGTTGCGAGACAGCACGCCATTGAATTTGGGCTTATAGAAAAGGAGAGAAAACAGATGGCCGATGCATACATTGTAGGGGCAGTTAGAACTGCGACGGGCAAGAGGAACGGCCGACTTAGTCAGCTTCACCCGGTCGACATGGGCGCTATCGTGGTCGATGAACTGGTGGACAGAACCGGTGTGCCTACCGGTGGTGTCGACGATGTGATATTCGGCGTCGTCAGTCAGATTGGTTCACAGGCTGGCAATCTGGGTGTCATGGTTGCCCTGTCATCCAAGCTCGATCCTGACGTGCCCGGCACTACAGTCGATCGCCAGTGTGGCTCGTCTCTACAGGCGATTCAATTCGGCGCGCAGGCGGTGATGTCTGGAACCCAGGATGTGATCATCAGCGGCGGCGTCGAAGCCATGAGCACCGTGGAAATCGGTTCCAACATCCGTGATGGCCTTGAGCATGGCCGCGGTACACCCAAGGGTGAGCGCCTGGAAATGCAGTATCCGGGGGTGCAATTTAGTCAGTTCGACGGCGCTGAATTGCTGGCGAAAAAATATCAAATCACGCGCGAGGATTTGGATGCGTTTGGTCTTCTGAGTCATCAACGGGCGGCGGCAGCCACCGAGAAGGGATATTTCAAGGCAGAAATTGTTCCGCTTACTATTAAGCTGGAAGACGGTAGTGTGGGCGTGCACGACGCAGATGAAGGCATAAGAGCCGAAGCTTCCCTGCAAGCAATGCAGTCACTCAATGCCCTGCGCGAAGGCGGTGTTATCACCGCAGGAACAGCCAGTCAGATCAGTGACGGCGCCGCCGCGGTGATGATTGCCAACGAAGACGCCATCGATAAATACAATTTGCCAGTACGCGCGAAAATCAAAGCCCTTGCTGTGGTTGGCTCCGATCCGGTTATCATGTTGGAAGGACCTATTCCTGCTACCGAAAAAGTGCTGGAAAAAGCCGGATTGACTATTGATGACATAGACCTTTATGAAGTCAATGAGGCCTTTGGGTCGGTGCCACTGGCCTGGGCCAAGGCCGTGGGTGCCGACATCGATAAGTTGAATGTTAATGGCGGCGCCCAGGCACTGGGTCATCCACTTGGTGGTACCGGAGCCAAATTGATGACCACGCTGGTGCACGAATTAGAAAGGCGTAAAGTCCGTTACGGCCTGGTTGCTATCTGTGAAGGCGGCGGTACCGCGAATGCGATGATCATAGAACGCATGGATTCCACCGCTGACTAGGCTCTATTAGTTACAACACTGGCGCTGGTAGCGCCTGAGAATCGTTGATTTATTCTGTTAATCGAAGCGAAACTGATGATGTTTGAAAACCACATTAGCCCCTGGATGGATGAAGAATTACACATCATGAGAGATGCGGTGCGTAAATTTCTTGCCCGGGAATTTGTACCCCATATGTCCAAATGGGAACAGCAGGGCTATATCGATCGCGAAGCCTGGTTTAAAGCCGGGGCAGCCGGACTGTTGTGTGTCTCCATTCCGGCGCAATATGGTGGTGGTGGTGGCAACTTCAAACACGAGATGGTGTTGGTGGAAGAGATGGGCTATGCCCACATCTCTGGCTTCGGCAACGGCGTCCATTCCGGAATCGTGGCGCACTATATTAATTCCTATGGTAGCGAAGAACAGAAACAGCAATGGTTACCGAAGATGGCAGCCGGAGAAATAGTTTCAGCGATCGCCATGACCGAGCCTGGCACCGGATCCGACTTGCAGGCGGTAGCTACCAACGCGATCCGCAAAGGCGATAATTATGTGCTTAACGGCCAAAAATCATTCCTGACCAATGGGAAAACAGCAAACTTGATCTGCGTGGTGGTAAAGACCGACCCTTCGGAGTCGGCAAAGGGTATCTCACTGGTCATGGTGGAGACAGAAACCGTGGAAGGTGAGGGTGGGTTTAGTCGTGGCAGAAATCTGGAGAAACTCGGCTTGAAGGCACAGGATACCTCAGAGATATTTTTCGACGATGTTCTGGTGCCCATAGAGAACCTGCTGGGTAGCACGGAAGGCAAGGGCTTCATCCAGTTAATGGAGCAACTTCCACAGGAGCGCTTGATCATTGCGGCAGGCGCCTGCGCCGCCATCGAGACGGCTTTGCGCATTACTTCGGAATACGTGAAAGAGCGCAAAGCATTCGGTAAACGTATCCTGGATTTTCAAAATACACAGTTTCGATTAGCCGAGAGATACACCGAGGCGAAATTGGCGAGAACCTTCGTCGATGACTGCGCCATGAAGCTTGCCGAGGGCAAACTCGATGACACCACCGCCGCCATGGCAAAATGGTGGACTACACAAAAGCAATGCGAAATAGTCGACGAGTGTCTGCAGTTTTTCGGGGGTTATGGCTATATGATGGAATACCCTATAGCCAAAATGTATGCAGACAGCCGCATTCAGAAAATCTACGGCGGTAGCAATGAAATTATGAAGTTGCTAATAGCCAGGGCAATCTAGCGAAAGCCGCTCGGCTCTTAAACTACTTGAAGAGCCGTTGCAAGAGGGTCTGGTTCGTCACACAGCGAAAGACGGTGCGGTGCAAAGGCTCATCGTTCCAATTGTATTCCGCACCTTGTCTGGCTTCGTCCGCAGCAAAGCCAATTTGTTCCAGGGTTGGTAAGTCTTTTTGCAACCAGTTGCAGTAAGCCTGAGCATCTTCATAAGTAACATGAATATAGGGATATTGGATCTCGGCTCACAGCTGCAGCCGGTGAGTGGTTCCACTGCTCGGCACGGATCAGTCTGTTCACACCCAGTTCTTCATTGGTACGGGCACTCGTCGCAGCACTGTCCGACTCAGGGAGAATGATGTGGCCAGTGTCAGCCACAAATTGCTCATAATCCTCCTGGGTTACGTCATTTCTATCTATCCAGAAGCCATGCGATTCGACAGAGTTGGCAAGATTTCTATTGGGCCTGCCTTCAACGAAGGCCACGGGGCGGGAACCGACTTCAATCCAGACCATGGGCTCGGGGTCTGCTCGCGATTCCTTGATCAGGAAGTTGTCGATCAGACCGATAGCGGTTATAACCAACAAGGCTAGGGCAAGGTCAAATTTATGGTTCATGATTTCTCTGTTGCCAGTTAAGGGCCGCTAAGCCGGTAAAATGCGTGCAAGCACCACCACTAGCCATCTTCAGCATGCTCTGGCTTGTTTTTAATTATTATTATCGGGAAGTGTGCGCTGACTAGGTCGCGAAAATGTTGATCTTGATTCCGGAATCATAAATTCTTCATCGAAGACTTGCAGTCTGTTTTACCACGGCTACAGCCTGTTAGTACAGTTTTCCATGTTCTTCTTGAATACCGTGGGTTGATGGCAGGGCTCAGCTAAAGCCTAGTCTCGCAGCTCTGGTAGTTTATAGCCTTCGTCGTCCAGCCTGGCACGAATTTCCTTCTTGTCGATCTTGCCGGTGGAGGTCAGAGGAATGGCCTCAACTTCGATTACATCGTCGGGCAACTGCCACTTCGCAAAGATCTCGCTGCAGTGGGCAAGCACTGCGTCGCGGTCAAGTGGCTGTCCTGCTACCATGGTCACCAGCACCACCGGACGCTCATCCCAGCGCGGGTGCGGTTGGGCGACGACGGCGGCCTGGGCAATTTCTGCCATCCCCACGATGTGATTCTCCAGGTCGACGGAAGAAATCCATTCGCCGCCAGACTTGATCAAATCCTTAGAGCGATCAGAAATTATCAAATACTCTTCGGCATCGATCTTGGCGACGTCCCCGGTTACCAGCCAACCGTCGCGAAACTTGTCCGGCTGAGGATCGTTATAGTACTCGGCTGCAATCCAGGGCCCGCGAATACACAGTTCCCCGACTGCTTCGCCGTCATGTGGCAGTCGCTTCCACTGTTCATCAAAAATCTCGATCTCCAGCCCGGGCATGGGTAAACCGGCCTTGGCGATATTTTTGAACTGCTGCTCTTCAGAGATATTCAGGTGGGAGCGCTTCGCAACTTTTCCGGAAAGCGTTCCCAGTGGATTGGTTTCGGTCATACCCCAACCCTGGACCATTTCAATCTTATGGGTTTCCCAGTACCAGCGCGCCATAGATACTGGCGGTGAGGAGCCACCACAAGTCAGACGACTCAATTGGCTCAGGTCATAGCGCTCAGGTTCCGCTTCCAGTGCCGCCTTCACACCCTGCCAGATGGTGGGCACACCCGCAGAGATAGTGACTTGTTCTTCGTGAATTAGCTTTAGGAAGGCATCCGGTGTCATGAAACGATGCGGCATAACCTGCTTGCATCCAAGCATGGAGGCACAGAATGGCAGGCCCCAGCCCATGGCATGAAACATAGGCACGATGCCCAACAGCGAGTCCAGGGCAGACAGACCAATAGAGTCCGTCAGGCATTCGGTCAGGGTGTGCAGATAGGTAGACCTGTTGGTATACATCACACCCTTGGGCCTACCGGTAGTACCGGAGGTGTAACACAGGCCCATCGGTGAAGTTTCATCGATCTCAGGCCATTCGAACTTGGTGGGTTGATCGGCAATAAAATCTTCATAATCAATCTGATGTTCGAAGGAGCTTTCACCGCCTTCACCGTGCCGGCAAATGACCAGCAACTCAACGCAGGGAATCTTGCCCCACAGCGGTTCCAGCAATGGCAGCAAGTCTTCGTCGGCGAACAGGACGCGGTCAGACGCGTGGTTAATTATATATTCCAGATCCGTGGGCGACAGCCGCAGGTTCAAGGTGTGCAATACCGCTCCCATGGAGGGCACGCCCTGATACAGCTCCAGGTGTCGATAGTTACTCCACATGAAACTGCCGACGCGGTCCCCAACCTCAATACCATGGGCTTTCAGCGCATGAGCAACTTGATTCGCTCGGTCCCAGGTTTGCTTGACTGTCTGCCGATGCGTGCCGTCTGCCTGCAGGGTGACGACCTCAACTTCCGGATCCAGTTGCGCACCTCTGCCCAGGATTCGAGACATGAGTAGAGGTGTATTTTGCATTGTCATTCCGACGTTCCCCTATTACTGCTTTTATTGTGATGTTAGTTCAAGGACAGGCAGGATAGCTGATAACAGGGGGGTTGTTCAATTGGCGCCGCCAGAATTTGGTTTCGTTGAATGTGCTTAAAGTCGGTAGCAGCAATGGGGAACCATAAGGCGGATTATGTCGAGTTTTATATTTGGATTAATATCTGCTGATGCTTTTTTTGGGATTGAGCGAAGCAGGGGCTGTAGCTAATTCTCCGTTCCATGGGCCCTCCCTGGCCCTCCCGCGTTCCCGTCCCTGGACGCTAGTCACGGAGAATTAGCTACAGCCCCTGCTTCTATTTAGCCGAAGGAATAATCGCATCAATCGGATCATAGGGAGGTGGGTTTTTATAAATATGTAGCAATAGTAAGCGTGGAGAAAGTGTCATGTAAAACCCCGTGTTTACAGTAGACGTTTCTGAATTATAGGGTTGTCTTGGGGCATCAATAGAGTGCTATTAACAGAGGCACTAAGCTCAATGGCTCTCTCGATTTGAGGGCGATTGGGTGAGGGTGTTACTTTTTCGTGACTAGCGTCCAGGGACGGGAACGCGGGAAAGCCAGGGAGGGCCCATGGAACGCAAAAGTAACACCCTCACCCAAGCGCCCGCATAGATGCACCACCCCACCCCAACCCAACCCAAGCAGTCGTTAAGATGCGCCGCCCCGACTCAACCCACCAAGCGGAATTGAAAAGCGACCCCCCGAGGTTTATGCTCTGGAGCTCGCAAAGTTTCTAACAATCGGTGAACAAAATGATCAGCGCCAGGGAACACCCAAAGAAAACCATCAGCGTGAAAGGCAAGACCATGAGTTATGTGGAGATGGGGGAAGGTGATCCTATTGTGTTTCAGCACGGCAATCCTACTTCGTCGTATTTGTGGCGTAACGTCATGCCGCATCTGCAGGATCAGGGCAGGTGTATTGCCATCGATCTTATTGGCATGGGTGATTCCGACAAGCTGGATGATTCGGGTCCTGATAGCTACACCTTGATGCAGCATCGAGAATATTTTGACGCTGCTCTGGAGGCACTGGATGTGAAGGCTAACGTAACCTTTGTCATCCATGACTGGGGTTCGGCATTAGGTTTTGACTGGGCTAATCGTCATCGTGATGCGGTAATGGGTATTGCCTACATGGAAGCCATTGTTAAGCCGATGACATGGGATACCTGGCCGGAAGCAGCGCGCGCATTGTTCGAAGGCTTCAGATCGCCTGCCGGTGAAGGAATGATTCTGGAGAAGAATATCTTTGTGGCAACAGTGTTACCGGGCTCAGTATTGCGGGAACTGAGTGCAGAAGAAATGGAGGTCTATAGGCGACCATTTAGAAATTCGGGGGAAGACCGCAGACCGACACTGACCTGGCCTCGACAGATTCCGCTTGCGGGAGAGCCTGCTGACGTAGTCGAACTGGTGCAGGCATATGCCGACTGGCTGCCAGAATCTGAAGTGCCGAAGCTATTCATCAATGCCGAGCCCGGCGCCATATTGATTGGACAACAGCGGGAATTTTGTCGATCCTGGCCGCATCAACAAGAAATCACGGTGGCCGGTAATCATTTTCTGCAGGAAGATTCACCGCACGAAATTGGTCAGGCAGTAGCGCGATGGCGTAAAGAACTGCTGTAGCAAAAGTAAATGCAACACTGATAGTGTGAAAGTTTTTGTCGGCGATAAGATCTTATTTTACAGAGGTTGGATAGACTTATGACTCAAAAATCGATTACTCGGCTTTCAATACGAATTCTTGCGCTATTGCTGTGGGGCTCGCTGCTTTCACCCGTGGTGGCACAGGAGACATCCGCGGCGGCGATCCGTAGCCTCATCGTTGGCAGTTGGGTGATTAACGAAGAGCTAAGTGACAACACCGACGACAGTGTAGAAACGGCCATCAAGGCAGCGGGCGGCAAGGTAAAAAGGCGCTGGTTCAGCAAGCGCGCGGAAGATTTTTACCGTGGCGGGCCAGCAGAGCAGGAGCTCTACGACCGTATCTCGTATGACGATGTATTGCGCATTGACTATGATGAGCCGGAGCTTCGCTTCGAGTACGCCGACAACTATATCCGGGTTTTTCATACTGACGGTCGCCGCCGCACTTCGGCTGCTAACGATTTTTACAGCAGCGGAAGCCAGGATTTTTCCTTTGGTAACTGGGAGGAAAATTCATTGCTGGTTGAAGCCCGACCGCGAGACGACGGCTTCACACTGGAAACTTACAGCTTGCAGGCCGATGGTGACCAGCTCGTAGTTGAAATGCAGATCCAGCCCAACTCATTCGGTGCGACAATTATTCTTACCAGAATTTACGATCGGGTAAATTGAGGAGTAAAAGGGGACAGATATAACTAGCATATTTGCTAAATAAATCTGTCCCCTTTTACTATTTCTAACAACGAAGCGATCGGCCTACAAGGGTTTTATAAATTTTAAAGTCATGCGATCACTCTCACCCATCGCGGTGTACCTGGCCCGATCGATATCACCTAGTCTATAGTTTGGCGCCAGCGTCCAGACTCCTTCCGGGTGCCCGGTAGGGTCATTGGCGTTGGCATTGATTTCCGAGCTGGCGACCAATTCGAAACCGGCGGCGGCCGCTACTTCAATCACATAGGCTTCCGTTACATATCCAGAAGTGCGCATAACGTCCATGCCGGCATCCGGACGGGCGCGATGTTCGACCACACCGAGGATGCCACCGGGCTTGAGGGCGGCATAGAAGGTGGCAAAGTATTCATATTCCTGACCAGCCATGATCCAGTTGTGCACATTGCGAAACGTCATTGCCAGGTCGGCACTCGCTGGTGGAGCGATCGCAACTTCGTGTGGAGGGTTCAGGTGCCGGACCGTGATCTTGCCGTAAAGCTCGGGCGCTGCCGTTATCTTCGCTTCGAAGTTTCTTAAATTCGGCGCCATGTAAGACGCGGACGCATTCGGTGAAAAATGGGCAGCATAGTATTTGCCATTATCTCGCAGGTAGGGCGCGACAATTTCGGTATACCAACCGGTGGAGGGCAATATTTCAATAACGGTTAAGTCGGGTCGTAGTCCGAAAAATTCCAGGGTCTGGAGGGGATGGCGGAAGGCATTGCGAGCGATATTGGTATCGCTACGGTGATCTGCCACGATTAACTGCTCCAACTCGGGCGCTGTGGCGCCAGCGTGGCTATCGGCATTGGCGAACTGCCAAGCGCTCACAGCCAGCGCCATCGTGGTTGCGAAGAGCAGGGTTTTAACAACTTTCATAGATTTCTTCCTGTGGTTTTTTGTTAGCCGCTAACACAGCAGCGGCAACGCGTGGAGCCGCTGGTCATTACGGATTCTGCTGCCCGCACATTCTCGGCCGCAGTTCGGGTCCTGGCGGTAAAGCTCGCCGGTATAAGTACCCACATCTGAGACACCGCTGTCTTTATCATTGCAGGTCTGGTCTACGTCCAGATTGGGAAAATCAATGACTTCCAGAGTCGGGGCCGTGTATTTATCCAGGTGGATGATCTCGCTGTTAGGGACTCTAGCATTTATCCTACAATGGGGCTAATGCTAGTTGCTTGGAATTGAGTTAGGCTGAGAACAGTATACGTTGCGGTCTACTCTGCCTGGCCGCAGGGAAGATATGAATACCATGGGAATGAGCTGCTTTGGATTTTTACCGATCGACAATCCCATCGGCACGCTGTCAATCAGTGCTAATCGAGTCCAGGTCACAAAAAAAACCGCCCCCGAGGGGACGGCGGCGATATGAGGGCAAATCAAGCTTGGCTCGTTGCATAATACAAGCGGCTCAATGAACTAGACCGCGGCTGCTATGTTTTATTTCAGGCAATGTAAAATAATTTATGAACAACACTCTCGAATCGGAACTGCGTAAAATTGAAGTCGAAAAGACTGGGGGCTATGACAAGCGCACCGAGCATCTGGACGCCCACGGCATCGGCCTGTTTATCAATCGCCTGATTCGGGAAGATTCACCCTATCTGCTGCAACACGCCCATAACCCCGTGAATTGGTACGCCTGGGGCGAGGAGGCATTTGCAGCAGCTGTGGCCGCAGACAAACCCGTGTTCCTGTCGATTGGTTACTCCACCTGCCATTGGTGTCATGTCATGGAGGTTGAGAGCTTTGACAATATAGAAGTGGCCAGGGTGCTGAACAAGGATTTTATCTGTATAAAAATGGATAGAGAGCAGTACCCCGATATTGATGAGATATACATGACAGGGGTACAGCTTATGTCCGGCAGAGGCGGTTGGCCTATGTCGAATTTCCTGTTGCCCACTGCCAAGCCATTCTTCGGTGCCACCTATTTCCCCGCGGCTGCTTTTATTAATCTGCTGCAAAAAATCGCCGATGCCTGGAATTACAAGCGGCAGGAATTGGAGGCTAGTGCCACGCAAATAAGTGCAGCGATAGATCGCATACTAAATGCCAACAAAGCGGCTCAAACGCTGGATGCGGATCTGCATAACACTACTCTGCAAGAGCTCTTGCAAACACAAGACCTGAGCTATGGAGGCCTTGCCGGAGAGCCCAAATTTCCCCAGGAACCACTGTTGTTACTTGCGCTCGATGGGGTCAGGAGATCACGAGATCTCGACGTTTTTGCTTTTGTTGAGCGTGCGCTCACGGCCATGGCAAGTGGCGGCATCTATGACCAGGTGGCTGGCGGTTTCCATCGCTACAGCGTGGATGCACAGTGGTTGGTGCCGCATTTCGAGAAAATGCTCTATAACCAATCTCAGTTGGGAGCAGTGCTACTCGAGGCCTACCAGCTCAGCGCTGATAGTTTCTTCAAGCGCGTACTGGAACAGACACTGGATTACGTGTTACGCGACATGCAATTACCGGAGGGGGGATTCTATTCCGCCACCGACGCCGACAGTGAAGGCGAGGAGGGGACGTTCTTTACCTGGACGATTGAAGAATTGCAGCAAGCTCTGCAAGACGACGAGGCAAATTTTGTGATCAATCTGTACGGAGTCAGTACAACTGGAAATTTCGAAGGCTCGAATATTCTGAACCTGTCAAAACCTTTGCAGGATTCTGCCAGTGATTTCGGCGAGCAGGGGTCGAGCCTGGACGAGTTTAGCAGTCATCTGGATCGAATTTTACACAAACTCTACCTCGCCCGGGAGCAACGCTTACACCCGCTGAGAGATGACAAGCTGATCGTAGCCTGGACAGGAGCGATGATTACTACCCTGGTCAGAGCGGCAGTGGTGCTGGATCGACAGGACTGGCTGCAGGCCGGGGAACGGGCGGCTAGACGGGTCTGGCGATACAACGTCGATGCTGCGGGGCAACTCCAACGTATCTATTTGAACGCGGCGGTGTCCATCGCTGGACAGCTGGAAGATTATGTTAATTTTTGCCAGGCTCTGATTACTTTATTCGATGCTAGCGACAACAGGGAATATCTGCAGCAGGCTGCGCAACTAATGGATACGGCCTTGCTTGAATTCTGGGATCAGCAGCGGGGCAGCTTCTATCTTAGCCCGGCGCAACAAACTGGGCCGCAATTGACCCGTTCCCGCAATGCCAGTGATGGCGCTACCGTCTCGGCGGTGGCCACTGCTCTGCAGTGCTTGCTGATGCTGCAGCAACGCAGGGTGTTGCTTGCACAAAATCATGGCGATACAGAACTCGACTATCGAGGGAAAATCGATACTTGCATCGCTGCAGTGCTCGCGCATATCAACGACAGTCCAATGAGCCATTCCGGCCTGCTCAGAGTCATTGCCGGGCACGAGCAGGGAGTTGCCGAGGCGGTTCAATATGTTGACGGCGGCAGAGCTAAAATTTCGATGTCAGAAATAGCATCTTGCTCTGACGATGTGAAGCAAATTGAAGTCAGCGTTAAATTAGAACCCGGGTGGCACATCACCGCCGCTGAAGATTCTGAAAATGAATTTGCGGCGATTGCATTGGCGCTTGCGGAAACTGAAAGTCACTGGCGTATTGTCAAAACTGATTACCCGTCGGCGCATTCGACACTATTAATTGCTGGTGGTGCTACTACCCCAATCTATGAAAAAGAATTCACACTGAGCGCCGAATTGTCGCGCACAGAATTGCCCGCCGACTCACTGTCTGCATCCTCAGAGATGGTACTGAAATTACAATTGTGCAATAAAGAAAATTGTCTGCTGCCCCAGGCAGTGAAATTCAGAATCTAGGGCAGATAGAGAAAGCAATCGATCAGAGCTATTGCCACTGGCATTACGGTGATGACCTGCTATTAATCAAGCTCTGAACCTTAGAGTAGCTCTAAGCTTAACGCTGGCTTTAACTTGTTATAACAGCGGAAAAAGCCTATATTTCCCGCCTCTCAAGTCATGTAATAGCTTGGGCAGAGGATTGTCTTTAGGTCGCGCTTGTCTTCAGGTCACGAAGGTTTATGGGATTGCACAAAAACAAGACATTGATTGGCTTCTTCATATTGCTGATGCTTTCTAATAGCACTCTGGCTTTGGAGGCAATCATTCATGATAACCACGTCCACGGGGAAGTGGTGAGTGCTCAGGACCTGGATTTTGCGCGCAATGGACCAACCGAGACCCAGGTCTTGCATCAGACTCATCAAACCGAAAGTTCGATGGACCAATCCCAACAGGTTCATGCGGGTGAAGATTGCATCTGCGATGACATCTGCTGTGCCAGCACAGTAGGCTTTTCAATAAGCTACGCCGCGACTGCATTGCCGGGTCCCAATGACAATGCACTGGTTCGAACTAACCTGTACCAATCCGTTTCCCTGGATCTGTTACTGCAGCCACCCTCAGCTTAACTCACTCCTGTTTTATCAACCCTTCCTAAATCGTTCGTGGAGTTGAGTCGTGTTTGCTAGAGTTACCTTTGCATTATTACTGTTTTCTTATTCCTGGTTTACCTATGGGGAAACGGTTTCCTATGAATTTGATATCGATACCAGGCTGGTAAATTTTACTGGAGCTACCGTCCAAGCGCTTGCGATCGGCGATCAGATTCCAGCGCCAACCCTGGAGGCCAGCGTTGGTGATGTCCTGCGCACAACATTTCACAATCGACTCGATGTATACGCCTCCGTGCATTGGCATGGTGTGCTGTTGCCCGATGATCAGGATGGCGTGCCTTTTCTGAACACCCAGCCGATTGGGCCAGGCCAAAGCTTTACCTTTGAGTTTCCGATAATCCAGAGTGGCACCTACTGGTATCACTCGCACTCGGACCTGCAGATCCAGCGCGGTGTGTATGGGGCGATCGTGCTGCGAGAGCAAGATCAGCCGTCGGCTTCCGTGCAGGAAGAAATAGTCCTGTTTTCTGATTGGACCGATGAGGATCCCGGCACGGTATTAACCAACTTGAAGAAGGACAAAGACTATTACGCTTACAAGAAAAAAGCGGTGCAATCCTGGGATAAGGTGCTGGCGAATGGCCGGCAGGCGATCAGCAATAGATTCTCCGCAGCTCTGACGCGCATGGGCCCCATGGACCTGGCGGACATCGCCTATGATGCCTTCCTGGCCAACGGTGAGCGCGAGAGCCAACTGATAATTGCTAATGCCGACGCAGAGAAAATTCTGTTGCGGCTGATTAATGGCTCAACTTCCAGTTACTTCGATGTCGAATATGCCGGTGGAGCGATGACTATCATTGCCGCCGACGGTCAGGAGGTTGCACCGATCAGGGTCAAGCGTCTGCGTATGTCTACTGCCGAAACCTATGATGTACTGGTTCCGGTGGCAGCGGCAGAGTCGTTTGAATTACGTGCGACCTCATTCGATGGCAGCGGATTTGCCAGCGTCTTTGTCGGCACGGGAGACAGGGTCTATGCGCCCGACGTGCCAGCGCCGAATCTGTTCCTGATGGGCCATGACGGGATGGTAATGGATATGGCGATGGATATGCCTATGGATATGTCCATGGATATGCCCATGAAATCGACCATGAAGATGGACGCTCCCGCGGGTTCGACCGAGGGGCAGTCGGGAGGTGCTGAGGTCATACAGCACATGACCGACTACCGGCACTTGCTCGCCAGCAAGTCTACCGCACTCCCTGCAAACCGCGATTGGCGTGAAATTGATCTGACGCTGACAGGCAATATGGAGCGCTACGTCTGGAGTTTTAATGGAGCCACTCTGCGTGAGGAGGACCAGATACTTATTGGTAAGGGTGAAAACGTCCGCATCACTCTAAACAATAGCACCATGATGCATCATCCCCTGCACCTTCATGGTCATTTCTTCCGCGTGCTGAATGAGCACGGCGATCGCAGCCCCCTAAAACACACGGTCGACGTGCCACCTATGGGCAGGGTAGTGATTGAGTTTGACGCTAATGAGGAAAAGGATTGGTTGTTTCATTGTCACAATCAATACCACATGAAAACTGGCATGAGTAGAGTCATCAGCTATCAGCAGACCACGACCTTCGACGCCGACATGGGCAATGCCATCCAACCCTACCTGCGCTGGTTCAGTCGCACCGAAATAGGTGCACAGAGTAACTTCCTCGATCTCGATTATTCCCTCTCCGATGAGCGCCATGGCTTCGGCCTGGAGGCGGATGCTGATTTCGATGACCGCTACGAAATCGAAGCCAGCTACACCTACTACTACAATCGCTTCTTCTCGACATTTGCGGGAGTAGAGACGCGCAAGCACGAGGATGAAGGCAGTGAAAGTTTTGCCATCGCCGGTTTCAATTACACGCTGCCACTGTTGATTAACAGCGAGTGGCGAGTGGATGATGAAGGTGAGTTTCGTGTGGAGCTGGAGTCCGAGCTGCAATTTAGCCGACGTATTGGTTTCGACTGGCGCTGGAATACAGAAAATGAATATCGCTATAGACTGAAATACAACATAAGCAAGCGCTGGGCATTCACAGTAAATACCGACTCAGAATATGGTGACGGCGTGGGCATGCAATACCTGTTCTAAGCGGTGGTCAATATTTCCTCGAAGAATTTCGGTACCACTGCCGATGCCGGGCCGTATCTGTGTTCGTCGAAATTGGAGCCGGTCGCGTCCAGATTGAGCTCGACGGTGTTGGCTCTGCGAATCTTGGCGGTTTGATAAAAGCCCGAGGCCGGATAGACGTTGCCACTGGTTCCTATAGACACGAACAGGTCACAGTTCTCCAGCGCCTTATTGATCTGATTCATGTGCATGGGCATTTCGCCGAACCAGACGATATGTGGGCGTAAATTTCCCGCCGAGCGACAACAGCGGCAGTTGGTATCAAACCCCAGGTCTTCACGAATGTCGAACACCAGTTGCGAATTTTGGCAGCGCATCTTGAGGATTTCGCCGTGCATGTGTACCAGCTTTTGACTTCCCGCTCTCTCGTGTAGATTGTCTATGTTCTGGGTAACTAACAGGAAAGCTCCATCGAAGTCATGCTCGAATTTTGCCAGAGCGGAGTGCGCCGGATTGGGCTTGATATCATCGCCCAGTAGTTGTCGCCTGCGCTGATTATAGAATTCATAGACCAATTGCGGATTACGCTCGAAGCCTTCCGGTGTGGCCACTTCTTCTACTGGATGGTCTTCCCATAGACCATCGGCTGCACGAAATGTTTTGATCCCGGACTCCGCTGAAATGCCGGCACCGGTGAGAACTACAATAGAGCGGTAGGGACAGTTCATCGGCAAAGCATAGCATGGCGTCTGGCAGAGATATTCATTCATTATTTAGAGCTTCCCTCCCGCAATCGGTATAATGCGGCTTCAATTGAATGACGCTTTAGGAGAGAAGCAAAATGGCCGCGATTGAAGCTGGCAAGATGGCGCCTGCATTTACCCTGCAGGATCAGGCTGGAACAGCGGTAAGTCTGAAAGATTACCGGGGCAAGTCTAATGTAGTGTTGTACTTCTATCCGAAAGCGATGACACCAGGCTGTACCGTGCAAGCCTGTGGCCTGCGGGACAGCAAGCGACAGCTGACAAAACTGAATGCCGTGACGCTGGGCATAAGTCCGGACTCGGTCAAACGCCTGCAAAAATTCAAGGATAAGGAAGGCCTGAATTTTACTCTGCTCGCCGATGAGGATCATGCTATTGCCGACAAATACGGAGTGTGGGGGCTGAAGAAGTTTATGGGCCGGGAATACATGGGCTTGATCAGAACCACTTTTATCATCGATAAAAAGGGCAAAGTCGCGCACCTAATGGCTAAGGTAAGAACCCGGTCTCATCATGATGATGTGCTGGAAATTTTAAAGTCTTTGGCGTAGGCGATTACGCAATGCAGTTAAATTACAGACAATATTCCGATCAGGGTGAGCCACTGATTATTCTGCATGGATTATTTGGTAACCTTGCAAACTGGGGCTGGCACAGTAAGCAATTTTCCAAATCATTCGCCGTCTATGGCATTGATCTGCGTAATCATGGTGACTCGCCCCATGCCGAGGAACTCAACTTTCAAGTCATGGCTGAAGATGTGCGGGAACTTATGCAGCGACTGAACATCGATGCAAGTGCTCTCATAGGACACTCTATGGGTGGCAAAGTGGCTATGCAGTTAGCGCTGAGCTATCCCGACCTGGTCAGCAAACTGATCGTGGTGGATATTGCGCCAGTAGACTACCCGCAGACCGCGGCGGGGCATTCCAATGTGCTGGAAGGGATGGCGCTGCTGGACCTGCAGCAGCTCAGTAGCCGAAAGCAGGCGGAACGGCAATTGTCAGAGCACATCGAAGACGACGCCACTCGAAAGTTTGTACTCACTAATCTGGTAAGAAACAAGGACGGCGGTTATCGTTGGCGGCTGAATCTCGCGTCGATAAGGGATAACTATGACATATTGCGAGTGAAACCGATGGCAGACAAAGCTTTCAACAAGCCGACTCTGTTTGTAAAGGGTGCCTTATCTAACTATATACGGACGCAGAACGAGAGAGAAATTTTGGATCTGTTTCCGGCAGCATCGGTAAAAATAATAATGCAAGCCGGGCATTGGCTACATGCAGACCGGCCCCAGGATTTTCAGAAGATTGCTGTCGATTTTCTATTACGGGATGAGAATTAAGCTATGGCGGTGTTGAGTGTAAATGTAAATAAAATTGCCCTACTAAGAAATTCACGAGGACGAAATTATCCGGACGTGTTGAAATTTGTCGAACAACTACTGGCGCTGGGAGTCAAGGGTATTACTGTGCATCCGCGACCAGATGAACGCCATGTAACGCGCCAGGATGTCTACGCAATAAGCCAGCTACTGCAATCGCGCAGCGATGTCGAATTTAATATAGAAGGTTACCCCTCCGAAGATTTCCTCAAACTGGTCTTGGATGTAGCGCCCGCGCAATGCACGCTAGTGCCGGATAAGCCGGACCAACTTACCTCCGATCATGGCTGGGACATTAGCGCCAATGCGACCCAGTTGCAGGCTGTGCTGGCTCGCTTGCGGAATGCAGACATTCGCAGCAGCCTGTTCCTGGATGCCTCGGTTGCAGCTGTTGAGCAGGTACCTGCGGTTGCTGCCGACAGAATCGAGTTGTACACAGAAGAGTACGCCAGCAATTTTGGTGGTGCGACACAAGACCAGCTTTTCAATCAGTACAAGGCCGCCGCTGCCCGGGCCCATGCACTGGGTCTGGGTATTAATGCCGGGCATGATCTGGACCTGCAGAATCTGGCTGTATTTCTGCAAATTCCACACATCGCCGAGGTCTCCATTGGTCATGCGTTGGTGGTAGAGTCGTTACAGCAGGGCCTTGTTGCAGTCATTGGGCAATATCTGGCTATAACCGGGGGCTAGAAGCTTCCTGATTTAAGCGTGACTCTGCGGATTTGGGGTCACGACCCCTTTTATGTGAACTCTGTCACAAAAATTCCGCCCTACTCGAACTAGTATAACGCTGTTATTGTTCGGGACAGGTGAGTAGTTAGACTTGTCCCCTCATGCTGGCTGTAGTCCCCGATGTAAGTAATGCTAAGCGCAGGATAATTGGAATGAGCAATCAGATTCAATGTGACATGCCTGATGTAACCGTGACCAAACCCAGAGGTTTGTCGCGAAGCATGTTCTTTAAGGCCTATAGTGGTCCCAACGCTATAGCAATCGCACAGTTGAGTTCCCGCGCTGGCAGTCAACTTCGACGCTCAGCCAGGCGTAACACTAGCGATGATGACAAGGCGCCGAGTGTAAGTTATTGTCTCAAAATCATCGAAGTATCCCAGAATTACCGCAACAAAGGTGTTGGCTCCGCCCTGTTGAATGAAATCATCGATTTTTGTCGTGATGAACGGGTTTCGTCAATTTACGGTGAAGCCAAGGGCGAGATTGATATGCTGCGTCGCTGGTATCAGGATCAGGGCTTCGAATTGGATAACGGCGATAATATCCAGCTGTCGCTTACCTAAAACAGTTCAGTCTGCAATTTCCCGTAGCATCGGCTCCAGCCAGAGCCATACATTTTCCAGAATCATCGGTTGCGCCTCCGCTACAGGATGAATGCCATCATTTTGTATTAGCTCGGGCTGTTGCGGAATACCATCTATCAAAAACGGAATCAGGGCCAGATTATTTTCCTCGGCCAACTCGGCGTAAATCTCAAAGAAGGGAACAGTATAACGGGGCCCATAGTTCGGAGGAATCTGAATGCCCGCCAATAATACAGTGGCTCCCGCAGCCTCGATGAGGTCTATCATCGTCGCCAGGTTTCGTCGCATCTGATCCAGCGGCAGGCCTCTAAGGCCATCGTTCCCACCCAGTTCCAGGATCACAAGTTCGGGACTATAGCTATCGAGCATCGAGGGCAGTCGGCTCAGTCCGCCGGTGGTAGTCTCACCGCTGACGCTGCCATTGATTACCTGAAACGGTAATTGCTCTGCGGTGATCTGGATATCGAGCAGGTTCACCCAACCGGCTTCTTCGTCGATGCCATAAGCCGCGCTCAGGCTGTCACCAAACACCATTAGGGTATACTCCGCGAATGCCGCCGAACTGAGAAAAAAGCTCAGGCAGGCCAGGAATCCAACTAATGATCGAATTGTCAGGTGTTTCATCGTTTCCGCTATAACTCTCGCCGAAGAATATGGTAAACCGTATCTGAATCGAAGCCTACGCTAATGGAGACGGTCTGGATATGCAATCGGCCATGGCTGCTTAAACAGCTAGCAGCTATGGAAATTGCTAATCTGTTGGTCTCTGGCTTTATACCCGGTGGTTTGTGCCCTGAATAGTACAATAGGGGTTTTACATTGAGGATTTATATCTTGGCAACTGCCGTTGATCTAGTTAGCTCTTTAATTGGACTATAATGCGTGCAGTTTGCCGGTAACGATGGGGTGAGATAAGCGGGACATGATTCGAGTTACAAATTTGCTTAAGAGTGTCGACACTAGCGAAGGTGTACTGACCATATTAGATAATGTCAGCCTGCAGGTTGATAAAGCTGAGGCGGTAGCGATAGTAGGGGCGTCCGGGTCGGGTAAATCAACCCTGTTGGGATTGATGGCCGGGCTGGATAGTGCAACTTCCGGCGATGTTGAACTTAACGGCCACAGCCTGGCGGCAATGGACGAGGAGCAGCGTGCGGTTCTGCGGGGGCAACTGGTTGGCTTCGTATTCCAGTCATTTCAACTTCTGCCCAGTCTCACCGCGTTGGAAAATGTCATGTTGCCCATCGAATTGAAAGGAGATCCCGAGGCCAATTCGAAAGCGCGGCAACTGTTGGAGCGGGTCGGGCTGACAGAGCGCTGGCATCACTATCCGAACCAACTTTCCGGCGGCGAGCAGCAACGTGTTGCCATAGCTCGCGCCTTTGCCACCGAGGCTCAGATTCTATTTGCGGATGAGCCAACCGGCAATTTGGACACAGTTACTGGCAGCAAGGTAATCGATCTGTTGTTTGATCTGAATGAAGAATTCGCTACCACACTGGTACTGGTGACTCACGATGAGCCCCTGGCGCAAAAGTGTGGCCGTATAATCAAGTTGGTTGCTGGTAAAATTGTCAGCGATGAGAAGAATGTGGAAGCCCTCAGTGCCTGATACCCCCGTAACAGAATTGAATGGCCACAAATCCTTGCGGACCCTGTTTGGACTGGCATTGCGATTATTATGGCGAGACTGGCGTGGTGGCGAGCTGCGTTTGTTGTTTTTAGCGCTGGTGATGGCGGTAACCTCGGTTACCGGTATCGCGCTGTTCACCGATCGACTGGAGCAAGCCCTGTTGCTGGAGTCGGCTAATATGCTGGCGGCAGACAGAGTGCTGGGAAGTAGAAGTCAACCCCCGCAAAGTATTTTGCAGGAAGCCGAGTCCCGCGGTCTGCAAACTGCGCAGACCCTGTCGTTTACCTCCATGGCATTTTCCGACACTGGCAATATGCTGGTCGCCGCGAAAGCAGTGAACGACAGCTATCCACTGCGGGGAGAGGTCATTATTGCCGACGCCCCCTTCATTCGAGGCGTGCCGATTCAGAGCGGACCCGCCCGTGGAGAAGTGTGGCTGGAGTCGCGGGCATTACCTGCCCTGGGTCTGAACGTGGGCGAGACGGTGTACGTCGGTGAAGAAGAATTCACGGTGGCTAAGATCATCATTGCCGAGCCCGACCGGCAGGCCGGTGGCATGGTGGATAATGCCGGCCCGCGCCTGATGATGAATCTGGCGGATGTAGCGGCTACCAACGTGGTGCAGATTGGCAGTCGGGTACGCTATCGTTATCTGTTCGCCAACGACGACCTCGACCAGATGGATTCCTTCGAGCAGTGGGTGGGAGAAGCATACGCGGGCCAGTATCGTATCCGCGACGTTCGAGATGAGAGCGAAGAGATTAGTGACGCGCTGAACAAGGCAGAGAGTTTTTTGTTGTTAGGGTCGCTGTTTTCGGTATTGCTGGCGGGAGTGGCGATTGCCCTGACTGCCAAACGCTATAGCGAGCGACACTATGACTACGTCGCCATATTGAAGACCTTTGGCTGCACCTCCTCTCAAATCATGACTATCTACCTGTCAATTCAAGCGGTGCTGGCAGCAATCGCCATCGTTGTCGGTTGTGTACTTGGCTGGTTAGTGCATCAGGGTATTTTGCAGATGTTGCAGACAGTAATCCTGGTGACCCTGCCGCCAGCCGGCTTGCAACCCTATGTTATTGGCTCGTTGACCGCGCTAATCTGCCTGCTCTCGTTCGCCTTGCCGCCCTTGTTGGCGCTGCGAGAAACGCCTCCGCTTCGAGTCTTGCGCAAGGATATCAGCCAGCAGAAATTTGGTGCCAACCTGCCCTATATATTCGGCACCATAGGCACCGTGTCCCTGGTGTTCTGGTATAGCCAGGATTTCATTCTTACTTCGGTATTAGTGATTTCGGTGGCTGCGATCGCCATCTTTCTTTCAATTATTTCTTACCTGTTGTTGCGAACCAGTGGCCCCATGGGCATGAAGGCGGGCAGCGCCTGGAAGTTGGCTATGACCGCCGTCCGCAGACGCCGCAAGCAGAGTGTGCTGCAGGTGATGGTGTTTTCCATCACCATTATGTCACTGTTGATCCTGACTTTGCTGCGCACCGATCTTATCGATGACTGGCAAGCCCAACTGCCGGAAGACACGCCCAATCATTTCATGATGAATATTACCCAACCGCAGATCGCTGGCATACAGCAGTTCTTTGCGGACAATGGTGTGGCCGGGAATGCGTTCTACCCACTGATCAGTGCGCGGGTGACGACTATCAATGGCGATATTCCCGATCCCCAGGATCAGCTGAATGAAGATGCACAGGGCAGCACGCTGGCTGAATCCGCGCAGGAGGAGGAAGAGCAGCTTGAGCAAGATGCCGTGCAAAGCGGGTCGCAAGCCGAAGGCGGAGCTCAGAATCGGGCCCGGGGTCGGCTTGGTCGGCGCCAGGTAACCTGGACCGACGAGGTGCCATCCGGCAATCGCATCACTGCTGGCCAGTGGTGGGGAGAGAACGCAACACCAGGCTATGTTTCCATAGGAGAGGAATACGCCGGCTGGCTCGACCTCGAAATCGGTGACAGACTGGAATTTGAGGTCAATCAACAGGTAGTGAGTGCCGAAGTCAGCAGTTTTCGCAGCGTGCGCTGGGATAATATGCAGCCCAACTTCTTCATCATTTTCTCACCGGGCACCATCGATCATCTGGGTGCGACATTTCTTTCCACCGCCTTGATGGAGCGGGATCAGAAAATTTTACTCAACGATCTGGTGCGACTATTTCCGACCATCGTGGTGATAGAGATCGATGCGCTGATCGAGCAGATTCAAACCATTATTGCCCAGGTAACCTCGGCAATCGAATTGATTTCGGCATTGGTGCTGATATCTGGTGGTCTGGTGCTGCTGGCCTGTGTGAATGCGACTCTCGACGAACGCTTCCACGAGAATGCCATCCTCAGAACCCTGGGCGCCGGCAAGAAACTAATACTTAGCAGTTTGCTGATCGAGTTTGCCTTCATCGGTATTGTCGCCGGCGTGATCGCCACGCTGGGGGCAGAGGCAAGCCTGTACTACTTGCAAGAGCGGGTGTTCGAGCAGGATTTTCACTTCCATTACTGGGTGTGGGTGTCGGGGCCTGTAGTCGGCATGTTAGTGGTTGCCGGACTCGGTGTGAACTCGACTCGCAAGGTGGTGAGTATCAGTCCTTTGAATGTTTTGCGGCGGGTCTAGCGGGCTGTCGCAAAGACGCAGGTATTGGTGAGTTGGCCGCTGCTACCCCGCTATTGTGATGAGTTTGCATCGACTTTCCTTGTCAGTGGTGACCTAACTCAGGCGAGTCTTATTTTTGAATCCTCCCCTGGAACTTCCCTTACCAGTCTGGGCAATAAATAACCTGGCAGCATTTTTCGCATCTCATCGATAATCCCCAGCGCTTTGGATTCGCTGATATCGAAGTGGGCTGTAGCGTGAACCTTATCTAGCGTATGCAGGTAATAGGGTAGGACATGCATGGAAAACAGCTGCTTGCTCAGCAAGGTTAAAACTCGAGCATTGTCGTTAACATCTTTTAAAAGAACACTTTGATTTAATAGCGTGACGCCAATTGTCCTTAACGAATTAATTGCTGCAGCCACTGATTTATCCAGTTCCTGGGGGTGATTCACATGCAGCACTACCACTATTTTAAGGCGTGATTGGCCTAACCAGTTAAGCAGTTCCTGATTTACCCGCTGTGGAATCACCACCGGCAGGCGCGTATGGATACGCAGGGTGTTAACGTGGGGAATCTGATCTATCTGCTGTGTAAGCCAGGCCAGGTGTCGGTCGGCTGCGGCCAAGGGATCACCGCCGCTGTAAATCACCTCTTCTATGCTTTGATGGCGCCGAATGTAATCAAGGCTATTACGCCATTGTGCCCGGCTGGGGGTGTTTGCCTGATAGTCAAAGTGGCGCCGAAAGCAATATCGGCAATGGATTGCACATTGTGGTACGGGTGTGAGCAAGGCCCTGCCAGGGTATTTGTGAAGCAGGCCAGGCACAGGGTTGCTAGATTGTTCCAATAGTGGATCAGCACTGAAGCCGGCGTGAATTTGATCTTCGAGATGGCTAGGCCAGAGTTGCTTCAATAAAGGGTCTTGCCAATTGCCTTTCTCAATGCGCGCCACAAACGGTCGTGGTGCCCGCAGGGGAAATGACCTGAGAGTTGCTTCATTTACAGTATGTGTGGGCAAATCGAGCTCGAGAATTTGCAGTAATTCCTCTGGATCTGTTATCAGATCGGATAAGATCTCTTGCCATTTTTCAGGCGCGTCGGATTTAATGATGGACAGTGCAGAGGTTGGCATAATTTTCCTGATTGGGTAAAAATTAACTGACAAGCAAAGTAGATCCAAGGCAATGTAAAACACACATATTCTGAATCTGAATCATATCAGCAAAGGAAGAGAGCGAAAAATGGCGAGTTATTCCACCAATGAATTTAAATTGGGTTTGAAGGTCAGCGTTGATCATAGGCTCCTTAGGGTTATAATCGCCCCCATGCCCGTCTGAGCGGCAATTAACCTTAGAGTGAGCTACATGAACATTGATCGAACCACAGTATGGCGCTACCTGGCACTAGTTTGCTTGCTGACACTGGGCTTTAGTGCGCCTGCATTGTCCCAATCCCTGCAAGAAGTAAGCGCAAGAAAATGCGTCTATGGCAATTGCGAAAACGGTCGGGGGACGCTGGAACTCACCACACCCTATGGCAAGGGCGAGTATTTGGGCAATTTCCGCAAGGGCATTTTTGACGGTCATGGTCGCCTGCAAGTCCCCATTTCATTTCTGCAGAGTGCTATCTATGTCGGCAACTGGGTAGAGGGGATTCGCAGTGGTCGCGGCACGTACTGGAACGGCAAGGGCAACCTTTACATCGGTGAATGGAAGGATGACAAAAGAAATGGCAGAGGGGCTTATTTTTTCCACTTGCCCCAATGGCGGGAAAATGAGCACTCGGAGTTTTGGTTAAGCGAAAACACCGAGAATTATTTCGGTGATTTCGTCGACGATTTTTATCAGGGCCAGGGTACGTATCGCTGGCCTGGGGGGCAGAAGTACATCGGCGGATTTTTTGCTAACCAGAAACATGGGCGCGGCACTTACTTCTACGTCACTGGCACCAGAAGAAATCAATTGTGGAACTACGGTGATTTTGTAGAGTAGAAGGCTCCCTGAGCTCTGAAAGTGGAACACTGTTATGGATTTGGAATCGTTGCGCCGCGAATACCTGCAGGGCGGCTTGAGTCGCGAAGATCTGACTGACAGTCCCTTTGAGCAGTTTAGCCAGTGGCTGCAACAGGCAATAGATCTAAAGATTGGTGATCCAACTGCCATGACCATAGCCACTGTAGCCGCGAATGGACAGCCCAGTCAGCGCATCGTCCTGTTAAAACAATTCGACAGCAATGGCTTCGTCTTCTACACCAACTACGGCAGTCGCAAGGCGGAAGAACTGGAAGCGAATGCCAGAATCAGTCTGCATTTTCCCTGGCACGCCATTGATCGCCAGGTGAAGGTTGGCGGTGCGGCGAAGAAAATACCGACAGCACAGTCGCTGAAATATTTCCTGAGTCGACCGAGGGATAGCCAGATTGCCACAGTCGCCTCGGCGCAGAGCAGGATCCTGTCTTCGAGAACGCTGCTGCTAAATCAATTTGAATCCCTCAAACAAAAATTTAAGGCCGGTACAGTGCCGTTCCCGGATGCCTGGGGAGGTTACCGTGTCGAGGCTACAGAAATGGAATTTTGGCAGGGCGGCGCCGATCGTCTCCATGACCGTTTCAGGTACTTGTTGCAAGCAAACGGAAGCTGGAAGATAGACCGCCTGGCACCATAGGATACTTTGGTGTAAATCTGCGGGCAAGGAGCCTGTTTAGTTCGCCTTCCATTTTTTTAGTTTCTTTTTTGCCAGCTGTTGTTTTAGGCGCGCGTATTGCGGTAAGCCATTGCGGTATTGTGGATAGTCTTCACCCTGAATTAGCGGTGAAAAGTAAGCTCGTGCCGCGTCGGTAATATGAAATCCATCCCGGCTAATATATTGTCGAGGCAGGATTTTTTCTACATTGGCGACGTCTGACAATTTTGCTTCACCGATACGCCAGGTGTATTTCTTTCCCTTGCCCCGGACAATAATGGGCATCACGGCATTCTTGCCTGCGAGCGCAAATTCTACCGCCGCCTTACCCACAGCATAGGCTTGCTCGACGTCGGTGCCGGCAGCGATGTGACGTGCTGCCCGCTGCAGGTAGTCGGCTACCGCCCAGTGGTATTTATAGCCCAGTTCATCTTTGATCAGCTTGGCCACGAATGGGGCTACTCCGCCCAATTGCACATGACCGAAGGCATCGTTGCCACCGGCATCGGCGAGGAAGGTGCCATCTGCATATTGCGCGCCCTCAGAGACGACGATCGCACAATAACCGTATTTCCTTACGCAGGATTTTACTTTTCTTAGAAACTTGTCTTTATTGAACGCGATCTCGGGGAACAAGATGATATGGGGCGCATCGCCGTCCAGTTCGCTGGACAAACCAGCGGCGCCGGCTATCCAGCCGGCATGGCGGCCCATCACTTCCATGACGAAGACCTTGGTCGAGCTCTCACACATGGAGGCGACGTCGAGTCCAGCCTCGCGAATGGAGACAGCAACATACTTGGCAACTGAGCCAAAACCCGGGCAGTTGTCGGTAATTGGCAGATCGTTGTCCACGGTTTTGGGAATGCCGATGCAGGTTATCGGATAATCCTTTTCCAGACTGAGTTGCGAAATCTTGTTCGCGGTATCCTGGGAGTCACCTCCACCGTTGTAAAGAAAGTAGCGAATATTGTGTGCCCGGAATACATCCATCAGACGTTCGTACTCGCGTTGGTTTTCCGAGTAAGACCTGAGTTTATAGCGGCAGGACCCAAATGCGCCGGCAGGGGTGGAGCGCAATGCGGCGATGGCCTTGCTCGACTCCTTGCCGGTGTCTATCAGTTCTTCCTTCAAGGCGCCAACGATGCCATTTCTGCCGGCATAGACTTTGCCAATTCTGTCCTTGTGAAGTCTTGCGGTTTCGATGACACCGCAGGCGCTGGCATTAATAACGGAGGTGACTCCGCCAGATTGGGCGTAGAAAAGATTGGCCTTGCTCATAAAATGGTTTCGTTGGGTTGGAGAGTTGTTGAAAAACTAATGAAAAGCGCGTGAAGCGCCATGTTACTAGCTGCCGTCGGGGTCCGCAATCGCTTGCCAGTCAGCGGATATTGATGCAACAATCATTAGCCAATTTTACAGGTGAGCTTAAAGGGAAAAATGCGATGCGGTTGATTATCGGTATGTCCGGGGCCACCGGTGTTATATACGGTATTCGTCTGCTGGAAGTGCTGCAGCAAGACCCGGAGATTGAGACCCATCTGGTGATGTCGGACTCTGCGAAACTGAATATCGGCATCGAAACCCAGTGGTCTGCAAAAGCTGTGAAGGCGCTGGCGGACCATGTGCATTCGAATAAAGACATAGCTGCCTCTATCGCCAGTGGATCTTTCCAGACCAGCGGCATGATCGTGGCGCCTTGCTCCATAAAAACGCTGTCTGCAATCGCCAATTCCTATGCCGAGTCACTCATTGTCAGAGCCGCCGATGTCATCTTGAAGGAACGTCGACGCCTGGTTTTATTGCCGCGAGAAACGCCGTTGCACACCGGACATTGTGAATTGCTTTACAAGGCCAGTCAGATCGGTGCGATCATCGCTCCCCCCATGCCGGCTCACTATATCAAGCCACAAACTATAGACGACCTGGTGAATCATCACGTCGGTCGAGTGCTGGATTTGTTCGACGTCGATTCTGGTCTGGTGCAACGCTGGCAGGGAATTCAGAGCGGAGAGGATTAATCAGAAGTTCCTTAATTGATGAAAGCTATGTATTTGAGGCAGTGGGTCAGTGATTAGCGAATTATTTGATCTCACCGGAAAAGTGGCACTTATCACGGGTGGCAATAGTGGTATTGGCCTGGGCTTCGCCGCCGGCGTGGCGAAGCAGGGTGCCGATGTCTGTATATGGGGAACGAATCCTCAGAAAAACGCGGAGGCCATCGCTGAATTGAGCGAGTACGGCACCCTGTTGCATTGCATTCAATGTGATGTCGCCGATGAAGACGCCGTAGCAAAAAGTTTTGCAGAAACCCTGGAAATATTTGGCCGGGTTGATAGCTGCTTCGCTAATGCCGGTGTGGCCAGATCGGGTCGCTTCGAAGAATTCTCCAGTGGCGATTGGCACGCGGTGATGGATGTAAACCTGAATGGACTTTTTTACACCCTGCGCTGTGCGGCGAAGCATATGAAGAAGCGTGCCCAGGCGGGTGACGCCGGTGGTCGTCTGATCGGCACCTCTTCACTGGGTGCGTTGATGGGCATGGCCAAAGTCGAAGCCTATGCCGCCAGCAAGGGCGCTGTTATTGCAATGATGCAGGCGCTGGCGATTGAGTACGCCCGTCACGGTGTTACCGCCAATTCCATCCTGCCAGGTCATATTGAAACGGCGATGACTGAGAACAACTACAAGAATGAGAAATTTGCCAATGCCATCCTGCCCAGAATTCCTGCAAGGCGTTGGGGTGACAAGTCAGACTTTGAAGGTATCGCGGCTTACCTGATGAGTGACGCCAGTAACTACCATACTGGCGACAGCTTCCTCATCGACGGTGGTTTCTTTTTGTTCTGACTTTGCTGCTGGGGAAAATAAATCAATACTTTTCAACTATTTGTGCTAGAGTGCCGCCTCGTCAGACCCATGCCTCACTTATAGCAAGCGGCAATAATGACTGACGGTGCATCACTAGGTAATCAGGGACATCTTTCTGCAAGCACCTTGCAGTCTCCAACACTTTCCCTTCACGCTTGAGCTGACCGCTGCTGAATACAGCAACAGCCAATAGCCACTAATCGAATGCACAGCCGTGCAACCGGGAATTAATTCTCGGGAACCACATAACGACAAACATTTCTGTGTCTGCAATAGCGCTGAACGCTGTTGCTTGCTCGCGAGCCTGCTGTTGATCAAGATCTTCAGACCGGGGTCGCGCCGGTCAGGTTTGTAAAATGAACCAGGGATGATCCCTGCAAAATTAAACAATGCATTAGCATTAAGATTGAGAATTAAATGACTTTTAACACACTCGGTTTATCCGACTCCCTGTTGCACGCTGTGCAAAAAACAGGCTATACAAAACCAACACTGATTCAGGAAAAAGCGATTCCTGTCATTTTAAGCGGCAGAGACGTTATGGCGGCCGCGCAAACTGGCACCGGCAAGACTGCCGGTTTTACCCTGCCTTTGCTGCAGTTGCTAGCTGGCGAACGCAACACCAAGGATTTGAGTGTCAGAGCCCTGGTGCTTACTCCTACCCGAGAGTTAGCCGCACAGATACAGGCAAGTATCGACACTTATGGCACTAACGAGAATTTGCGTAGCAACGTGGTTTTTGGTGGCGTGAACATTAATCCGCAGAAACGATTCCTGCGTCGTGGGCTGGACATATTGGTGGCGACACCGGGTCGGCTACTGGACCTGTATCAACAGAAATCTGTCAAATTTGACGATATCGAAGTTCTGATTCTGGATGAAGCCGATCGCATGCTGGATATGGGATTTATTCGAGACATCAGAAAAATCATGGCGCTGTTACCGAAGCGCAGGCAGAACCTGATGTTTTCGGCAACCTTTTCCAACGACATCCGCAAGCTGGCGAAAACCATTTGTCACAACCCTGTAGAAATAGACGTGGCACCTCGAAACTCCACCGTGGATGCAATTTCGCAGAAGGTTTATCAGCTTGGTAAAAGCCAGAAAGTAGAATTGTTGAGTCAGCTGTGCCGCAAGAACGGGGATCAGACCCTGGTCTTTAGTCGCACCAAGCATGGCGCTAATAATCTGGCGAAGCGTCTCAACCGAGACAATATTAACGCCGCGGCTATTCACGGCAACAAGTCCCAGGCACAAAGAACCCGGGCGCTTGCAGAGTTCAAACGTGGTGAGGTACAAGTCCTGGTAGCAACGGATATTGCTGCCCGTGGAATCGATATTGAGCAATTGGCCACGGTAATTAACTTCGATCTTCCCCATGTTCCTGAAGACTACGTGCATCGCATCGGTCGCACCGGTAGAGCCGGCGCTACGGGCGTGGCAATTTCACTGGTTGGCCAGGACGAGCGTAAGCAATTGCGGGATATTGAAAGATTGATAAAGCGTCCGATACCTGTTGGCGATATTACCGAGTTTGATCTTGCGCCAGCGACCCAGGAGTCTTCCCCGACTGACACCAATGGACGCTTTGCCAATAACAAGAATAATCAATCGCGACGTCCTCATGCCAACCGCGGCAAGGCCCGATCCCAGTCTGGTCGGAGTTCCTCTGCAGGCAACAAGGGAAAAACTTACCGCTCCCGGGCTGCCGCCTAGGACACAGCAGGTACTATCACGCGGAAAGCAGAGACATCTGCTTTCCGCACTGCCTATTTGCTAGCAAGCATTCAAATCTCTGGTATGCTCGCAACTCTGGTTAATCCAAGTAGAGCGTGGAGAGAATGTCATGCGTACTACACTGTGTTTATTAGTTATCTGCTTTAGCTCTAATCTGCTCGCCCAGGTCGCGAGCCCCGACTGGTCTGCGCTTGAAGAAGAGACCCTCAGGCACTATCGGGCGCTGCTGCGATTTGATACCAGCGATCCTCCCGGGCGGGAATTGCCTGCCGCCGAGTACATATACAATGTGCTGGAAGCCGAGGGCATCAGCGTCCAGATGCTGGCGACGGATCCTGATCGACCCAATGTGCTGGCGCGGATTGAAGGCAATGGCGACAAGCAGCCTTTGTTAATAATGGCCCACACCGACGTTGTCAATGTGGATCCAGATAAATGGCAGTTCCCTCCTTTTAGCGCCACTATTGATGGAGGTTATGTTTACGGTCGTGGTGCCGTAGACGATAAGGACAATCTCGCCTCTGCCCTGATGGTCATGCTGGAGCTCAAGCGCCTGAATATCCCCCTGGATAGAGATGTGATTTTTCTTGCAGAGTCCGGTGAGGAGGGTGCAACTGAATTTGGTATTGAATTCATGGTGAACGAGCATTTCGACAAAATCGACGCCGAATTTTGTCTCGCGGAAGGGGGTTCCGTGGCACGGGTAAATCGTGAGGTGCAGTACGCCGGTATCCAGACCGTCGAAAAAATTCCCTACCGGGTGGAACTGGTTGCCACTGGTATCGCCGGCCATGGTTCGGTGCCACTACAGACGAATTCCGTTACCCGCCTGGCTAAAGCGGTTGCAGCCATCGCCGATTGGCGTACCCCGACCCGCCTTAACGAAACTACGGCGGCCTATTTCGAGCGGCTGGCCTCCATCTCTCCCGCCGATGCGGCACAGCGTTACCTGGATGTGCTGGACCCTGGTCGCGTAAGCGCAGCCGACGAGTACTTTTTGAGCAATGAACCGCGCCATGCGTCGATGTTGCGTTCGTCTCTTTCTCCCAATATTTTTGACGCCGGTTATCGCATTAATGTGATTCCCTCTGAAGCTAAAGCCAGTGTGGATTTTCGCGCACTTCCCGACGAAAGCATTCCAGAATTTCTCGAAGAACTCCGGCGCATAGTGAATGATCCCGCTGTCGAGGTATCGCTGGGGCAACGCAACACGCGCCCTCGTGGGCAATCCAGTCTCGACACGGTTGCCTTCGCCGCTATCGAGGCGAATATTAATGACCACTATGGCGTGATTACCCTGCCGACTATGAGTACCGGCGCTACCGATATGGCTTATCTGCGCAACCGGGGGATTCAGTGCTACGGCATCGGTCCGGCTATCGATCGGGAAGATGCAGCGCTGGGCTACGGCGCCCACAGCGACCAGGAACGGATCCTGATCAGTGAGCTGCATCGCTTCGTTCGATTCAATTGGGATGTAGTAATTGATCTAGCCGCCGATCAATAGTAAATAAGCGGGGAATTACTGCGAACTGGGCCGCGAAACCCGCGCAAGAGGCTTGACTGCTCGCCGCTCCGGTGAGATCGTTGGCCTTACTTAACTAAAATCGATACCCTACTGCGAGGGATGTCATGCTGACCCTAGATACAGTTTTCGCCAGATACTCAAAAGTGCTGTGCTGGACCGTTTCTTTTATTTTGTTATTACTCTCCTTGATGTCATTCACAGGTGAAGCAAGCAACGGAATGTTTGTTGGTTTTCTCTGGTTGGCAGGTGCATTTGCCTTCGCTATTTCGGCTATTTTTCTCTCCAGAACTCCTGCTGCCGAGGAAAACGTTAGTAGCAGCGAGTAGGTTTTCAAGAAGGGGATAGCGGATCCGTCCAGGAGCGAGTCGCGCTCGAGGTTTCCAGTGCTTGTAGTATGACATTCAGTTTCGACTGAATGTCGTTAGTTACAGGTATATTGCAAGCCTGCAGTAGTTGCACGAGATTCGCCTCGATAGCTGTAGAACCGGTATCGGTATCTGCCGGGATTGCCCGCAAGCTAATCATCTCAAGCATTTCCTGCTGTATTTTCTCGGCGCCCAGTTCGTCTGACTTGATCCTGTCTCTTAGCTTTAGAAAATTTTGTTGCTGATTTTCTGAAACTAATTGCGTTTGAGTTTTCATCCACTGCCTGACCGAACGCAATGGCTGCACCATGCCCTGTTTCCAGTTGCAGGAAAATTCGTACACTTCTTGCAACAGCGCGGGATCAAAGCGACCAAACGACACCCCATACCAGTAACAATAAAGTAGCAGGTTCACATCCATGTCACAGCAGTCTTGTAATTGCAGGCAGGCTTGCGCTACCCCTGGCTGGCGGTAGAGCTCGATCGAAAAACCCCAGAATTTCTGTAGACGGTTTGGCATTCTTTACACCTTATGCTCAGGATTACGCCAATGCTACCGAAATATTGTGCCATAAACACATAAGTATTTGAAATCGTGAAGGATTAGGGAAAGGCTCCATGCACGTACACATATTAGGGATCTGTGGCAGCTTTATGGGTAGCCTGGCGATTCTGGCTAAACAACTCGGTTACCGGGTCAGCGGCAGCGACGCCAATGTCTACCCGCCGATGAGCACACAGCTACGGGAGCAGGGAATCGAACTGCAGGAAGGCTTCAGGCCGGAACACCTGCAACCGCTTCCTGACCTGGTTATTATTGGTAACGCCTTATCCCGTGGCAATCCAGCCGTTGAATACGTGCTAAACGAAGGCCTGAACTACACCTCCGGACCCCAGTGGTTGTCTCAGTTTGTCCTGCATGACAAATGGGTATTGGGTGTCGCCGGAACTCACGGCAAGACCACCACCAGCGCCATGCTGGCCTGGATACTCGAGTACGCGGGTTTGAAACCTGGTTATCTTATCGGTGGCGTGACTAATGACCTGCCAAGCTCGGCCAACCTGGGGGAGTCGCCGTTCTTTGTGGTGGAAGCGGACGAATACGACAGTGCCTTCTTCGACAAGCGCTCAAAGTTTATTCACTACGCTCCACGCACAGCTATTCTCAACAATCTCGAATTCGATCACGCTGACATTTTCGACGACCTGGCAGCGATCGAGAAACAGTTTCATCATTTAGTGCGAACCATTCCCGGGAATGGCCTTATTATCTATCCCTTCGATGACGCCTCAATTGCTAAGGTTCTGCGCATGGGTTGCTGGACCAGGCGTCAGCAATTCGGTGTCGCCGTGGCGGAAGAAAATTGTAAGAAACTGGCGATGAACGGGGGTGTGTTTTGGAACGCAGAAATTTCCGATGCGGCTGGCGCTGAATTTGAGTTGGTGAAGTACGGTCAGGGCGCCACCGGTGAGGTGATGAATAGAGCGCTTGTGAATTGGAATATGTCCGGTCTGCACAATGTGCGAAATGGCTTGGCGGCTATTGCCGCAGCTCATCATGTCGGCGTAGACGTCAACATGGGGCGGGAGGCACTGTCGCAGTTTAAAGGTGTGAAACGGCGGATGGAACTGCGGGGGCAAGTTGAAGGTATCCGGGTCTACGATGACTTTGCCCATCACCCTACTGCGATTGCTTGCACTCTGGAGGGCCTGGTGGCCAAGCTGGCGGCAGATTCAAATCAGACGCGAGTGATTGCGGTGATCGAGCCACGTTCGAACACCATGAAGCTGGGACTGCATCAGGAGCGATTGGTGGAAGCCTGTCAGGCTGCAGACATGGTGGTGTGGCAGCAACCGGAGCAGTCAAGAATTGATTTTAATGCACTACTGGCCGCCAGCAAGACGCCGGCTTATGTGTTCGACAATATTGATGAGATTGTCGCCTTTCTCGAAGAGAATTGCTGTCCCGGTGATCATATCGTGGTCATGAGCAACGGTGGATTTGGTGGTATTCACGATATACTGTTACAGGCATTGGACTCCGCTCCTTCCGGATCTCGTCGAGTATGATTCTCTGTATTTAGCGCCTGCTTATCTGATTCGTTTTCACCTCCGCTTACTCGCAGTAGGAGTAAAACCAAAGCCCGGTTTTAGCATTGATTCGCTCTCGCCGCCGTAGTGAGAGGCATCAAATAATTGATATTTTCGATGCTGACAAATGCATGGCATCCAGATTAGAATTCTCAGCTATGACTGAGCTTCGCGAAATCCATCTTTTTCCTCTGCACGAGGTGATGTTTCCAGGTGGTAGGATGGATTTACAGATATTCGAACGCAGGTATATTGACCTGGTAAGTCATTGCCTGAAGAACAACAGCGGTTTTGGGGTTTGCCTGCTGCAACGCGGCGAGGAAACAATGCAGCTGGGACGTAAGCAGACGGTCCATAGCACTGGCACCTATGCATCAATTGCCGACTGGGATCAGCTGCCCAATGGCCTGCTCGGTATAACCATAGAAGGCTCAGGAAAATTCAAGATCGAAAAATGCTGGCAGGACGACAGCGGCGTGTTGAAGGCCCTCGTACACTTCAGCACTACTGACAGTGTCGATGTGCAACTCATTCCGCTGGCCAAGCAATTTAGCGAACTCGTCGAGTTGTTGCATAAGCTCGGAGATCATCCCCTGGTGGAAAAGAAACAACTCACTATTAACTACAATAATCTGTGGCACCTGGGATGGCGGCTTAGCGAGCTAATTCCCGTGGAGCTTGAGAAAAAACAGGAACTGCTGGAGCTCGACGATCCCTGGGAGCGTATCGAGAGCATCAAGCAACTGGTTGCTGATCTGGGGCAGCTCTGAATAACGCGGGGGCCCAAAGCAGCTATCTGCTTGGTTGTGCTTCTGCTCCAGCTAACGCTGGTGGTTACTGAGGCATTGAGCGCATAATAGGCTGCGACATTGTATTTGCAATCAACTTGAGACAAGAAGTACCACGAGTTTTTATCTTTTTATGCTGACAGATCTGATCAACGCATCAAACTGGACCCACGAACAATGGCTGATGGTTAGTATTATGGTGTTCATGGTGTTGGCTGCGTTGGTATTTATCTATCGGATTTATGTACTGTTTGGAATGGCCAAAAAGCCACCCTATACCCCAAATTTACGCCCGTTAAGGCGCAGCAGGCGTAAATAGTATGAATACTGCAAAGACCCTGTTACCAATCTTCCTGTGCCTGCTAGTGCAGAACAGTCACGGTATTATTATTCGGCACGACGTGGGACCCTCGCGTCACGAGGTCAGATCCAGCGATTACCCGGCTGTGTTTTTCCTGGAGCAACAGGGCAATAGAAGAGTTTGTGCTGCCACCGTGATTCACCGGCGTTGGGCGATTACCGCTGCCCATTGTGCGCGGGAGACTACCCTTGCTAACGCCACCGAAAACGGCCGCCAGTTCGCTGTACGGGTTGGCAATAAGACCAGGCTTATTGATCGACTGATAATCCATCCACAATATGATGAGTCATCTGCAAACGATGTGGATCTGGCTCTGTTGCGTTTTAGTGAAGAGGCTGATACACCGAATCCAATACCTTTGCAAACAGAGCCTTCAGAACTCAACGCGGTGGTGACTATCATGGGTTGGGGGTATTTTGGTCTCGGTACCAGCGGGCGGCAGTACGACAATGGCGTATTCAGGCGCGCCAGCAATCGAATTAGTTTCGCCCAGAGGCGTTTGCAGATCGTATTCGATGACCCCCGTGACAGATCTTCAGACACTCTGGCGCTTGAGGGGATGCCGAGTCTCGGCGATAGTGGAGGGCCTGCTTTTATCTCCACCGACACTGGGTATCGACTTGCGGGTGTGGTCGTTGGTGAGGTCGAGTGTGCTGCTTTTTCTGAGGAGACCCAGGGTAAATATGGGTCTGTAGCTGTCTATGAACGAATCTCAAATCACATAAACTGGATCGAAACCGTAGTCGGCAGCAGCGTTCCCTAAATCACTTATGAACCTGGTTAAGCACTAGCGCAATAGTTTTGATCGCCTGGCAGCAGGCGGTCGGTTCTGCCAGTGATTCGATAGGCGAATAGTCCTACCCATTCCCTTACTGCACTGTCCAGAATTCCGAGATTAGCAATAAAATTAAAATCTACTCGGATCAAGTTGCCTTTCTTCGAGTAGTAGTCCACTGGATACGGCTGAATAGGCCAATTTTGCTGGCAAAATACCCCGATCGATCTCGGCATATGGAAGGCTGAGGTTATCAGGAGCCACTGCTCAGCGGGACCTGGTGAGAGCAGCGCCCTGGTGTTTACGGCATTTTCGAAGGTGTTGCGGGACTCGCTCTCATAGATTATCGCCCGCTCCGACAAGCCCAATTGATCGAATAGAATACGGGCGAATTCTGCCTCCTTGAAATCTTGTTCGCTTACCGCGCCGCTGCCACCAGTAAACACAAGTTGCGCCGAAGGGTAGAGATTGGCCAAATAGAGAAAGTTAGTGAGACGATCGGCAGCACTTCCGAGTTGTACCTGATTCCAGGCTTGAGAATGATAGGGTGACAGGGCACCGCCCAGAACAATTATGCCATCTACCCGCGGTGGCAGGGCAGCATTGGCAACGAAGCGATTTTCCAGGGGTGAGATGGCCCACTCGCCAATCGGTAGAAAGCCAATAAGGAGTAGCAGCAGAGCACATAACGCCAATAGCCCCCGCGAGAGTTTGTGCCAACTCACTACCAGGGCAATCCACGCGGAGATGCCCAGTAGTACGATTAAGCTCGCAGGCGAGATCAGTGTCCAGACGACTTTTGAGACGATAAAGAAAATCGTGTCCATTGCAGCGTGATGGCCTCGTGTTGTGCGGTTCTGGCCGCAGCTAGTTCCGGGAATGCTACCCTATATTCCTGATTATGACATGGGCAATATTTATAGCCTCCAGTGCTTAGAATGTGTCATCGAATTTGCTACTATCTTGCGATCTACACACTAAAAGTCAAACAGGAGTACAAAGTATGTCAATCCAAGTAGGGGACAAGATACCAACGGTTAATTTCAAGGTGATGACCGCAGAAGGGCCAAAAGACATGAGTTCAGAAGAGGTGTTCGGCGGCAAGAAAGTTGTATTCTTTGCCGTTCCCGGAGCCTTTACGCCAGGTTGCTCCCTGACTCACCTGCCTGGTTTTGTCGTGAGTGCAGATGCGATCAAGGCCAAGGGCGTTGATACCATCGCCTGCATGTCGGTAAACGATGCCTTCGTGATGGGTGCCTGGGGCCAGGCCCAGAACGCCGAAGAGATTCTCATGCTGGCCGATGGTAACGGTGAATTTACCGCTGCCCTCGGCATGGAGCTGGATGCCAGCGGCTTCGGCATGGGCGGTCGGGCCCAGCGCTTCGGCATGATTGTAGAAGCTGGCACGGTTACTCATGTAGCCGTGGAGGCACCGGGTGAAATCAAAGTCAGTTCCGCCGAGGCTATGCTTGAACTGCTTTAGATCATTTATTTTTACTATGCGATCACGGTCAACGACGGGTACTTATAAATGATAACTGATCAAATTGAATACCATGACGGTGCCACCGTATTGGAAGGCTATCTTGCCTATCAGCAAACCGACACCCAGAAACCGCTGGTGCTGGTGGCTCATGACTGGAGTGGCCGACGCCAGTTTGCCTGCGATGCGGCCGAGCGAATTGCAGCGTTGGGCTATGTGGGTTTCGCGGTGGATATGTACGGTAAAGGGGTGTTTGGCAGCGATACCGATGCTGATGTCAACGCGGAATTGATGAATCCATTGGCGCAGGATCGGGCAGTTTTACGCCAGCGCATTAGGGCCGCACTGGTGGCGGGTCGCAATATTCCACAAGTTGATGCTACCCGAGTAGCTGCTATGGGTTATTGTTTCGGCGGCATGTGTGTGCTCGAACTCGCGCGCTCCGGAGCTGATGTGCTGGGAGTGATCAGCATTCACGGTATTCTGGCGCCGGGAGACACAGCAATTGAAGCCGTTAATGCCAAGGTCCTGTGTCTGCATGGCCATGACGACCCCATGGTGCCACCGGATCAGGTTCTGGCTTTTGAGACGGAAATGACCGCGGCTAATGTAGACTGGCAAGTGCATGCTTATGGCGGAACTCTGCACGCGTTCACGAATCCTGGGGTCAATAACCCAGACCTCGGCACGCTTTACAGTGAGGTCGCGGAGCGGCGAGCCTATCAGACGCTGGCAAATTTCCTTACGGAAATATTCTAGGGAGTCGCGCGTGGTAAGCGCCTAGTCCGGGGTTTGCCTGTAACCTTGCCGGCAGATAAATCGAAGCAGCAAAGCTGAGTAATTAAAAAAATAATAAAGGCGAGTATGGCATCCAGCGTAGAAGTAAATCCTGATGAAATTATCGAAGTTCCGCTACGAAATCGAATAGGACTCTGGCTTGGTCCCGCCGTATTTCTGCTGGTGTTGTTCTTTGTCGATCTGGACCCCGGTAATCCCCAAGTCACGAGAATGGTTGCCATAGTTGCACTCATGGCCATCTGGTGGATAACGGAAGCCATCCCGCTCGCTGCCACCGCGCTGTTACCGATAGTCCTGTTTCCGGTGATGGGGATTATGCGAGGGCGGGAATTGCCCGCCGCAAACCGCATCGATTTTGACAGCGTTAGTATTCGGGACGGCCTGACTCCGGCCGACTTCGATATCATTTTCCCCAATGTGGCCGGACAGTACATGGACTGGATTATTCTCCTGTTCATGGGTGGTTTCATGATCGCCATCGCTGTCGAGAAATGGAATCTGCATAAACGTATCGCCCTGCATATACTAAAAATTATCGGGGGGCAGCCACATCGGTTGGTGCTGGGGTTTATGCTTGCTACCGGCTTTCTGTCTATGTGGCTGTCCAACACGGCGACCGCATTAATGATGTTGCCCATGGGTCTGTCTTTGATACTGCTGTATGAAGATTTGAACAAGGAGATAGTCGCGAAAGGTGGAGTTATAGATCCTCGGGCGGAAAATTTTTCCCTAACGCTATTGTTAGGAATTGCTTATTCTGCGTCCATTGGTGGCTTTGCGACATTGATCGGCACTCCACCCAATGGTGTGCTGGTAACGCAGATGTCTCAGCTCTTTCCGGAGGCGCCAGATATCACTTTTTCGTCCTGGATGCTTTTTGCCTTGCCAATAAGCGCAGTCTACATGATCACAGCCTGGTTCATTTTAACGCGTTTCGTGTTTCCCTTACCTCCCACCACGCCTTTTAGCGGCCGTGATTTCATTGCCGGCGAAATCGTTAAACTGGGACCTATGGCGACAGAAGAGAAACGGGTCGGGGTAGTATTTGCAACCGCTGCATTGCTGTGGATGACCCGCAAGGAGAGGTTGTTCGGCCCGGAAGTGGATATCTTCGGCTGGAGTCACTATCTCGATTCCTTCCTGGTCTGGATAGGTACTTCACCGGTGGGTTATATGATCGACGATGGCACCGTATCAATTGCTATGGCACTTACCCTGTTCATTATTCCTGCGGGCAAAAACATAGGTGGCCGTCTGATGGACTGGGATGATGCCAAGCGCGTGCCCTGGGGTATTTTGCTGTTGTTTGGCGGTGGCCTGGCACTGGCCAAGGGCATTGGCACATCAGGGCTCTCAAGTTATATCGCTGCACAGTTACAGGTCGTACTTGGCGACGCTAACCCCCTGGTTATTGTCATGAGCACGGTAGGCGTTATCACCGGTTTGACTGAGGTAATGTCGAACACAGCTACCATTTCCCTGGCTGTACCCATTATGGCGAGCATGGCCCAGGCCCTTGAGATTCATCCATTACTGTTATTGATACCCACGACACTGGCGGCATCCTGCGCCTTTATGCTACCGGTGTCGACGCCACCCAACGCCATTGTCTACGGCTCGGGCAGGGTGCCAATCATGAAAATGGTGATTGCAGGCGTTTGGCTGGATGTGCTCTCGGTGCTCTTTGTGACATTTTTCGTGTATACATTGGGCCATTTAACGTTTGGTGTCTTGGGTGACTTCCCGGCCTGGGCTATTCCGTAGCTAGTTGATTTACCGTAATTTATTTTGAAACTGTGCGCTAATTCGGATTTCTTGAGTGACATTAAATTAGTCGGAAAGTAGCAGTAAAACACAAATTGACGCCCTATGAATGAGTTTCATTCCACAGAAGACAAGCCCCTTAGCCCATGCCCGGCGGGAGACGAGGATTGCACGAATCTTCCTGAAGTAAAGAGGCTGCAGGAAGAAATCAAGCGTCTGGCGGCGCTGGTGCGTACTGATGAGCTGACGAAGTTATTCAACTTTCGCTACTTTAACCTGGCTCTGAGCCTGGAAATGGAACGTACTCGTCGTTCTGGTCAACCGACTTGCCTTATTATGCTGGACCTGGACCACTTTAAAACTATCAACGATGTACACGGCCATGAAGTTGGCAATGTCGTACTCGAACATATAGCCGAAATTATCCGCGTGACCATTCGTCGTCTCGATATTCCATGTCGCTACGGTGGCGAAGAATTTACTCTTATTCTGCCCGATACCACTCTGAAGCAAGGAGTCAGGTTTGCAAACCGTCTTCGAGTTATTATCGAAAATAGTACGGTCGATACTTCTGATATGCAATTAGGAATCGAAGCAAGTTTTGGCGTAGATGTATACAACCGTGGTGATCAGATTACCGAAAAGGAATTTGTGGAGAAAGTTGATGCCTTGCTTTATCTCGCTAAACAGGAAGGTCGTAACCAGGTTCGCCATGAGAATCTGGAGAAGCGCAGCGGAGTCCTCTCAAAAGTCTGAGTCAACACCTCGTATCAGTGCCACTTGTTTGGCGAGATGATAAAGAATTGCTGCCGTAGCACCCCAGATTCGATAATCTTCATAATGTAGCTCCAGGATCTTACGTTCAACATTGTTGTAGGTCATGAACGCTGCCTTGTAGGCACTAAGATCAAGAACTAAATCCAATGGTGCCTGAAATATATCGGCGACTTCCTCCGGGGCAGCGGTGAAGTTCAGTCCCGGCTCAATCAATCCTACGATGGGAGTAATGTGGAAGCCGGAAGGAAGTGCCATGTCACCCAATTTTCCAATAACTTCAACCTGTGAAGCTGGCAGGCCTATTTCCTCTTCGCTCTCTCTCAGGGCTGTGGCGATATCGTCTGCGTCGTCTGCGTCGCGGGTGCCACCGGGCAGACTGATTTGACCGGCATGGCTGCGCAGGTTTTCAGAGCGAACTGTCAGTACGATGTGGCTCTCATTACCAGCATCCTGTCGCGTGATGGGAATTAATACAGCGGCCTTTCTTAAGACAGTTTCACGACCATCTACCATCCTGTTTACAGAACTGTCCGGGTGCGCAATGGGTTCAGGCTCTGCACTCGTCTCCTGGGAAAAATAGTCGATGAGACTGCGATAGGGGCTGAATTCTGTTTCGGAGATGTCGATTGTTAGTAGTCCGGGTATGTGACTCAAGTCTGTGCTGGCTGCTGAGCCTGAGCCCTGAGAATAAAAAATGCCGACTCTAAGTCGGCATTTTCTTTTAACTATATAGCCTTGGAGGCTGCTTGTCACACTAGCGGTATTTCCAGTTAACAGCTAAGAAGACTCGTGCCGGTTCGCCCGGGAAATAACGGTCTGCGACAAATGAGGTCCAGTCAGCCCGCTCAGCGTATTCTTTGTCCAGCAGATTCATAATATTCAGGGAGAAGCGGAGGCTCTCGCTATAAGTATACTGAGTTCTCAGGTTGAATACCTCGTGACCGTCATAGGAAGCTGTGTTCTCCGGGTTGGTGTAATAATCACCCATGTGGAGCATTTCCAGTTCGCTTACCCAGGCAGAGCTGGGACGCCACTGCAGGCCAATATTGCCGAAAGTATTTGGAGCCGAATCTACGTCATTGTCTTTGATGTCAATGCCACCGGAAAGCTGGCTGTTCTCGTAGGTGTGACTGGCAAGATTGAACACACCACGGAAATTCAGGCTATCGCTTATATCGATGCCAACCGCGAGCTCGATGCCCCGGTGCTTGGTGTGATTACCATTCAGATTAATTCGGGAACTGTCGGTGAGGATTTCATTGTCCTTGTCCATGAAATAGACGCTGGCAGAATAATTCCAGTTATCGCCGGCGCTATTTATGGAAACTTCGTAACTGTCCAGTTCTACGGAATCCAAATCGGCAACGTTCTGGGCATTCTGAAGTCGGTACAACTCAGTAGACTGTGGGGCACGGAAGCCTCTCTGCACCCGTATCTGTAAGTTACTGTTGTCATTGAGAGCGTAGCTGAGCCCCAGCTTCGGCGATATATTGGTGAAGCTGTCGTCTCTGTCTCCTGGTCGGTTGTAACGGCAGCCTAAGCGGCAAGGCACGCCGAATTCATCGGTACGGCCATCGATCATTTGATTGTCGTACGAGTAGTCCATATTTTCCAAACGCAGACCGAAGGAGACATTCCAGCCACTGTCATAGCTCTGTTCATAATTTATGAACGCGGCAAGTAGGGAAGCATCGACTTCATAGTCATAATGTTTGCCCTGAGGGATACTGTTGCGCAGGAAAAATGAGCCGGGAGTCGGGTTCGGTTGGACCTCCAACAGTCTACCTTCAGTTTCTTCAATATCGAAACCAATGGCGAGATTCGCACCGTTGGATAATCCTCGATAGCCGGCTAGTTGCGCCCCAAGGCTACGATGCTCGTTGTCTTCTATCGGTTGCCACTGCAGAAAGTGCTGCACGAAGTTCATATTGACCTCGCGGTAATAGGGTGTAAAGACCAAATCCCAGTCATTGACTGTGCGCGAGATTGTGGTCCAGACCCGACTGTTAACACTATCCCGATGGGCCTCGGGATTAGGATTGCCGTCTCTGGTGTTGCCTTTGTAGGCGTCGAGGCCGATGACGTAACTCGCCGTTTCCTGGTTCAGGTTGACGATGCTGAAGCCACCATCGAGTTGAGTACCGCCTTCGGCGTTATAACTATACAACCACGAGACCTTTTGTCCGTCGACGCCACTGTCATCGCGGTAGCCTTCTTCATTAACACCACTAAATAGCAGCAATTGCTTGAAATTGCCGTAATCACGACCGTATTTCCCTCTTATTCGGGAAGAGCCCCTGGGACCGGCTTCCAGGGATATTTCACCGGCATCGCCTGGCTCGGGCAGCACCACGTTGATCATGCCGTGCACTGCGTTGGAGCCGTAGAAAGCACTGGCAGGACCCCGCACCAACTCTATGCTTGCCGCATTTTCGGTGTGAGTATCAAACATCTCATTGATATTGCAAAAGCCGCTGGAGCGCACTGGAATATTATTTTCTGCAATCAGAAATGCACCGCAGGCGCCGGCGCCGGTTAGCACTGGCGAGCGAATTGCATTGAGACTCTCCTGTCCATTATTACGGTGACCGCTGTAGCCGGGCAGGCGACTAAGTGCCTCTTGATAGTGGGTCAGGTCGATCAGGTCTAATTCCTGCTGACCTATAACCGCAACGGCTGCATTAATATCACCCAGGCCCTGAGCTCTTCTACTATTGGAAGTGACCAGTATTTCTTCGATTGATTGTTGACCGCTCTGTGCCAAAGCAGGCATGGTGGTAATCGCTGCAATGCTGCCCAGCAGTAGCTTGCGTATCATATTTCTCTCCAAGGGGTCGTGTGATGGTTGTTTCTGCTCTCCGACAGTTGGGTGTATTGTATACGTGCCTCAATATGTACTGAGCCTGAACAACGCGCTGAAGGCATTGATTTCATTGCCCTTCCGAGCGCAATACTTGCGCACTGGCGCTCCAAAAGGATGCGAATATAGCACAAATAGGAGTTGGTTTCCGCTCGCTTTACACTCAGACGCCATACCACGTAAACTAGCCTTCGATTTTCCGGGCAGACTGCCAGAATCAGACTGTAGACAGCGCAACCAGTGGTGAAAGGCAGAACATGCGAACGAGAGTAACTGAATTGCTCGGCATCGAGCATCCGATAGTGCAGGGCGGCATGCAGTGGGTTGGATTGGCGGAGCTGGCTTCCGCGGTTTCCAATGCCGGTGGGCTGGGTACCATTACCGGCCTTACCCAGCCTACACCCGAAGATTTAGTAAAAGAAATAGCACGCTGCCGCGAAATGACCGACAAACCCTTCGCGGTGAATTTGACGATTCTCCCCACCCTCAAGCCGGTTCCCTACGAAGAGTATGCCCAGGCCATCGTCGCTTCGGGGATTAAGATAGTGGAAACCGCTGGCCGCAATCCGGAGCCCTTCCTGCCGTTGTTCAAGTCAGCCGACATCAAGGTGATTCACAAATGCACGTCCATTCGCCACTCCCTGAAAGCACAGAGCATTGGCTGCGACATGGTCAGCGTCGACGGCTTTGAGTGTGCGGGACATCCCGGTGAAGATGACGTGACCAATCTGATTTTGCTGCCACTCGCTGCCCGGCGTTTGCAGATTCCTTTCCTGGCTTCAGGCGGTCTGGGTGACGGCCGAGGCCTCGCTGCAGCGCTGGCGCTGGGGGCTGATGGCATTAACATGGGGACTCGATTCATGGCTACGCAGGAAGCGCCAATTCACGACAAGATTAAACAACAGATGGTGAAAGCCACAGAGCTGGATACCACATTAATTTATCGAACACTGCGTAACACGGCGCGGGTTTTCAAGAACAGCGTGGCAGAGCAGGTGTTGGAAATAGAAGCCCGGGAAGGAGTGACTGAATTCGAGGACATCAGGCCGCTGGTGCAGGGTATCAAAGGCAAAGAGCTTTTCGATGATGGCGACCTTGATAAGGGCATCTGGTCTGCGGGCATGATTGTTGGCTTGATCGACGACATTCCTGACTGTGAAGAACTTGTCTCACGCATAGTCGCCGAAGCCGAAGAGATTATTAGTCAGCGCCTGGCGCAGATAAGCAGCGCGTGAGGCGAGAAACCGGGGGTCAGAGTAAAAATTCGTTCAGCTGACTGCCAGCACCTTTGCGGGTTAACGAATTTTTACTCTGATCCCCCCCACTCTGACCCCCCAAACAGAGAACGGGAACTATGCAGATTAAAGACAAAGTTGTTGTAGTCACTGGTGCCGCCAGTGGCATCGGTAAATCTCTCTGTGAGCGCTTTGCGGCAGAGGGCGCCAGCGCCGTGGTGGTGTCCGATATTAATCAGCAAGGTATCGACCTGACTGTCGCGGCCATAGCAACGAGCACCCAGGCATTGGGAGTAAAGACCGATGTCGGCAATGAAGACGAAGTTACTGCGCTGGTAGCAACAGCACTGGATCGATTTGACCACATCGACCTGTTTTGTTCTAACGCCGGTATATTTACTGCTGGCGGCGAGAATGTCCCCACCGAGGCCTGGCAAACAATCTGGGACATTAACGTCATGTCTCATATCTTTGCCGCACGTGCGGTACTGCCGGGCATGTTGGCCCAGGGCGAGGGCTATCTGCTGAATACTTCATCCGCCGCTGGTCTGTTAAGCCAGGTAGGTTCGGCGCCGTACTCGGTGACGAAACACGCGGCCATTGGCTTTGCTGAATGGCTGTCCATTAGCTACGGCAAGAAGGGCATCAGGGTTTCGGTGTTATGCCCACAGGCTGTGCGTACGGCGATGACAGCTGGCGGTGATGGTGGCGTGGCTGGTTTGGACGGCATGCTGGAGCCAGACAAGTTGGCAGACACGGTAATAGAAACTCTGGCCGAAGAACGCTTTCTGGTGCTGCCACACCCGGAAGTGTTAACTTACATGCGTCGCAAGACAACCGACTATGATCGCTGGTTGCGGGGTATGCGTCGTTTGCATGCGCAATTTGAAGACATTTACAAAAAAAGAGAGTGAAACAGGAACCCCCTATCTCCCCCCTTAAAACCCCATGGAGGCAGAATATGATGAAACTGACCCAATATTTGCAGCTGTTAATTTGCGTGTTGCCACTGAGTTTGTTATCGGTGAACCTGCAAGCACAGGAGCGGATTACACTGGCCAACGACACCGTGCTGAATGTTTTCATGGTCGAGCCTGAAACAAGCGCTTCACCGCGACCGCTGGTGATACTGATGGGAGGCGGTGCTGGCAATGCATCGATTTCCCAGGACACATCCCGCTGGCTTGGTTCCGGCTTTGCCCAGCTCGGTTGGATAGTCGCGGTGCCGATCTCTCCCAATAATCGCGCATTTCGCGGTGCTAATAACAACGAATTGATCGGGCTGCTTATCGATGAGCTGCAGCAGCGCGACGATGTCGCTGCAGGCAAGGTTTTACTGGCAGGTATTTCCAACGGCGGTATGTCGGCACTGGAAATAGCCCGCAGAGACCCCTCGAGATATTTTGGCGTCGCTGCGATTCCGGCGCTGCTAAGCGAGAACAAGGCCAATGCAGCTTTGAAGGATTTTCCAGTGTATCTGCGCATCGGTGGTGCCGACCAATTGGGTTGGGCGGATCGTTTCGAGGAAACGGTTGCAACATTCAACGATGTCGGTGCGGAACTGGATGCCGGCATTCTAGATGGTGCTCCTCATATGTTCAGAATGGATTGGAGCACACTGGGTCCCTGGCTGGAAAAAGTTAAATAAGCAAATTGCCGGAGTAGTAATATTCTGACCGCAGCTCTAGTTAGAACAGCTTGCGAACTAACACGATTTTTAAAACCAAGGAGTGACACACGATAATGAAAAAATTAGCTACTACTCTTGCCATGACTTTGCTCGTTGCTGCGGCCAACTCGGTCTTTGCCGGCCCGCCGGCAACTATCGAGGATCTGAGTTGGATGACAGGTAACTGGGCGGGAGCATTAGGCCCTAATCAACTGGAAGAGAACTGGATTGGTGGAGAAGGCAGTTCCATTGCCGCCATGGTCCGAATGACCGGCGACGGTGCTACCAGCATGTTTGAGATGATTACCATCGAAGAGCTAGAAGGCTCGCTGGTGCTACACATACAACAGTGGGATCCGGGTATGAGCCCGCGCACCGAAGGCGCGCAGGAAATGGTGCTGGAAGAAATTGGCGAGAACAGCGTGAAGTTCAAAGCGGTTGCAGAAGGTGGGATGGCGTCCCTGGGCTACAGTCACCCGGACGCGAAGACCTTTATCATTCACGTTGGGCAGGACTCAGGTCAGGTGTTTGATATCAGTCTGAGTGCACGCAGTATTTGGAAGTAGTTTTCATCGCGGAAATTCGAAGGTTTTGCCTATGCGTTGCTAGCAAAAATACCTGTGCAAGAAATAGCAAATGGGGCCGGAGAAAAGCTACTACTTTTTTACTCTGGCCCTTTTTCTTAGGTAGTTAGCGAATCTGAATGCACCCGAATCTGGACTCCGAGTCACGAATGTTTTAGCAGCAAAAGATACCCAAACATCGAATTAATAGCGCCAGAAAAATCGCTTATATTTCAGCATGATAGCGCGGGATAAATCCACATTAATGAGTGGTATATATATAATTTACAATGACTTAGAGGTATAATGGCCTCTTCGAAAAAGCTCATTGATGAGCATGTAAATTGCAAGGATATCCCCCATGACATGCCTGCTCCTCCCCTCAGAACCACCGGTACAAAACCTCTCCCTGAAGCTGATTCCTAACTCGATATCGCAGCTCAAAATCCCCGCGAATAATCAAGATCTTAACAATGAGATCACCCGTCTTGCCGGACATATCAACACCGCCCAGTACCGTTTCCTCAAATTATTGGCGGCACTGATCGAGCGCAATGCCTGGGGCGGAGACAGTGGCATTAAATCGCCCGCGCACTGGCTCAATTATTATTGCGGCATAGCCCTGGGTGCTGCCAGAGAAAAAGTACGAGTCGCTCAGTGCCTGAATTCCTTGTCACTGATCGATCAGGCATTTCAAACTGGCGAAATTTCCTATTCCAAAGTCAGAGCAATGACTCGTTCTGCGACAGCTGAGAATGAAGAATTTTTGTTGGGGATCGCCAAGCACGGCACGGCTGAGCACATTGAGAACCTGATCAGAAAGTATCAGCGAGTTGAGCGGCTGCAATCATTAGATGTCGTGGCGAAAGATACGGGGGATAAGGGCGAAGATGGCAAGTGCGAGAATCAGCATCAAGCCAGGGAATTCTCTTCCTACTACGATGATGATGGCATGTTGGTTTTCAAGGGTAAATTAGCTCCCGAGGAGGGGGCTGTCTTTATGAAAGCGCTGGAAGTGGCTTTCAGCCAGCTTGATGAGAGAGACGTTCCCGCGGGAACGTCTTTTGCTGAAGAGGAGGCTGAAGAAGCTGGGGAAGGAGTTGAAGAATATGGAGAAAGCGGAGAAGTGAACTCGGCCAAAATAGTTACGGCTGATGGCCGATTGGACAGGCAAGCGACTTACACCAAAAAACGTGCTGATGCGTTGGTGTTTACAGCTGAACAATCACTGCATGGCGAGGGGAAAGGTTGGATTACGATCTTGCCATTGCGAGTATGGGGAGGGTATTAAATTAGCTGTGCGAAATTCTTTACTGAGATCGGGGTATAGTGATTGTTGATGGATAACCAGTGAAATTATTTCTTCGTACATGCTATTAGTTCCTCGATACTACCTGAATGTAGGCCGCAGTCATTTTGTTACTCCCGTCGATTCGATTACACTGTAGTTATGTATTAAGTTATGTATTAAGTTATGTATTAAGTTGTGTGTGTAAGTTGCGCATAAAGTTCGATCTTAAAAAAATGGCTTGCCAGTATACCCGATTTTTTCCAGTCCCAAAGGAAGCGATGCAGGATTCAGCGGTTGCTGTCACCTGCAGCAACAACAAGTAACTAAATGTGAATGCAATCAATCGAGCCATAGGCAAGCACCTCGCTTCCTACCTGACCAAGACGCTGCCGGGATATCAGCGCATCGACACCTTGTCCGCAGCCGATGTCGCCGCCATTCTCCGACCTGGCGACATTCTGCTGGTTGAAGGGAATACCCGCATTAGCACGGCTATCAAGTACCTCACTCAGTCATCCTGGTCCCATGCTTGTCTCTATGTGGGAGCCGGTGGACAGAGTAGCGATTTGGCAAACTTGCTGGAAGCCGACTTGAAGGAAGGTGTGCGCCTGGTGAGCTTGCAGCATTATGCCAATTTAAATTTACGCATCTGTAGGCCGGTAAATTTAAGCATCGAAGACACCGAAAAGCTTATTGATTTTGCTACATCCAAGCTCGGTCATCGCTACGATCTGAAAAATGTATTTGACCTGATTCGTTACCTAGTTCAAAAACCTTTAGTTCCCAACCGTTATCGCCGCGCCATGATCGGCCTGGGTAGTGGAGACCCGACTAAGGCGATCTGCTCAACTTTGATCGCCGAATCCTTTCAGTCGATCGACTACCCGATATTACCCAGGGGAGGAGGGTTGGGTGATAGTGTTAAGCCCCTTGAGGTAAAACTGCAGCCCTACAAGAAGCGTCACTTCACCCTTTTTACACCTAGAGATTTCGATCTGTCGCCCTATTTTAAAGTGATTAAGCCGACAATAGAAAAAGGCTTCGATTATCGACAGCTTAGCTGGCAGCAGACAAGTGATAGTGAAGTATAATAATTCTTAAAAAGCTACCGGGATTAGTGGCAGAGGCCTATATCAATCCCAGCAATACCAACACGGCCGTCTCATATTGGAGGTCACCTCGACCGCTCTGTGTGTAGGGATACTCGACAATCTGGCTGGGCTCTACGCCGACGGCCTCAAATACTTCGCCATCGATCAGTGTCTCAGCCGCCGGCATATACTGCAGCGCCCTCGGCGTAGAATCTGGCACGTTGATGTAGTCACCGAGCATGCCGGCGCTGACCTGCCCGAGAGTTACTACCCGGTCAAGTTTGGCAAGCTGGTACGCAAAAAGTTCGGCGCCACCGCGGGTTTCTGAATTCACTAATACGGCCACAGGATGTTGGTAATAATCAGCGCTTTTCGGTATCGCCATGGGTGACAAATTCACCTGTTCACCCAGTTGGCCGGTGCTCTCAAAAAAACGGCTGCGCGTGCGAAAAAAGCGGTCGAGATGCTGAGTTGTCAGAAAGCCGTAGCTGTTTCTCAAGTCAAGGATGAGCCCGTCACAATCTTCAAACTCCTGCATTAATCGCTGGAACGATATCAAGTCGTTGCTGGACCTGGAAAAACCCCAAAGGCGAACATAGCCAATTAGCTTGTTACCGGATGGAAACTCCTGAATGCTATTGAGGGTAGCTGAGCGATAGCTGTCGTAGAGATTCTCAAAAACTGGCCGCAATGTTGCGGTGAAGTTGGTGTCATCTCTCTGCCATTTGATCTCATGACTTGCACGATTCTCGATAAAATCGCCGGACCCGATAGATGCTCCATTAAAAGAATAAATCGGTTGATAGGCCATACCATCAACCGTCTGAATGATATCGCCCCGATTGAGACCAGCAAGATGGGCTGGATAGCCCTCGAGCACCGCCGTGACGAGATAGCCCGCTGCTGTTGCCTGAATTTCGACGCCAATATGATTTAACGGGATCCGGTCAGTGGCTGAATCCGCATGAAACGCCTGCATCTGGTAGTACGGTAACTGATCGGCTGCTAGCCTGGCCGAATCCTGGGCCTGGCAAAACGCGAGCGGAGCGAGCCACAGGGAGAGTAAGCACCAGGACCCGAAAGTTTGCACTGGAAAAGTCAGCCTGCTCATTCTTCGATAACAGCCATAGCGCGTATAGCAGCAGGTCTTTGATAAAGCCTGTCACGTAGCTCGACGTATTTTACTGGCACCTCAAATTTAAAACGTATTGCCCAGTTAAAAGTGTGGGCCAGCAACAGGTCTGCCAGCGAGAATTTGTTGCCGAAGACAAAACCTTCGCTGGCGAAAAAATCATCGCCTAGCAGCTTGTCCAGGGTGCTCACGGCTTTAGCGAATTCAAATTTTGCCGTCTCCAGCATCTGCGGGATGCGGTGCTCTGGCGGTAGTGCAAAGCGATGCTTGCCGCTGCTCCACAGCGCTTGCTCCAGCTCGGCCAGGATAAAGCAAACCAATTCGTCATAGTGGGCGTAGGTGATGGTGTCTACCCCTGGCAACAGTTCTTGGCCCGGCGCTTTGCGGGCAATGTAGTTGAGGATGGCGATGCTTTCGGTGAGCACCATGTTCTGATGCACCAGTGTGGGTACCTTGCCCTGGCTGTTCAAGGCCAGATAGTCAGTATTTTGCGCGCTATCGACAGCCGCGGGGTCGCCGAAGAGTTTGATCGCTTCGTACTCGTAGTCCAGTCCGCTCTCTTCCAGCGCCCAAAGTGCGCGGAACGAACGCGACTGCGCCATACCATAGAGTTTCATCTGTGAGTCCTGTTCTAAAAACAAATGGCGCTGCCTTGTCAGCAGCACCATTTGTTGGATTACTTGTTAGTGAATTGCTTGTGGTGAAGTAAGCCGTGATCTCTAGTCGATAGCAAAGCAGTAGAAATAGCCGTTACCACCAGTGGCGATTAAATCTTCCTGACTACAGCTGCGGGAACTGTGCGCGCTGTTCCAGGAATTGGGGTTGGCGCCACCGCCGGTTCTGTCAAAGTGACCTACCTGGGCGGTACCATCACTGTTGCTGGACCAGTTGTTACAAGTATGGTCGCTGCCGTCGTCGATAATGCGACCATCCAACCCAGACCCGGTTAGTATGTCATGCTGGTTGGGTGAATCACTGCGACCGTTTACGCTGTCACCGTTCTCGGTAAGAGAGTTTTCCTTGCCCAGTTGCATGTCTTCAGAATGTAGATTGGCTACACTCGATGCGACTTCAACACCGCTGGCGTTATACCAGGGCCCGGAGCCAATTCTGTCCCTCGCGTTCACGGTGGCAACACTCAGATACGCGTGCCAGGTCTTGCCTCTGGAACCCGCTACCGCAGCGAGGCTCTGGCAACGGGCATCAGCGCCTTCCAGTCCGCCGAGGTTGGCACCGTCACCGGAACCGGCACTGGTGATGAAGAAGCTCATTGCGTTCTCTTGTGAATTGATCGTAGTAAGTGTCGCCGCGGCGGCAATTAAAGCAGCGGAAGCTAGCAGGGTGGTTTTTTTCATCGATTTTCTCCTCGATTTATAGTGGTTCTGTTGTTGTGAAAGTTGAGGTTAAAAATTGCGGTTATAAATGGTGCATATACTACGCCAAACATTTCGACTCCTGTGGTTGCGCGCTAATGGGCGGCACCACCAGCATCCGTATTTTCCCTCGGCAATGCCATCGCTGTCAACGAACTGCCGGTTTGTAAAATTACATATTGATGACCTTCGTGCACCCACGAACTCATGCCATAACGGCTGGCGGCCGGGACTTCAACCCGGCCGACTTCGGCGCCAGTAGCCTTGTCCACGGCAAATAACTGCGGGGTGCCGTCGCTGCTCACATCTGAATACAGCAGCAGATTGGCAGTAGCAACCATCGCTACTGCGTTGCCGGTGCCAGTGTTGCCTATATCAACGCCTTGCAGCTCTGGCAGATTAGCGATTCGCGCCGGAGTCTCGCCGGTAGGAATCATCCATAAATGCTCGCCGGTGTTCATATCTATCGCGGTAATACGGCTGTAGGGGGGCTTCCACAGTGGAATCCCCAGTGGATTGCCGTGGTGTTGGACCACCTCTGCCGGCGGCATACTGCGACAGGGTGACGCCGGTGGGTGCTTCATAATAGGTGTCAGCTTCGGCACCGCTAACCAGTGGTCTGGCGCTGCAACCGGAACGTGAGGTCACATAGAGGATGCCGGTGACAGGATCAGCCACTGGAAGGGTGGGTGATGTTCACGGCACCGGAAGGGCAAATCATTGCCGAAATCTTAAACAGAGGGTTATCCCGGTGCAGCGGGGGGTTAAATACCGGACCCAGTTGGAAACGGGCTACGGCGGCGATTGCCTGTGCTCGAATCTCCGGCGTGAAATCAACCAGCGTATCCTCACTCAAACCCTGCATATCGAAGGGTGCCGGCTTGGTCGGGAATGGCTGGGTCTGTGATAGTTTCTCGCCGGGAACGATTGACGCAGGTACCGGCAACTCTTCAATCGGCCAGATCGGCTGACCGGTTTCGCGATTAAAGGTGTATACCAGACCCTGCTTGGTAGGTTGGGCGACAATCGGGGTGAGACCTTGCTCGGTCATCACGTCCAGTAGAATTGGCGCCGTCGGCGTGTCGAAATTCCAGATGTCGTGATGTACCAGTTGATAGTGCCAGGCACGCTCGCCGGTGCGGGCATTGAGGGCGATCAGGCTGGTACCGTAGAGGTTGTCACCGGGATGGTGGCCGCCATAGTAGTCGATGGTGACGCCGTTGGTGGGAATGTAAACCAGGCCCAAATCCAGATCGGCAGAGATCGGCGCCCAGGACGAGATATCGCCGGTGTACTGCCAGGCATCATTTTCCCAGGTCTCGTGACCGTATTCACCGGGCTGTGGGATGACGTTGAATTTCCACAGGAATGCACCGGTTTTAGCATCGTAACCGAGGATGTCACCCGGGACGTTTTCGATGCGGGACTGGTTATAGCCCTGCTCGGCGGAATTCCCAACCACGACTACACCGTTGACGACGATGGGTGGTGAGGAAGAAGTAATATAACCGCGCTCCAGCGGCAGGCCCTCGTAGGGATCATAGGGATGTCCCAGGTCGGCCAGCATGTCGACTACACCGGTATCGGGGAAGCCTTCGATAGGCACCGGGGTGCCGAAGCCTTCAAGCGGTGCGCCAGTTTCGCCGTCGAGTGCGGTCAGGAAGAAAGCGGGAGATATGATGTAAATGATGTCTTTACCATCAACCACGCCGTAACCAACACCCTTGCCGTAGTCGGCTCGCATGGAATACTGCCAGCGCTCGGTGTTCGGTTCCCGGTACGACCAGATCGTCTCGCCGGTCTTGGGATCGATGGCGATAACATGCCTGCGGGCCCCGGCCACGGTGTACATACGTCCATTGATGTAGCTGGGAGTGGAGCGACCGCTCTGGGCCTGAAAGCTGGAACTGTCCCAGGTCCAGGCCACCTCCAACTGATCGAAGTTGTCGGCGCTTATCTGCTGTGCCGGGGAATAGCGGGTGTGGGCGAAATCATTGCCCAGGGTGGTCCATTCGACGCTATCCTGAGCATGACTGGCAACGGACGCGACCAGCATAAGACCGCTGACGCTGGCTAGCCCGAGGATGCTGAATTGACGACAGGGGGGGGTTGAATATTCGACTGAGAATTGTCAGTGTTGTTGTCATTCCGGGTACCTCGTATCTGATAGAGCCGCTAGCAGTTGTGTACTCTATATTGTCGCCAGCGTGAGGGGCTTGACTGCAACTAAAACTGAGTCTGAGAGTATCGCAGCTAAAGCCTTTTGTCATGCTGCATTGGGCGGCATGAGCCAGTCTGAACAGCTATTGGCTATGGCTTGCTTAAATTACTCCAGCGGCCCAAGTGATTAAGCATTGATTCAGCTCTATAACAGTATAAGCTTAACTATTATGAGAAAGGGCGAATTCCTGATAATTAGCTGTTAAGCGCAAAAGCTCAAAGAGAGTCGGTAGAAATACGTGTCACCCAACCTTGATCGCATAATGAACTCGCAAAAACTGCCGCTGCTTACTGCGGCGGTGGCTCGGTTCTGTTTGTTGTTGCTGTTGGCCGGATTGACAACTTTGCTACGGGCTCAGCAAGTTGATGCCGATGAAATTGATGGGGCGCCTGGCATCAATTTATTACTCGAAGTGAAGGCCCTGGCCGAAGCCGAGCGGGAGGCTCAAGCACAAGCGGAGGCGCAGCAAGAAGCGCGTTCTCGCGCTCGCACACTGGAGTTAAGCCGGCAGTTGTCACTTCGACAACAAGCCCTGGAGGACATGCAAAGTGACCTGGGTATCTATGATCCAGCGTTGCTGGAAGCCTATTCTGACCTTGCTGCCTTCTACGATGAGATTGAAGACTATGAGAATGCGGTGAAACTTTTCTCCGATGCCTTGCAGGTTGCTCGTATTAGCGCCGGCCTTAACAGTGAACTGCAGCTGCCGGTGCTACGCAATCTGATCGCAGCAAACCGCAAACTGGAACTATGGCAGGAAGTTGACGACCTGTATGAACTCTCCCTGCACATAAATACTCGCCTGTACGCGCTTATTGACGCCCGCTTCCTGGCCAATGCGAAAATCTATGGTAGTTGGAAATTGGAGTTGCTTCGAGGCAACCTGCTGCAGCAGAATTTCAGAGGCCTCTCAAACCGCGCCATCGATCTGAGTGATTTCTACGAGCGCATTATCGTTAGTGTCGAGAATCAACCAGACGTTGCTTTTAAGAATCTATTGCAACTGATTTCCGACAAGGCGCAGGCCGATCTGGCATTGGCACGCACTGTCGCCAGCACGCCTTATACTGCCTTCGAAGCTACGGCCAGCCCCTATATTACTCAAACCCGGTGTCAGAATGTCAGGACAGCGAATGGCGTAGTGAGGCAGTGCTACAGCGTGCAAGTCGAGAACCCTCGCTATCGACAATCACAGCGGGATGCGAAGCAGTATGCGATAAACCGGCACACGCGGAATATTACCCGTTCCATCGAGCGCCTGGAGTCTATCCGGGGGACGAGCACGGATTTGAGCCCGCAGCAAATTAGGGATCTGGATAGTCAAATTGTGCAGCTTCAGAACGAATCACAGCAGTTACTCCGCGCCGGGCCTCGGCGTCTGTTGTAAGACCTGTATCAATCCGCGAATCGCCCGATTGCAGGCAGTCTATGGTAAAAATTGCCGGTTTTATCCAATTTAACTGGAAAATTGCCACCACAAGGGGTACAAAACCCTAGGTCGATGAAGCACCTGCTTACGAGACCAGATTGAAGTGTCGCGGTTATGACTGCAACACCTTTTATAAAAACCGGAGGAGATTATGTCTCATTTTGCTAGCCGACTAACTCGGGTGTTGCTGTCAGCGTTATTTGCTGCTGTCGCCCTGGGTGGTCAATTTGCTGCAGCATTGGAAGTCGGCGATAAAGCGCCTGATTTTTCTTTGCAGGCATCAGATGGCATGACCTACAGCATGTCCCAGTTCGTGGACAACAAGCCTGTAGTGATTGCCTTCTTTCCCAAAGCCTTTACCGGCGGTTGAACTATGCAATGCAAAGCGCTGCGTGACAGTGCCAAAGAAATTCAAAGTTTCGACGTTGCTTACTTCATGGCCAGTGTAGACACACTGGAAGTCAATACAGCTTTTGCCGATGAGCATGAAGCTG
>Ga0302135_10000052_pt1 | contig 63673 bp, 65 predicted proteins | sample CBN3_surface_MG_FD_203119 | JGI IMG/M metagenome (GOLD analysis project Ga0302135, IMG submission 203119) | Marine microbial communities from Western Arctic Ocean, Canada - CBN3_32.1 | ecosystem: Environmental > Aquatic > Marine > Oceanic | place: Canada: Western Arctic Ocean | collected...
CACTGCCCTGGGTCCCGACCTACGTCCCGAAGTCGGAATCGGTGGGCGGTAGGGCCGCAGACTAGCAGCGGCACCAAGGCATCCCTTGGTGAAACAGGTCGGCGGTACGTCCCTCCGGCCGGTCGCATGACGAGCAGTAAGGGACGCTCAGCGCGTCTCCTTGTGGTCCACGTGGCTCCGGCACCAGCGACAGAACTTCTTGAGTTCGATGCGCTCACGGGTGTTCACCTTGGACTTCGTGGTGTTGTAGTTCCTGCGCTTGCAGCCCTGGCACTCCAGGGTGACCTGTACTCGCTTGTCGGATGCCATGTCGGCCTCGCTCCTTAGACTGCCCGCCGGAGCGGGTCCTGCTCTCCCATCGGTAGCTACAGGCAAACCGATGCTTGTAGCGACGGACAGATTCGAACTGTCGACCTCTCGATTATGAGTCGAGCGCTCTCACCAACTGAGCTACGTCGCCAGCGAGCTCCCTGACAGAATCGAACTGTCGACCTTCTCCTTACCATGGAGACGCTCTGCCGACTGAGCTAAGGGAGCCCGACCACCTTGCGGTGACCGGGGACAAGGATGCCACAGGATCTGGAATTTCCCTCCGTCCACGGCCCGCCACACCTCGTCGGACGGTGATCCAGCACCACGACTGGAGGCGACGGCGGAGTACCGTCGAACCATGGAAGTCCGGCTCGCCGTACCCGCCGACGCCGAGGCGATCCGTGTCATCTACAACCACGAGGTCGTGTCCTCCGTCGCCACGTTCGACCTGGTCGAGCGGAGCCGGGAGGCCCAGGTCGAATGGCTGGCCGAACGGTCCGGAGCGTTCAGCGTGCTCGTGGCCGAAGTCGATGGCGAGGTGGCCGGGTTCGCATCGTTGTCCCAGTACAGGGAAAGGGCGGCCTACCGCAGCACCGTGGAGGATTCCATCTACGTGGACGGCGGGCACCGGGGCCTGGGCATTGCCGACCAGCTCCTGGGTGCCCTGCTGGAGGTGGGCCGGACGAGCGGATTCCACTCCGTCATAGCCAGGATCGGTGGCGGCAACACCGCCAGCACGGCCCTGCACGCCAAGCACGGTTTCACCGAGGTGGGCGTGGAACGTCAGGTCGGCAGGAAGTTCGGCCGCTGGCAGGACGTCACCGTCATGCAACTCGTCTTCGACGCCTGACCGGACACCACACGGCCCGCAGGCGGACAACAGCCCGGGAATAGACATCCCCCGAGCCCTGGGGCCCGGGGGATTGTCCTGATGTCTCGCTACATCACACGTGGGCCGAGGAGGATTTGAACCTCCGTAGGCGTTGCCGACGGGTTTACAGCCCGTTCCCTTTGGCCACTCGGGCACCGACCCTCAACGTCGGAGGATACCCACGCGGACCGCCGACCCGGCCAACTCCTACCGGTAGGGTGCGCGCATGCCCAGCTTCGACGTCGTGTCCGAAATCGACCTCCAGGAGGTCCGCAACGCCGTCGACCAGGCCGCCCGCGAGATCAACACCCGATTCGACTTCAAGGGCACGGAATCGGTCATCGAGCTCGTGGACGGGGCCATCAAGTTGGAGTCAGCCACCGAGGATCGCCTCGCAGCCCTCGTGGTCGTACTCGAGGAGAAGCTGGTGCGGCGCAAGGTGTCGCTCAAGTCCATCGACTGGGGAAAGGTCGAGGAGGCCAGCGGTGCCCGCGCCAGGCAACTCGCCAGCCTCCAGGCCGGCATCGATTCCGACAGGGCCAGGTCGGTCAACCGGACCATCAAGGACCTGGGTCTCAAGGGCGTGCAGTCCCAGACACAGGGCGAACAGGTGAGGGTGACAGCCAAGAAGCGCGACGCCCTTCAGGACGTGATCACCGCCCTGAAGGAAGCCGACCTGGGCATCCCCCTCCAGTTCAACAACTTCCGGGACTGACACCCGGGTACAGGCGGGCAGCCGGCGGATCGCCGACCCCGACCCGACAGGACAGCCGGCGCTCAGCCGACTATCGGACCCTGGCCCCAGTTCCCGCTGCGAAGGCGGGCGATGCGCTCCTCGGCCGGCGGGTGGGTGGAGAACATCCGGGAGCGGCCACGTCCTGCAGCCTGGGCCTTCAGGGGATCCACGATGTAGGCCGATGCCTGGTTCGGATCGACGCCGGACGGGATCCGACCGGCAGCCACCTGGAGCTTCTCGAGGGCACGGGCCAGAGGCTCGCCGTCGCCCATCAGACGTGCCGCCGAGGCGTCGGCCTGGAACTCCCTGCTGCGGCTGATGGCAGCCTGGATCATCATGGCCGCCACGGGGGCGAGTATGGCGAACGCGATCTGGCCCATGGGGTTGCGGTTCCGGTCACGACCGCCGCCACCGAACATGGCTGCGAACATGGCCATGCGGGCGATCATCGTGATGGCCATGCCAATCGTGGCGGCCACCGAACCAATGAGGATGTCCCGGTGGCGGACGTGCATGAGCTCATGGGCCAGCACCCCGCGGACCTCGGTCCTGTCCAGCATCTCGAGCAGTCCCTGCGTCACAGCCACGGCGGCGTGGTCGGGATTGCGACCGGTGGCGAATGCGTTCGGCTGCGGGTTCGGCGTGATGAAGAGCCTGGGCATCGGGAGGTCCGCTGCCGTCGAGAGCTCCTTCATGATGCGGTGGTACTCGGGGTACTCGGCCGGATCAGCCGGCACCGCCTTCGCCGAGGCGATGGCCACACGATCGCTGAACCAGTAGGAACCGCCGACCATCACCAGCCCCAGGATCAGGCCGAAGACCATCCCACCACTGCCTCCAATGGCGCCACCCACGACGATGAACAGGCCTCCCAGAAGGGCCAGAAGGGTGAAGGTCTTGGCTGTGTTCATCATGGGGAAGGGTCAACTCCTCGTACGGCCGGGTAATCACAGCGTACGGCTGCCAGCGCTTCACCTGGCCTCGCCCCCCTCCGGGCCGACCAGCGGTTCAGAGGTCGTAGTAGCCGGAGTGCAGGTACACGGTCGCAACGCCAGCCGCCCGGTACATCCGGACGTTGCCGGGGTCATCGTCAATCGCCAACTGGACCTCGTACCCATCGGCCCGCAGCCTCTCCAGGGCCTCGGCCTTGACCTCGGGCGAACTGCGATGGTCGTCGTCGGCACGCATCACCAACAGGTCCCACGGCACCGAGTTGCGCTCCAGCCAGGCCACGGTGGTGTCAGCCAGTCGGGCCGGACGGGCCGTCACCAGGACCATCGCGCGCTCACCCACCAGACCAGCCACGAGGCGGATTCCCTCACTGATCGGCGGGTCGGCCAGAGAGGCTTCGAAGAACGTCGCCCATGACCTCGGCTCGGTGGCCAGGAGGTACTGGCGCCCGGAGGCATCCGACAGGACGCCATCGACGTCGACGAGTACCGCCGGTCCCGCCAGGACCGGCCTCCCGCCGGGGTTCGGAAACGTGGGCGTGGCTCAGTCCTCCTGCGGGGACTCGGAGACCCTGGCCCGGATCTCGTCCACCACCGACGAATCGGCCAGCGTCGTGGCATCGCCCAACTCGCGACCCTCCGCCACATCGCGGAGCAGTCGCCTCATGATCTTGCCGCTGCGGGTCTTGGGCAGGTCCGGCACCAGGTACACGACCCTGGGCCTGGCGATAGGCCCGAGCTTGGTGGAGACGTGGCTCCGGACCTCGGCGGCCAACTCGGGGGACGCCTGGTGCGTGCCTCGCAGGATCACGTAGCCCACGATGGCCTGGCCGGTGGTCTCGTCCGTCGCCCCGACCACGGCGGCCTCGGCAACAGCCGGATGGTCCACGAGGGCCGACTCCACCTCGGCGGTGGAGATGCGGTGCCCCGAGATGTTCATGACGTCGTCGACACGGCCCAGCAGCCAGAGGTACCCGTCCTCATCGAGCTTGGCCCCATCGCCGGCGAAGTAGCGACCCTCAAAGCGCGACCAGTAGGTCTCCAGATACCGCTCCGGATCACCCCAGATGCCACGCAGCATCGCCGGCCACGGCCTCGTGATCGTGAGGTAGCCGCCGCCCCGGGTGACGGGCTCGCCGGCATCGTCGACCAGCTCAGCGAATACACCGGGAATCGTCTGGCATGCCGACCCCGGCTTCGTGGTCGTGACGCCCGGCAACGGCGAGATCATGTGACCACCGGTCTCGGTCTGCCACCAGGTGTCGACGATCGGACAGGAGCCTCCACCGATGTTCTCGTGGTACCAGATCCACGCCTCGGGGTTGATCGGCTCGCCGACCGTCCCGAGCACACGAAGCGACGACAGGTCGTGGGCCGCCGGTTCGGTCTCACCCCACTTCATGAAAGTGCGGATCGCCGTCGGCGCCGTGTAGAGCTGGGTCACGCCATAGCGCTCGATGATGTCCCAGAGCCTGTCCTTCGGCCAGTCCCCACGATCACCGGACCGCGCTCCGGGCAACGGCGTGTCAGGCGTCCCCTCGTACATGACCGAGGTGCAGCCGTTGGCCAGCGGCCCGTAGACGATGTAGCTGTGGCCGGTCACCCAGCCGATGTCGGCCGCGCACCAGTAGACGTCCTTGTCGGGTCGCAGGTCGAACGTGTAACGGTGCGTGTAGGCAACCTGGGTCAGGTAACCGCCGGTCGTGTGCATGATGCCCTTGGGCTTCGCCGTCGTGCCCGACGTGTAGAGCAGGTACAACAACTGCTCGGAGTCCATTGGCTCGGCCGGGCAGTCCGGTGATGCCCCGGCCACCACGTCGTGCCACCAGAGGTCACGGCCGTCGCTCATGGTGACATCGGTGTCACAGCGGTTCACGACCACCACGTGTTCCACCGAGGCGGCACCCATCTCCAGGGCGGCATCCACGTTCACCTTCAACCCCGAAGGTTCGCCGCGTCTGTAGCCGGCGTCGGCGGTGACTATCAGGCGGGCCTCGGCGTCCTCGCAGCGGTCCACGATCGAGTCGGGCGAGAACCCGCCGAAGATGACGCTGTGGGCAACGCCGATGCGGGTGCATGCCAGCATCGCGACCGGGAGTTCCGGGATCATCGGCATGTAGATGGCCACCCGGTCACCCCTACGCAGGCCCAGGTCCCTCATCACGTTGGCGAAGCGGCAGACCTCATCCAGGAGCTGCGCGTAGGTGATCGTCCGGGTGTCGCCCGGCTCGCCCTCCCAGTGGTAGGCAACGCGATCCCCCAGACCGGCCTGCACATGGCGGTCCAGGCAGTTGGCTGAGACGTTCAGCTGCCCGCCCACGAACCACTCGGCGTACGGCAGATCCCATTCCAGGGTGGTGTGGAAGTCCGTGTCCCAACTCAGCAGCTCACGGGCCTGTCGGGCCCAGAAGGCCTCGTAGTCGGCTGCTGCCTCCTCGTGGTGCGATGCATCGCTCAGGAGTGCCGCATCCCGGAAGGCCGGCGGGGGCGGGAACCTGCGATCCTCGACGTAGTAGTCCTCGATGGTCGGTTCGTTCAACGATCGCTCCATGTCCGGATCGGTTCAGCCGACCGGACCCTAGTCAGTCGACCGGTGCCGGGCAGGGGCCGACCCGCCACTCCAGGACCGTGAAGCCACCCAGCCCTGCGGGGTCCAGGAGGGCCTCGGCCTCTGTGATCCGGCTGCGTGCCCGCAGGGCCGCCAGGTCACCCACCCCTGCCCGTTCAGCCCAGCGGCGTCGCCCCTCGGCCACCAGGTCGTCTATGCCGTTGGCACGCAGGAAGGAAGCCTGGGTGGTGACGTCGGCTCCCGCAGCAAGCTGGTCGACAGCCACCTCCACCGTCACGTCCTGGGCGCCGGGAGCCGAAACCGCTGGTCCCCCCCGTTGGTGGTCCCGATAGGTGCGAACCCATTCACCGGGCGGGCGGCCAGCAAGGGCCGCCGTCGTGGAGGCGTAGTCGATGACCAGAACGGACCCCGCCGAAAGAAGCGCCCGGGCATCGTCCACCCAACGTCCGGCGCCGGCCTGGACCGGTATACGGGAACCCTGCAGTGGATCCACGCCGACCGGGGGGTGGGCGGCGTCGCCGATTACCTCCCGGAATGGCTGTGGGTCCACGCTGTCGGTGGCGACATCCACGAGGACCTCGCGCCAGGCACCGTCCACGGCCTCGAGTAGGCCGAACGCCAGGTTGTCGAGCAGTTCGTTGGCCATCACCACGCCCACCAGCCCGTCGCCTTCCCGGGCTGGGAGGTCCTCCAGGCCGGGGAGCGATGACAGACCATCGCCGGTCGGTTGTGCCTCGCGTAGCACGGCGCAACGTTCCACCATCACGTACCGGCCGGCCTCCAGACAGGCGGGGAGCGCAGAGCGCACGCTGCGCGCCAGGGTTCCGACACCGGCGGCCGCCTCGACCACCGTGAACCCGGACGGTCGGCCCAGCGCTTCCCAGCGGTCATCCAACCAGCGGGCGACAACCGCCCCGAACAGGGGACCCACTTCGGGCGAGGTGAGGAAGTCGCCGCGTCGGCCAGCAGACCCTCCGGTGGCGTAGAAGCCCCCGTCGGGGTCGTAAAGGCAGGCCTCGACCCAGGCCTCGAACGGCATCGGGCCAGAGGCACCGATCCGCTCCGCAAGCCGATCGGCCAGCGTGCGTCCGACCGTCTGACCGGTTGTTACGTCAACCCCCGAAGGCGAGGAGGCTGACGTCGGTGAAGCGGGCCACGAGCTGTGGCGCCACGCCGAACGCCAGCGTCACGATGCCGCACAGCATCAGGGCCGACATGATCGACGGGGTGACCGGGACCGGGCCCAGGTCGCCGTCGACCGGGTCGTCGGCCCACATGCGGCGGGCCAGGGAGGCGTAGTAGTAGAGCGCCACGACCGAGTTGACGGCACCGACGATCGCCAGTGCGTAGCCCCACGGCTCGCCGGCCGTCGCCAGCACGCGGAACACCTCGAACTTGGCGAACCATCCGCCCAGCGGCGGGATGCCGGCCAGCGAGAACAGGAATACGGACATGGCCACGGTCAGGCCGGGTGCGAACTGGAAGGCGCCGTTGAACGAGGTCAGCTCGGCCGAGCCTGAACGCCGGGCCAGCGCTATGACCACAGTGAACGCACCGAGGTTCATCGCCGCGTAGATGACGAGATAGGTGATCACCGCGGAGAGGGCCTGGTCTCCGTTCACGACGCCATGGCCGGCGACGGCCAGCGGGGCGATCATGAAGCCGGTCTGGGCAATGCCCGAGTAGGCCATGAGCCGCACCACGTTGGTCTGACGCAACGCCACCAGGTTGCCGACCGTCATGGACAGTGCCGCCAGGATCCAGAACAGGGGCTCCCAGACCTCGCTCCGGGCGTAGAAGCCCACGAACACGAACACCAGGAGCGCCACGAAGCCGGATGCCTTGGAAGCCACGGAAAGGAAGGCGGTCACAGGGGTCGGGGCGCCCTCGTACACGTCTGGAGCCCAGGTGTGGAAAGGCGCTGCCGAGACCTTGAAGGCGAACCCGGCAACCACGAAGACGATGCCCATCGTGACGACCGCCGGTGAGGTCTCCATCCCAGCCAGGGAAGTCCCGATGTCAGCCAGCATCGTGGAACCGGCGACGCCGTAGAGCAGCGACATCCCATAGAGCATCACCGCCGAGGCGAACACACCCATCAGGTAGTACTTCAGGCCGGCTTCCGTGGAATGGAGGTCCCGCTTACGCCAGGCCACCAGCAGGTAGGCCGGTATGGACAGCAGCTCGAGGGCCACGAAGATCGAGACCAGGTCCCTCGCCGAAGCCATCATGACCATGCCCATGAGCGACGCCAGCAGGAGGCCGTAGTACTCGTTCTCCCAGTAGTCGCCCTCGGCCACGTAGTTGGTCGACAGGAGGACCACGACGTAGCCAGCCAGGAGGAACAGCGCCTTCATGACCAGCGAGAACTCGTCGACCACGTAGGCGCCATCGAACATGACCCTCTCGGTGCCGTCCACCGCCAGCGTGAGAAGCGGCACCGCTGTCGCCAGGAGGCCGATGCCGGCAAGCGCCGCCGTGTACGGGCGGGCCTTCTCCAGGAACACGATGTCGACCAGCGTGATCAGGCATCCGGCAGCCAGCAGCACCAGTTCGGGCGCAAAGGCATGCCAGTCGATTGCCGGTCGCTCGAAGGCGAGGGTCAGGAGGTCGAGGCCCACGGGCTAGTTCCCGGCTGCGTGCTCTACGGGAGCGTCGGAGCCACCACCGAGGCCATAGACGTCGCTGCACCCCAGCGCAGCCACCTCGGCGCCCGTCAGGACACGCTCGTCGACCCGCAGACACTCGTTCAGCGAGGCGTCCACCGCACCGTCCGTGACCCGGAAGACCAGGTTCGGGTAGACGCCGATCGCCACGATGAGCGCCAGCAGCGGTGCCCAGGCGATCCACTCGTGCTTCGTGGTGTCCGTGATGTTCGGGTCCTCGGCGAACTCCTCTGTCGGGTTGCCGAACGCGACGCGCTGCAGCAGCCAGAGCAGGTAGCCGGCCGCAAGGACCGTGCCGAGAGCGGCGATCACCATGTACGCCCGGAAGACCTCGACGGGTACGCCGTTGGCCGGCTGATACGCCGACAGGATCGCCGGGAACTCACCCCAGAAGCCGGCCAGGCCGGGAAGTCCCAGCGAGGCCATGATGCAGAAGCCGAAGACCCAGCCCATGCGCGGGGCCTGTACCAGCAGCCCACCGAGGCGGCTGATCTCCAGGGTGTGGAACCGGTCCTTCACAGAACCGGCGACGAAGAAGAGCATTCCGGTGATGAGGCCGTGGGCGACCATCCCCATGATCGCTGCGTTGATGCCGAAGTCCGTGAGCGTGGCGATACCAAGCATCACGAAGCCCATGTGGGCAACGGACGAGAAGGCGATGAGTCGCTTCATGTCGGTCTGGGCAAGGCACCCGAGGGCGCCGTAGATGATGCCGATGACCGCCAGGAGGCCGATCCATGGGGCCCACACCACCGCTGCCTCAGGCAGGATCGGGATGGCGATGCGCACGAAGCCGTAGGTGCCCAGCTTCAGGAGAACGGCAGCCAGGATGACCGACCCGACCGTGGGGGCCTGGGTGTGGGCGTCTGGCAGCCACGTGTGGAACGGGAACATCGGCACCTTGATGGCGAAGCCCAGGAACATCCCACCGAAGATCCAGAGCTGGGCTGTGTGCGACACCCCGCCGGCTGCCACCGCATCGGAAAGGCCCGTGAAGGAGAACGTGTCCGCTCCCGTCAGGAAGAACAGGGCCAGGAAGCTGACCAGCATCAGTGCTGAGCCGAACAGGGTGTACAGGAAGAACTTGAGGGAGGCGTAGCGACGGTCCTCGCCGCCCCACACGGCGATCATGAAGAACATCGGGAGCAGCACGACCTCGAAGAACACGAAGAACAGCACCAGGTCCTGGGCCACGAACGTGCCGATCATCCCCGTCTCGAGGATCAGGATCAGGATCAGGAATGCCTTCGGGTTCACAGGCTCCGGGAAGTGGTCCCAGCTGTAGATGATGCACAACGGCACGATCAGCATGGTCAGCAGGATGAGCGGCAGGGACATGCCGTCGATGCCCACCAGGTACCTGCTGGAGATCACGTCGATCCACGGCTTGTCAACGGCGAACTGCAACTGGGCGGTGTGGCCCATGTCGAATCCGATGAGGAGCAGCACGCCGATGAACGCCACCCACAGGGAGGTCACGAGCGCGACCATCTTGTGCTGGTGCTCCCGCCCCCCCGGGATGACCATCATGATCGCCACACCGACCAGCGGTGAGAAGGTGGCGAGGGTGATACCCCAGCCGTCGAGCAGATTTTCCATGTCGGCGTCTCCTAGACGATGACTATGAGCAGTCCGGCCAGGACCGTTGCTGCCGCGAACAGAATCGCCGCGTAGCTCTGGACCTTGCCGGAGTTGACCCTTCGAAGTTCCTCGCCCATCCCGGAGGATGCGCGGCCTGAGGCGTTGACCGCCCCGTCGACCACCAACTGATCGATCCTGTCGTAGACGACCGTGCCCACCTTGACGGCGGTCTCACCCACGACATCGACCGTCCTGTCGATGACCTGCTGGTTGAACCGGTATACCAGACGGGCCAGTGGACCCTTGGTGCCGTTGGCGATCACCCCGTTGTAGAGGTGGTCCAGGTAGTACTTGTTGTCCAGCAACTTGTAACCCATTGCAGCCACCGGATACCTGGTGGTCGGGCCGTCGGGCAGCTCGGTGAGGCTGGTTCCGGCCGCCTTCGACGCCGCCTCCACCTTCACGAAGTAGTAGTAGCCGGAGGCTGCGATACCGCCCATCACCACCAGCGTCGAGGCAATGGCGAGCGACCAGCTGGGCGTGGCATGCGTGATGGCCGGGAAGTAGCCGGCCACGGGCTCCACGTAGTGGCCGAAGCGTTCCTGGAGCGACCCGGGAGCGAGCTGGAAGCCGGTGGGCAGGTTCAGGAAGCCGGCGACGATGGCCAGACCCGCCAGGATCCAGAGCGGCACGGTGATACGGGGACCGGACTCATGGGGTTCGCCGTGGCCACGGAACTCGCCGAAGAACGTCAGGTACACGCACCGGGTCATGTAGGCGGCGGTCAGCGCCGCCGTCAACATGCCCATGCCCAGCATCAGTGTGTAGGCGCCGTTTCCGCCGGTGCCACCGAGGAGCCCCCATCCGCCGGTTCCGACGAGGATCTCGTCCTTGGACCAGAACCCGGCGAGGGGCGGCAGGCCGGCGAGGGCGATCGTGCCGATCATGAACGTCCGGTAGGTGTGCGGCATGTGCTTGCGCAGTCCACCCATGTCCGACTTCATGTCGAAGCTGTGCACGGCGTGGGCGACCGAGCCGGAGCCCAGGAACAGGCAGGCCTTGAAGAAGGCGTGGGTGAACAGGTGGAAGACGGCCGCCGTCCACGCACCCACCCCGAGCGCCATGACCATGTATCCCAGCTGCGAGATCGTCGAGTAGGCCAGCACCTTCTTGATGTCGCGCTGCACGAAGGCCAGGCAGGCTCCGACGATGGTGGTCAGGCCGCCGATGAAGGCCATCAGGTTGATGGAGCTGCCACCGATCTGGAAGCCCTCGAAGAAGACGCCGTACATGCGGGCGATCATGAACACGCCGGCCACCACCATGGTGGCTGCGTGGATGAGTGCCGACACGGGAGTGGGGCCCGCCATGGCGTCGGGCAGCCAGGTGTGCAGGAAGAACTGTCCCGACTTGGACATCACCGCTGCCATGAGGCCGCAGGAGGCCACCAGCAGCGCCGTGTGCGACAGCATCCCGCTGGACGCCAGGGCGTTCGTCTCGGCAATGGAGAACGACCCGAAGCGGCCCGGTAGGGCCGAGCCGGCTGCGAAGAACAGCACGGTCACGCCGACGAGTAGGCCCATGTCGCCGACCCGGTTGGTGAGGAATGCCTTCAATGCCGCATCGCTGTTGGGCTTCTCCTCCCACCAGTGTCCGATCAGGACAAAGGAGCAGACACCCACGAGCTCCCAGGCGCAGAGCAGCTGAAGGGTGTTCTCCGAGACCACCAGAAGGAGCATCGAGGCGCTGAACAGCGACAGGAACGCGAAGTAATGGGTGTAGCGACGGTCACCGTGTACGTACTCGGTGGAATACACGTGCACCAGCAGTGACACGAGGGTCACCACGACGAGCATCATCACCGCCAGGCCGTCGACCAGGGTCCCGACCGTGAACTCCATGCCACCGGCCTGGAACCAGACGGCGGTGCGGTGCACGGCCAGGGACGGATGACCGCCACCGTGGCCTTCCTCAGACCCGTCTCCGTGCCCGACGCCGTGGTCGTCGAACTGGACGACCGCCACATGGACTTCCTGGTCATGGGAGTTGTCGCGGTGGTCCACCCAGGCGATGCCGGTCAGCAGCGCCAGCACGAAGGCGATGCCCACAGCTGCGATGCCCAGCTCGGAGCCGCCGTGTGGCATGCGCTTCCCGAACGTGAGGATAAGGACGAACGACAGCGCCGGCAGGAGGGGGATCAGCCAGACGTTGCGGAGCAGCCAACTGCCACCCTCGGTTATTCCGAGCGGGAGACCGGCGTCGGCGGACAGAGCGGCAATGAGGAGGTTGTTCATCGTGTCAGCCCCTCAACCTGTCGACGGTGGTGAGATCAATGGTCCGGCTGCTGCGGTAGAGCAACAGCACCATGGCCAGCCCCACACCGACCTCGGCGGCAGCCACGGCGATGACGAAGAGGGCGAACACCTCGCCGCCGATGGTGCCGGTGAATGCAGCGAAGGCCACGAGGTTGATGTTGACAGCGTTCAGGATCAACTCGATCGACATGAGCAGCAGCACGCCGTTGCGGCGGGCGAGGACCCCGTAGACCCCGATCGAGAAGAGGACGGCGGACAGCAGCAGGAACTGGTTCAGCAGCATGTCAGTCCTTCCTGGCCACGACGATGGCCCCGATCAGGGCTGCCAGCAGCAGCACCGAGACGGCCTCGAAGGGCACGATGTAGGCGCTGAAGATGCTGTCGGCGATGTCGGCCGTGGTGGACGGGCCCGACCGGGAGAGCTCGGCATCGGCGAACGACTCGACCAGGGCTGCAGTCATCACGCCGAACACCAGGAACCCGACGAGGCCGGCCATGAGGCGCCTCTCGCCGGTTACCCCGTCGTCATCGCCGAAGGAGCCCTTCGTGAGCATGATGCCGAACAGGAAGAGGACGACGATGGCGCCGATGTAGACCATTATCTGGGTCACGCCCAGGAACTCGGCGCCCAGCAGGATGAAGATGCCGGCCACCCCGGCCAGCACGATCACGAGGTAGAGGGCGGCGTGGACCACGTTGCGTGTGGTCACCATTCGCAGTGCACTGGCGACCATCGTGATCGCCATGATGGCGAAGGCCACGTTCTGCGCCACGAGGACGTCGCCGCCCGACAGGCGGTCCATGCCCTCCAGGGCGGCAAGGACGGTCACTGTGGCACCGTCGGCTTCTTGGCTTCGCTGCCCGACTCGTACTCCTGGAAGTCAGGAACGGTCTCCATCCACTGGCCGAGCTTCGTCTTGTCGTGGAGGAGATCCGCGATATTCGGCTCCGAGTACTCGAACTCCGGGGACCAGAACAGTGCATCGAACGGGCACACATCTACACAGATTCCGCAGTACATGCACAGGGCGAAGTCGATATCGAAGCGGTCCAGGGCGTTCTTCAGGCGGGGCTTGCCACCGGGGCGGCGTGGCGGTGCCTTGTACTTGTGGCCCTCGATGTAGATGCACCAGTCCGGGCACTCACGGGCGCACAGCATGCACGAGGTGCAGTTCTCCTCGTGGAGCGTGATCACGCCGCGGGCCCTGGGGGCGGGGGCTTCCTTGACCCTCGGGTACTGGACGGTGTGCGATCCCTTCGTGAGGGTGCGCACCATCGTCCTGAAGGTGACGCCGAGGCCCTTGAGCAGACCGGGCATCTTCAGTGTTCCTGGCATCAGAAGACCACCTTCAGCACGCCGGTGACGACGATGTTGACTAGCGACAGCGGGATGAGGACCTTCCAGGCCAGCTGCTGGAGCTGGTCCTCGCGGAACCGTGGGTAGGTGAACCGGAACCAGAAGATCAGGAAGGAGACCAGGATCACCTTGCCGAGCAGGACCACCGGGCCTATGACGTTGAACAGGTCGCTCGTCGGGTCGATGCCGGGCACGTACCAACCGCCCAGGAACAGCGTGGCGGCCAGTGCGGCGAAGATGCCGGCGGTGGCGAACTCGCCGATGAAGAACAGCAGGAAGCGCAGGCCGGAGTACTCGGTGAGGTAACCGGTGACGAGCTCCGATTCGGCCACCGGCATGTCGAACGGCGGCTGCGTGAGCTCTGCCTGGACCGCCACCAGGAAGATGGCGAAACCCAGGAACTGGGTGAAGATGAAGGGGTTGCCAATGCCGCCCCAGCCGAAGATCTCGCCGGTGGCCTGGGCCATGACGATGCCCTGCATGTTCAGCGTGCCGGCCTGGATGACAACGCCGACCACTGCGAGCACCAGCGGCAGCTCGTAGGCGACGAGCTGGCCTGCTGCCCTCAGGGCACCCAGCAGCGAGTACTTCGACGACGACGCCCAGCCGGCCATCAGGATCCCGATCACCGAGATCGAGGAGACGGCCAACGCCAGGAAGATCCCGGTGTCCACGTCTATGAACCACGCGTCCGGTCCAGCCGGGATGACGAGCACCAGCAGGAAGGTGGAGATGAGCACCACGAACGGCGCCGCCTTGAACACGATGCGATCGGCCTTCTCGGGAACGATGTCCTCCTTCTGGAGGAACTTCCCGACCTCGGCCAGCAGCTGCAGTGACCCGTGCGGTCCAGCCTCCATGGGGCCCAGGCGGCTCTGCATGAAGCTCATCATCTTGAACAGGAAGAGGTAGACGAGCGTGCCGGCGGGGAGCAGCACCGCCACCAGACCTACGACCGCGCGGATGCCGGTCTGCTGCCACCAGGCCAGCTCGACGGCGAGCGTCAGGAAATCGCTCACCGATCTATGTCCCCGAGGATGAAGTAGAGGCTGGCCAGGATCGAGACCACGTCAGGCACGTAGGTGCCCTCGAGCAGCCATGGCGTGATCGAGATGTTGCTGAACGACGCTGAGCGGATCTTCACCCGGTACGGGACCAGGTCGCCCTTGGAGACCACGTAGTAGCCCATGACGCCGAGGGGGTTCTCGGTCTCAACGTAGGCCTCGCCGGGTGGGACCTTGATGATGCGCGGCACCTTGGCCATGATCGGGCCCGAGGGGATCCCGTCCAGCAGCTGCTCGACCATGTTGCAGGCCTCGCGGACCTCCTGGAGCCTCACCCAGTAGCGGGCGAACGAGTCGCCGTCCGGATGCGTCCAGACCTTCCAATCCAACTTGTCATAGACGAGGCCGCTGCCACCGTCACGACGCAGGTCCCAATCGACCCCGCTGGCACGGATGTTGGCGCCGGAGAGGCCGTAAGAGAGCCCCACGTCTGCCGGGATGACACCGATCCCACGGGTCCGGGCCTGGAAGATCTCGTTACCGGTGACGAGGTCCTCCATCTCATCGCAGAACTTCCTGATCCGACCCAGCACGCCCTTGGTCTCTTCGGTCCATCCCCTGGGGATGTCGTCCTTGAGGCCGCCGATGCGATCGAAGTTGGGGTGGAACCGACCACCGGTGACGGCCTCGATCTGGTTCAGCACGAACTCGCGGTCGCGGAATGCGAAGAACACCGGGGTGACTGCGCCCAGCTGCACACCCATGTCGCCGAGGAACAGGACGACGTTGGCGATCCGGGAGAGCTCGAAGAGCAGCGTGCGGATCCACTGGGCACGCGGCGGCGCCTCGACGCCCATGATCTGCTCGGCCGCAAGGATGAACGGCACCTCGTTGGCGAAGCTGCCCAACCAGTCGATGCGGTTGATGAGCGAGGTGACCTGTGGGTAGGTGCGGACCTCGGTCAGCTTCTCGTAGCCGCGGTGCATGTAGCCCATGATCGGCTCGGCACGCATCACCCGTTCGCCGTCCAACTTCACGACTATTCGCAGCGTGCCGTGCGTGGCGGGGTGCTGCGGTCCGATGTTGAGGGTCATGCCCTCGGTCTCGATCTCCAGGTTCACCCGGGCGTCGCTGGCCTGCCCGGCGATGTAGGCGAGCTGGCGGGGGTCGTCCACTGCGGTCATGAGCCCTCCCCCTCGTCGTCTCCGACATCGTCCCCGCCGGGCATCAGCTCGACGTCGACGATGCCGGGCCACGGCTTCACGCGGCGGGCCAGGAGCGGATAGTCCTTGCGGAGCGGGTTCCCCTCGAAATGTGAGGGCAGGTACAGGTGTATCTGGTTGGGGTGGCCCCTGAACGAGATGCCGAACATCTCCCAGGCCTCCCGCTCATGCCAGTTGGCACCCGGGTAGACACCGATCCAGGAATCGACCTCGGGCCGGTCCCCGACCAGGTCGGCCTTGACCGTGACACCGAGGTGGCCAATCGGGTCATGCACGCGAGCCAGGAGCTGGAAACGGGTGGCACCTCCGGCGAGGCCCCACTCCATTGCCGTCGGCTCGGCGTCGACGGCCGGCTCCAGGTCGACCTGGGCATCCATGTCACGGCCGTAGGGCGACGGCATCCAGTCGATGGCCGAGAGGAATCCGAAGTACGACATGGCGCAGCCGTCACGCAGTGCACGGCCGGCCTCCACCCATGCATCAGCGGTGACCCTCACGCAGAGGTCGATCCCGGCTTCCACGTGCGACTCGACCAGACCGTCGCCGAGAGCGTCGGTGAGGGCTGCGACCACGGCATCGCGACGTTCGTCGACCGGCGGTGCGTCCGTAGCGGAGTCCACCTCGTCGGTTGCCTCAGGTGACGACAATTGGATCACCTGTCCAGCGTTCGGCCATGTCCTCGGTGGCGATGCGCTCCTGGAGCAGCACGATGCCCTCCAGGAGGGCCTCGGGGCGTGGCGGACAGCCCGGCACGTAGACGTCCACCGGAATGATCTGGTCAACGCCCTTCGTGACCGAGTAGCTGTCCCAGTAGGGGCCGCCGCAGTTCGCACACGAACCCATGGAGATCACGTACTTGGGCTCGGGCATCTGCTCGTAGAGGCGTCGTACGGCAGGGGCCATCTTGTCGGTCACCGTGCCGGAGACCACCACGAGGTCGGCCTGACGGGGGCTGGCCGGGAACGGGATCACGCCGAGACGCATGACGTCGTAGCGCGGCGAGGCGAACGCCGCTCCCATCTCGATGGCACAGCAGGCGAGACCCCACTGGTACACCCACAGCGAGTACTTCCGGCTGACGTTGAGCAGTTTGGTCAACGGCTTCGGCAGCTTGCCGTTCTCTACAAGACCCATCTTCTAAGCCCCCGCCCGCTCAGATCCACCGCAGCAGGCGCTTGCGCCAGGCGTAGAACAGCCCGAGGGCCAGGATGAATATGAATATGGCCATCTCGACCAGGCCGAACACGCCGTACACCTCGAGGCGGGTGGCCCACGGGAAGATGAAGACGGCTTCCACGTCGAACAGCACGAACATCAGCGCAAACACGTAGTAGCGGATGTTGGACTGGCTCCACATGTCGCCGTAGGGATCCACCCCGGACTCGTACGTCATCAGCTTCTGCGGGGTGTCGCGAGCGGGCCGGAGCAGGCTGCCGAGGCCCAGAAAGGCCGAGACCAGCAGCACGGCGAGGCCGCCGAACACCACCAGCATCAACCAGCTGCGAAGGAAGTCGGACACGGATGGGGAACCTAGCGAGTCGAGCGGACGGGGGAAGACGGGCGGGCAGACCTGCCGGGCGTCCCGGGCAGGCTACCGGACGACCATGCAATCACGAAGAACGGGCCGTTGCGCTCGCTGAGGCTCCCGGATGCCATCGGTCAGCCCCCCACCAGGACCGGAATGGCGTCTGCTGCGATGTCCAGGAGGAGCCCCGGGACGAGCCCGATCAGGAGCACCCCGGCGCACGCCACCCCGATGACGACCATCGTGCCGGGGGGCACCTCGATGCGCTCCGCGGTGTCCGGCTCCGGGTCCTCCAGGTACATGGCTACGAGGATGCGCAGGTAGACGAATGCAGCCACGGCTGCCGCGGCCATGGCCACTATGGCCACCCAGTAGGTGCGGCCCTCGACCGCTGCCGCCAGCACGCCCAGCTTGGCCACGAATCCACCGGTGAACGGAATCCCGGCCTGACCCAGCAGGAGGACGGTGAAGGCCCCGGCCAGCAGCGGCTGACGGCGCGCCAGGCCCCGGTAGGAATCCAGACCGTGGGCTGCATCACCCCGGCCCCCGACGGTGGTGATCACCGCGAAGCTTCCGGTGGCCAGGAGGGTGTACACGAAGAGGTACACGTAGACCGCTGCGGTACCCCTCCCACTGGCCGCCTGTATGCCCAGGAGGATGAACCCGGCGTGGGCTATCGAGGAGTAGGCCAGCATCCGCTTGACATCGGTCTGGAGCACAGCCACCCACGCCCCGACGACCATGCTGGCAGCGGCCAGCACCGCCACGGCCGGGCCCCAGTCCGAGGCGTGCGTACCCAGCGTCACCACCAGGACCCGCAGCATCGCCGCGAACCCGGCTGTCTTCACTCCGGCGGCCATCCATGCCACGACAGGGCTCGGCGCCCCCTGGTAGACGTCCGGGGTCCATGCATGGAATGGCACGGCGGCCACCTTGAAGGCCAGGCCCACCAGCAGCAGGGCGATCCCCGCCAGCAGCATTCCGTCCTGGACCAGGACGGTCGACGCCAGGTACCCGCTGATGCGTGCCATCCGGGTCGAACCGGTGGCCCCGTAGATGAGTGCCATGCCATAGAGGAGGAAGGCCGAGGCGAACGCGCCCAGCACGAAGTACTTCAGCGCAGCCTCCTGGGATTCGATCCGCCGGAGGTGCAGGGCAGCCATCACGTACGCGGCAATCGACAGGATCTCAAGACCCAGGAAGAGGACGATCAGGTCGTCGGCTGATGCCATGACCACGCCACCTGCCGCCGACAGCAGCAGCAGCACGTACAGCTCCACACCGGGAAGGTCCTCGCGCTCCAGGTACGGCCGGGCCAGCAGGGCCGTGGCCACCACCGCGATCGCGAGGATGGCAGTGACGAGCACGGTGGAGCCATCCACGGCAACCGTCCCGCCGAGGAAGGACCGGGGCCCGTCGGACTGGACCCTGTCCCACATGGGGATGGTGGCGACGAGCACGACCAGACCTGTGATCACCGTCCAGGCCTGGGGTAGGGCGTCTGGAAGGCGCCTCACCAGCGAGGCGATGGTGAGCAGCAGGAACCCGCCTGCGGATAGGACGAGCAGCGGCACCAGCGCCCACCAGATGACCTCGGGGGTGACCACGGGCGGCATCAGTGGTCGTCCCCGGAATCATCGCCGCCATCGCCGACCACTATGTCGGCGCCGAACCGGCTCGTCGGCTCGTGGAAACCGTCGACGTGGGTCTCGATGTGGGCCACGAGTGCATCCACCGACGGTTCCATCCGCTCCAGGACCGGCTTCGGGTACACGCCCATCGCCACGATCAGCACCAGCAGCGGTGCCAGCACCAGGCCCTCCCGGATCTTCAGGTCCGGCATCTCGGCGTTGTCGCCATCGGCAGGCCCGTGGAAGACCCGCTGGTATGCCCAGAGCAGGTAGAGGGCCGCCAGGACCACGCCACCGGTGGCCACCACAGCCAACCAGGGGTGGGCGTTGAACGTGCCCACCAGCACCAGGAACTCTCCGACAAAGCCATTCAGGCCCGGCAGGCCAATGGACGACAGCATGACCAGCGTGAAGACGCCAGCCAGGATCGGCGCCGACTTCTGGAGGCCACCCAGCTCGTCGATGCGGCGGGTGTGACGCCGCTCGTAGATCATCCCCACCAGCAGGAACAGGGCCGCTGTGGAGACACCGTGGTTGACCATCTGGAGCAGCCCGCCCTCGATGCCCTCGGTGTTGAGGGCGAACGTTCCCAGCACGATGAAGCCGAGGTGGGCCACCGATGAATAGGCGACGAGGCGCTTCAGGTCGCGTTGCATCGTGGCGACCACCCCGCCGTAGATGATCCCCACGAGACCGAGGGTGAGGAACACGGGAGCGAAGAAGTGTGAGGCCTCCGGGAAGAGGTACAGCCCGAACCTCAGGAATCCGTAGGTTCCCAGCTTCAGGAGGACGCCGGCCAGGATCACCGAACCTGCTGTCGGCGCCTCTGTGTGGGCGTCCGGCAGCCAGGTGTGCAGCGGGAAGATCGGAACCTTCACAGCGAACGCCAGGGCGAAGGAGAGGAACACCCAGCGCGCTGTGGTCGTACCAAGGCTCTGGGCCTCGGCCAACTCCACCAGGTCGAAGGTCAGGCCCCCACCTGTGGCGTCGGCGTGGAGGAACGCCAGGACCAGGATGCCGATCAGCATCAGAGCCGAACCGGCCATCGTGAAGAGGAAGAACTTCGTGGCTGCGTATGCGCTGTTCTCGTGGCCCCAGCGCCCGATGAGGAAGTACATCGGGACGAGCACGACCTCGAAGCAGAGGAAGAAGACCATCAGGTCCATTGCGCAGAACACGCCGATCACGCCCGCCTCCAGCAGCAGCATCCAGGCGAAGTAGGCCCGCTCGTCGTGGCCCGGGTCGACCGCCAGCAGGGCAATGGGGAAGAGGATCCCGGTCAGGACGATCAGGAAGAGGGAGATGCCGTCAACGGCCAGCAGCCACTGGATGCCAAGGTCCGTCATCCAGGAATGGCGAAACTCGAACTGCATGTCGGCCCCACGGTCGACGTCGAAGGCGACCAGTAGCCAGACGGTCATGGCGGCCACCACCATCGAGGTGGCCACCGCAACCAGCTTGACCAGTTCCGGACGGCGACGCGGCAGCACGGCCACCAGCAGGGCGCCCGCAGCGGGCACCACGAGGAGGGCGGGTAGGACCGCGAACGGGACGCCTGCAGCCGTCGCCAGCACCGCCATCAGAACGAGGTCCTTGAGAGGAACCAGACGACGAGGCCGACCGCACCCACACCGATACCGGCTGCGTACGTGCGCACCAGGCCGTTGTGGAAGCGCCGCAGCAGCCCCGCTTCAACTTTCACCATGGTGGCCACCGACTCCACTGCGCCGTCCACCACGGTGGAGTCGAAGTTCGCCGTGGCCTCGAAGCCGGCCCGGCCGGGTCCACCCATGAAGTTCGACACCAGCCGGTCGAAGCGCCAGGCGTCGGCGAGTATGGGCTGCTCGAAGGCGGAGTGGTCGACCCGTCGCTGCAGGTATGCGGCCACAGCCACCACGATGCCGACGGCGCCACCGGCCACTGCGAGAGCAGCGAGGACCCAGAGGGTGCCGGTTCCCACGGAGAGGTGGACCTCGTTGCCAAACAGGGTCGGCTCCAACCAGCCTTCAAGGCGCTTCGTGGCAGAGGAGAACGGCAGCTGGATGAGGCCACCGAGCACCGACAGGACGGCCAGCACGACGAGGGGCAGCGCCATGGTCCACGGCGACTCGTGCGGGTGGTGGTCGGACCTCGCGGCGACCTCGTCGGGCAGCCGATCAGCCACCGGCCCCACCTCGGGTTCGCCGTACAGGGCGAGGGCCGGGAGCTCGGGACGTTCCCCGGAGGCGGCCACGATCAGGTCGCGTTCAATGGTCGCGGCTTCATGGGCCGCCTTCGCTGCCACCATGGCCTCGGCTGCAGCAGGCTCGTCCGTCCCAGCCTCGGAGGCCGCAACGGCTGCATCGAGGGCGGCGGCTGCTGCCACCACGGCCCCATCGGCAGCGGCCAGCGCTGCGGCCCATGCCTCATCGACCTCATCGGGTCGCGGGTCGGCGTACCGGTGGCGTCCGAAGAAGGTGAGGATCACGAGACGGGTCATGTAGAAGGCGGTCAGCACGGCCGTGACCAACCCGACCGCCCAGAGCAGGGGGCTCTCGTTCCAGGCGAAGGCAAGGATCTCGTCCTTCGACCAGAACCCGGCGAACGGAGGCACACCGGCAATGGCCAGCCACCCGATCACGAATGTCCCGGCCGTTATCGGCATGAACCGACGGAGGCCGCCGTAGTGGGCCATGTCCTGGTCGCCGTCCATCCCGTGGATGACCGAACCTGAGCCCAGGAACAGGAGGGCCTTGAAGAAGGCATGGGTGATCATGTGGAACACCGCCGCCACGTATGCGCCACAGCCGACCGCCAGGAACATGTACCCGAGCTGGCTGACCGTCGAATAGGCCAGCACCTTCTTGATGTCGCGTTGGGCCACGGCGATCGTGGCCGCGAACAGCGCCGTACCGGCGCCCGTCCAGGCAATGAGCGTCGGCACCCAGTCCGCTGCATCGGCGATGATCGGGTTCACACGGGTCAGGAGGTAGATCCCCGAGGTGACCATGGTGGCGGCGTGGATCAGCGCCGAGACGGGGGTCGGGCCCGCCATGGCGTCAGGCAGCCAGAGGTACAGGGGGAACTGGGCGGACTTGCCGATCGCTCCGACGAAGAGCATCAGGGCAATGACGGTGGCCGTGGAGGTGGCCACCGTGCCAGCCGCCGTGGTGTCCAGCACGTCCACATACGCGACCGTTCCGAAGGTGGCGAACGTCATGAAGATGGCGACCATGAAGCCCCAGTCACCGATCCGGTTGGTGATGAAGGCCTTCTTGCCAGCCGAGGCATTTGCCTCGTCGGTGAACCAGAACGAGATGAGCAGGTACGAACAGGCGCCCACGCCCTCCCATCCCAGGAAGGTGAGCAGCAGGTTGTCGCCCAGCACCAGCATCAGCATGGCGAAGGCGAACAGGTTCAGGTAGGCGAAGAAGCGGCGGAAGCCGGCGTCGCCGTGCATGTAGCCGATCGAGTACAGGTGGATCAGCGCACCCACGCCCGTGACGAACAGGCACATGGTGAGCGACAGCGGATCAGCGAGGAACCCGACGTCGACCGTCAGGTCACCTGCCGGCACCCACTCGAACAGCGTGGTGACGGAGCGGCGGTCGTGCACGTCGCGACCGGCCAGCTCGTAGAACGCCCCGGCGGTGGCGAGGAAGGAGCCGGCCATGGCGCCTGTGGCCAGCCACCCGGCAGTCGGCTCACCCAGTCGGCGGCCGCCGAACGTGAGGATCAGGAAGCCGGCCAGCGGAAACGCCGGAACCAGCCAGACGAGGTCGAGCATCGCCCTAGCCCCTCAGTACCGAGAGGTCGTCGACGGTGGCGCCCTGTCGGCGGCGCATGATCGCCACGACCACGGCCAGGCCGACCACCACCTCGGAGGCCGCCACGACCAGCACGAAGAACACGGACAGCTGCCCTCCGAGGTCGCCCAGTTCGGCGCCGAGGCTGACGAAGGTCAGGTTGACGGCGTTGAGCATCAGCTCGACGCACATGATCATGATGAGCGGGTTGCGTCGGGTGAGAAGCCCCACGGCACCCATCGAGAAGAGGACGGCCGCAAGCGCCAGGTACCAGGAGGTGGTCACGACCATCAGGTGTCCTCCCCTGCGGCGTGGCCGTCGGTGGTGTCGGTCGGGCCGTCACCGGCCTCTGGATCCTCGATGGTCGCCGAGGCGACCACGACGACCGGAAGCGGCGCCAGCGGGCCACGAACCTTGCGGGCCAGCACGACGGCGCCTATCACCGCGATGGTCAGCAGGATCGCCGTCAGCTCCACGGCGAAGACGTAATCGGTGAAGAGGGCTTCCCCGAGGCGGCGCGTGTTGTCGGCGGCATCGCCCAGGGCGGCGTTGGCTCCATGGGCGCCGGTCGGCCCGTCAACGGAGACGAGAAGCGCTATCAGGAGCATCCCCAGGAGGGAGGCTCCGACCAGGGCCGCCACCGGTCGCTGCCCGACTATCGGCTCCATGCCGAGGTCCTCGGACCTGTCGACGCCCAGGAGCATGATCACGAACAGGAACAGGATGACCACGGCACCGGCGTAGACGATGACCTGGATGGCGGCCAGGAAGGTGGCGTCCTGCAGTACGAACAGCACGGACACCCCGAACAGCGTCTGAACGAGGAACAACGCGGCGTGCACCGGACTGCGGGCCACCAGCACGCCGCCGGCACCGGCCAGGACGATGGCGGCGCTGATCAGGAACACGGCTGCATCCATCAGGCCGACTCCCCATCCGCATCGGTGGGATCGTCGTCGCCGGCCTGTCCGACCTCGGGCGCACGGATGCCGTAACCCAGTTCACCGGACCAGGCCACCTGACCCGAGTAGGTCACGTCGCCACTCGGCGACGTTGCCCGCATCCAGGCGGACGTCATCTCGTCCTCTCCCTCACGCCAGTCCTCCCACGGGAGTTGGCGGGGGCGACCGGTCTCGGCATCCACCAGCAGTTCGTCCTTGGTGTAGATGGCGTCGGACCTGTTGGTGAACGAGAACTCGAACAGCTTCGTCTCGGTGATGGCCTCGGTCGGGCAGGCCTCGACGCAGAGGTCGCAGTGGATGCAACGGAGGTAGTTGATCTCGTAGATGAAGCCGTACCGCTCGCCCGGTGACACAGGGGCGTCGTCCGGGTTGTCAGCTCCCCTGACGTAGATGCAGTTGGCCGGGCAGACCCCGGCGCAGAGCTCGCATCCGATGCACTTCTCCATGCCGTCCTCGTACCGGTTCAGGACGTGGCGGCCGTGGAGGCGGTCAGGCTTGGCCCGCTTCTCGCGCGGGTAGAAGGTTGTGACCCGCTTCTCGAACAGCTTGCGGAATGTGACGGCGAAGCCACCGAAGTAACCCATCAGCCCTTCGCCCCCTCGTCGGTCAGCTCTGCAAGAGCATCACCGCGCGCCTTTTCGATGGCGCCCATCAGCAGCGCAGCGCCGGCCACCAGGACCGCCACGCCGGCAAGCACGACAGGCACCACGGGCCAACCCAGGTCGTCGGCGACGTTCATGGTGGCGATCAACAGGAACCAGCCGAGGGCCACCGGGATGAGGATCTTCCAGCCGAGGTCCATGAGCTGGTCGTACCGGAGGCGGGGCAACGTGGCTCGAAGCCAGACGAAACAGAACAGGAAGACAAAGACCTTCGAGCTGAACCAGAACAGCGGCCACACCCAGCCCAGGGTGTCGGTCAGGATCGGACCGGCGGGGCCACCCAGGAAGAGGGTCACGGCTATGGCCGACATGGTGATCACGTTCATGAACTCGGCCAGGAAGAACAGGGAGAACCGCAGCGAGCTGTACTCCGTGTGGAATCCGCCGACGAGCTCCTGTTCGGCTTCCACCAGGTCGAACGGCGGACGGTTCAGTTCGGCGGTACCGGCCAGCAGGAACACCAGGAAAGGGACCACGCCGGTTGCCAGCACGTTCCAGCTGCCGGAGACCTGACGGGCCACGATCTCGTGCGTGGACAATGATCCCGAGGTCAGGAAGACCGTCGCTATGGCAAGGCCGAGGGCCGCCTCGTAGCTGATCATCTGTGCCGAGGCCCGGACCGAACCCAGCAACGGGTACTTGGACCCCGATGACCACCCGGCCAGCATCACGCCGTAGACGGCAATGGACGAGAGGGCCAGGAAGAACAGCACCCCGACCGGCGGATCAGCCACCTGCAGGTAGGTCGTCTCGCCGAACCACGTGACCGTGCCGTCACCGGAGAAGTCTCCCCCGATGGGCACGATGGCAAACACCAGGAAGGCCGGCACGAGCGACAGGTAGGGCGCCAACTTGAACACCACCCTGTCCGCCCGGTCCGGGACCAGGTCCTCCTTGAAGAACAACTTGATTCCATCGGCCAGCGTCTGGAGGATGCCGAACGGACCGGCCTCGGCCGGTCCGATCCGATTGTGCATGTCGGCAACCAGCTTGCGCTCGAACCAGATCATGAGCATCACAGACACCAGCAGCAGGGTGAACGCCAGCACCACCTTGATGAGCACGATGCCCACGATGCCCGGGCCTATGGGTCCATCCAGGAGGGGGTCGGCGGCCAGGACCAGCGGAGCCGTCAGCGTGGCCGGGATCATCGTCGTACCAACTTCACGTCGGTGACGGGTGCGCCCGCGTCGAGCATCGCTACGACGTCCACACCCGGCTGGTTCACGAGGAGGTGGACGGTCCCGGCGGCCACGCCGGCGTCGGCCACCACCGGAACCTGGACGGTCCCCTTCGGACCCACCAGGTCGACCACCTCGCCGTCGGCGACGCCATGGCGCCGCATCTCGGTGGGCTCCAGCGCTGCGCGGGCACCGGGCGCCAGGCCTGCCAGGGAGGGGCTGTGGGCGACCATGACCCCGGTGTCGTACATGGACCGCGTGGCGATGAGGCGCAGCGCCGAGGGCTGTCGCGCCGGGATGGCGGTGGGCTCGGGCCGGACCAGCGCCAGGCCACCGGTGACCACGACGCCCTCCGTCGAGTCTGCGGCGATGGCCTCGGTCGAGAAACCGGCGTGGACAGCCGAGACGGCAGTCAGCTCGGCCCAGATGTCGGCAGCGGACATGAAGCCGAGGTCGACCCCGAGGCGGTCCGCCAGGTCCACGGCGATCATCCAGTCTGGACGCGACGTACCCGGTGAGGTGACCTTGCGGGTGACCTGGCTGACCCGGCCCTCCAGGTTGGTGAAGGTGCCGTCCACCTCGGTCGGCCCGGCAGCCGGCAGCACGACATCGGCGCTGGCGACGGTCTCCGTGGCGAACAGGTCGATGGCGATCACCGTGCCCGCTCCGTTCAGTGCCCTGCGGGCCAGGTCGCCATCTGGAACGTCGGCCAGGAGATCCGCGCCCAGTAGCACCAGCACGTCGACCTCGCCGTTGGACGCGGCCTCCAGCGTTGCGAGGGTGTCGCGCCCGACGACATCGGGAACGCCGGGCCATACGTCCACGAACCGGTCTGCGTCGGCCAGCGTGGCCCTGCCCGGGAGCAGGCCGGGAGCGAGGCCCATGTCCATGGCGCCGTGAACGTTGCCGCGCCGCAGCAGGGAGAGGAACCGGGCGTCGGGAAGGTGGTCGTGGAGCGCAAGGGCGGCGTCCACCACCGGTCCGGCTGCCTCAGCCAGCGAGGAGCGACCCAGCAGCACTGTGACCGGGCCGGTCGCTGCTGCGAGCAGCTCACCTGCGGCGGTCACGTCGCCCACCGATCGGCCCGACGATCCGGCTGACGGAGCGCCGCCGAACATGGCGGAGACGACCTCGGCGGCTTCCCCGGGCTGCACCCGCAGCGAGTGGGTGGCATCTTCAGTGAGGCCGGTCCGGCACTGCGTCAACTCGATCAGGGTGGCGCCGTCATGGACGACCGCGTGACGGAGGCGCAGGTAGAGGGCGCCGAGTTCCTCCTTGGGATCCGGCCCGAGCAGGACAATGGTGCCGCCGGGAGTGCAGGCCTCGTCGATGGTCGCCCTTGGCAGGGCCAGGAGCAGGTCGGCGGGAAGGCCGTCTCCCAGCTGCGAATCCACGTGGTCGGTTCCCAACACGCCCTTGGCGAGCTTCGCCCACGCGTACTGAGCCTCGTTGGTGAGCCGGGCGCCGCCGACAACCGCTATTCGGTCCGCCGGGGCGGCACGCAGCGCCTCTGCCGCGACATCAAGGGCCTCGTTCCACGGTGCAGCCACCAGCTCGGATCCATCGGGCGTCCGGTTGCCGAGGGCGTCGCCCTTCAGTAGCGGCGTGGCCATTCGGTCCTCGTGGTCGTATGCCTCGAAGACGAACCGTTCCTTGTCTGACAACCAACCCCAGTTGACGGCGTCGGCGTCCACTCCCTGGAAGCGCAGCACCCGGTCACGCGACGACTGGACGGAGATCCGGCTACCGACGCTGTCCAGGGTGCTGGTCGACTCCACCTCTTCGAGGTCCCATGGGCGGGCCTTGAACCTGTACGGCAGGGCGGTCAGCGCCCCGACGGGACAGACCTGGACCGTGTTGCCGCTGAAGTAGGACGAGAAGGGCAGGTCCGGGAACGTGTTGATCTGGGTCTGGCTTCCTCGGGCCATGAAGTGGATCAGCTTGTCGCCGGCCACCTCGTCGGCGAAACGGGTGCACCGGTCGCAGAGGATGCACCGTTCCCTGTCCAGGTTGACGTTGTCGTTCACCTTTATCGGCTTCTCGAAGTGGCGCTTCTCCTCGACGAACCGGCTCTCACCTGGGCCGAAGGCCATGGTCTGGTCCTGAAGAGGGCATTCGCCGCCCTTGTCGCAGACCGGGCAGTCCAACGGGTGGTTGATGAGCAGGAACTCGAGGACGCCGTCCTGGGCCTTGCGGGTCCGGTCGGACTCGGTCTCCACGACCATCCCGGGCGTGCATGCCAGCATGCACGACGGCTGCAGGGCCGCTCCCCGACCGGTGTCGACGTCCACGATGCACATGCGACACATACCGACCGGCCGCATCCTGGTGTGATGACAGAACCTGGGTATGTAGGTGCCGGTGCGTTCGCAGGCATCGATGAGCAGCTCGCCCGGGTTGGCGAGCACCGTCTCACCGTCGACCACGATGGACACCTGGTCCCCGACCTCGAGCGGGCTCATGGTCAGTTCCCCCCTGCGGTCACAGGCGCGGCGGACACCGGGATCGTGTCGCCCCGGGTGATCTTGGCCTCGAACTCGTGGCGGAACCTGCGGATGGTCGACACGATGGGCGCCACCGACGAGGGTCCCAGCGGGCAGATGGTGGTCTGTCGGGGCGGGAATGGCACGGCGTCGAGACCCTCGGTGGCGTGGGCCGCCACGGGGTACGGCCCGGGGCTGATGTTGTCGCCCACGTCCAGGAGGAGGTCGATGTCCGACGGCCGGCCGTGGCCATCCAGGATCCGTTGGAGGATCTTCTCCTCCCAGCCTGTGCCCTCGCGACACGGTGAGCACTTACCGCACGACTCCCTGGCGAAGAAGCGCACCAGACGGTGGCATGCCTTCACAGCGTCGGTGCTGTCGTCCATGACGATGATGGCGCCTGAACCCAGCATCGAACCGGCGGCGCCCACGTCGGCGGCCTCCAGTGCCACATCAAGGTGCTCCTCGAAGAACCACGGGGCGGAACCGCCACCGGGGATGAACATCTTCAGCTCGTGTCCTCCACGGATGCCCTGGCAGAATTCCTCGCCGTAGAAGAGGTCCCGGAACGTGGTGACGCCCTGTTCCACCTCGTAGACGCCGGGCCGATTCACGTGGCCGGACACTGCGAACATCCGGGTCCCGGGAGACGACTCGGAGCCGTACCGGCGGTAGGCGGCAGCACCGTGCTCGAGGATCCACGGCAGGTTGGCCAGCGTCTCGACGTTGTTGACGATGGTCGGCTTGCCGTAGAGGCCGATGGCCGCCGGGAAGTAGGGGGGCTTCAGGCGGGGCATGCCACGGTTGCCTTCAAGGCTCTCGATGAGGGCCGTCTCCTCGCCGACGATGTAGGCGCCGGCTCCCCAGTGGAGGACGATGTCTACGGAGAAGTCGGAGTCCAGGATCTCCCGACCCACATAGCCGGCGGCATAGGCCTCGTTCAGGGCTGTGGCGATCCGCTCCTGGGCCAGGGCCATCTCACCCCGCACGTACAGGAAGCACTGCGAGAGGCCCAGCGCGTAGCAGGCGATGAGGCAGCCCTCGATGAGCTGGTGGGGGTCGCGCTCCATGAGGAGGCGGTCCTTGTAGGTGCCGGGCTCGCTCTCGTCGCCGTTGACCACCAGGTAGCGCGGCCAGACGCCCTCCGGGCAGAACCCCCACTTGACGCCTGCCGGGAATCCGGCGCCGCCACGACCCAGCAGGGTCGCCTCGCGGACCTGGCTGTGGACCTCGGCCGGTCGCTTCGCCATCGCCGCCTTCAGGCCCACGTACCCGCCGGTGGCCTCGAAACGGGCGAGCGTGTGGGAGTCCTCGTAGCCGAAACGCGAGGTGACCAGCTTCGGCCCGCCGTTGTCGACATAGCCCGCTGCGTGGGTGACATATGAGGATCCCATCGTCAGCCCTCCCCATTGCGGTCGGCGGCCAGCCAGAGCGGCGCACCGGTCACGTTCTCGGGGGCTTCCACGCCAGCGCGCCGGTCGTCGGAAATGTGCTGTCGGACCCGTCCGAGGGTCCCGTGCTCCGGCAGGTCCCCGTCATCGCCGGCGTCCCCACGCTGCATCGGACTGCGGCCTGCCCGGATGTCGGCGACCACCTCGTCAAAGGACCCTGTCGTGGCCCGGTGGAAGTACCGGTAGTTGACCGTGAAGCACGGTGCCTCGGTGCAGGCGGCGACGCACTCCACGTCCTCGAGAGTGAAGAGGCCATCGTCGCTGGTGCCGCCGGCCCTCACCCCGAGGCTGGTCTCGGCGTGTTCCAGCAGCTCCTCGCCGCCCAGCAGCTGGCACGAGATGTTGGTACAGACGTTGACCACGTACCTACCGACCGGATGGAACTTGAACATCTCGTAGAAGCTGGCCGTTCCGAGTACCTCGGCCGGGGTGGACCCGATCAGCTCGGCGATCTGGACCATGGCCGCTGGTGTCACCCACCCCTCCTGCTCCTGGGCGAGGTGGAGCAGGGGAATGGCGGCCGAGCGGGCACGCGGGTAACGGTCGATGACCTCGTGGGCCAGCCGCTCGTTGTCGGTGTCGAAGAAGGTCATCGATCGACCTCGCCCATGATCGGATCCACGGAGGAGATGACGGCCACGCCATCGGCGATCAGACCGCCCTCCATCAGGTGGGGAAGGGTCTGGAGGTTCACGAAGCTGGGGCCACGGATGTGCATGCGGTACGGCTTGGGGCCGCCGTCCGAGACCAGGTAGCAGCCCAGCTCGCCACGCGGCGACTCCACGGCTGCATACGTCTCGCCCTGGGGCACGTGGAAGCCCTCGGTGAAGATCTTGAAGTGGTGGATGAGGGCTTCCATGGACTCGTCGATGCGGGCCCGCGGCGGGGGCGTCACCTTCTTGTCCTGTACCCGGTAGTCCCCGGCTGGCATGAGGTCCAGGATCTGCTCGACGATCCGCAGCGATTCCCTGATCTCGTTCTGGCGGATGGCGTAGCGGTCGAACGAGTCGCCGTGGGTTCCGACGATGACATCGAACTCGACCTCGTCGTAGGCCAGGTAGGGCTGGTCCCTGCGAAGGTCCCAGGCGTAGCCGGTGGAACGCAGGATGGGCCCGGTGGCCGACAGCGCAAGGGCCTCGGCTGGGGTGATGATGCCAACGCCCTGCAGGCGGCCCCGGAAGATCGGCTGCCCGGTCAGCAGCGTGTCGTACTCGTCGAGGCGCGGCGGGATCAACTCCAGGAGGCGCCTCACGTCGGCCTGCCATCCGTCAGGCAGGTCTGCTGCAACGCCGCCGGGCCGGATGTAGTTGTGGTTCATCCGGAGACCGGTCACCTTCTCGAAGAAGCGCAGCACCTCCTCGCGTTCCCGCCAGCCGTAGATCATCATGGAGACGGCGCCGAGGTCCATGCCGTTGGTGGCCTGGAAGAGCAGGTGGGAGGAGACCCGGTTCAGCTCGCACATGAGCATCCGGATCCAGGTGGCCCGTGTCGGCACCTCGAGCCCCAGGAGCTGTTCGACAGCCAGGGAGAAGGCAAGTTCCGAGAACAGCGGCGCCGCGTAGTCCATGCGCGTCACGTTGGTGGGGCCCTGTAGATAGGTGAGGTCCTCGGCGGTCTTCTCCATGCCGGTGTGCAGGTATCCGATGACCGGCTTGGACCGCAGGATCGCCTCGCCCTCCATCTCCAGCATGAGCCGGAGCACCCCGTGGGTCGACGGGTGCGATGGGCCCATGTTGAGGATCATCCGCTGGTCGGCGACGTCGTCGGTCGGCGGATCATCCGGACTGCCACCCAGAACCGCCGCCTCAGCCTCGCTGAGACGCAGCACGGGACTGGTCTCGTCGCGGCGGTACACGCGCTCGGACGGACCCAGATCGGTCCGCCCCGGGCCCATGGGGTTGGTCACCTGCTCAGCCACGTCGCTCATCGGGTGGACGGAGCATCCCTGAACTGGACTGGGATTCGACCGATGGCCACGTCGCGACGCAGCGGGTGACCCTCCCAGTCTTCGGGCATGAGGATCCGGGTGTGGTCCGGATGGCCGCTGAAGGACACACCCAGCAGGTCCCACGCCTCGCGCTCCATGGCCTCCGTGCCGGGATAGAGGTCGAAGAGAGACGGCACGACCGGGTCGGATTCGGGCACCTGTGTACGGAGCCTGACCCGGTCCCCGGTGGCATGCGAGAGCAGGCTGGCGACCACCTCGAAGCGTTCCGGCTGGACGCCCTCGGGAAGGTCGGTTCGACCCGGGTGGGCCGAGTAGTCCACTGCGGTCAGGTCGATGGCCATCACGTAGCCGTCGTCCCGACAGGCAGCCACCGTCTCCAACCAACGGTCCACGGGCGGATGCAGGACCACCTGGCCGAAGGACTCGGTCACCGGTACGCCCCAGGCGCTCGGGCCGACCGGCTCGCCGGCCGTGTCATCAGGCGCGCCAGCCTCCGGGTCCACTCCACCCGCCTCGGGACCGGTCATCGGGTACCCAGCTCCACCGGCTGTTCGTCCGGAGCGTCAGGTGCCTGGAGGTGGATGCCTGCGCCGCCGTTGGAGGCGGTGCGGCGACGGGTCAGCTCGCCGTTCTGGATGCCGTCGTGCAGCGTCAGGATGGCGTGCATGAGGGTCTCGGGTCCCGGCGGGCAACCCGGCGCGTACACGTCCACCGGCACCACCTGGTCGACGCCCTGCACGATGGCGTAGTTGTTGAACATGCCTCCGGTGGAGGCACATACGCCCATCGAGATGACCCACTTGGGTTCCATCATCTGGTCGTAGATCTGGCGGAGGATCGGGGCCATCTTCTGTGAGACGCGGCCGGCCACGATCATGAGGTCGGCCTGGCGCGGCGAGGCACGGAAGACCTCCATGCCGTAGCGGGCCAGGTCGTAGTGGGCCGCACCGGTGGCCATCATCTCGAGGGCGCAGCAGGCGAGGCCGAACGTGGCCGGCCAGCAGCTGCGGGCACGCGACCACTTCACCAGGTCCTCGACCCGGGCCGTCAAGAAGTTGTGGTCGAGGCCCTCCAGGCCGTCGCTCATGACGTGGCTGACGTCACCGATCAGCGGTAGGCGTGCCATCAGGCTGCGACTCCCCCGCCACCGGTACCGGACCGGCCCTCAAGGCCGACCTCGCGTACGCCGATCCGTCGGACCGTGCTCGACGTCGTGCGGCTGGAAGAGACGGCGCCGCTGAGGTTGGGACGCTTCACCGGTCCCCATTCCAGGGCCCCGTTACCGATCAGGTACACGAACGACTCGAACACCGCTGCCGAGAAGAGCAGAACCGCCACGAGCCCGTAAAGGCCGAGCCCCCGGTGGGCGATTGCCCACGGGTAGAAGAAGATGATCTCGATGTCAAAGACGATGAAGATCATGGCCACCAGGTAGAAGCGCACGGGGAAGCGTTCGGGCGTCTCCCGGCCGGGAATGATGCCGCACTCATAGGGGGCGGCTTTCCGGTCATTGGGGCTCCGCGGTGCCAGCAGACGCGACGCCACGGAACTGACGGCTGCGAAGAGGACCGTCAAGAACAACAGGAGGACGACAGGGAGGTACTGGCCCAGCACGTCAGGCTCCTCCGGCTACGCCGGGGGCCGGGGATCCGGTCACCGGGTCAGGCCTCCGCTGTCTCGAACCCCTCACGCCGTGACATCAGCTCCTTGTCACGCACGTGGAGCCAGTAGCAGAGGGCGAGGAAGATAAGGAACGACCCGATCGTGACGAGCGCCGGACGGAGTCTCACCCAACCGAGGTCCCTCACCATGATGACCGACACGACAGGTTCCTCGGGATCCACCACCGGGCGGGGAGGTGCCTCACCCGGAGCGACCTCCTGACGGAGCACACCCTGCAACTGCACGACCGTGTACCTGGTGGGGTGGGTTATGTGTGCCGTGTTGGTGATCCAGAGGGTTACCCGGTCGAGACGGTTCGGATCGTCGGTCAGCTCGGGCTTGCCACCCATGGTGTACGCGTCGAGGAGCTTGTAGTCCGAAGAGCTGACAAAACCAAGGTCCGGATGCGACATGACGTCGGCCGAAGCCTGGGCCTGGGCATCGCCGGACTCGGTGGTGGCCAGGAGGCGCCATGGACCCAGATCGCGCAGGCCGGCAGCGTCGGTCACGTTGCGCGCCACTGCGGCCAGTTCGGAGCGTGTCGTGGACTCGTTGCGGATCTGGCGATCGGCACGCAACTGGGCGAGGTCGGCGGCGCTCATGTCGGGGTTCTCATCGGCGGTCGGCAGGGTGGCGAAGTTGGCAACGGCCACCGTGTCCCCGGATGCCAGAACCAGCTCGTAGGCGGTCGGCATCTCGCCCGGGTTCGGTAACAGCCGGGCAGACTCGAGGCCACTGGCCCTCAGGTCGCCGACGTTGATGTCCACCGTCTTCCAGCTGGGGTCGTCGCCCTTCCAGCCCGAGCCGTACATCCACCATGCGCTGCCGAGGATGGCCATCCAACCCATGAGGGCCGCTGTGGCCATCAACGTGGCCAGGCGGATCCCCGTGTTGGTGACGATGACGAACCAGACGGAGCCGAGCAGCACGACGAAGCCGGTGGCTACGACCAGAATGCCGCTGATCTCGGGGTTCCAGGCCACCCCCGCGAGCGTTACCAGGGTGCCCATCAGAGGCTCCTCTCGTACGCCACGATGGCGGCGATCTGTTCAGGGGTGAGGATCCGGCTTCGGTCCACGGTTCCGATCACGTTGAGTTCATCGATGCGACCGCCGAAGCCCGGCATGCCACCGGTGCCGGACCGGGCGTTGCCGTAGCCGGTACCGATCTCCGAGCCTGTGGAGATGAAGCCCTCTTGGCCGGTGGCGGTCGGGAAGTGCGTTTCGATCCCCCGCAGACTGGGACCCACGTGGCCTGCTCCCGGCTGGTAGCCGGTGAGGATGCCGGCTTCGAGGAGACGGGGCCATTCGGCTATCAGCTCGGCCGTGGCCTCCGCGTCGGATGCTCCGTACGAGAAGCCCGGCGTGTGGCAACGCGCACACGAGTTGGCGCCCTGGGCGGCGGGATTGTTGAAGAGGAGTTCGCCGTAGGCCGGGTAGTCGGGGCTGGAGGGGTCGGCGGCTCCGGCCAGCCAGGCGTCGATTGCAGCATCCACGTCGGCTTTGTCCGCCAGAGCGGGATCAGCCGACCTGACTATCTTCCTGACTCCGGAACGGAGGCCACCGAGGATCTGGTCGGCCGCCTCGTCGGGCGTGAGCTGTATCGACCGGAGGTACACGACCAGCTGGTGGACCTGCTGAGTCGTGAGGGGGCCGCCACCGGGCAGGCCCCATGCTGGCATGGGCGATCCCGGACGGCCGTAGTTGAGGATGCTCCTCACCTCGGACTCGTCGAATCGGCTCAGCACCGTCGTCAGCGCCGGCGCCTTCCACTCGACCTGTGCGACGAACCCGCCGTCGACGTCGGTGATCGTGTACGAGGCCACACCGCCGCTGCCGCCCGGACCGTGACAGCTGACGCATGCCTCTTCGAAGTTCCTGGCGCCACGAATCTCGAAACGGCTCACCCAGTCGTGGGCGGCGTTGTCCTGGCGGGCCGGCTCCATGAGCCAGTAGAGGGGGAGAATCAGCGAGACGATGGTCAGGGTCACCAGCGACCAGGCCAGGTTCCGGTCCAGGATCCGGGTCTCGAGCACGTCGTCCTCGGCATGGGGAACGCGGTTGGGCGCCAGGTCGATCTCGGAACCGACCTCCCTCTTGCCGATGCGGAAGCTGAACAGGACATAGGTGCCCATGGCCACCAGCACGATGGACGCGATGACCCAACCGACGGTCCGTTGGGTGTTTGCGAGGATGAGTGCGATCATCGGGTTCTCGGGGTTCTCCTGGTCGCGGGCCGGCTAGTGGCCGGCTGCCTGACCAATGCAGTTCGGACCCTCGGCCTCCTGGCCGGTGGTGTTGGTACCGATGGGCGGTCCCTGGACGATGGTTCCGGTGTCCACGGTCAGGACGCCGTCGATCACCGACATTGCGAAGCGGTCCATACCCCGGGGGGCGGGACCTCCACGCTTTTCACCGACCTGGTTGTACTGCGAGCCATGGCACGGGCACTCGAACCACTGCGAGGACACGCAGTTTGGGACCCGGCAACCCAGGTGGGGGCACTTCTGGTACAGGGCAATGATGCCCGAGTCGAAACCACCCTCGACGCCGGCGGTCATGCCTGCCAGCTCGGGCGACGAGTACATGGCACGGGCCTTTTCGACCGCACCATTCGGGTAGGCGGTGAGCCACATCCGACCCTCGGGCTTGTAGAGGAAACCATTGTTGGCGTTGATGTCCGCCAGCAGTTCGACGAGGTTGCCGACCTTGATCTTGGCGCCGAAGCCGCTCACACCCTGGGGCCACAGGAAGGCGATGCTCGCACCGCCGAAGCCGGACAGGCCGAAGCCCATCATGCCCACGAGGCTGCGGTTGAAGAACTGGCGACGGCTCACGCCGATGGCGATCGGATCGGGAGCCACGAACGGCTCCATTGGGCCTGGCGGGACCGGCACGACCTCGTTGCGCGCTGCGGCGGCTGCGGCCTCCACCTCCCGACCGGTGGGAGCCGTATCGCCAACGTCGGCGAGGGCCGGGTTGGCGGTGTCACTGCGACGGGTCTCACGCGACAGCCCGGCTGCGCTGCGATCGCGCCGCTTGGAGGCGCCCACGAGCACCACGGCGGCCAGGACCACCAGGATGGTGACTGCAATTACGGCGCCCACGGGTCAACTCCTGTGGTCGATCGGGAAGAGGTACGGGGGTCCATGGAGATCACAGCTCGAAGAAGAGGCCGGCGTTCCAGGGGAACACGAAGTTGAATCCGGGACCCCGGAAGAACGAGCCGATCATGACCAGTACCGCCCAGAACATGAGGTGGATGGTCATCAGGGAGATGGCGAACTTGCGATCCTCGGGGCGCTTCGACGGGTTCCTGTCGATGTAGGGCGCCATGATCAGGAGGATCAGCCCGATGCCGGGGATGGTCACGCCGGCCACCATCGGGTGGAACATGGTGAGCAGTTCCTGCAGGCCCAGGAAGTACCAGGGTGCCTTGGAAGGGTTCGGTGTCTTATTGAAGTCGGCCAACTCCAACAGCGGTGCGTTGACGAAGATCGCGAACAGCAGGAGGAACAGCGTGACGGCCAAGGCCGAGAGGAACTCGGCCACGAGGAGGTGGGGCCACACGTGGACCTTGTCGACCGGCAGGGCCCGTGTGTCCTGGATCGAGCCGGACTTGACGACGGTGAGCAGTCGCTGGTTGTGGCCGTCGGGGCCGCTCCCGCCTACCGGTGCGGCCGGTCCTCCGGCGGGGGCCGCCGGCATGTCGGCTGCAGCGGTGCCACGGTCCAGGAGGTGGCTGGGGATCTTCTCGTCGCCCGTCGGCGCCGTGCCAGTCGGGGCATCGGCTGGCGGAGTGTCTGCGGACGGAGCGTCGCCGCCCGCGGCAGCCTTGGCCTTGGCGGCCTCGGCCCGCTTCCTGAGGTGTTCCGGAATCTCGGTCATGCGTGGGTCCTCGGCCTACAACGGTCCGGAGATGCCGCCGTCCTTGCGGACGCGCCAGAAGTGGATAGCAAGGAAGATGACGAGCACGAACGGGAGCATCAGGACGTGGAGGGTGTACCAGCGGAGCAGGGTGTCGGTGCCGATCTCGACGCCGCCGAGCAGGACAAACCGGACCTGTTCACCAAACACCGGTGTGAAGCCCATCATGTTCGTTCCCACCGTCACCGCCCAGAGGGCCAGTTGGTCCCAGGGGAGGAGGTAACCGGTGAACGACAGCAGCAGGGTGAACTGCAGCAGCATCACGCCGATGACCCAATTGAACTCACGGGGCGGCTTATAGGCCCCGTGGTAGAAGACCCGGGCCATGTGCAGGAAGACGGACAGCACCATGAGGTGGGCCGCCCACCGGTGCATGTTGCGGACCAGCAGGCCGAATCCGACGGCGGTCTGCAGGGTCTGGATGTCATTCCAGGCCTGCGCAGCGGTCGGCCGGTAGAAGAACATCAGAAAAATACCGGTGACCGTGAGGTGTATGAACAAGAAGAAGCTGAGACCACCCAGGCAGAGGGTGTAGCTGACCTTCACCGCATGGCGCTTCACCTTCACCGGGTGGAGGTGGTACAGCACGCTGTTCATGATCACGTAGGACCGGTTGCGGGGGCTGTCGCTGTAGCCCTTCCGGAATATCGAACCCGGTCGGAATATGGAACCCCATGCCTGGGAGGCCTGGACCTGTTCCGACATCTGGCTCATGCCACCGGACTTCTTGTCGTCAGCCACGTCGTTCGTTCTCCTGTGGAGCCATCGTTCCTGTTCCCATGAGTTCCACCTAGGCCAACCGCATCCCATAGCCGTAGCCGTGGGTGCTGGTCCGCTGGTGCGCGTCACCGTCGGCCGCCGGATCGGTGCACTTCCCGAGGATTATCACGCCCGTTGGGCACCGGTCGACGCACAGGGCGCAGCGTGTGCACACGTCATCGTCAATGGTGAAGATGACGTGGTCGCTGGGATCAGTGCCGGGCTGCTCGGTACCGATCGACTCGGCGACGGCAGCCGGCGTGACCATGTGGATGCACTTCCACGGGCATATGTCAACGCAGCCCTCGCACATGATGCACTCGGACTGGTCGATGTGTATGAACTGCTTGACGCGGTTGTTCGCCTGCATCCAGTCGGCGTCGACCTCACGCAGGACGTAGTCGTCCACGAAGACCGGGTGTTCCGGGTTCGCATCGGTGACGCTCACGATCCACCGCCTTCGGCGACCAGCGGGCGGCCGTACTCGGAGGTGGGAGCCGCAACGTCGGTCTCGACACCACGGTTCTGCCACTGCCGCCACATGACGGCGTTGCCGCCGAGTGCGACGCCGTAGATGACGACTGCGACCAGGTCACGGATCACCGAGTAGGTCATGGTGAACGGAAGGCCCCACTCCACGATGCCGTTGTCGCCGGTCCATGGGAGTCGGGGGCCGACCAGGAAGCGGTCGGGCCGCCAGTTCAGCTCGCTGTCCGCCCATGTCAGCCACTGGTGCGGCACCACGCCGTAGACCCACCAGAAGATGAAGAACACGTACCCGGAGAAGAGCATCGCCTCGCCCCAGGTGAAGGCCTTGTCAGCCGGGGTCCTCTTGCGGTACCAGTCGGCGCCGCCCACGAGAAGGAGCAGCACGATGATTGACGTCACGAATGCGACCATCGACCCCTGTCCTCCTAGGTGGCTCGGGCAGACTTAGTGAAACAGTGCACAAAGTGTACGGGCACCATGCTAACGGTTCGGCCACCGACACGCTGGCCTGGTTCGGGAACCGGAACGGGCCGTTGCGTCGATGCTCCCGGTGCAGGTTTCTATCACTCAGGCCACGGGACCGACCACCTCCGGAGGTGCCCAATAGAGCGTGACCCGGGTGCCGTATCCGGCGTAGTCCAGCCTCAGCGTCGCCGGCCGCCCGACGGCGCCATGACCCGACGGGCCGGCTGGTTCCCACTGCGCACGCCGACCCACAGTGCCCGCTAGCCTGCCGTTGTCCCAGAACTGGACAACCGCAAGTCCGAGGGTCCGCCACCACGATCGGCGGCCCAGCCTGACTCCTCCGGAGCCCACGTTGACCGAAATCCCCGAGCACCTCCTGAAGCGGGCCCAGGCCGCCAAGGCCGCCAAGGCCAAGGCCGCCGGCGAAGAGGTCGACACCGGCACCGGTGATGCCGCCCCGGCTACTCCGTCGGCCCCCGCTGTTCCGGCAGCCCCCTCCGCACCCGCACCCGTCGTCGAGACCGCACCGATACCTGTCGCCCCCTACGTGGCGGCAGCACACGCCCGACGGAAGATCCCCTGGTGGGCCGCCAGCACCCTGCTGCTGCTCCCCATCTGGGCCATTGCATACGTCGGCACGCTGGAACGACAGGAAAGGCCTGCCACGGGCGTCCTCGCCACGGGAAGCCAGGTCTACGAGGCCCGTTGTGCGAGCTGCCACGGCGCCACGGGTGGAGGCGGCAGTGGCTACGCCCTGGCCAACGGCGAGGTGCTCGCCACCTTCCCGACAGCCGCGGCCCAAATCCATTGGGTGGTCATCGGCTCCGACGGTGTCGGCCTCGGCAACCAGTACGGCGATCCGGCCCGGGGCCGAATCGTCGAAGGCGGCATGCCCGCCTGGGGCGACGTCCTCACCGCAGAGGAACTCATCGGCGTCGTCCTCCACGAGCGTGCCAGGCTGAGCGGCTCCACCGATGACGCCGACCTGGCCCAGGCCATCGACGATGCCGTCTACGGCGGCGAGCTCGACCTGCAGGGCTACCTGGACCAGGCCACGGTCACCGTCGACGAGATCCAGGAGTTCCTGGATTCCGTCGCCGACGGCGGGCTCTGATCCAACGGCCCTGCGGAGCCGACCGGAACCACGCCGACAACCATGACAGACACGTCCCCCGGGCAGCAGGTGCACGACCTCCTTGTCATCGGTGGTGGCCCCGCCGGAGCAGCCACCGCCTACTGGGCGGCCACCGCCGGCCTCGACACCGTCATCATCGAGCGCAAGACCTTTCCGCGTGACAAGACCTGCGGCGACGGCCTGCCACCGAGGGCGGTCCACCAGCTGGAAGAAATGGGGCTAGGTGCAACCCTGGAGGGTTACCACCGGTTCGACGGGCTGCGGGCCATCGCCCACGGGCGCACCATGGAGATGGCCTGGCCTGACCACCCCGTCTACCCGTCGCACGGCTACGTGGTCAGGCGCTGCGACCTGGACGCCTTCGTGGCCGACCACGCCGTGGGCGCAGGCGCCACCCTCCTCCAGGGAACCGAGGGGCTACGACCGCTGGACCCACCGCCAGGATCGCCGGACGGGGCAATAGGCGGCGCAGTCGTGTTGGACAAGGCCAGCGGCACCGAGCACGAGATCCGGGCCCGACACGTCGTCATCGCCGATGGGGCCAACTCCCTCTTCGGCCGGGTCCTGGGAACCACGAGGGACCGCACGTACCCGATGGGCATGGCAATCCGCGGCTACTTCGAAAGCCCCCTGCATGACGACCCCTGGATCGAATCATCGCTGGACGTCCGCGACCGCAACGGCAACGCAATACCCGGCTACGGCTGGATCTTCCCGGTGGGCAACGGGACCATCAACGTCGGCATCGGGCTCCTCTCGACCTTCCGCGACTATCGCGAGATCAACACCAGCCACCTCTTCGAGGAGTTCGCCCACACGCTCCCGGAGCACTGGCAGATAGACCCGACCAGCCCGATCGCCCCACCGACCGGTGGACGCCTGCCCATGGCTGGTTCGGTCGGGCCCAAGGCCGGACCCAACTGGCTGGTCGTCGGCGACGCCGCCGGGGCGGTCAACCCGTTCAACGGTGAGGGCATCGACTACGCCTACGAGACCGGTCGCCTGGCCGCCGGCCTGATAGCGGAGGCCGCCGCCCGGGGCGAGGACGCCGTGCTGGCCCGGTACCCCGACCTGCTGGACGAGGAATACGGGCTCTACTTCAAGGTGGCCCGCCTCTTCGCGAAGGTGATCGGCAACCCGACCCTGATCCGCGAGCTGACCCGGGTGGGGATGCACTCCCAACCCCTCATGGAGTGGGCGCTGAGGGTTATGGCCAACCTTCTTCGCGACGAGGACCGGGGCGCCGCCGAGGCGGCGTACTCGGCAATCGCCGGCATGGTCCGGCTGGTTCCCGACCGCCTCATCGCCTCCTGAACCCCATGGCATCCACCGGGCAACGGGTCAGGGCTCCAACCAGATGACCCACGGGCGGCTGCGGTCCGGGAGAGAATGGCCGACATGACCGGCTCGACGACCACCAGCGCCGCCTGGACAGCCCTGGTGCGTCACCGCGACGACGGCATTGCCCCCCTCGGGAAGTTGCTGACCGACGATCCGGGTCGAGCCACCCGTCTGGGCATCGAGGTGGGCGACCTCTGGATCGACCCGTCGCGCCAGCAGGTGACGGACACGACCCTCGCTCTGCTGGCAGACCTGGCCGACGAGCGGTCCGTGGCGGCCTCGTTCCAGCGGATGATGGACGGCCAACCGGTGAACGCCACCGAGGGCATCCCCGCGCTCCACACCGCCCTTCGGGCCCCCGGCCACGAGGTCATCCGGGTGGGTGGCGTGGACGTGGTCCCGGCGGTACACGCCACCCTTGACCGGATGTCGGACCTGGCCACCTCGATCCGCGACGGCCGCAGGACGGGGGCCACCGGAGAGCCGATCACCGCTGTGGTGAGCCTCGGGATAGGCGGCAGCCATCTGGGGCCCGCACTGGCCGCCGAAGCCCTCTCGCATCTGACCCTGGCCGACCTCACGGTGCGGTTCTCCTCGAACCTGGATGGCGCCGACCTCGTCGCGGCCCTCGACGGGCTGGAACCGGCGAGCACGCTGATCGTGGTGTGCTCCAAGTCATTCACCACGGTCGAGACCCTCACCGCAGCGCAGAGCGCGCGGGGCTGGCTGGCTGAGGGGCTGGGGGTCGACAGGGCTGCGGAGCACGTCGTGGCCGTCACCGCGTCGCCGGAACGCTCAGAGGCCTTCGGTATCCCCGCCGAGCTGACATTCGAGCTCCCGCAATGGGTGGGTGGCCGGTTCTCCCTACCGTCGGCGGTCGGCCTGGCCGTCATGGTGGCCATCGGCCCACCGGCGTTCATGGAACTCCTCGCCGGGATGCGACTGGTGGACGAACACGTGGCGACGGCCCCGACTCTTCGCAACGGGCCCGTGCTGCTGGGCCTGATCGACGTCTGGAACCGGTCCCTGCTGGGCCGCACCTCCATGGCCGTGGTGCCCTATGCGCACCGCCTCAAGCTGCTTCCCGCCTATCTGCAGCAGCTCTCCATGGAGAGCCTCGGCAAGGGCACCACGCTCGATGGGCTGGCCGTGGACACCCCCACCGGCGCCGTGGTGTGGGGGGCGGCCGGCACCGACGGGCAGCACGCCTTCTTCCAGCTGCTGCACCAGGGCACGGACGTGGTGCCGTGCGACCTGATCGGCGTGGCCCGGCCTGCGGCAGACCCACGTGGTGCACACCAGAACCTGCTGCTGGCGAACCTGGCAGCCCAGGCCGCGGCACTCACCCACGGGCGGACCCGTGCCGAGGTCGCTGCGGGAGGCACCCCACCGGATCTGGTCCCGCACCGGACCTTCACCGGGAACCGTCCGTCGACCACCATCCTCCTGCCCGAACTGACGCCTTCGGTGCTGGGCCAGCTGCTGGCCACCTACGAGCACCGGACGGTCACAGCGGCCACCGTGTGGGGAATCGACCCGTTCGACCAGTGGGGGGTGGAGCTGGGCAAGGAGCTCGCCTCAAGCATCGCCGCCGACCCTGACGGTGGGGACCACGACGGCTCGACGATCGAACTGCTTCGTCGCTACAGGGAGCTACGCGATACCTGAACCGGCGGGCGTCAGGCCAGCCCGGCGACGACAGCGGTCGCTGCATCGACGGCGATGGAGATCGTCTCGTCGATGATCTCGTCGGAGTGGGCGAGGCTGGGGAACAGCGCCTCATAGGCCCCGGGAGCCAGCGCCACGCCACGCTCGAGCAGTGCGTGGAAGACCTTCGGGTAGAGGCCGTTGTCGGCCAGCACCTTCGCCTCGTCGAAGTCGGTGGGTGCGACATCACCGAAGAAGCAGCCCAGCAGCGAGCCCACCCGGGGCAGCACGGCTTCCAGCCCGGCACCCTTGAAGGCGGCGGTCAGCCCATCGGCCAGGCGCTGAGAGGTGGCGGTCAGCCTGTCGAAGGCGCCATTGTCGAGTAGTTCGAGCGTGGCACGACCTGCGGCCATGGCCAGCGGGTTCCCCGACAGGGTTCCGCCCTGGTACACGCCGCCCAATGGTGCCAGGTGCTCCATGACGTCCCACCGGCCACCGAAAGCCCCGACCGGCAGGCCACCGCCGATGACCTTGCCGAAGCACCAGAGGTCCGGCGTGACGCCGAAACGCTCGGCCGCCCCGCCCCGCCCAAGGCGGAACCCGGTGATGACCTCGTCGAACACCAGCAGCGACCCTGAGGCGTCGCAGGCGGCCCGCAGGCCCTCCAGGAATCCGGGAGCCGGTGCCACGAGGCCCATGTTGGCCGCAACCGGCTCCACGATCACCGCCGCAACCGTCCCGTCGAGCTCTGGAACCACGTTGTACGGAGCGACGATGGTGTCGGCAACGGCGCCGGCGGTGACTCCGTCGCAACCCGTCAGCCCCTGGTTGGCCACCCCGCTGCCACCTGCGGCCAGCAGGGCATCGCCATGGCCGTGGTAGCACCCGGCGAACTTCACGATGCCCGGGCGGCCCGTGGCACCCCTCGCCAGGCGGATGGCCGACATGGTGGCCTCCGTCCCCGACGATACGAACCGGATCGATTCGAGGCCGGCGATTCGCTCCACCACCATCTCGGCCATGACCACCTCGGCCTCGGTCGGGGCGCCGAAGCTGGTGCCACGGGAGGCCGCCACCGAGATGGCCTCCAGAATCGCAGGGTGGGCATGGCCCAGGATTCCCGGCCCGTAGGACTGCACGTAGTCGATGTAGCGACGACCGTCGGCGTCCCACACGTAGGCGCCGTCCGCCCGATCCACGAAGTAGGGCGTACCGCCAACGGACCCGAAGGCCCGGACCGGCGAGTTGACCCCGCCCGGGATGACCCTCTGGGCCCGTTCGAAGAGCGCCCGGTTGACGTCTGTCACCGTCTGCTCAGCCCTGCAGGATCTCGGCGGCCCGACGGGCCAGGTAGGTCAGGATGAAGTCGGCACCGGCGCGACGGATCGAGAGCAGGTGCTCCATGCCAACGGCGTCGCCGTCCAACCAGCCGTTGGCCGCAGCGGCCTGGACCATGGCGTACTCGCCGCTCACGTGGTACGCCGCGAGGGGCACGTCGACGACGGCCCTGGCCTCGGAGATGACGTCCAGGTAGGACAGTGCCGGCTTCACCATCACCATGTCCGCGCCCTGCTCGATGTCAGCCAAGATCTCGAGGATCGCCTCGCGGGCGTTCGGCGGGTCCTGCTGGTATCCCCGGCGATCACCACCGCCGACGATCTGGACGTCGACGGCATCACGGAACGGGCCGTAGAGGGCCGATGCGTACTTGGCGGAGTACGCCAGGATCACCGTGTCGAGGTGACCGGAACCGTCCAGGGCGGAGCGGATCGCAGCCACCTGGCCGTCCATCATCCCGGACGGGGCGGTCACGTCCGCCCCGGCATCGGCCTGGGCAACGGCGGCCCTTGCGTAGAGCTCCAGCGTGGCGTCGTTGTCCACCGAGCCGTAGCCGTCGAGCACTCCGCAGTGTCCGTGGTCGGTGTACTCGTCGACGCAGAGGTCGGCCATGAGAACCATCTCGTCACCGACCTCGTCGCGCAGGTCCTTCAGCGCCACCTGGACGACGCCATCGGGGTTCCACGCCTCGGAACCGACGGCGTCCTTCTCCCCGGGGATCCCGAAGAGGATGACGGCCGGGACGCCGAGGTCCCTCAGCGCCGAGACCTCGGCGCGAAGGCTGGCCCGGGTGTGCTGCACGACGCCCGGGAGGGACTCCACGGGTTGGGGTTCGTCAATGCCCTCACGTACGAAGAGGGGTGCGACCAGATCATCGACCGATAGTCGCGTCTCGGCCACGAGGCGGCGAAGGGCAGCCGTGCGGCGCAGACGACGGGGTCGTGAAACGGGGAAGCTCACCGCCCAAGCCTACGGAGGTCAGGTCGTGGGCAGCGAGGCCTCTGCCCATGCCACGACTGCGTGCACGAGGCCGTCAACCGAGTGTGGGTCGGCTTCGATTGCGGCGAAGCCCAACTGACGGGCGGCCGCGGCGCTGATCGGCCCGATACAGGCGGCGGCCACCGGCAGCGTGGCCCCGGCCACGTCGCGGTAGCGACGAACCGTCGACTCAGCGGTGAAGGTGACCAGATCGGCCGACCGGGCACGGGCCAGCACCGCCGGATCCACATCAGGGGCCACGTTGCGATAGGCCACGACGACGTCGACGTCCCAACCGGCGGCGACAAGGCCATCGGGCAGCACGTCACGGGCCACCTCGGCACGCGCCAGGAGGATCCTGGCGCCCGGCTTCGACGGGGCCGGAAACTCCTCCAGCAGGCCCTCGGCCACGGCACGCCCCGGGACGAGCTCCACCACCCGGCCAGCGGCCTCCAGCGGACCGGCGGTCCTGGGCCCGACTGCGGCCAGGCGGGCCGAGGTGGGTCCGTCCAGTGCTTCGGCGACGCGCCGGGCACCGTTGGGTGACGTCACGACGATCCAGTCGTACCGGTCGGCTGAGGACATGGCCGCGGCCAGGGCGGCGCCGCCGTCGGCCGGCTCCACGATTGAGACCACCGGCAGCTCGATGACCTCGGCGCCCAGACCGGTGAGGGCACCGGCGAGGCTGCCGGCCTGGTCCGTCGCCCTTGTGACGACGACTGTGCGGCCGGCCAGTGGGCTCACTGTGACTCCAGGAGCTCCGTGCCGCCCCGCTCGTCGAGGAGGTACCGGGCCAGCGTTCGGCCGAGGGTGGGGCCGTCGGCCGACCGCCTCGCCTCGCGCACGAGCACGGCGCCGTCGGGTGACGAGATGGCACCGGTCAGCAGCACCTCATCACCGTCGATCACCGCGTGGGCCGCTATCGGGAGGTCACACCCCGCGCCCAGCTCGGCAAGGAACGCCCGCTCGGCGTCGACGGTGCGGCGCGCCACTGCATCCTCCACAGCCGCCAGCATTTCACGTACCCCATCGTCGTCGGTACGGCATTCCACGGCCATTGCCCCCTGGCCCACCTGGGGCAGCAGGACGGACGGGTCGAGGCGGTCCACCACATCAGGTCGGATGCCCAACCGGTCAAGTGCCGCTGCGGCCATGACAATGGCGTCGAACCCGGCGGCCTTCTCGAGACGGGTGGCGATGTTGCCCCTCAACCCGGCAAACCCGAGGTCCGGCCTCAGGTGTGCGAGGTGCGCCCGGCGACGGATCGAACCGGTTGCCACGGTTGCACCCTCCGGCAGGTCGGCCCACCGGCATCCCACCAGAGCGTCACGGGCATCGGCCCGCCCGGAAACACAGGCAAAGACCAGTCCCTCAGGCGTGAGGGCGGGAAGGTCCTTGGCGGAATGGACGCCAATGTCGGCGCGACCGTCCAGCACCGCTGCCTGTACCTCTTTCACGAACACGCCCTGACCGCCCATCTGCTCCAGCGGGGTGATGCGATCCAGGTCCCCGGTGGTCTCGACCACGACGACCTCCACATCCACCTCGGGGCGGACACTCGCCAGCAGGCCGATCAGGTGGTTGGTCTGCCATCGGGCCAGAGCGCTACCGCGGGTGGCGGCCCGGATCCGCACCGCCGTCGCCAGGCCTAGAGGTCGAAGAGGTCGCGCAGGGCCTCGGCCAGGCGCTCGCCACGGGCGGTGCCGGCGGCGTCCTTGAGGCGCACCGTCGGCTCGTGCAGGAGCTTGCCCACGATGCCGGCGGCGAGGGCCTCGACGGCGTCGCTCTGACGGTCGTCCAGGTCGCCCAGGCGGGCGGCGAGCCGCTGCAGTTCACCGGAGCGGACGAGGTCACCGCGTGCCCTCAGGCTGGCCACCAACGGAGCCACCGACCGGGCTGTCGACTCGTCGACGTAGCGATCCAACTCGACGTCCAGGATGGCGTGCACCGCGGTCACCTCACGTTGGCGTTCCCGGATGCCCACATCTGCGAACTCCCGCAGATCGTCCATGTCCAGGAGGGTCACGCCTTCGATCTCGCCGGCGGTCGGGTCGACGTCGCGCGGTACGGCAATGTCGACCACCAGGAGTTCACGACCATGGCGTTCGCCGACCACGCTGGCCAGGTCGCCGTGCTCGAGGATCGCGGCGGAGGCACCTGTCGAGGTGAGCAGAACGTCCACCTCTGCGAGGTGGTGGGGCAGGTCGTCCAGGCGAACCGGTTCGCCGCCCAGGCGTCCGGCCACCTCGACTGCACGGTCCCAGGTGCGATTGGCCACGCGGATTCCGGCCACGCCACCACCGTGCAGGGCACGGGCCAGGCCTTCGCCCATCTCGCCGGCACCAACGATCAGGACCTGTCGACCCTCTAGGCCGCCGAGGCGCTCGGTGGCCATGGCCACGGCTGCCTGTGAGACCGATGTGATGTTGCGGGAGATGGCCGTCTCGGTGCGGACCCGCTTGCCCACCTCGAGGGAATGGCGGAACAACGTGTTGAGGACGGGACCGACAGCACCCTCGGTGGAGGCCGTCTCCCATGACTTGCGAACCTGGCCGAGGATCTCGTGCTCGCCCAGTACGGCCGAATCCAGACCGGAGGCCACCGAGAAGAGGTGCCTGGCCGCATCACCGTCGTAGAGGCTGGTCAGGTGGTCGGAGAACTCCTCGGGCGCCACATGGGACACCTCGGCGAAGAAGTTGCGGATGTCCTGGTAAGCACCGTGGAACTTCTCGGCGAATACGTACACCTCGATCCGGTTGCAGGTCGACAGGACCACGGCCTCGTTGATGTGCTCGCGCGACGTGAGGTCGGCCAACGCCTTGGGCAGGCGCGACGCCGGGACCGTCATGCGCTCGAGCAGGTCGAGCGGCACGGTGCGGTGGTTGAGACCTACGACTACGACCGACAAGGGCCGATACTCCTTGTTCTCCGGCTACCCGGCCCGAGGGTCGGATGGTCGGTGTTGGGACGGATGGCAGGGGTGGTGAAGCCCCTCTCCAGGTCCACAGCATTCCCGATGCGGGCGGGTCTTTCCAACCCTTGGCCCCGGTACGTACCTGTCACCGTCTCCACGACCGACATCTAGCCTGTCGCCCGGTCGGACCGCCCTGCGACGGCCCGCCCTGCGACGGCCCGGTGGTGCTGGTGGTATCCGAGGATCTGGAGCTCGGTCGCCAGGTCCACCTGACGGAGGTCGACCCGGTCGGGCACGGTCACCACGGTCGGGGCGAAGTTCAGGATCGAGCTGACCCCTGAGGCCACCAGGCTGTCGACCGCCACCTGGGCAGCCGCCGCCGGGGTGGCCACGATGCCGACAGTGCAGCCGGTCTCGGCAACGAGGTCGGCCAGGTCCTCCACGGACCGCACGATGTTTCCCGCGACCTTCCTTCCCACGACAGCCGGGTCGGCATCGACCAGGCCGGCGACCGGGAAGCCACCGGCCACGAACCCGTCGTACCGGCTGAGTGCACGGCCCAGGTTCCCGACTCCGACGATGACGACGGGGCTGGGCACGCCACCACCCAGGGCCAGGCTGATCTCGCCGATGAGGTGGTCGACCTCGTATCCCACACCTCGGGTGCCGTGGGCATGCAGGTAGGACATGTCCTTGCGAACGTTGGCGGCGTTCACGCCAGCCAGGGAGGCAAGGACCACCGACGACACCGTTGAAACGCCGTCATCGGAGAGCTCGACGAGGCCCCGCAGGTAGATGGGTAGGCGTGCGACGGTGGCATCCGGAATCGGCTCGTCTTGCCTCGGACCAGCGGCGTCAGCCATGGGGATCAAACTAGGCGCTTGTGCACCATTTCACATGGCATCTTCGGGTCCTCGTGGACAGACACCTCCGGGTGCCCGGCGCTGCGCTGTCGGTGACCACCGATCGACCAATACCGTTCCCACCGTGACCCACCAGATCGCCGTGGCCGCCGCGGCCACCCTCGTCTCGCTGGCCTTCGCTGCCACGGTCCTGGAACGCTGGCTGGATCGACGCCACCCCCAGGACCTCGCCTGGTCGGCATCCCTCGGGCTTTTCGCCGCCGGTGCGGCATCGCTCTGGTGGGGGGCGGCCAACGGCTGGTCCGCTGGCCCCTTCCGGTCCTTCTACGCGTTCGGGGCCGTGCTGAACGTGCCGATCCTGGCCCTCGGGACCGTGTACCTCCTGTTCAGTCGTCGAACAGCGGACCGGATCACCGTGGCGACCGTCCTACTCGGCACATTCGCAGCCGGCGTGGTAGCCGCCTCCCCGATCCACGGCACCTTCGTCGCCGACGTCCTGCCTCGTGGCAGCGACGTGTTCGGTCCGGGGCCCCGGGTGGCCGCAGCGGTCGCCTCGTCGATCGGGGCCCTCGTCGTGATCCTCGGATCGATCTGGTCGATGACCAGGCTGCTACGGATCGGCACGGGGGCCGCACGGCGTGGTGCCCTGGGCAACGGCCTGATCGTGGCCGGTGCACTGGTGCTCAGCTTGGGCGGGCTGGTCAACTCCGTCCTCGACGAGATGACCGGGTTCGCGGTCTCCCTGCTGGTCGGGATCTCACTCATCTTCGCCGGCGCCCTGGTCGCCACCGGGAGTCGGTCTGACGTCTGAAAGCCTGCCGACCCTGTTACTCGACGATCAGGACGAACTGGATCACGGCTGCGCCCAGGATGGCCGCCAACAGGATCGCCGTCACGATGGTCGTTCCGAGGCGCATCAGGTTCCCTCCGATTCGTCAGCGGTGGAGCGACCGCTGATCGAGACACGGGTGCTCACACCTTCGTCAGGGTCCGCGGCCGTGAGGATCACCGCCGCTCCCTCACCAATGGATAGGTCGGCGGCCGCCGATGCCCGTGCCGCCACGAGCGAGACCAGACCCCAGGAGTCGACCAGCACACCGAGGCCACCGGTCGCCACATCGTCGTAGGCCGAGACCAGTCGGGCCGGAAGCACCCTGTCGGCGACACGTACCCGGAACCGGTCACCGGCGCCGAGGTCCTCGAGTTCCGCGGGATCCACGTTCAGTTGCACGTTGCCGAACCGGTCCACCCAGAGCACCTCGGCATGCAGGCCGTCGGCCTCGACCGCCGCCACCGGGAGCACCCCGGGCAGCAGGCCGGCCGGCTCGACCGGGTCGCCGAACTCGGCCAGGTCCACGCCGTTGGCCAGATGAGCGGCGACCGGAGCGAACACGTCACGACCGTCGAAGGTGGGTCCCGGCGTTGGAAGGTGCCAGGCCGTCCCGGTCAGCGACACGGCCCGACCAGCGCCACCCACCATGGCCACCGCCGAAGCCAGCAGGCCGTTGTCCGGGCCGACCAGCACCGACTCCCCGTCGCCTACCTCCACCGCCACAGCTCTGCGGTCGGTCCCGACCCCCGGGTCGACCACGGCAAGCACCACCCCCGGGCAGAGATACCCGGAAGCGCGGGCCAGGGCCAGGCCCCCTGCGCGTACGTCATGGGCAGCGATCCCATGGGTGACGTCAACCACCAGCGCGTGCGGGGCGATGCTGCGCAGGACCGAGTGGACTACGCCGACGAACTCGTCGTCGGTCCCGTAGTCGGAAAGGAACGAGATCGTGTCGTAGCGCCGGCCCACGATTCAGCCGGCACCCAGTTGGCGTGAACGCTCGCTGGCAGCTGCGACCACGTCCCGCACCATCGAACGGAAGTCGCCGGCCTCGAACACGGCAAGACCGGCCGCCGTGGTTCCGCCCGCCGATGTGACGTTCTGGCGCAGCGTCGCCGCGGACTCCTCGGATTGGCGCAGCAGCGTGGCGGCGCCCAGCAGGGTCTGTTCGGTCAGGGCCACTGCCACGTCGCGTGACAGCCCCTCGGCTTCGCCCGCGTCCATGAGGGCCTCGGCCAGGAGGAACACGTAGGCGGGACCGGATCCCGAGAGGCCGGTGACGGCATCCAGCAGGTCCTCGTCGACCACGACCACCTTGCCGACCGCCGAGAGGATCCCTGAGGCCCAGTCGAGGTCGTCGGTGGTGGCGGCCCTGCCTCCGGCGACTGCGGCGGCGCCCTCGCCCACTATCGACGGCGTGTTGGGCATCACCCGGACCACCGGCACGTCAGGACCCAGGATGGCCTCCATGGCGTTGGTCCGGATACCGGCGGCGATGGACAGGACCCGTGGCACGCCGAGGGCGGCCAGGTCGGCACAGACATCGGCCACCACGTGGGGCTTGACGGCAACGAGGGTGTCGACGCCGGCCAGGGCGACACCACCACATGAGACGCCGGGTAGCGCCTCGGCCAGAAGGTCCCGGCGACCCTCATCAGGTTCCACCACGTGGAGCTCCGGAGCGGCTGCCCAGCCGTCGGCCACGAGGCCCCTCAGCAGGGCCTCGCCCATCTTCCCGCCGCCGATCACCTGGAGTTTCGTGGTCACGGGGCGAACCTACAGGCTGGCGTCGGCCGACGGCCGGCCGTCCGGCAGCACGCGCGACGTCCCGACGGCGACGCCGACCACCATCACCAGCACGCCGGCTCCCGCCAGCACCGTCCCGGTCGACCAGAAGCCGATCGCCACTCCGACCACCAGCGGGCCGGCTGTCTGGCCCAGCCGGAGGCTGCTCACCCACAGAGCCAGGATGGTCCCCCGGAGGTGCTCCGGGGCCCGCTCTGCGACGAGGTCCTGGAGTGTCGGGATCGTGATCCCCTCGGCCAGCCCGTACACCGCTGCCGCTGCCACGAGGAGCCAAAGCGAACCGAGGCCCATGGCAACGAACGTGGCGCCGAACACGCCGAGGCCGATGGCCACCATCACCCCGGCGGACATCCGAACCCGGAACCAGGTGACCACGAGGGCTGTGGCCGTCGACGTCACCGCAGGTACCGCTGCGACCAGGCCGCGCTGTGTGGGACTCAGGCCGAAGGTCTCGTGGAGGTGGATGGGGATGAGGGTGAGGAATACGCCGAACATGACGAAGAAGACCAGCGATCCGAGGCCGATGACCATGGCATTGGCCGGGATGGACACCTCGGCCAGTGCCTCCCGCAGGCGTTGCACCACCGGGATCCGTTGGGCCTCCCACGGGTCGTGGAGGGACCGGGCGACCACCGCTCCCACGATCAGGGCCATCGCGTAGTAGGCGAAGTTCCACCTCCAGCCGAACAGGTCGGTGGTGGCACCGCCCAGGAACGGGAAGAGGGCCAGGAACGTGGTGATGACCGCCGAGTTCTGGCCGAGGAGGCGGGTTCGTTCCATGCCGGACCAGTGGTCGGTGATCAGGACCACCACGAGGTTGATGAGTCCGGCGGATCCGAGGCCCTGGATCACGCGGATTACCAGCAGCCACTCCAGCGATGGGCTGAATCCGCCGAGGCTGCCGAAGATCCCGAAGACGAGCAGGCAGGGCACGAGGACGCGCCTGCGGCCGTAGCGGTCGGCCAGGAACCCGATGGCGGGGGCCGCCACGATCCCGGTGACGGTGCCTGCGGCGATCAGCATCCCGGCACGTTCGATCGGTTCTCCGAAGGATTCCAGGATCTCCGGCGTGGAGCTCATCAACACCGAGTTGTTGAGCAGCGCCATCGCCGTGACTGAGAATATGAGGAGGCGTGACGGAGGCCCTGTACGGGTGGCGGTCAACGAAGCGCTCCGGCCGGACGCGACAGGTCCGGCGGCCATGTCGTCAGAGAACTCACTTCCCCGATCGAACCCCGACGATCCGGCCGCCGGACCCGAGGGGCACGATATACCCAAAGGTATTGAAAGTCCACCATCAATCCTGCCTGGTGTCGATTCCCCCGAATCGGCTGGCGAAGCCGATGCGAAGTGCCGGCCTGAAGCAACGCTCGATAGCCATCCACACGGTTCCCAGGAGCCGATCCAGCTCGGCGTCGTCGACCGTGGAGGCCACAATGGCCCCGACCAGCAGGACGGCATCCTCCTCCCCTACGCAGAACGTCGCCCCGACCAGGCTCGAGTTGCGCTTCAGCAGGTGCTGGTGGAACGCAGCGTGGTTCTCCTCGGGGGCCGGCATCACATAGGTCTCGTGGTGGAGCATCCGCTGTCTGAGGGTGAGGCGGATCGTCGAGGTGTCCTTCTCCTCACCCACCACCCGGGCGAACCACCGTCGCTCCGTCGGTCCGCAATCAGGGTCGCGCTCGACGGCCGCCAGGATCGGGTTCTCCTCCAACACGCGGGCGAACCAGGCATCGATCACGGCGACGAGCGCGTCCATCTCGTCAGGGCCGAGTGGCGGCTGGTCCCGGGTCAACGTCAGGCGCAGTCCACGAGCACCCGGGAGGAGAGGTCGTCACAGATCCGGCGGAGCCGGGCGGCCGTCGCCGACCAGGTGTACGACCAGGACCGCTGGGCGGCCGCCGTCGACATCGCCGACGCTGCAATCGGGTCGTCCAGGATCTCCGCCACGTGGACGGCGTACGTGGACGGGTCGCGCCCGTCCACCAGGTAGCCGGTCCGGCCATGGTCGACCAGGGTCCGCAGGCCGCCTACGGCGGCAGCCACCACGGGGATCCCGCACGCGGCAGCCTCCAGGGCGACCAGACCGAACGACTCGGAACGACTCGGCATCAGCACGACGTCGGACGCCCGGTACCAGTAGGCGAGACAGTGGTGCGGCTGCGGGTCCACGAACTGGACGCGGTCGGCGAGGCCGTGGGACTCGGCGATCCCGCGGACGCGCTCCGCCTCGGCCTGCCCGGCGGACCCGCTGGCACCACCGACCACGACGAGACGTACATCGGGGCGACCCAGCTCGGCCAACGTGCGAACGGCTACGTCGACGCCCTTTAGGGGCTGGATGCGACCGGCGAAGAGGAGGACGGGGCCCGCTCCGAGCCCCGTGGCGCGGCGGGCCAGGGCCTGGGATCCCGGCGTGAAGAAGCCGTGGTCCACCCCTGGTGGAACCACCTCGATGCGGGACCGCTCGGCGCCGTACAGGTCGACGAGCTGTCGGACCTCTTCAGCGCTGTTGGCCAGCAGGATGTCGGAACACCCCACGACCTCGCCCTCGGCCCGGATCCGCTCCAGCGGTTCCACATCGCCGCTCTGGGCCTTCACCATGGCGAGGGTGTGGAAGGTCGTGATGAGCGGGAGGCCCAACTCGTGCTTCAGCCGGTGCCCTGCGACCGCGCTCAACCAGTAGTTGGCGAGGATCCCGTCATGGCCCGGGTGGGTGTCCAGCCAGGAGGCGACGCCGTCGGCGAACTCGTCCACGACGCCCGGAAGGTCCTCCTTGGGGAGGTCGTGGGCTCCGGCGTCAACGTGGACCACGCGGAACCCCGCCTCCACATCCACGACGGTCGGGGTGTCGGGATCCACCCGACGGGTGAAGACCGTCGAGCGACCACCAGCCTGGGAGAGCGCTGATGCCAACTCGCGTACGTACACGTTCATGCCACCGCCGTCGCCAGAGCCCGGCTGGACCAACGGAGAGGTGTGCATGGAGAGGACGGCCAGGCGACGCACGGTTCAGCCCCCCGATACCGGCGGCAGCAGGGCCACCTCGTCGCCATCGGTGACGGCGACGGTGGCAGCTGTGGACTCACCGTTCAGCCAGACGCGACACGTGGCAGCCAGGCTGGCGAACCCGTCGCCGAACTTCTCGTCGGCCGCGGCGAGGACCTCACCCACGGTCTCGCCGGGAACGGCGAGAGATCCCGTTCCGGCGGCTACCCGGACCGAGGCGAAGAGACGCAGAACGGCCATCCGGCCAGTGTACGGAGGAGGCCCGCAGAGTCCGAAGGCCGGCGGCCGGCCCCGCAATCGGCATGTCCGGCGCCGGTACCGTCGACTCCCATGACACGCATGCTCGTCATCCGCCACGGCCAGTCCGAGTGGAACGCCGCTGGACGCTGGCAGGGCAGGGCCGACCCACCGCTGACCGACGAGGGCCGTCGTCAGGCGAAGGTCGCCGCCGGAGCGCTCGGTGCATTCGACGCTGTGGTCGCCTCACCGCTGCTTCGGGCCGCCGAGACGGCGACCATCGTTGCCGAGCACCTCGGCATCGGCCCAGTGCTCACCGATACGGACCTAATGGAACGCGACGCCGGAGAGTGGCAGGGCCTGACACGACCCCAGATCCAGGACGGGTGGCCGGGCTTCCTGGATGACGGCCTCCGGCCTCCCGGCTATGAACCTGGCGACGCCATGCTGGCCAGGGTGCTCGCGGCACTGGGACGCATCTCCGAACGGATGGGAGACGGCGAGGTGCTCGTCGTATCGCACGGCGGTGTCGTCTACGCCCTCGAGGAGGCCTGCGGGGAACCGTGGAGGCGCCTACCCAACCTGGGCGCCCGCTGGTTCGAACTCTCCGGAGACGACCTGACCGCCGGACCCAGAATTGACCTGGTGCCGGACGGGACAGTCCCCAACCTGCTCTAGTCCGATGCCTCGGGCGAAGCCTCGTCAAGGCGGGTGGCCGCTGACTCGTAGCCCTCCAGGTCACCGCTGTCGACGCGCTCCATCGCCACCTCGATGGTGGCCAGGTCGGCCTCGAGGGCATCCAGCTCGGCATCGTCGATGTCGGCTGCATCCACAGGGGCAGGTGGAGCCTCGCTTGTGGTCGGGTCGGTTGACGGGTCGGTCACGGCGGCGAGGGTACCGTCGGCTGGTGCCAGCCCCGCTGATCCTCCTGCCGCCGTCGGAGGGAAAGGCCGACGGTGGCGACGGTCCCGGTTGGGCCGACGCCGATCAGTCGTTCCCGGACCTCGCCGACCAGCGCCGGGAGGTGATCCGGGCTCTCGTGGAGGCCATGGGCCTTCCCGCCGAGGCGCGATCGAAGCTCCTGGGGGTGGGAGCGGCGAGGGCGGAGGAGGCGACGGTGGCCAACATGGCCGTCGACTCGGCGCCAACGCGTCCCGCCATCGAGCGCTACACCGGCGTTCTCTACGACGCACTCGACTACCCGTCGCTGCCGGCGAAGGTGCGGCGTGGCGTGGACCGCCAGGTCGTCATCTTCTCCGGCCTGTGGGGTGCTGTCCGGCCCACCGACCCGATCCCCGACTACAAGCTCAAGATGGGGGCGATGCTGCCCGGTCTGGGCCGGCCGGCCCGCTTCTGGAAGCCGGCGCTGAGCGCGGCGCTGGCCGACGCTGCGTCGGGGACCGTCTGGGACCTGCTTCCCAACGAGCACTCCGCCGCCTGGAATCCGACAATCGCCGGGCGGCGCATACGGGTGCGCTTCCTGGACGACGTGGAGAAGGACGGCGAACGCACTCTCGTGACGGTGTCGCACTGGAACAAGCTGCTGAAGGGGGCGCTGGTGCGCCACATCGTGGAGCACGGCCTGGACGACCCCGGGGCCCTCGTCGGGTTCGACCACCCCGAGGGCTACGTCTACGACCCGAGGCTCACCCGGGTAGACGGATCCACAACCGAAATCTCCCTGGTGACCAGGCGTTAGGGCTCAGGGACCGAGGACGCTGTCCAGGTAGTCGTTGGTGAAGCGGCGGCGGGGGTCGAGGCGTTCCCTTGCATCCTGGAATCGGCCCCAGCCGGGGTAGCGGCCGGCCAGCGTGTCGGCGGTCTGGAAGTGGAGCTTCCCCCAGTGGGGGCGGCCGTCGTAGTCGTCCATGATCGCCTCCACGCCCCGGAAGTAGTCCTCGTACGGCGTCCCCCGGAACACGTGGACGGCAATAAAACAGGAGTCCCGTCCCGAAGCCGTGGACAGCGGTATGTCGTCGCCACCCAGGACCCGGAACTCGATCGGGAAGCTGATCGGCCGGTCCAGGGTGTCGATCAGCGCCTGCACCCTCCGGAACGCCTCCAGGCCGTGCTGGCGGGGCACCGCGTACTCCATCTCGTAGAAGCGGACCCGCCGGGAAGAGGTGAACACGTCGTACGAGGTCGTCAGGTACTCGGCCCTCCCCGCATCGGCCAGCACCTGGCCGTTCAGTCTCGGGATGAGCGACGGTCGGAGGCGACCCAGGTGGTTCAGCGCCCCGAAGGCCACGTTCTCGAGCAACTCCTGATTCTTGAACCGCTTCCATCGGCGCTTCATGGCGTGGCGGGCGTTGCGGGCCGGAGGGGGCGCCTCGGTGGTCCGGGTGTTGCGCTTCAGGAGGGCATTTGACGTATGCGGCATCCAGAAGAACTCGGCGTGGTCTGTGCTCTCGGCGAAGCCATCAAAGCCCGCCAGCACCTCGTCGATGGAGAGGATCTCCTCGACGGCATGGAGGTTGAACGCCGGCACGCACTGCAGGGTCACCTCGGTTACGACGCCGAGCGCACCCAGGCCGACGCGTGCCACATCACGCAGGTCCGGATCGTGGTCGTCGTCAAGGATCAGCACCTCACCGTCAGCGGTCACCAGCCGCAGGCCGACCACGTCGGCGGCGATCGACCGGAAGCCCAGGCCCGTGCCGTGGGTGGACGTCGAGATGGCGCCGGCCACCGACTGGTAGGCGATGTCGCCGAGGTTCGACATGGCCAGGCCAACCGCGTCGAGCTGCGGATTCAGGTTGGAGAGCCGGGTACCGGCACGCACCCGTACCCGCCCCGTGGCCTCCTCGACGGCCACGATCCCGGTCATGTCGTCCAGGGTGACGAGCACGTCGTCGGTCCTGGCAATGGCGGTGAACGAGTGGCCGGCACCCACCACCCGGACCCCCAGGCCATCGGTGGCCGCCTCGCGGACAAGGTCCACGACGTCGGACTCGGAGGTGGGCCGCGCTACCCGCACAGGTCGGCTGCGCTGGTTGCCGGCCCAGTTCCGCCAGGAACCGTCGCTTCGTATACCGCTCACCTGCTCACCAGCCCCGCAGGTCCACAGACCACGACTCGAGCACCTCGGCGTCGCCACCGGCCCCGGCATCGTCGACGAGATGGATTACCTCGTGCTTGGCGATCGTCGGGTCTATGTGGGCGGGCCGCAGGGCGACCCGGTCGCCCACCGTCCAGGATGCTCCTCCCACCGTCGTGTGCTCATCAGAACAGAACCAGACCTCGCCGTCGCCCACCAGCGAGGGATCACCGCTGTCCATGGCCAGCGCCTTGAGGCCGCCGTCGAGCACAGCGTGGCCCCGGGGGCTGACCGACACCACGGTGGTCAGCAGCACGAGCCCCTCCCGGAACGGAAGGTCCAGACGTGCGTAGTCGCCGTCCATGAGGACGAAGGACCCGGCCTGCAGTTCGGTCACCACGTGGTTGCAGTCCCATGAGCCGGTCCCCCCACCGGACACCACCTCGCCGCCCACGTCGGCGTGGGCCCTGGACAGTTCCTCCATGGCCCTGCCCACACGACGCTCGCGGCGCTGACGGTCCACCTCGTGCTGGAGGTGACCCTCGTATCCCATGACGCCGCGGACCTCCAGACCGGCGGAGCGGGCCTCGTCGGCGAGGCGCCCGGCATCGGCCGGGTCACAGCCACACCGCGGCATTCCAACATCCACGTCAACGAGGACCTCGCGTACCCCACCTGCCACCGCTGCGGTAATGGTGGCCGACGAATCGACCGCCACGGTTACGCGGGCCGTGCCTGACCGGACCAGGGCGCCGAGCCTGCGGGCATCGAGGACCTCGTTGGCCAGGAGAAGGTCGCTGCCCAGGCCGGCAGCGGCCATGCCCTCCACCTCACGGATCGTGGCGCAGCAGAACCCGGTGTGGCCGACAGCGGCGAGGCGGGCAGCCAGAGCGGTGGCCTTGAAAGCCTTCACATGCGGCCGTAGCGCAGGCCCCGGACGCTCTGCCGACATCGTGGCCAGGTTGTGGTCCAGGACGGCCACATCGGCCAGCAGCGTCGGAGTGGTGAGGTCCCCGGCCTTCATGAGGAGCGGCCGGCGTGGCTCTCCGACGCCCTGGCCTCGGACCATGAGAGCCCCCGCTGGGCATCGGGTTCGCGCGGCAGGCCCAGCACCCGTTCGGCAATGATGTTGCGCTGCACCGCGAACGTGCCGCCCCCCAGGGTCAGGGCGGGCGAGAAGACGTATCCGTAGTGCCAGATCGACGACACGTCCGGGAACTCTCCGGTGATCAACCGGTTCTCGGTGGTGCCCTCCGCCCTGGATGCATCCAGGCGACCTGCAGGGCCTGAGCCCACGAGCATCCCCGAGGTCCCGGCGAGGTCCTTGGCCAGCTCCATGACGTGCTGGCCGTGGTCGTCGGCCATGGCCTTCTGGATGTTGGCCTCCGATCCCGGCTCCCGCCCCGCCAGCTGCGCGCTGAGGGTGCGCAGCCGGTTCAGGCGGAGCACCTCGGCTTCGCAGTGGAGCGAGGCGAGGCGCTGGCGCACCACCGGATCCGATGTCCCACCGGCCAGTCGGACCAGCTCCAGCAGGTCCTCGGCCGACGGCCCGGCTCCCCACAACGAACCGGCCGACGAGAGCGAGACGCGCTCATTGGCGAGGGTCACACGGGTGAGGCGCCAGCCATCACCCTCTTCGCCCACCAGCAGGCTGGCCGGGATGCGCACGTCGTCGAAGAACACCTGGTTGAACGAGTGTGCGCTGGTCATGTCCACGATCGGGCTCATCGTGATGCCGCGCAGGTCCATCGGGCAGACGAAGTAGGAGATGCCCTTGTGCTTGGCCACGTCAGGATCGGTGCGGGCAATGAGGATCCCGAAGTCGGCCATGTGACCGCCGCTGGTCCAGATCTTGGAGCCGTTCACCACATACTCGTCGCCGTCGCGGACCGCCCTCGTGGCCAGGTTGGCCAGGTCGGACCCGGCGTCGGGCTCCGAGAACATCTGGCACCAGAACTCCTCGCCGGTGAAGATCGGATCCAGGTAGCGGGCCTTCATCTCCACGGACCCGGCCATGGCAATCGTCGGCGCCGCCCAGCCGATGCCGATCGGGTTCTCGGGACGTCGGACGCCGGCCCGACGCAACTCGTCGTCGATGAGCACCTGTTGCATCGGATCAGCATCGATGCCGTAGGGGGCCGGCCAGTGGGGAACCACATAGCCAGCCGTGTGAAGTTCCCGGCCGGTCGGATCCGGGTTGGCGGCCAGCCACGCCCGTACGTCGAGGCGGCGCGGATCGTCATCCGGCGGAAGGTCGAAGTCCATGGAGTCGAGTCTGGCGCCCCGGCCGGTCAGCCGACCATGCGGGCCACGGCCCTGCGCTGGACGCCGAACGGAACGACACCCCTTGCGGCCCAGCGCAGCCATGCTCCGCGTCCGACCGGCCTGCGGGTGCGGGGCAACCGTGCATCGAATGCCCGGGCCACGACCCTGGCTACCGCTCTCGGGTCACCTCCGGATTCAGCCGCCCGACGATCAGCCGCAGCCATGGCCTCCACCAGAGGGCCGTACGGGCCGTCGGGCGAACCGTGCCAGGCATCGTCGCGCCAGATCCCGGTCGGGAAGGCGCCCGGTTCGACCAGGACCACGTCAATGCCGTGTGGCCCCACCTCGAACGCCAGCGACTCGGCCCACCCCTCGACCCCCCATTTGGAGGCGGCGTATGCAGACCAGGTTGGCAGGCCTCCGAAGCCGCTCGAGCTGGTCACGCACACGATGCGACCGCCGTGGCCGCGTAGGCGGGGCAGCACCGCCCGGGTGACGGCGAGCGTGCCGTGGAGATTGGTGTCGAGCACCAGGTCGACGGAATCGGGGGGCAGCTCCTCGAACGGCCCGACGGCGAGCACCCCGGCGTTGTTGACCAGGCCCACCAGCCGACCGACGTCTCCGGCCAGACGGACCCACGAGTCGGCCACCGCCATTGCCTCGTCGATAGAGGCCTGGTCGGTCACGTCCAACCTCAGGACCTCCACCCGGTCGGCCACCCCCGCCTCGGCCAGAGCGGCATCCAGCGGGCCACGACGCGACAGGTCGCGCATGGTCGCAGCCACCCGCCGACCCCGACGGGCCAGCTCCACGGCGGTATGGAGGCCGAAGCCAGATGAGCAGCCGGTCACCATGATCACCCCGTCAGGGCGGCGAGGTGACCGCACCGGGGGGTCCTGATGGGTGAGCCTGCCGATGATCAGTCGCTGCACACCGGCGGGGACCACGCCCCTGGCCAGGAAGCGGGCACGGGCGCTGAGACCGATCGGATGCCGAAAACCACGGCGACCCTCGACGACGGCGACCATGGTGGCCGACACGCTGTGCGGGTCCAGTGCCCGGGCCCAGGCCCGGTCGTCTCCGTCCTCCAGGGCCCGCACGACCGATGCGTACGGACCGTCCGGGTCGCCGTGGATCGTCCCTGCGTCCCACAGCCCGGTCTGGACCGACGCCGGTTCGATCACCGACACGCCCACGCCGAGGGGAACCATCTCGTGGGCCAGCGACTCGGCCCAGCCCTCCAACGCCCACTTGGACCCGCAGTACGCAGCCAGGCCGGGAAGGGCTGAGAGTCCACCGGCGGATGACACGACGACGATCCGGGAATCCGGGGTGGATCGCAGCGCCGGCAGGGCGGCCCGGGTGAGGTGCATGGCGCCCCCCAGGTTGACGTCGAAGAGTCGCTTCAGATCGACGGCGGGCGTCTCCTCGAAGGCACCGGCCTCCCGGATCCCGGCGTTGGCCACAACGGCATCGAGCGTGCCTCCGGTGACCTCCAGCACATGGGCCACCGCCGCCTCCACCGCGTGGCGGTCCGTGACGTCCACGATCATTGGCTCGACCGATCCCCCGAACCCGGCCAGGTCCGAGGAGGTCATGGGCGAGTCGGTGGCCGTCAGGTCGAAGCCGAAGACCCTCCAGCCCCATCGGGCCAGGTCCAACGAGAGGGCCTCGCCGATCCCGCTCGACGAACCGGTGACGATTGCCGTGCGCATGCAGCGAGGCTACGAGGGCACCGGGGTCGCGACGTGTGCAGCCCGCTGCGGGCCTCCGCCGGTCAGCCGGCCGGTCGCTCCACCGTGATGCGATCACCCCGCCGGATGGTGCCCGGCACGACGACCCGGGCGTTGATCCCCCGCAGGTTCATCGCCTGGCCGACATCGGTCTTCAGGAAATGGAAGGCATCCAGGCCGAACCGCTTCGTGAACTTTGCGCAACCTGTATGAGGCTGGTCGGTCACCTCGATGACCGAGTCGCCGATCCGCAGGAGGGACCAGGGTGGAAGGTTGTCGGAGCCAAGGGAGAGATCCACGGCCAGTTGGTCCCCGGCCAGCGCCATGCGTTCCGGATCACCGGCAATGAGGGCGAGGAACCGGCTGTTCATGATGTTGAGTTGCATATCCGGGTGGGGTCCGCCGTCGCCGGTCCGCGAGCTCCCCCGCTGGTTCCAGGAGTCTCCCACCAGACCCTCGGCGACACCGAGTGCCGCCTCGTCCAGGACCTCGCGTTCATCGACGGCCGGTCGCCGGACAATCAGCTCCAGGGTGCCGTTGTCGATCGGCGAGCGCTCCACCTCGGCCAGCCCGGCCTGCAGCTGATCGGTCGTCCTGAACTCCACCACCCCATCCTTGCCGACCCGGACCGGTCCGGACCAGCCGGTTACCGATCGGGCCCGTCAGGCCACCCGGAAACGGTCGATCTGGATGTCGTCCACCCCCAGGTCGGCGTAGTTGTCCTCGGCACGACCGGCAATGAACTCCCGCCACGTGAACGGATGGAATGCGGGAGCGCCGTTGACCAGCGACCCAATCGGCTCGACCACGGCATCTCTACGCGGGTTGAAGAAGAGGGGAATGGAATACCGGTCGGAGTCCGTCATGGGCACCACCCGATGGACGGCCGCCCTGTAACGGTCATTGGTTCGCACCTGGGTGGTGTCGCCCAGGTTCACCACCACGGTGCCCGGGCGTGGCTCGACGTCAAGCCACGCTCCGTCCCGGGTCTGGGTCTGGAGCCCGCCGCAGTCGTCCTGGAGCAACAGGGTGAGGACCCCCGGATCGGTGTGTGCGCCCAGCGCCGTGGGACCCAGCTCGTTGAGGCCGGCCCGCTCGGCCTCCGGCACCGGATCGCCGACCGTGTAGTGGTTCAGCCGGACGGTGCTCGTGGAGCGCGCACCGGCACAGGCCTCGATGGTCTCCGGATCGAGGCCGAGGGTCTCGTGCACCAGCCCGGTGGTTCGATCCGCCAGCACTGCGAAGGCATCGAAGAAGTCCCTCATGGTGTCCTCGAACCCGTCCAGCCCGTCGGGCCAGCGGTTCATCGGACTGTCGAGCACCAGGTCTGGATCGATGAAGTCGAAGACCTCCTTGTGGTCCCGGGTCCGCTTGGTGAGCTCCCGGTCGTACCACCCCAGGGCCCGATCGGCCGTCCGGCGGATCGGCTCCTTGACACCCGGTCCGGCAGAGAAGAACCGGCGGGTGGCGTCCCATGTGCGGTCCACCAGGTCATTCAGGCCATGGCCCTCCAGCAGGAAGAACCCGTGGTCGCGACACGCAGCGTCCAATGCCGCCAGCGAGGTGGCGGAAGGCGCAGCGATGTTGACCACAGGGACCCGGTCCATAGGCCGACGCTAGGTCGCCAGCGACACCGGGCGGACACCGGGACCAACGCCCGTCAGCGCATAGGTTCCACGCCATGGCACTGGACCTCGTGGCTGTTCCGCCAGCCAACCTCTGGGACAGGACCGACGTCCCCGACACCGACGCCATTGCAATGGACCTACCGGCCGACGACCTCGCCGAACTGGAGGCAGCGGCCCGCCGGCTGGCCGCCGATGGCATCAACCCTGTCAGCGCCGGTCCCGACGACCTGCCGTTGGGGACCCTGGCTCCGCTGGTGGACCGCCTCCGGACGGAGGTGCTGCACGGGCGCGGGATCGTCCTGCTCCGGGGGTTCCCGGTGGACAGGTGCACGGTCGACGAGATGGCGCTCATATTCTGGGGGGTCGGGCTCCGCCTGGGTCGGGCCGTGTCGCAGAG
>Ga0302135_10000053_pt1 | contig 63398 bp, 56 predicted proteins | sample CBN3_surface_MG_FD_203119 | JGI IMG/M metagenome (GOLD analysis project Ga0302135, IMG submission 203119) | Marine microbial communities from Western Arctic Ocean, Canada - CBN3_32.1 | ecosystem: Environmental > Aquatic > Marine > Oceanic | place: Canada: Western Arctic Ocean | collected...
TGCCTTCTGCGCCCACCCTGGCTTCAGTAGTGACACGGCGGCCGATATTGTCAACTCTGCCCATGTCAGAGTTCCAGCTCCCAATCGGAAAACTTGTGAGGTTGTTAGCATCCATCGCAGCTGCAGTCTGTGACGGCAGAAATGCATTGTCGCGCTGAATCTTAAACCTTGAGGCGGTTCCAGCAAACACCATCGGAAAACTGAAGCTGTCCACCTTATTAGAATTCCAGCGCACTTGTCCGTAGACGTTGAAGTTGTCAGCTAGATCGTAGCTCACGCGCGTATAAACATTCTGAGAGGACTGTGCTGGCTTCATATCGTTCTGGAGTCGAAGATTGTTCTTCTCCCAGTCGCCGCCTGTCATGAATGATCCTCTCTGGTTCCCATAAACAAACGTCTGCGGTACGCCACCATCGCCAAAGTCGGTCCCCTTCAACGGGCCCGCGACAATCAGCCCGCCAGCTGTGGCAGTTGCGAGTGCTGTCTCTGGGGCGAAGCGGAGTTGCGGCAATCCGTTCGTAGGTGTATGTCCCGGATTTGAAGACCGAATCCAGCCAGTCTTATTCCAATTGCGTCCACCGTCCTTGTCAATACCGTCGCTGCCATAGGTTTCGCCTGATAAGAGTACATGACCACGCCCGTTCGCAAATGGGAAGCCAGCGGTCACAGTCACTTTTTCGTTATTGTCATCACCATAGGAGTTGAATCCGCTCGAGACTTCGACTTCGAAGCCAGTATATTCCTTGTTAAGGACGAAGTTCACGACACCCGCGACAGCATCGGAACCATAGACCGCAGAAGCGCCGCCAGTAACGATGTCGACGCGAGAAATTAGGTTTGACGGAACGGTGCCGACGTCGGTATAACCGAGATAGTGTGAAGCCGTCATACGCTCGCCGTCAAGAAGGACGAGAGTACGGGACTCACCCAGAGAGCGCAAACTCAGGGTCTCGAGACCGGCCATCCCTTGACCTATGACGCCTGACTTCGCGCTCGATGACCACGCTCCCGCTACCGCGGGAAGAGTAAGGAGGTAGGAGACGATACTTGTATCCCCGGAGTCCCTCAGAACATCTCCAGTAACGACTGTAAGTGGAGTCGGTGCATCGTAGCCGTCCCTGCGGATACGAGAGCCTGTGACGACGACTTCCTCAATAGCTTGATCGCCGTCGCCGCTTTGCTGGGCATAGGCACCTAGCGGGAATGTGAGCGAAGATGCAATAATTACATGTATAAGTAGACTAAGTTTTTTGCGTGGGGTGGGTGGGGTGGTGGTTAGCATTAGTAATTCCTCTCTTGATTTTACGCTGTTGTTTTACGCTGTTGTTTTACGTTTTACTCTCTTGTTTTACGTTTTACTCTCTTGTTTTACGTTTTACTCTCTTGTTTTACGTTTTACTCTCTTTTTTACTCTCTTCTTATAATCACAAATAGTGCAACATATTATTGAGGGTCAGATTAGTTTTAAGATGATTTACGTTGTCCTCCAGCACCTATGCCTGTAGCGACGGCGGACTTAAAATTATTGCTGAGGCCAAAGCAAAGCCTATAGTTATACCTACGTTCATTGTACGCATGTTAAATCACATTGAATTTATACTTTGTAAAACTATAATACTCAAACAACAAAGTCAAGTCCGGTAGGTGTCTGGCCTCGTACCGTCGAAGCTAAATACGTTATGTCCCATGACCACACTTGGTTGGGGCCACACGCCATATGAGTCGTAGGCTTATTGCTTCGTTTCGGAGCTTGACTACGACCTCGGTGATTTAGCTGCTCGTGCTCCTTTAAAATACGGTAAAAGCTCGATTCCGATCCAAGGTAAACACCTCCATCGAGCAGTGTCGGGACTATCTGAGAAGGTGGCAAGTTTGCGTAGCTTGGCTCATTGGCGGCATCCAAAATTGCTTGCCGTTCCTGCTTACTCAACTTATTCGAGGGTTCGGGCCGTAGGGCATCAGGGCGCTTATCGGCCTGAACTTTCCCGTCACGAGTCCAACGACGATATGTTCTCAAACTCAACTCAGCCTCCTCACAGGCAACGCCTAACCGTGCACCACTGGCTCTTGCCTCGCGGATTAAACTTACAATTTCTTCGCGCTCTGTAAGCGAGGTTAACTCTCCTCGTTGTCTTCCCAGAGCGCTCCGAGCTTTTTTCGCAGCACCAATAACGCTGCCGTTTCAGCCAAGGCCTTTTCTTTTCGCCTCAGGTCTTTCTTCAGTATTTTGATCTCGGCTTTATCCGATTTGGATTGCCGCTGACTCGCTTTACTTATTGCTTCGCTGTTCTGGAAGCCTTGCAAACACGCTTGCTTCCATCGTTGTACCTGTTCAGGGTACAAGCCTTTCTCTCGGCAGTACTGACTCAGTTCAGACTCAGACAGCGCTACGGTTTCGACGACAGTGGCTAATTTCGCCTCTGCCGACCAGTCTTCTGTGGATAACTTCTTTCCTGGCACGGGCTTCCCCAATCTTTTGGCTTTATCGCGCCAAGTATATAGGGTTTGTACTGACATGCCTTCTTGCCTGGCAACCTCTGCTACTGTCAGGTTAACTGGTGGCAATAATTTCTTTAAAATTGATTGCTTACGCTCGCTCGAATAACGGGCCATGGATCTCTCACTTTCCGCCTCCTGATCTTATTAGATTTTGCTTACTAAAGAGTGCCAACTATCCTGACTCAGGGGGAGGAACGAAGAGATACTGTTAGTAAATTTGTAAAAGAGTTTAATGCACAAGGAGAGTAGTAATAAAAATAGGGCCAGGGTAAAAACACAGTAGCTTTGAGAGATTTTAACAAATCTACATTTCACCTGATTAGAATAGCGGACTCATAATTCGTTTGTCCAAAACCCAAGTCCCAGTGGGCACGCCATATTCTTATAAATGATGCACTTATAGAAGTTAGAGCGGCGGACTATTTTCCAGGATCAACGGAATATAAATCCCCGGAGTCCGTGCGTCGTAACCCGTTGGCCGTGGCCCGTAACCCCTGGACCCATAGCGCACCGATACGAATGCTGGCAGCAGCATGACCTCTACTTTTGGCGTCAGTTTAAAAGGGGCTGATTACACGTGGACATCAATGAAGAAAGCATTTAGAGTTCCATACTCTAAACTCCACTATAGAAGACAATCATGAATAAAGTAGTAATAGTAATCAGCAGCCTGTTTATCAGCACCCAAGTTTTTGCTGCTGATGTGGCGGCGACTCGTGCCAAGATCGAACGAAACCTGCAGGGCAGCATTCGGGATGCGGCCGAAGTAGTGCGCGATGCCAATCGCAAACCTGGTGAGGTATTGGAGTTCTTTGGACTTCAAGACAACATGAAAGTGCTTGAAATTTCCCCCGCCACCGGCTACTGGACGAAGTTTCTTGGTCCAACCCTTTGCAACAACGGGGGTGAACTGGTGGTTTCGGTGGCCGTAAACAATGCATTCAAGAATGGCGTCATGTCACTTGACGGCTTGGATTGTGTGTCGGCGATTAACGACGACATTGCACTGGGTCGTATTCCTGAATTCTCGTTTGAGAGCGGCGACTTCGACATGGTCCTCACCTTCTGGAACCTACACAATCCAGGCCCGGAAGCCCGTGCGAATTTGCATGTCGCGGTATTTAATTCACTCAGGGCTGGCGGCATTTATGGCGTGGTAGATCATACCCGTCGTCACGGTCAACCAACCAATCGCGCGGTGGGTCGTCGACTCGATCCGGTCCTCATTATTAAGGAAATGCTTGACGTGGGCTTTGAGTTTGTAGACTTCAGCGACATGCACTACCATCCTGAAGAAGACGATTTATCTCAGGAAGTCGGCACCGCAGGCGTGCGCGGCAGTACTGATCGGTTTACCCTGAAGTTCAGAAAACCGTAATGGCTTTATCGGGGACGGAGGTGTTGAATTGCACTGAAAATTGACCCAGGAATTGCAGAATTAATTGACCCGGCCAAATTGGGTAGGTCCGGGGTCTAGCGCCATTGCTTGTGAGTCAATATTCAATGCAAATATGCGGGGTTAATGGCTCACTTTTGGATGCAATTTAACACCCTTAAAGACCCGTTACTCTATAAATCCATTCCTAGCTCACAATCAATGCGGCAAATTGAATGGCTTTCGTGCAAATTGGCGCTGGAACACTTTCAACGAATTCAATATTTCTAGCGGTAAAATCCACCGACTTTAATTGGTGAATAAGTACAGTGCCAGCAGTAGAAAAGTCATCCGGCAGTTCTACACATAGCTTCATGCTTTGTTTAGTACTGGTAATTGGAGCCACCACAGCAAAGCCGGTGGTATCATTAAACATCCTTTTGGAAAGAACAAAAGCTGGCCGGCGCTTCATAATTTCTTTACCCGTACTCGGATCAAAATCCAAAGAGACGATATCACCCTGATCTGGAATGTACATTATATTTCCTTACCGACTGACTTTGCACCGACCCATTCTTCGCCTTCAGCATCCAGAGCAAAGTTCTCTCTAGAACTGCCCTCGAGAAGAGACTCGAGGGTGTACTTTATCGCCACTGGCGTTAGAACAATCTTGTTGTCCTTAATGGACAAATCTAAGCTTGAGCCAACCTGCAAACCCAATGAGTCTGTAATTGCTTTAGGGATGCTAATTATATTAGCTCCCCCTGATTTACGAATTGCTATAGTGCTCATTGAACTCACTCCTGCGAATATTAAGTTATACAAGAGTATAACTATTTATCAAGTTATACTCTAGTAAAACAACAGCCCTTAATATGATACTGACAAGATAAACTGCTGAGGCATATGACTTAACCGGGTAGAGTAGCGGACTCATAATCCGTTTGTCCAAAGTCCAAGTCCTTGCGCATCAATAATACATTTATAAATCAGTCACTTATAGAGGTTGGAGCGGCGGACTATTTTCCAGGATCAACGGACTATAAATCCCCGGAGTCCGTTGGTCGCGGCATGGTCCCGCCCTGACATTTCACGATTTGAGGCTGAATAGAGTAACTCGCTTCGAATCATCTACCTTATGTGTCGAGACTTACCCGGCCGCGAATTACCGGTAAAAGAGAGCGTTTCTTGGCATCTGGTACGATTTCAGTAAAGACAGATCCATTGCGTTTAATTATGCCAAATACAATGGTTTTGCCACCAGCACCACGGCCCCGCTTGCCTCTAATTCGAGTTGGGCCAAAATAGGATTCATCCATTTCAACTTCCCCGGAGAATGGATTTCGCAATATCGGGCAATACGAGCGCGAATTTTGAGAAAGATTGAATTGGTTGATCGGACGCTTAAACCAGTGAGTCTGGCCGTATCAGAAGCTGAGAAATCCATAGCGAAGGCCTTCAGTAATTGGCGAAATTTGGCTTCACTGGTTTTTGAATATTTGTAGTAACGGTTTGTACCGGCAATCATAGGCTCAGATGCATGTTAGCATGCGATCTGCTTCCTAAGACCCTAAACTATTAGTGTCCCCTATTTACCCTCTATTCAATAATCGCCTGCTGAATCGCGTTTTCGAAATCATATTGAGTGCGTCCATGGGGCTGCTGCAGTAACAGCACTCCGGTCAACTCTTCTTCTGGATCGGTCCAGGTGCGGGTGCCGAAGGCGCCCATCCAACCGAAAGCACCCGCGCTACGCCGTGCTCCAGCAGCAATGGGATCCACCGTAACATACACCGAGTAGCCAAAACCCAGGCCATCCTGAACTCGACCAATACCCTCATACAGACCACCAGTTTGATCGCTGCCCATTAATCTAATGCTGCGCGGACTAAGAATCCGGTTACCGAAGAGTTCGCCGCCGTTCACCAGCATCTGCTCAAATTTTAGATAGTCCTCAGCAGTGCTGTTAAGCCCGGCAGACGCGGAGAAGTAATTGGTGGGTTGGTCAAAAAACGGAGACATGTCGCGATCTTTAATAACCACACGACGATCGCTGTATTCGGGCGGCACATTGAACCAGGTATTATGCATATCCAATGGTTCGAAGATGCGTTCCTCAATGAATTCGTCATAAGGTTGCCCGGAGACGATTTCGATGATGTGAGCCACGACATCCAAGCCGACCAAACCGCTATAGGCCCAACGATCACCAGGCTGAAAATCGAGTGCCCCGGTCGTATAGCGAGCCATTTCGGTTGCTAATGTTCTCCCCGCTGGCAGGGGGAAAGGTGCCTGCGTTGCTAGCATCGAGCCCAGCCCCCCGGTAGCGAGCCCGGCAGTATGGGTCAGTAAATCGTGAATGGTGATTTCCCGACGCGCAGGGACTAAACGGTGTTCTGGAATATTATCTCGGTCGATACGCCTGGGGCTGATGTTTTCATCAACCGGCTCCTTGAGTACAGCCACTTGCAACTCTGCGAATACTGGCAGGTACATGGACACCGGATCTTCCGGTCGGATTAATCCTTCCTCAATCATCATCATGGCAGCGACACCCAACACCGGCTTACTGGAACTCATCATGATAAAGATGGAGTCTTCCTGCATTGGCCGCTGATTTTCTATGTCCATCAAACCATGGGCCTGGAAATGCACCAGCTTGCCGCGACGAGCGACTGCCGTCACGGCACCTTGAATATCGCCCGCATCGATGTGCCGCTGGATGACAATGTTAATCTGTTCCAGTCGGCTAGAAGACATCCCTACTGCTTCGGGGCTCGTTGCCCAGGGAATGTCGGCGGCGCTAGCTATTTGCGCAATCAGTAAGCTTGCGCAGGTAAGGAGTATTAGTTCGATTTTTCTCATGGTGGGCTCCAGTAAAGTCAGGGATGGAAAAAGAGGAACAGACCTCTTTTTTCCTAATTAGCTAAAGGGTCAGGCCGCATCTGAAAATGGTAGACCTTGCTCGATGTCCCGGCACCGGTCTCCATATGAAAAGGTGCCCTGCTGCTGAAGGTTGTCCACAAACCACGACCTTTCCAGCCAGCACCCGGGTCATCGATACGACCATCGATCCACTTGGTGTAGAAACCCAGGGGATAAGGCACCCGCAGGCGAACCCACTCGCCGTCATTAAGCGCTAACAGCGCGCCGGATTGATTGCCGGTATTGATCGGCGTGTTTGCACCCAACCCGAAGGTATCGAACTGATCCACCCAGGTGTAATAGCTGCCTTCGGAGCTACCCGGCGTATCGATATTCTTGAACTGGGGCAGTGGCTCGGCATAGAAGGTCCAGCCTTCCGGGCAGTGCTGACCGGTCGCCAGCGGGCCGTTCAGCGGACCCTGGCAGAGGGAGCGGTCGAAGCTCGCCATATGACCACTGGCCAGAGCTACCCAGGCGACGCCGTTGCGATCGACATCCATACCGCGGGGCGAGAAACCCTCGATCGGATCGCCGTTGGCATCGAGTGGCAGTTCATAATATTCGGTGAGGGCGGTAACGCTGGGGTCGTCACCGGGCATCAGTCGCACCACGGCACCGGGATAGCTGAGGTTGGAGCCCCATATAGACCCATCCGGCGCTGGTGACACGGCGTAATAGCCGGAGTTGATGCGTTTGTCCCGTGACGGATCGACCGCTTGGTCCGGCTCCACGTAATCGGCATCCCGCCGCCCGTTCCCGTTGGTATCCAGAATGAATGGTGTCCAGCCCTGGGCCGCCACCGCATCGCCTGTTTCCAGGAATTGGCGGGTATTGAACCAGCCGATCACCCTGCCACCGCCGCTAGTCCACAGGGTGTTGTCTGCATCCTCGGCAAACATCAGGTGATGGGTACTGAAACAGGTATTGATCGGCGTATACACTTCCGTCTCTGGATCATAGACACCGAGATGGCGTCCGGAGCGCCCTAGAGGGAACACTTGTGCGGAGGGGTGATCGGAGCCTTCCTGGCAGAACGCCGGTACATCTCCCGGGGCCCGTGCCCGGGCAGTGATCCAGACTCTGCCATCCTGATCCAGCATCGGATTGTGTACCGTAGTGGAGGCATCCCAGATGAGCTCGTCGCCCCAATAGGGTGATTCCTCCATGTTAGGAGCCGGCTCCGGATTGTAATTCAGATCTTCCGGGAACACCGGCACCCGAGAAATTTCATTGGTTTGAGGATCCAGCACCGGCAGATAATCGGCGCTGTTTTCCAGGGCACCATAGAGCTTGCCGTAGCCATTCACAGTTGGATCGCGGCGGTCAGTAGAGACAACATCGTGCAGATAAGCGGTGGGATCCGCCCAGTCCCACTGTGTAATGACCACGTTGCGCTCTAGTCCAGACGGCCGTTCTGGTACCGGCGGCAATTCACCGGCCGCAATCCGGTCGGTCCAGTCGGCATACATCTGCAGCGCTCGCTGATCACCCATGCCGGCCAGGGACCCGATCATGGAGCCGCCGGCCTGACCCGATCTGACGCGACGATTCCAGGCTTCGATTGACGTATCGTAGCCGCTGAATAAGTTAGGGATATTGCGGATTGCGGCGTTGCCCAACTGGTGACAGGCCCCGCAGCCGCCGCTGGTCACGCGCCGGACAAAGTCGGCTTGGTTGTGAATATTGGGAGAAATGCCATTACCGTCCGGACCGGTACCGGGAAACTCGCTCTTGGCCGGAATCTCCAGCAGCGAGTACCAGTTGCCGGCAGGGTAATAGGCCGCGGCCGCCGCGGCATCGGGGGCGATCACCGCGTTCAGATCCAGGGATTGACCGGGAGCAGCGTTGACCTTCTCCGAATCGACCAGGCCGTAACCCCGCACCCAAATGTCATACTGTGCCGCAGGCAGGTCGGGGATCAGGTAGCGCCCGTCGGCGTCGGTTACTACGGTTTTTGAATAGAGAGTGGCCAAATCGTCAGTTTCGGCGATGACCCATACCCCGGCTTCAGGACCGTCGCTACTGGTGACGATGCCTCCGATATCATTCTGATCGGCGCTGATACCTGGGGCATCGGAAACAACTGGCTCAGCTTGAGCTGAGGCTTGTTGTTCCGGCTCACCGCAGGCCGCTAGGGCCAACAGACAAGCTGCGAGGGTGATTCTTAACAATGGTGTTTTTGTTTTCATGATTTTGCCTCTACGGTAATTAGATTTGCCGATGGGAAAAAGAATAAATGGGGTCGGAGTAAAAATACAGTAGTTTTGAGTAGTTGGGGTCAATTCTTGTGTGTTAGCGTTCAAAATAGGGGACGGGCCACGGTTTTAAGCTTCTGGGATAGGGGTGTTGCTGCAGCAAAATAAAACGTGAACCTTCCCCATGACGTTACCATTCAAAGCCGGCGCTCTTCTTATTAGGCTCGATTATTCCATCTCTACGATCGCCCGTAAGTTGTTGAGAATATCTGGCACTCGATCCTGGCTGCTGCTATCTCCAGGTGTTAACTGGCGTGCAATACTGACCAGATTAGCGGCGTAATTGGCGCCGAAAACTGACCACTCCGTTTTTCTTTTTCCCTGGCTAGGACGCCTTTTTAACTTATGAGCTATAGGCACACACTGTGTCGTAAGGTGATCAGTATTGGGTGCCAATACGTGATCAATTCTCAACGCCAATTGACATATTTGATCTTTAGGGTCAACATATTACTTGAAAATACTGTTAATTACTACGATAATAGTAATATATTAAGTTTTATGGATATAAATAATACAATGATAGAACTTACTACAGCATCAGAAGCGCAAGAGACTATCGCTCATAACTTGCAGGAGCAGCGCATTAATATGGGGCTTACTCAGACAGGCCTTGCGAAACGGTCTGGTGTGAGTGTGGCGACATTGCGTAAGTTTGAACAAAAAGGCCAGATATCCATGGGGTCCTATCTGAAGCTTTTAATTGCGCTCGGGGATTTAGAGAAATTCTTAAAAGCGACAAAGCCTGAACAAAAGAGCTTTAATTCTATTGATGATGTTCTCGCCGACAAAGAACAAATAAAACGTAAGCGGGGCTGGCGCACATGAAATTCAAACCAGTAGAACAAATAGCAGTTGGTCTAGATTTTGGTCTGGGTTCTGGGAAAAAGATTATACCGGTTGGTCGTTTGGCAATGCGAGATGGTGTTATTTACTTTGAATATAACGGCGCTTTTTTAAAGCAAGGGCTTGATCTTTCACCTCGTATCCTTCCCCTGGAGCCAGGTGTTAAGTCTTTTGATCGACATCTGTTTAATGGGCTACCAGGGGCTTTTAATGATAGTTTGCCTGACGGATGGGGGCGTCTACTGTTTGATCGCATGCTTAAATCAAGTGATATGTTGCCAAATGATGCATCACCCTTAGATCGACTTGCCTATGTTGGTCAAACTGGCATTGGCGCACTTGTTTATGATCCTGACCATGGAGATTCTCAGCCGGATACAGAAGTCTGCCTGGATATGCTAGCCCAACAAGCAGCAGATGTACTTGAGGGCGATGCAGGAGAAGTTATAGCAGAGCTATTTGCATTAAATGGATCATCTGCTGGAGCAAGGCCAAAGGCAATGATTGCTGTTGACGCTAATCACAAAAATATTATTCATGGTGTTTCCGATGTTCCGTCAACACATCAGCATTGGCTTGTTAAATTCTCTAATATCGAAGATGGTATAGATGCCGGTGCCGTAGAGTATGTGTACTCTATTATGGCAAAAGAAGCAGGCATTGAAATGATGGATACTCATCTCTTTGAGGCAGAAAAGGGTGCAGGCTATTTTGCTTGTAAGCGCTTTGACAGAAATACACCTGAAGGCGAAGGGCGTGCGCATGCCCATACTGCATGTGGCATTTTACATTCAGACTTTAGAACACCAACTTTAGATTACAAAGATTTGATCTCACTCACGCAAGGGCTTACCAAGGATATACGGGAAGCTGAAAAAATGTATCGCCTCGCAGTATTTAACGTCCTTGCTCATAATCAGGACGACCACTCTAAGAATTTTACCTATCTTATGAATAGTCGTGGCGAGTGGAAGCTATCTCCAGCTTATGACCTCACCTTCTCATCAGGGCCTGGCGGTGAGCAAAGCGCTACAGTTGGCGGTAGGGGTAAAAATATAAACCTTACTGATTTACAAGAGCTTGCCCAAAAAACCGGATTGGATAAAGAGTTTGCTACTCAGGTAATTGAAAGAGCCCAAGGCGCATTATCAAGTTGGCCTGCACTTGCAAAAGAATATAGCATTCATAACGATACTGCCGCACTCATACAGAAAAGGCTTGGTTGTTGAATTGCACTAAATGTTAAACCATTAGCCCCACATCATTGCATTGAATATTGACCCGCAAACAAGAGACTGTAATTAATTCTGTTCAACTGATGATTTACGCACGCGACCTGTCCGACTCGCACGCCAAACTCGAAGCACAAATCGAACTTCGCAACAAGCTGAGCCGCTATGTGGGCGACAACCTCGTTGAGAAATTGAAGAACAACCTGACTTTTGAAAACGAAAAAAAAGAACTGACAATTCTCTTTGTCGACATCCGTTCTTTCACGTCAATTTCGGAAAAGCTGACAGCTGAAGAGGTTGTGGCAATGTTGAATGAGTACTTCGATGCCGTGGTCGATATTATTTTGGACAACAATGGCCACCTGGATAAATTCGTAGGAGATGAGATCATGGCAGTCTTTGGAGTGCTTCCTTCTCGAAATCATGCAGCACGAGATGCAGTTTTATCGGCACTGGCCATGCAGCAGAAAACCGAGGAGTTCATGAAAATCAGGACTGAACAAGACAGACAGACATTCCAGGTGGGAATTGGAATCAATACCGGTGAGGTTATTGTGGGCAACGTTGGATCTAAAAATCGGATGGACTATACGGTGATCGGAGATGTTGTTAATACTGCCGCAAGACTGCAACAATCTGCCCGCGGAGGCGAAATTATCATCGGCGAGAAGACCTTTCGTCAAACCCGGAAAGATTTTACCTTTTTGGATCGGGGGCCGATCTCCCTCAAAAATAAAGCCCAAACTGTCTGCTGTTATCAGGTAATAGCCCCTGAGATTTCAAATCTGGCCTAAGTCTGTCACTGCCGACTTCACAACAGTATTTGCTACAAACCTCTATGAGAAAGCGTATTTACATTTGGCACTGCGGTTGTTGAGAGCAACTCCAGCACCAGCGTTGTTATCAGTGCTGTTTGCTGTCGGTGCACCAGGTGTCCCTGGTCAGGAATCCTGACGACTTTGGTATTCGCCGGCGGCAGAAAGTGTTCGGCAAAATCGAGATTGCGCGGATGCACCAGCTCGTCTTCTTCACCCTGCATATAAATCATCGGTATCGAAACGGATTGCCACCAGGGCTCAAGTGTCTTCAGCGCATCATACACGCCCCAAATCTCCACATTAGCCTTGACCAGACGGTCGTCGATCATTCGGGATATCGGCCAAACGGCGGCGGCCCGGTTATACCACCGCGGCTTGCCCAGCTGCGGATCAATAGCACCAGACGCCATCAACAGACCATCGACGAGTTCGGGATACGTGTAGGCAATATAGGGGGATATTGATGCCCCATAGGAATGACCAACAAGAATCAGCTCCTGGCCACCGGACTCGGCTTTCAATTTCCTGAGCAGGGGTTCGATCAAGTCTACCTGGGCGGCGAAGCTACCTTCCGTGTCTTTATCCTGCAATGGCGAGCCGCCCCAGCCAGGTCGATCGATGGATATCAGGCGTGCCCGCTGCTTGAGCTCTGAAGCCGTCAGCATGCGCCCGAGCGAGCGCCAGCTTCCAGGGGTGCCATGAATAAACACGATAGTTGGCTTACCCACCTCACCGGCTTCGGCATACTGCAATTCGAAGTCTCCGATCGCCATCGAATGCAGCGTGAGATTCGGGTCGCTTGCCAGGCTGTTTCTGGATTGTTGGCCACGGTTTATCTCCTCTGCCGAGGAGGCACAAGCGCTCAATAGCAGGGAAAAAATGGTTACTGTAATTACTCTCATTCTTTCCTGCCTTTGTCGGTGATAATTTTATCGGCCCTTTGTTTTCAATGTGAAAATAAAGACGGCTTTTCCGTAGTTATTCCCTGGCCCCGGCGGCAAGCAAAAAGGCTACCACCGAGTCGTAGCGGCGCGCTTTAGCGAATGCCAGCGCCGTCTGACTCGACGCATCCTGCAAATTTATGTCTACCCCGGCTTGCACAGCAATGGTGGCGGCATCGAGGATAAATTCTTCCCGGCTCCGACCCAGTCGTCCGGCACGGCGATCGGCATTGCCCCAGCTTACCCGCAGGCGCCGGTGACCCATTCCCACCGCCGCCATCAACAGAGAAATATCACCTTCCTGGGCGATGTAGTTTTGCGCCATAGGCTGTATCGCCCCAGCTGGATTCGCCCCGCTGGCTTCGGCTCGACGTTGCGCTGCCGTCAGCGCAGCCGCGCCACGCTGGGCCGCATAGCTAACATCATTAACGACCGAGGCATCGGCGCCACCCTGCAATAACAGCTGCATAATCTCTGGTTCAGCATATCTGGCGGCAAGCCACAGTGGCGTTGCTCCCACCAGGGCCTCGTGAAAATGGTAGTCGGCTGACTGGCGACGCACGGGCGTGGAACCCTGGAGTATGGCATCTGGTTCGGCGCCGTGATCCAGCAAAACCGTCACTGCATCAGAATTGCCCCGCAGGACGGCCGCGTGCAGCGCGGTGTGGCCGCTGCTGGCGTCATCGACCTTGGCGCCACTGTCCAGCAACAATGCCAACAGCGCCGGGTTGCCTCCATGTACCGCCATGATAGCGGGGCTGGTGCCAAACGCTGAGAGGGCATTGACATCACTGCCGGCCGCTACCAGCAATTGTGCGGAGCGCAGATCACCGGATCTGGCGGCAAACATCAAGGCAGAATTACCACCTTGCTCAACCCAGATCTTGTAGGATGGAGGACTATCCTGAGGCTTTTCGGTTTTCACATACTGGCTGCGCACCAGGGTACGGGCATCTACGTCGGCGCCATATTGCAGCAGCGCCTCAACCACCGCAGGATGACCCTGCCCTGCCGCCCACATCAGTGCGGTCTGATCTCTGGTGACAGCAGCATTGGGGTCGGCGCCCGCCTTGAGCAGAGCAGCAACCACATCGCCATTGCCGGACTGGGCTGCGGTCATTACCAGAGTCTCACCGGAGTACAGGCTTACCGTCGCATCGGCACCGGCTTGCAGCAGTGCTGCCACCATGTCGGCACCACCATTTTGTGCGGCCAGCCACAGCGGCGTGACACCAAGATCTGTACTTGCATTGACATCAGCACCGACAGCAAGCAAGCGCCTCGCGCTGGCGAGGTTTTCATGGTAACTGGCCCAGTGCAGAGCCGTACTGCCGTCGCCGTACACAGCATTGGCATCAACACCATCGTCCAGCAGGCTTTGCAGCAACGTCCAGTCGGCGTCCTTCGCTGCCGCCACCACAGCGGGCATGCTCTGAGCCATAAGCTGCACTGCAAACAGGCTTGCACACAGTAGGATTAGTCCGCGCCGACTCGTTGCCATGCTCTGTCCCTGCCTATGCTGTGTAGATGGACAATGGCCCGGTGCTACCACCAATGCTATCTACCGGAATATCGAACTTGTGTAGTAAACTCAGCAACAGGTCAGCCATGGTGGGCTGATCGGCGTAGTGCAGGTGCGAACCACCTTGCAACCAGCCAGCGCCACCGCCCATCAGCAGCACCGGCAAATTGATACCAGAGTGAATGGTGCTGTTAGAAATACCGCCGCCGTAGAGAATCGTCATATTGTCCAGCAGTGTGCCATCACCCTCCGGTATGGCCGCGAGCTTGCCAAGGTAATTGGCAAACAGTCGGGTGTGATAGCTATTAATCCTGGACATCTTCTCCACCAGTTGCGGATTGTTGTTATGGTGGGACAGTGGATGATGGGCATCGGGCACGTCAATCTGCGGGTAAGGCCGCGCACTCTGCTCCTTGCTCATCATGAAGGTGATGACGCGAGTCAGGTCGGTTTGCAACGCCAGTACCTGCAAATCCTGCAAGATCTCCATATGATCTTCGAAATCCGGCGGTACCCCGGCGGGCTGTGCAACTTCCGGCAGATCCATGTCGATCTGTTCCTCGGCCTTCTGTATGCGGCGTTCAATATTGCGGACTGATTCCGTGTAGCTGTGCATCAGGTGCCGGTCCTCTGCGCCCAGCTTCGACTCCAGCCCCGACAGGCGCTCCAGCACCGCATCGAGGATACTGGTTTGTTGTCGTAGCCTCACTTCTCTCGCACCCTGTGCGGTACTACCACTGTCACCGAACAGTCGTTCAAATACCGCGCGCGGGTTATGCTCCATCGGCAATGGCTCGGTATCCCCGCTCCAGCTCAAGGTATGGGTGTAGACACAACTCAGATTCGCCGTGCAGGCACCGGCGTGCGCCGGGGCATCCATGGAAAGTTCAAGCGAAGAAAGTTGAGTCTGCTTGCCAAGTTCGGCCGCTAGCAATTGATCTATAGATATGCCCGCCAGGATCTCAACCTCGTTGCTACCACCGTGAGTCACACCGGTCAAAAACGATCCGCTGGCCCCAGCGTGGGCAACATTCCAGTTCGCCTTCAAGCCCGACAACACCAGCATCTTGTCTTTGAACGGGGCCAGCGGCTGTAAAATCGGCGTCAGCTCGAAGTCGCTTCCAACGCTGGTGGGGGTCCAGTAATCCATGGCCATGCCATTCGGCACGTACACGGTCTGGAAACGATGAATCGGCGCGGCTGCCCCGCCCTGGGCAAACGCCGGCGTCATGGCATCCAGCAACGGCAAAGCCAGGGCAGCGCCGGCGCCTCTGAGCACGCTGCGGCGGGAAATGGCCTTACCGGGACCAATATGTAGCGTTCGAGTTTTACTCTTCATGCTGTTCCTACCTCTCTAGTTTCGCGACTTCTCTCTGCTGTAGCCTTTATTCAACTGTGGTCTTTAAATCAGCTCTGGTCTTTATTCAGCTGTGCACTTTCATTTAGCTGTGGGCACTATTCAGCTGTGGGCACGGGCTCACTCTCTGTGTTGTTGTCGGTCACTTTCGCTGCCATCATACTCTGTAAAAAAGGTGCACTCTGGACGATTCCCAGTACCACGGATGACCAGCTAAAATCGTCGGCGGCCGCCTGCCGCACGATCTGCCGTATCGCCGGCTGATCGTAGTATTCTACCCGGTGCCCCAGTGCGTAAGTCATCAACTTCTCGGTGAGGGTGTGGGTGAAGCGCTCAGGCCGTCCCAGCACCCAGTCGCGAAGGTCGGCGAAACCAGCAAACTCGACTCCACCGGGATAGGTGCCAAGGGGATCGACTGCGTTTCCCACTTCATCAAAATCACGCCAGGCTCCGATCGAGTCAAAATTTTCCAGCGCGAAGCCCAGCGGGTCGATTATGGTATGGCAGGTAAAGCAGATCGGATCCTGTCTATGTCGAGCCAGCCGCTCCCGGATCGACGTGGGCACTTCTCCCGCTTCAGCATCAGGTAGAGTGGGAACGTTGGCAGGCGGTGGTGGCGGTGGCGTGCCCAACATATTGTCCAGCAACCACTTGCCCCGTAACACCGGCGAAGTTCGTCCCGGATAGGAAGTCACCGTGAGCAAGGCACCCTGGCCCAGCAGACCGCCTCGCTGCGAGATATCCGGTAGCTGTACTTTGCGGAACCTGCTGCCATAGATTCCTTCCACGCCATAGTGTCTGGCGAGACGCTCGTTCAAATAACTGTAATCTGCGCCCAGCAATTCCATAACACTGGTATCGGCCCGCAAGGTGCCAGCGATGAACAACTCGGTCTCACGTCGAAACGCGTCGATCAAACTCATGTCATATTCAGGGAACACCACCGTGTTGATTTGCACATCATCCAGCCGTCGCAGATTCAACCATTGGGCGGCAAAATCTTCCACCAGGGTTTCGACACCGCGCGGGTCGGCCAACATCCGTCGCACTTGCTGTTCGAGAATCAGTGGATCGGACAGCTGCCCCTGTGCTGCCAGTTGCAACAGAGTCTCGTCGGGTGCTGTACTCCAGAGAAAATAAGACAGGCGCGAGGCCAGCTCGCTGTCACTTAGCGCGAATACTTTATCCGCTGCCAGCTGTGGCGGATCGTCATAGCTGCGAATCAGGAAAGCGGGATCGCTGAGCATGAATTCCAGGGCAAGCTGAATACCGGTGTCGAAGCTACCACCCTGCTCGCGACCGCTGCGGTAAAAGCCAAGTAGTAACTCCATGTCCTCTGCATTCACTGAGCGGCGATAAGCCTGAGCTGCCATGCGAGCAAGAATTTCAGTTGCGCAGTTTCTCTCTTGCGCCTGCTGCTGGGGATAGCAGGAAAAAATCAGTTGGCGGCTGGGCGAATCAACCGAGGTGGTTTCGGTGCGGTAGGGTCCACCGATTTCCATTGACTTAACTTTCTGATAAGCCAGATAAGCCTCATCGTTAGCAATCAGTCTGCCCCCCTGCACCGGCTGCGGAATACCCTCGGCCTGCAATTGTTCGCGCACATAGGACACCGTCACTGTTCTCGGTCCCGCCTGCACCGGCACCCGGACTTCCAGCCCGGCACCACCAGTGGTGCTCATGTATTGTTCCCAGTCTATAGTGCCGGGCTCGCCGGTACCGCTGAAGCTTAGTGGTGCTGGCGTTCCGGGGGCCTTGCCGCCAATCTCGAAACGCCGTAGCAAACGCCCATCGAGGCGCACATCAAGTTGCTGCGCCCAACCCAGGCCTTTGGTGTAATCCTGATAGTTAGTTTCCAGATTGATTGTTATCAGATACTCGCCATCTACCGGAAAGTGATGAGAGACGGCGACACCCCCGCGGGAGCCAAACGGCATATCCTCACTCTGGCGCCAATCCTGGTTCATGTGCAGAGGAACTTCGTAGGTGGTCACGCTGGGATTAAGTGGTGACAGACCAGTGGCCAGCCGGGTTAGCTGACGCGCCACCGACATGTAACGCTCCATGTGGGCCGTGGTAAAGGGCAAGGCGGCAGCCATGTTATCGAAACTGCCGTCCGCGGTTGGATCTCCGGGCAATAATGACATCACGTCAACATCCAGACCCAGCAGGGCATTCACGGTATTGTTGTATTCGTAGCGATTCATACGGTGAACCGGAGTAAGGCGCCCGGGGTTCGGCTTTGCGGCCCAGGCCTGATCCAGCTCCGACTCCAGCCAGTCCGCCATTATTGCGTAGGTTTCAAACGCTGGCCTCGGCATACCCGAGGGCGGCATCATGTGCGCCCGGATCTTTTTAACCACCTTCTCCAGGGCTTCGGCGTGCATGCCAGCATTGGCAAAATCGACGCTCTGCAAGGAAAAATCCGCGCTTGCCAGGGTGTCGTTGTGGCAGGCGAGGCAGTAGGAATTCACCACCTGCTGCATATCGGAGGCGGTGAATGCCGCATCTGCAGCAACCACGTCATTGACAGATTGGGAGCTGCTAATTACTCCCCAGAACGCCATTACCACGACAAGTATGGCTAAACTGCCAGGGCCAACCCCGATTCTTGCAATCGCTTTCATTGATAGCCCGCCTGTGAGCCCCGTGTTAGCGGGTTTATATAGCGTTCAGAGCGCATGTCTCTTCCCCATCAGCTGTTATTCTTATTTAACCGGTAGAGCGTATATCAGGCTTGCATTTACTGCAATATCAACAAGTAAGAAAGAGCAACAGAAGCAGCATCCGCAGCCCGGCACGCCAGCTATCACAACGTTAGCGTCAGGGTCGGAGTGAAATTTGTATTCTGCCTGTCATATAAGGCGTGGAACCAGATAGATATAGCTTCTATTCTGCCCTTACTCAATTCGGAAAATTCAGTCAGAGCTTAACTATGCATACCCGATCATTAAAATTGGCCCTATTTCTGCTCTTGTTATCCAACTGCACCAGTACCGGACCTTACGGTATTAGCTTTGAATTTCCGAGGGATAACTCTTTTCGAGTACCACCGCTTAGCATCGTCACCGAGCGTGCTGGCTTCATTCCGGAAGGAATTGAGTTCGACAATGTAAACAACCGGTTTTTAACCGGCTCGTTAGCTGACGGCACTATATATGAGATTACCTACGACGGTCGTCTGCTTCCTGCGTTTACCAGCCCAGATTTGATATCCTCAGTTGGCATCGAGGTCGATGAGCCCAGGAATCGTTTGCTAGTTGCTAATTCCGATCGGAGCAGCCCGACCGGCGCCGCTATGTTAGGTGTCTATGAGCTTGATAGTGGATCGCAATTGGCGATGGTGGATCTGACCGCCAGCATTGCTGATGAGCCAGACAATGCAAACCATTTTGCAAACGATGTTGTCGTCGGCGACTCCGGCGTTGTGTTCGTTACCGATAGTAGCCAGAACATCGTCTATAGAGTAGATCCAGACTATCGTGCCAGCGTACTGGTAAATTTTGGTAGCGACTCACCTTTCGGCCTTAACGGGCTGGAATATCACTCCGCGGGCTATCTAATTCTGGTTTCACCTGGCACCGGGCAACTAATAAAAGTACCAGTAGCAAATCCTGATAGTTGGTCTGTAATCGAAATAGATTACCCCGCCAGTGGCGGCGATGGTCTAGTCTGGGCCAGCGATGGTACTCTCGCTTCGATATCCAATAACTCCAGCAGCGTGTCGAAGTATCGTAGCGATGACAACTGGTCAAGTGCGCGACTGGTGGGAATGGCCAGCTTCGAAGGGCAGGCAACGACGGGTGCAGCCGTTGGAGATTATATTTATGTTGTTCAACCCCATTTAGCTGATGATCAGCTTCCTGTAATCTTGCGCGCCGAATTCTAAAGAGCTATTGGGACACACACAAATCGGAGTCAATACAAAGCAAAGACTTAGCTAGGACACCAGTTCCTGTGTGAGAAATATCCGGCTCTTAACTCAATCCCAAAACTCAGGCCTTGAACTCAGCCACCATGGACATCACACTTTCCTTCGCGTCGCCAAACAACATCCGGGTATTGTCTCCGTAGAACAGAGCATTATCCAGGCCTGCAAATCCTGTCGCCATGGAGCGCTTCAAGACTATCACCGTACGTGCCTCATGCACGTGGATAATGGGCATGCCGTAAATGGGGCTGGACTCCTGGTCCAGGGCCGCCGGGTTAACCACATCGTTGGCGCCGATAACTATGGCTACATCGATGCCGCTCATCTGTGGATTAATATCATCCATTTCCACCAGTTGATCGTAGGGCACATTGGCTTCGGCGAGTAGTACATTCATGTGTCCGGGCATGCGTCCGGCTACCGGGTGCACAGCAAATCGTACTTCACAGCCATTTTCCTCAAGCAGATGAGCGAGTTCCTGCACCGCATGCTGGGCTTGCGCCACCGCCATGCCATAGCCCGGTACGATGGCGACCACCGAAGCGGCTTCCAATATCAGGTAAGCATCTGCCGCCAACACCGGTTTCACCTCGCCTTCGATCGCTTCAGCCTGTTGGCTTACCGCACCAAAACCACTAAACAGCACATTAGCCAGCGAGCGATTCATGGCTTTACACATGAGGTTAGTGAGAATCATGCCACTGGCACCCACCAGGGAACCGGCCACAATCAAAATATTATTATTCAATACAAAACCTGCCGCGCAGGCAGCCAGACCCGAGTAGGAGTTCAACAGTGAGATGACCACCGGCATATCGGCACCGCCGATGGGAATCACCACCATGACACCGAGGATAAGGGACAGACTTATCACTGCCCAGAAGGCCATTGAGGCGGATTCCGCGTCAGGATTCATGCTGAATACCACCGCGGCGCCAAGAATACCCAGTAGAATGGCGCCGTTTACGATTCTCTGTCCTGAGAACAATATCGCCTTGCTGGGTATGGTCTCGCTTAACTTGCCATAGGCGACCAGGCTGCCGGTAAAGGTGATACCACCGATTAATATTGACAGTATGATGGTCACGGCGGTGCCACCGGTGACGCTGCCGCCATACAGTGCGGCCCAGGCCACGGTGACGCTGGCGAGTCCACCGGAGCCGTTAAATAGTGCCACCAGCTCTGGCATGCCGGTCATTTCCACCTTCTGAGCGGCGGTGGCGCCGATCGCACCCCCCACCACCAGGCCGAAGATAATCCAGGTATAGTCGACGATGCCCTGATCGAACAGCGTTACCACGACGGCTATCAGCATACCCGTCGCCGAGAGTCGGTTGCCCTTGCGCGCCGTGGCTGGCGAGGTCAACATTTTTAGGCCGTATATGAATAACCCGGCACATACGATGTAAACTAGATTTATTATTATTTGCCCGGACACTATTTAACTCCTGGTGTTTTTTTCTTGAACATTGCCAGCATACGATCGGTGACCATATAACCACCAACTACGTTGATGGTAGCGAGCACCACCGCAGCGGTTCCCAAGATGGTAGCGAGACTTGCCTGATTCGCCCCTGCCGATACCAGCGCCCCGACCACGGTGATGCCAGAAATAGCATTAGCACCGGACATCAGGGGGGTATGGAGGGTGGAGGGAACCTTAGCGATTATTTCAAAACCTAAGAAAACCGCCAGAACCAAAATAAAGCTGAGATAAATTACATCCATTGCAAGCCCCTTACCTATTTCGCGTTTTTTCTCGCGTTGATAATCATGTCGTTGACCAGTTCACCGCCATGGGTAATCACGCAACCCTTTAAGATGTCGTCGTCTAAATTGCAGTCATAGCTCTTGCTATCCGCATCCCAGGAATCCAGGACCAGGCTCAACAGGTTGGCCGAATACATCTGACTCGCATGTTTGCAGACTCTGCTGGGCAGGGTGCCCAGGCCGATCAATCGCACTCCGTTGATCTCAATTTCCTCATCCAGTTTGGAGCCTTCGACATTGCCACCGGTTTCTACTGCCATGTCCACGATGACGCTGCCGGGTTTCATCGCCTCAACCATATCGGCGGTGACAATGCGTGGTGCCGGGCGGCCGAATAGCTGTGCGGTGGTGATGACGATATCAGACTGTGACATGACTTTCTTCATGCCCAGGCGTTGCAGTTCCAACTGCTCTGTGGTCAGCGCTTTGGCATAGCCATCCTTGGTTTCGCCAGTGTCGCCCAGATCGATGTGCACAAACTTGGCACCCAATGATTCGACCTGCTCTGCGACTACCGGGCGAGTATCGAATGCTTCGACACGAGCGCCCAGGCGTTTCGCGGTGGCGATGGCCTGCAAACCGGCGACACCGACACCAATGATAAACACCCTGGCCGGAGAGATGGTGCCGGCTGGCGTCATCATCATCGGCAGAATTATATCGAGCCGATCGGCAGCGAGAATCACCGCCACGTAGCCGCCCAAATTGGCCTGGGAACTAAGGGCATCCATTTTCTGTGCGCGGCTTATCCTGGGAACCATCTCCATGCTGATAGCGGTGACATTCGCTTTGCTGAAAGCATCCACTAGTTCGTGTTCGTTAAAGGGGTCTAAATAGGAGACGTGTATACAGCCGCTCTTTAGCTGACTTATCTCTGCCAGGGGTGGCTTGTTCAGCCTGAGGATAATATCTGATTGCTTTAACAGCTCCTGACGGACTTTCTGGATAGTGGCACCGGCCTCGCCATAGTCCTGGTCTGAGAAGCCACAGGCCTCACCCAGTCCGGTTTCTATATGAACATCCGCTCCCTGTTGCACCAGCTTCTTTACGGAATCTGGTATCAAAGGCACCCGTCTATCCGACGGATTTAATTCCTTAGGAACGCCTATGATCATGGTTATCTCCCTCAGGTAATGCTTAATAGTTTAATTTTCATCGATAAGTTGATAGATAATTTTGACTTTTAATAGTCACTCGTTGTCGCCTAGATGGCCAGCGCAACTGAGCCGTCATGTAGGTTGAATCCGTCTCTTGGTCTCATTATGTGGGTGAGAATGATCTGGCTCATTCGAAGCCTCGATCAAACTCACGAGTGCGCCATAGTCACTGCGCGGAGCTTGCTCCTGAGCATCGACCTGGGCAGGGATGATGACGTGTTGTTTATCGGTACTTAATTTAGTGGCGAGAAACTCCTTAACATCCGTCCTCCTTAATTCGAGGGCGACTGATTATATCAGCTATATAGAAAGATGAAAGCCCGTAATTGGATTAACCCCCGGATTAGCCAGGCTATTTGCCCAAATTTACTTTTCAATTGCGCAGCGGTCATTTAAGTTGGTCATAAATTCGTAGGTAGCACTTCGTCAGTCCATAAACTCGATGGTGCCAGTATCCACATCGATCTCAAGTTCACAGACACGGGTGCCATTTGAATAAGTTGAGGAACCGGGGGCTCAAGATAGCTTGTCCTGAAGAAATTGCATTTCGCAAAGGTTGCATTGATGCACAGCAACTGCAAGAGTTGGCAGAGCCTTTGAAAAATAGTGGTTACGGGCAATACCTGTTGAAATTTCTTGAATAATTCAAAGCTGACTTGGGAAAAGGCTGTTCCAGAAAGTCAAAAATGTCTATTTGCAAGAATTCGAAAATATAATGGTGCTCCAGTTCAAATTGATGCCATAAAGGCAATGATACTTGGTCTCCTTCATCAGGATTAAGTGTCATGTATTTTCGCATAGACCGGGGGTCATTTAATTCAAAACCAACAAAAATAAGGTCAAGTTTCTCCAGAGCTTTTTCAATTTTCGGAAGGGTAAATCGGTGCTCCTGCACATGAAAAAGCAAATCGCGGCGTTCACTTAAACTATAAAAATCGGTAAAGCTTAATACTCTCCGTATTTTAGATTCGGAGTCTGCAGGCATGTTCAATACTTCTGACCGGAATTATCGGATATCATCCGAGGTGCTGCCATATTGCTTTTGGATTATTAATTTACGCGCCTCTACAACACTTTGTCGGGCGATCTCGCTGTACAAGGCGATTTTCATAAGTCCTTGTGGTTGTAACAGGTCAACTAAAACCTTCCAGCCCTCTAACGGATTTTTCAAATGGTGTAATACACCTAATGATTCGATGATGTTGAACCTACGATCAAGTTTATTCAGCTCCAGAATATCGGCTTGCTTGTAGTCAATATTTGAAAATGCCAATTCTTTGGTCTTGCGCATGGCATAAGACAAACTACTTAGACTCAAGTCGATAGCCAGAACCGAACAATTAGAAAATCTCGAGACTGTTACTAACGCATTCTACCCGGTACCACAACCGGCAATCAGGATGTCGGGTTTTATAGGAAATTGTTGCTTACTAAAATCAAGATTAACCTTGATCTCTTGCATTACCTCTTTAATTGTTCTGGATTCAGGTGATAGTCCAGCTTTAAACCAGCACGGGTAAGGATTTTCTTCATATCGCGCTCTGACTGATTGAGAGGTTTTATTTTCTATCTCAGTAATTTTAGAAATTTCTGTGCGCAGGCGTTGTTCTTCTCTGATCTCAGCCACTTGTCTAACGAGTATTCCCAAGGTTAATATGGGCCTCGGAAAAGTTGGGTTTCTTCGATGTTCATTATGCGAATCTAAGAAAATTTATTAGGAAAGTGCTGGTGATAATACCTTAGCGCAAATTAATGGACCAATTTTAGGCAGCTCCATTCCAGATGACTACTACACTCAAATTTAAATTTAACTCGACCGTGTCTGATGCAGTGAGCTTAAGACATTATTGCTTGAAAAATACAATAAGGAAAATGAGTATAGAAAAACCAAAAGCTATGTCAATTGGAACCCACACTTTCATTTGGCGAAAATTTGCGGAAATTATCGTCCTGCTAATACTGAAAACCTTCGGAAATCCGGAAATCCAGAAATCCAGAATTCTCCCTAAAACTCCACGACATTTCCTAATCTAACGGCTTATCCATCCTCCAATTCCGCCATTGTTTGAATCGTTTGCAATTTCAAGCCGCAGCTCGCTTTAGTTTGTAACAATTTTAGTGTTTCATGAGTGCCCCCCTTCATGCAGGAATGCTATAAAGCAAACCTCACCCCATCCACCATCCAATTGAAGAGTAAATATTATGAAGTATCGATTATTAGCAGACACTGGCGTCTTCGTGTCGGAATTGTGTCTTGGTGCCATGACCTTTGGCGGCAAGGGCCAAATGTGGGAAACCATTGGTGGCCTGCCCCAGGCCGAGGTCGACAGCCTGGTGGGCCGGGCGCTGGATGGGGGCATTAATTTCATCGATACCGCCGACGTGTATTCCACCGGCGAATCCGAAATCTTGACCGGCAAGGCCCTCAAGGGACGCCGGCAGGATGTGGTGCTGGCGACCAAGGTACGTGGCCGCATGGGCCCTGGGAGCAATGACGTCGGCTTGTCGCGTCTGCACATCATGCAAAGTGCGGAGGCCAGCCTGCAGCGACTGGACACCGATTACATCGACCTGTACCAGATTCATCGCGCGGACGAGCTGACCAATATCGAGGACACTCTACGCGCCCTCGATGACTTGGTACGTCAGGGTAAGGTGCGTTATATCGGTTGCTCCAATCTGCCGGCCTGGGAACTGATGAAGTCCCTGGGAGTTTCCCGCTCGCAGAATCTGGAGCGCTTCAAGAGTACTCAGTCTTTCTATTCACTGGCGGGGCGCGAACTGGAGCGGGATACGATCCCATTGCTGCAGGATCAGGGCCTGGGTCTGCTGGTCTGGAGCCCGCTGGCCGGCGGCTTTCTCAGCGGCAAATTTACTCGGGACGGCGAAGGTAGCGGCCGTCGCGCCTCCTTCGATTTCCCGCCGATAGACAAGGACACATGCTACAACATCGTCGATGTCTTGTCGGTCATTGCCCAGCAACGAAATGTGAGCGTGGCCCAAGTTGCACTGGCCTGGGTGCTGGCCAATAAGACCGTGACCAGCGTCATCATCGGCGTCCGCAATTTACAGCAACTGGAGGATAACCTTGGAGCTGTCGAGGTGGAGTTGTCTGCGGATGAGCTGACGAAACTGGATGCAGTAAGCCGACTGCCATTGTCGTACCCGGCCTGGATGGAATCCATGGGCTCCGATCGGCTGCCTGGTGAGGCGCGCAGTTTTGATGCGGCGCAGAAGAAATAATCCAGCACGGGGCAGAAGAAATCCCTGCCTGTAACATGCAGGATTCCTTTCCAGCACGGTGTTAAGACAGTGTAGTAGTAGACCTAGGTAGAAATCAGGAAGTTCAGGGACGGATTAGCTCGAGGACGCTCTTATGACAGACAATATCAAGAAGTAACAATAGAGAAACAGGAACGGTGTCCGAATCTCAGAAATCTTGCTATCGCTCTGCCTTTGCCACAGTCCGACCCTGGCCTTTACTGAGCGCGGATAAGCTGCCACAAATCCTCTTGCCTGATCGGCATATCCACATGACGAACACCATATTCCGCCAATGCATTCACTACCGCATTGATAATGGCTGGCGGCGCCCCAATTGCTCCAGCTTCCCCGGCACCCTTGATGCCCAGCGGATTGGTAGTGCAGGGAACTTCGTTGCGTTTGAAGCGAATTGAAGGCAGGTCATCGGCGCGAGGCATGGCATAATCCATGAAGGTCGCCGCCAGTAGCTGTCCCGTTTCTGGCTCGTACAGGCAGTACTCCAACAGTGCCTGGCCCAGTCCTTGCCCAATACCGCCGTGTACCTGACCCTCCAGCATCAAAGGGTTAATAGTCTTGCCGAAATCATCTACCACACTGTAGTCCACGAGCTCGATGGTGCCGGTATCCACATCGATCTCAAGTTCACAGACATGAGTGCCATTTGGATAGGTTGCGGAGCTGGGGGCAAAGGTTTCACTCTCATCGAAACTGGCACCACCATCGGTTGGTGCCGCGGCCTGGGCCACGCTCTGAAAGCTCTGGGTCCTGTCGGTGCCGACTATGCGAAATTCACCGTCATCGAACTCAATATCGACCACCGCACTCTCCATTAATTCTGCCGCCTTCTCTTTCGCCTTCTCGATTAGCTTGAAGGCAGCGGCCGATATAGCCGAACCACCAACGGGCACAGAGCGTGATCCCATGGTGCCACCACCACTGGCAATACGGTCAGAGTCCCCTGTTACAATCGATATCTCTTCGAAGGCTAGCCCAAGGCGCTCCGAAAGAATCTGACGAAATGCGGTTTCATGTCCCTGCCCGTTTGACTGCGTGCCGATGTAGAGCGTGATATGGCCATCACTGGCTACTTCCAACCGTGCTTCTTCCGGCGCACCGCCAGAACACTGCTCGATGTAACTGGCAAGTCCAATGCCCCGCAATTTGCCGCGAGATCTGGCTGCCTGCCGGCGTGCATCGAACTCATTCCAGCGTGACATCTGCAGCGCGTCATCCAGATTCTGCTGAAAATCGCCGGAGTCGTAGGTCGCTCCCAGCACAGTTTCGTAGGGCATTTCTGGCGCTGAGATAAAGTTGCGCCGGCGAATTTCTACCGGTGACAGTCCCAGGTCGTAGGCCGCCGCATCCAGTACGCGCTCTATGGCATAAATCGCTTCCGGACGCCCGGCGCCTCTATAGGCATCAACCGGCATGGTGTTGGTAAAGACTCCCCGGACCTGGACATGGGCACTTGGAACTTTATAGCAGCCAACCAGCATCGCCACACCGGCAGCGGTCGGTACAAAAGGCCCGAAATTAGAAAGATAGGCACCGAGGTTGGCCGTGGTATTGACCTTCAAGCCGAGGATGCCCGCGTCTTTGTCCAGCGCCAGTTGCATACGAGTAACATGATCGCGGCCGTGAGTGTCACTGACAAAGGCTTCATTGCGCTCGGATATCCACTTGATCGGGCGCTGCAGTTTGCGCGCCGCATACAGCAAGCTTACATACTCGGGAAATACAAAAATCTTCATGCCGAAGCCGCCACCAACATCATGGCAGAGCACATGAATATCTTCCTCAGGCACCTTAAAAATGGCCTCGGCCAGTAGCCGTCGCATAATATGTACACCCTGGCAGGACACGTGTAATTCCATGCGCCCGCTGTCCGCTTCAATCGCGGCGATGGCACCCCTGGTCTCCATTGAACTGGGCACCACCCGGTTATTAATCAACTCCAACTCAACCACATGGGCGGCTGCGCTCATGGCCTCGGTGGCGGCCTCCCCATCGCCCGCTTCCCAGGTGAAACAACGATTCTCCGGAGCTTGCTCCCACACTTGTGCCGCCTCGGCATGCATGGCTTTGTCAGTTTCGACTACGGCGGGCAGTATTTCATAATCGACCCAGACCTGTTCGGCGGCGTCCAGCGCCTGCGCCGTGGTCTCGGCTACTATCATGGCCACCGCGTCACCTACATGACGAACCCGGCCTGCGGCCAGCGCCGGTCTCGGTGGGGTAACACAGGCGGACCCATCGACATTTTGAACCGGAGCCAGGCAGGGCACATCGCCAATACCATCCGCCTTAAGATCCTCTACCGTATAAATACCAAGTACGCCAGGCAGTGAGAGCGCCGACTCGATGTCGATGACTATAATTTTCGCGTGAGCGTGGGGAGAACGCAGAAATACCGCCCGTGCCTGCCCATCGAGGTTGACGTCATCCATATAGCGACCATGCCCCGTAGTCAGACGCTGATCCTCTACCCGTGTTGCCCCTTGGCCTATTCCAAACTTCTGCATTGTCTGCCCTCGATCTGTGTAATTTGTTGGGGCCGCTTTCAATCAGGCTCCGATGCCAGATTTTCCCGCGCCCCAATGAGAATACAGCCAAAGCTATCACAAAAATAATTTACGGTCAGAGTAAAATTTAATTGTATAATCTCAGCTGCAGGGGCAGGAATTTCCAGATCTTAAATTTAGAGTTTGCTAGCTTCGCCTTCCCCAACCCCCATCATCAGATTTATCCGGTAACATATATTATGGAAATGAGCTTCGAGCACCGCATTGCCGCGAGTAGAGAACAGGTTTGGAACGCGCTTAACGATATCGACATATTGCGCGCCTCGATCCCCGGCTGTGACAGCCTCGAATCTGCAGTAGCGAACAGTTTCAAGGCGCGGATAACCGCCAAGGTGGGTCCGGTAAAGGCCAGATTCACTTTCGACGTATCCCTCACCGACATCAACGCGCCTGAATCCTATACGATTGTTGGCAAGGGCCAGGGTGGGGCCGCCGGCTTCGCCAACGGTAGCGCTGCGGTGACTCTGCGGGAGGATGGCGAGGAAACCATACTCGCCTATCAGGCCAAGGCGAATGTCGGCGGCAAGTTGGCACAACTCGGCGGCAGACTGATTGACAGCACTGCCCAGAAATTAGCCAACGAGTTTTTTGAGAAGTTCACCGAGCTGGCTGCAAATCCGTCTGCCCTCGACACTGCACCTCCGCCGCCAGCAAAGTCGGAAACACCGGCCTGGGTCTGGTACGTAGGATTACTTGCTGTCGTCGTATTGGGATTGCTGACATTCTTCTAATTTGGTGCGAGGCTTGACGCGCGCAAAGCAATCTTTGACACTGTTCAATCGGCTCTGTGCGAAGAGCCTCAAAACCAAGCAATCACTACTGTGATCACTTACAGTAAAGAGAGGAAGCAAATGCCTGTTGTTAATATGCGTGTAAATGGAAACGCCGTAAGTGGTGAGGTAGAGGCTCGCACCCTGCTGGTACAATTTTTACGGGAAGATCTCCGTCTTACCGGCACCCATGTGGGCTGCGACACCAGCCAGTGTGGTGCCTGCGTCGTCCATGTCAACGGCAAATCTATCAAGTCCTGCACCATGCTGGCGCTTATGGCCGACGGCTGTGAGGTCACAACCATAGAAGGTCTTGCCAGCGGTACCGAGCTGCATCCGATGCAGCAAGCGTTCATGGACAATCACGGCTTGCAGTGCGGATTTTGTACTCCCGGCATGGTGATGACTGCGCTGGAAATTGTTAATCGAAACGGCAAGGGTGTAGACGAACGCACCGTGCGCAAGGAACTGGAAGGCAATATTTGTCGCTGCACCGGCTACCACAATATTGTGAAATCCGTTATCGCAGGCGCCAAGGCGATGGAGGGCTGATCATGGCTGAGAATGGTATTGGCGTCAGTGTGCGCCGCAAGGAAGACAAGCGCTTCCTGATAGGCAAAGGCAACTATACCGATGACATCAATATCGTCGGGCAAACCTACGCCGTCTTCGTACGCTCGCCCCACGCCCACGCAACTATAAACAGCATCGACACCACAGACGCTGCAAAATCACCAGGTGTGGTCGCGGTTTTTACCGGTGATGAACTGGCGGCAGACGGCATCGCCCCGCTAATATGTGGCGTCACCGTTACCAGTGACGACGGCGAACCTCACCGCGCACCGGCCCACCCAGCCCTGGCGCAAGGCAAGGTTAACTATGTGGGCGACCACGTCGCCATCGTTATTGCAGAATCTCTGGCACAGGCAAGAGACGCGGCAGAAAAGGTGGATGTGGATTACGGTCTCTTACCGGCAGTCACCGACACCGGCAGCGCCGCCGACTCTGGTCAGCAGCAGATACACGAAGCCGCCCCCAACAATATATGTTTCAACTGGCCCCTCGGTGACAAGCAAGCGGTGGCAGCCGCCTTCGCGTCTGCCCACAAGATATCCAAACTGGACCTGATCAATAATAGAATGGTGACCAACCCAATGGAGCCTAGGGCCGCGCTTGGCGAATACAATACCGGTACTGAAGAGATCACCTTGCATGTAACTACGCAGAATCCCCACGTCCACCGGCTGGTACTTTCTGCGTTTAATCAACTGGCTCCAGAACACAAGCTACGCGTAATTGGTCCCGATGTTGGCGGCGGCTTCGGCGCGAAAATTTTTATCTATGCAGAAGAATTGGTGGTTGGCTGGGCCTGCCGTAAGGTCAACCGGCCAGTCAAATGGACAGCAGATCGTACCGAGGCATTTTTGGCCGACGCCCACGGTCGCGATCACGTCACTAGTGCAGAAATGGCGCTGGATGAGAACGGAAAATTCCTCGCCATGCGGGTCATGACCAAAGCTAACCTGGGGGCTTACCTTTCGACTTTTAGCACTATGGTGCCCAGCTATCTTTACGCATTTTTACTCGCCGGTCAGTATACGACGCCGTTAATTTATTCTGAGGTCAAGGCCGTATTCACCAACACCGCTCCAGTTGATGCCAGCCGTGGCGCCGGACGACCGGAAGCGACTTACCTGGTGGAGCGACTGGTGAATATCGCGGCAGCCGACATGGGACGCGATCCGGTTGAAATTCGCCGCCGTAATTTTATTCCGGTGGATGCCTTTCCTTATCAAACTCCGGTTGTGCAGTGCTATGACAGTGGTGACTACCATGCTGCGTTGGATAAGGCGCTGGTGCTGGCCGACTACGAGAATTTTCCAGCCCGGGCCGAGCAGGCAAAATCCCGCGGCTTACGTCGGGGCATAGGTCTGTCTACTTACGTAGAAGCCTGCGGCATCGCACCTTCGGCCGCGGTTGGGCAACTGGGCGCGGGGGTTGGTTTATGGGAGAGTGCCCAGGTGCGCTTCAATCCCACCGGTAACGTGCAGGTCTTTACCGGTGCGCATTCCCATGGCCAGGGCCACGAAACCACCTTTGCGCAACTTGTGACCGAGCTATTAGGAGTACCGTTCGAGGATATCGAAGTGATTCATGGCGACACCGCGAAGACCCAATTCGGCATGGGTACCTACGGCTCCCGCTCACTCGCGGTAGGCGGCGTGGCCATCGCCAAGGCCTGTGAAAAACTGATCGCCAAGGGCAAAAAGATCGCCGCCCATGCCCTCGAGGCTGCGGAAGGCGATATCGAATTCGCCGACGGCAATTTCACCATCGCCGGCACCGACAAAGCCATGAATATTGCCGAAGTTGCGTTCAATGCCTATGTACCCCACAGCTACCCGGAAGATCTGGAACCAGGCTTCGATGAAAACGCCTTCTTCGATCCAATGAATTTTTCCTTTCCGGCCGGGACACACATATGTGAGGTCGAGGTAGACCCGGAAACCGGGGTAGTTGAAATTGTTAAATATTCTGCGGTGGATGACTTCGGCAAGCTGATCAATCCAATGATCGTTGCCGGCCAGGTCCATGGTGGTATTACCCACGGCGTCGGTCAGGCCCTGCTGGAGGGCTGTCGCTACGACAGCGAAGGTCAGCTGGTCACGGCCAGCTTTATGGACTACGCCATGCCCCGCGCCGACAATGTACCGAGTTTTGACCTTGACTACGCACCCACCAATCCGCCCCATAACCCGTTGGGAGTGAAAGGCTGTGGCGAAGCCGGGGCGATAGGTGCACCACCGGCAGTGATCAATGCCATCACCAATGCACTGGGCATTAAGCATATCGATATGCCGGCAACACCGGAAAATGTCTGGCGTGCGGCGCAGGGCCCTGCCTGACAGCTGCACACCTTACAACCCAGAAGTACAGACCACCAGAAGTACAAAAGAGGAATTAAGCATGTACGATTTTTCATATCACAAAGCCGACAGCGTCGCAGATGCGGTAGACGCCATGCACAAAGCTGACGACGGCAAGTTCGTGGCCGGTGGCCAGACCATGTTGCCGACCATGAAGCACCGTCTGGCCAGTCCGACTGACATCATCGATCTGGCTGGCATTGCCGAGTTGACTGGCATCCGCGTCGACGGCGACAACTTGATCATCGCTGCCATGACTACTCACGCAGCGGTGGCGGCATCCAGTGATGTACAGGCAATGATTCCCGCTCTCGCAGAACTGGCAGGCAATATCGGCGACCCGGCGGTACGCAATCTCGGCACCATCGGCGGCTCTGTCGCTAACAACGATCCGGCGGCGGATTATCCCGCGGCAGTCATTGCCCTGGCAGCCACTGTAAAGACCAATATACGAGAGATTCCTGCCGATGATTTCTTCACCGGCATGTTCGAGACGGCATTGGCTGAAGACGAGTTGATCACTGCCATCAGTTTTCCAAAGGCCGCTGCAGCAGCCTATATGAAGTTTGAAAATCCGGCGTCCCGCTATGCCATCGTCGGTGTCTTCGTGGCAACCAACGGCGACGGCGTGCGCGTCGGTGTTACCGGCGCGACTCCCTGCGCCCATCGGGGCATGCGCCTGGAACAAGCCTTGAACAAGGCGTTTACCAGCAGCGCCTGTGATGATGTCGAGATCCCGGTGGAAAAAATGAATGCTGACATGCATGCCAGCGCCGAGTATCGAGCCCACCTGGTTAAAGTGATGACGAAACGCGCAGTTGCCGCTTGCTCATAGGGTTGTCAGCTAAAATCAGCGCCAAATTATGACCACTTCCCTACCTGCAACCATAGAAGACACGCTTGCCCTGTTAAATCAGGGCGACTATATCGCCGATCGCAGTCTGGCTACTACGTTGTTCCTGGCCTTGAAAATGGGCCGACCCCTGTTTTTAGAAGGTGAGGCCGGCGTCGGTAAAACAGAAATCGCCAAGGTGCTGTCACAGTCTCTGAACCGGCGTCTGGTGCGCTTGCAGTGCTACGAGGGCCTGGATGTTTCTTCCGCGGTTTATGAATGGAATTATTCTCGGCAGATGATTGAGATTCGACTAGCTGAGGCCGCCGGCAACATCGATAAAGAAAATCTGTCTGCCGACGTATTTTCGAAAGAGTTTCTCATTGAAAGGCCATTGTTGCAGGCACTACGAAGTGACGAGCAAGGACCACCGGTGTTACTAATTGACGAACTGGACCGCACCGACGAGCCCTTCGAGGCTTACCTGCTGGAGATTCTCTCCGATTTTCAAATAAGCATTCCAGAAATAGGCACGATCAAGGCCGACAAGCCTCCTATCGTCATCATTACTTCAAATCGCACCCGCGAGATTCATGACGCGCTGAAACGACGCTGTCTCTACCATTGGGTGGACTACCCCACTGCAGAACGGGAACTGGAAATCGTTAGCACCAAGCTTCCCCATATTGGCAAGCAATTGAGCGCGGAGGTCGTTGCCTTCGTGCAGGGACTGCGCAAGCAAGACCTGTTCAAACTACCTGGTGTCGCCGAGACCCTCGATTGGGCTGACGCCCTCACCCAGTTGGATAAAATCGCTTTAGACGGCGATGCTATAGACAACACCCTCGGCGCGCTGCTGAAATACCAGGACGACATCGCCAAGATTCGAGGCAGCGAGGCGGCGAAACTGCTGCAACAACTCAAGTCAGAGGTGACCCTGCTCGAAGCCAGCAGCGCTTAATCCCGTGTCCTTGTCTCACAGCATCGATGCCCCTGGCAGAATCGCAGAAAACATCATGTACTTTTCTCGCCTGCTGCGAGCCGCAGGTTTGGCGGTCGGTCCCGGCAAGGTGCTGGATGCTATAACAGCGGTAAAAATAATTGGGATTGGCACTCGCGAAGATTTTTACTGGTGCCTGTTCTCGCAATTTGTTAATCGCTACGAGCAACGCGAGTTGTTTGATCAGGCCTTTCATATATTCTGGCGCAATCCGCGTATCATGGAAAAGATGATGAGCGCCATGTTGCCCACTATACGGGTCGAAAAAGATTCAGATTTGGAGGAGCTGAGTCGACGCCTGGCAGATGCCATGGGCGCGCCCGCAGTCGAAAATATCCACGAGACCGATTCGGAACAGATTGAATTCGACGCCAGCTTTACGTTTTCTTCTGAGGAAGTTTTGCAAGAGATCGACTTTGAAGCCATGAGCGCTGCCGAAATAGCGGCAGCCAAGCGCGCCATCGCAAAACTACGCCTGCCGATCATGGATGTCCCTACCCGAAGATTCCAGCGCGATGAACGCGGTTCCCGTGTGGATATGCGAGCAACGCTGCGGGCTGCGCTGCGCTCGACCGCTGCGATTCCGCTAAAATTCAAGAAACCGCGGCGACGCCACCCGCCTTTGGTTATGCTTTGCGATATATCCGGCTCCATGAGTCGTTATTCACGTATGTTCCTGCATTTTATGCACGCCATAACCAACGATCGCGACCGCGTCCATGCCTTCGTGTTTGCGACCCGGCTTAGCAACATAAGCCGTCACCTGTGTCACCGAGACGTGGACGTGGCCCTGGATAATGTTGCCGGCGCCGTCGATGACTGGTCCGGCGGTACCCGCATCGGGGCCTGCTTGAAGGAATTTAATAACAACTGGTCTCGGCGGGTACTGGGGCAAGGCGCGATTACGCTGATCCTCTCCGATGGCCTCGACCGGGAATCTGCCGAGGGGCTTAGCTGGCAAATGGAAAGACTGGCAAAATCCAGCCGCCGACTGATCTGGATTAATCCCTTACTACGCTACGAGGGATTTGAGCCTAAAGCCACCGGAATTCGAGCCATGTTGCCGCACGTCAGCGATTTTAGAAGCTGTCACAATCTAAACAGCCTAGCAGAATTAAGCGATGTCTTGAGCCAAAAGACCTGACCTCACAACCGGAGATTTTTTATGATCTATGCAGTAGAAGGCGATATTTTACTTTCCCGCGCACAGGTCATCGCCCAGGAAGTAGCGGTTGGAGATCTGATGGTCCGAGGTTTTTCCAGAAAGCTCAAGGAACGTTACCCGATGATGGCAACTGAATTTGCCGAGTGGTGTCAGCAACACGATCCAGAGCCTGGAGCTGTCTGGCTTTGGGGTAGCCTCGACAAGGCCTTAATCGTGAGCCTCATCACCAGGCAAGGCGATGCTGACAATCCGGGCAGGCCAGGCAAACCGACCAAGCTGGGAATTTACAGGAGCCTGCATGCCTTGAATGAAATGGCGCTTACAGAAAGGTTCACTTCAATCGCCATGCCTAAAATAGGCACGGGAATTGGCGGCCTGGATTGGGATGAAGTGCGCGGCATGATGCACTCGCAATTGGGTGAATTGCTAATTCCAGTTTTTATCTATGTCACCAAACTGGACGGTCAAGTCGCGTTCGAGCCTGGCTTGTAAATCTGACGCGAAGGAGAACGCGCAGGCGTTTGCTTCATCCAGCTAACGCTGCTCAAGAATATCACTTCCAGCATGTTCAATTCCGCTTTCTTCGGATGTATCTCAGAACGCGTGTGAAAAATAGGGGACAGACCACTTTTGGGGAATATTTGGAAAATTGGGCAAGAAAACCGGAACAGCACTAACTTAAGCAGGATCTGGGATGTTAGGTAAATGTGTTATGCCCCATTTTTCACTGGCGAAGTGCCTCAAACTCGAATCGCAGTGTCACTTCGTCACCAACCAGATTATCTGCCACACCGTAGTCCATACCCCAGATGCTGCGGCTGATCGTGGTATGAGCTGAGAGGCCCAGGGTCTCGAGTCGGTGTCCGAATGGATACTTTGCTTGCTTGTTTATAGTCACTTGCAGCACGACTGGATGGGTTTCTCCCAGCATAGTGAGATCGCCGGTGAGTGTGCCGCGCACATAATCATTACCGGGAACAAAGCTGGTGACCTCGAAGACGATGACGGGGTTTCTCCTGGCATTCAGGAAATCTCTGCCGCACAGGTGTTTATCTCTGGCATCATGATTACTGAAGAAACTGCCCGCCTGCACCTCGACACGACCGCTACTCAGTTCTCGCGTATCGGGGTCATAACGAAAACTTCCCGATGCCTCCAGAAACAAGCCGAGCTACTTCTGAAATCCTACGTGTTCGGTTTCGAAGCCGATCGAGAAGTGCTCGGGATCGATTTCCCAGTCCGCCGGCTCCGCCTTGGCTAGCCCGACAGCCAGCAGCAATGGAGCCAACAGGACCAAGCTTAACTGGGCTAAGCTGGGCTAAGCTGGAATAGACTTTCTGCATGGAGCCTCCTCATAAATCGCGATCAATGGTTTCTGCTGCAGCCGTCCGCTTATCAAATGAGCATAGCGCAGTGCTGTTACTGGGTAAAGTACGTTAGAACGCGCCTTGTGCTTGGGGGTCAATCAATCCGCGTTAGGCAGTGCTAGCAGGTCCATATGCCCCACTGTACAGATGCCGGTTGACGAGTGCGCTTTTCGGAATTGAATCCAGTCCTGAAGCGATGCCGCGTCCAGGTCCGAATCTTGCGCCACTGCGTCTCCTATCCCGCTAACTAACGCAGTCACCAGCTTGCCGTCGGCCCTGCCCAGTACCCAGGGGCTGCTGGCTGAATACACCTTGAAGCCCGAGCTGTTGAACACCTGTTCCATATGGGTGCCAGCATCCGGCCCCAGCGCCGCTCCGAAACCCTTGTCCCGTTGCTGGTCACGGTTGAAAGCATTGAGCACATCTTCGTCCAGCGGGTGTGCTGGCATCCAGCGAGTCGTGCCATCGTAATTCAGTGCCGAGTAGAGGCCCACCGGTTGTTGCTGACTGCGGCTGCACAGCTCCGCGGCGAGCTTTTCGATAAAATCGGCAGATACTAGATCAAATAGCGCCGAGGCGGTAATCAGGTCGGCACCTTCTAGCGGCAATGCGGTGATGTCGCTGAGGTCAAGCTCATGAGTCTGCAGCAGATGCGAATCACCATGGCGAAGCCTGGCTTCTGCAAGCAGCCGGGCATCTTGATCTACCAGCCGCCAGGACAGCGACTCTTGATCAGAATCGGCGGCGGCGGAGAAGGCACGCAGAGTGGATCCGGTACCGGCACCAAGATCCACGACGGTGATTTCAGATTCCCACGCAACATTGCTTCCCAGCCAATGCCTTACCTGTTCCAACAATTTATCTGCGCGGGCGCGCTGGTCCGCGCCCTCGCGCAAGTCCAGCCAGTCGATGCTGAAACCAGTCATGAGTTATTCACCTCTTCGAGCTTTCGTGCCACAAGGCTTGCCGTGTCAGTCCACGATGGCAGCGTCGCGGCCACTTCCCTGGCACCGATTTGCAGGCGCCGACGCAATGAGGCACTGGTCAGTATCTGCTGCAGTGCTTCTGTTAGACCCTGCGCATCATCCGGAGCCACCAGCAGGCCGGCCGCTGCGGGCACTACGTCCGGCACGGCACCGGATCGCGCCGCGACTATCGGTAAACCAGCCGCCAGAGCTTCGGCGAACACCATGCCATAGCCCTCGAATCGTGAGGCTAAGACAAACACATCGGCCTGCTGATATTCAAGCTGCGCATCCTCTACCGTGCCAGCGAATTCGATACGCTGTGACAAGCCCAGGCTGTTCACCCGCTCTTGCAACTCCCTAGCCCAGGCGGGGTCGAAGTCCTTGCCACCCACGAAGCGCGCTTGCCAGGGCAGAGATTTAAGTGGGGCAAGCGCGTCTATAAGAACGTCGTGCGCCTTGCGCCGGGTCAGTGATGCCACGGTTAGCAGGCGGATAGGGTCGCCCTCGCAACCCGCGAAGGGGACCCTGTCGGTACCGGGAAGCGCTACGCTGACCCGATCACTAGGTACGGCAAACTGATCAATCAGGATCTGGCGGGTATGCTCGCTGGTAACGACCGTGGCCCGGGCACATTCTAACGCGCGTCGCTCCGACATCAGCAGGGTCTGCCTGCTCCGCTCGTCGAGCCCGGTCTCCAGCGCCAGTGGGTGGTGGCATAGCGCAACCAGTCGCAGTCGATGCGCTTCTTTGACTGCCAACTCATCCAGAACACCGAAGGCGAGTCCGTCGATCACGACAACGGCCTGATCCGGTATCGCCGCCAGTGCCTGCTGGACGCTATTTAGGGAATGTTGATCCGGCATGCGAGAAAAGTTCGGCAGCGCCAGGGTTTCCACCTTGACACCCATTCTCCGTAGTTCGCCGATCAAGCGACGATCATAATGATAGCCTCCGGTCGGGGTTTCGAGATCACCTGGGTATGCGAAATAGATCATTTAAGGGGGACGGAGGGATTTGTTTTTGATCAATGTATCATGAGGATGCCCGCAGTGCGCATATCCTATCCTGCGACCGGTTAGCCTCTCAAGGTGTTCGATAAATTTCTCGGCACCAAGTGGCATTGAATAGTGCGTTGCCTTGCGAATAGCATGGTAGTCGTCAGGGGGCAGGGCTTCATTAAAATGCTCTCGATAGTTCGAACAAATCTGTTCTCGATTCTGACCCAAGGCCAGATAGGACGCGTGCACTGCGATGAGCGGATCCGGCTCTCCCCAAGCATTGCAATGATGGCTTGTCCATACATACATATTCTTCGGGTCGAGCTACCATGTGAGCTACCACTGGATTGAGTTCAATATAGCGATAACACTTCAGTAAATAGCTTTCAGTGTCAATTGCACTGGCCTTATGTCGCCCTTCCCAGAGTGTTCCAGTGCGCTCATACTTTTTGTTGATGTATTGCGAGTAGCGGCTGCTCACCACTTTCATGAGGTTTGAAATACTATCTTCATGCTCAGGGATAATCAATAAATGGACATGATTTGTCATTAGGCAATACGCATGGAGAATGCTTCCATAACGAGGCAGTACTTCGCCCATAGTTCTTATATACAGGCGATAGTGTTCTTCCTCGAAGAAACAAACGCCCCGGTTCTTGCCTCTTTGCACAATAGGGTAAGCAAACCCGGGTATATACATCCTGGCTCGACGCGGCACTGTACTTCCTTGTGCTGTTTTAGTTGGAGAGTAGAACTCTAGAATTTTTTGCTTGTAAATGCGTAGAACTGATCAAAAATAAATCCCTCCGTCCCCCTTGGTTTGGTATTGTTGCCTGATGTCAGACACTTTGCACGCAGACGATCAACGACCGCCAATCGATGAATTACTCAAGCGCGAGTTCTACCGTATTGGCTGCTGGGGTTTGCTTGGGTTGGCAGGCGGGGGGATTCTGCTGGGCCTGCAATGGTTAGTGCAGGCTGGGCTGATCTGGGCATTTATCTGTTATCAGACAAAGCGGCGCCTGCCTCTTAACCGCCCGAACCCGGATGCGCCGCTCTATAAAGAGCTGGGCTGGGCCAATCGGCTCACCTTGCTGCGGGCGTGGTTGATCGCCGCCGTGGCGGGTTTCCTGTTTCAACCCTGGCCCGAAGGACTTGCGCTGGCCTGGTTGCCGGGGATGCTATATTTCTTCGCCGCTGTGCTGGACCGAGTCGACGGCTATGTGGCACGCCGCAGTCGGCACAGTAGTCTGCTTGGCAATGATCTGGATACCGTATCTGATGCAATTGGTTTGGCGATCGCCTCCCTGCTGGCATTCGGTTATGGCCAGGTGCATTGGAGTTATCTGTTGTTCGGTATTGCCTACTATCTGTTTCACGCCGGGATACTCTGGCGCAACTCCCGTGGCTTGCCTGTTTACCCCCTGCCACCGGCTTTACATAGACGAACCTGGGCCGGTTTTCAGATGGGCTTCCTGGTGGTGGCGCTGTGGCCCCTGATGCGTCCATCAATAACAACGCTTGCTGGATTTGCCTTCATGCTGCCGGCAGTACTCGGGTTTTTAATCGATTGGCTGATCGTCAGTGGACGAATAGACCGACAGGCCGATACTGTGAACCAGCGCTTCCAGCGGCTTACGGACTTTAGCCAGAGCGTGCTGCAACCCGCCTTGCGCCTTGTGGTCGTGGCGACGCTGGCAGTATCTATGCTGCAATCCGGACTACCGCCTCTGCCTAGCAACAGTCCCGCCTGGATGAACAATGTCATGATCGGAGGTTTTGTTGTTGCGGCGCTCATGGTTTTGTTGGGAGTCGCCGGCCGCTATTTCAGCCTTATCCTGGTCGGTCTGCTAGGCTGGTATTACATCAGCAATCCACTGCTGCCGGTGGACTATGTTTTATTCTGCAGTGTAGTCTGGGTGCTGCTCTTGGGTACCGGGCGCTTTAGCCTGTGGCAAGAGGATGATCACTGGCTCAATCGGTATGACGGCGCTTGAAATCAGCAACTAACTCTTTCCCCTACTCTCGTTACATGGCCTGGCTTGCCGCGCTGGGGTTGGCGGCCTGGATTCTATCGAGACTGCCATTCACTTCGCTATTGCAGACCGTTACAGATCTCCAGCCCTTACAATGGCTGTCCTGGATTACCCTCAATCTGATTGTCATTTCGCTACTTGCCGGACGCTGGCTGGTGCTGACGCTAGCTATGGCATTGCCTTGTAGATTTCTGCAGTTACTGCGGGTGCGTCAAGCAGGCCAGGTAATTAGTTTTGTGACACCTGGCCCCCAGTTCGGTGGCGAACCGCTACAGGTATACTGGTTATGGCAGAGGTATGCTGTGCCAGGTCACGCCGCCTTCCTGGCTGTCGGTTTGGATCGCGTCTATGAGCTGTGGATTAATTTTGCCGTCCTGTTATTGGCAGTGCTTACGCTGCTGACTTCGCGCTCTGTGACTTTCGTGGACTGGCACATCATTGCGTTCGTTCTATTGGGATTGATTCTTCTGATGGGCCTGTTTGGCTGGTATTTATTGCGCAAGCCACTGCACATCCGCTATTGGATAAAACGATTAACCAGCCGCTGGAAAAACCATAAACGACTGCGCCGCCTGGATACTCACTGGTCGCAACTGAATGACTTGCTGCGAAAGGTAGCTACCACCCAACGCCCGGCCCTGGGTCTCGCGCTGGGTCTGTCGCTACTGGCCTGGGTTGGAATGATTGCGGAATTCTGGCTGTTGCTCAGCTTTGTCGATGTGCCACTGGACCTGGCAACCTTTGTTTTTCTATTCACAGTGGTGCGCCTGGCGTTTCTGCTACCCCTGCCCGGTGGCGTTGGCAGTGTTGAGGCGGGCCTTTTTTGGGCATTTCAGGCGCTGGCTTTGCCCCTGCCCGCAGCCGCCGGTCTGATCCTGCTAATGCGTCTGCGTGACGTGGTGATCCTGCTAGCCGGTGCGGCGGCATTGCCGGGTCTGCGCTCGCCCTTGCCGTCAGCCGCAGCAACGGAGTCATAATCCAGCTGCTCTTATCAGCCTGCTTAGTAGTCCATGACGTAGGCTGCCCAGCAGCTGTCGTTCTCCCAGATCCTGACGCTAAAACGACCTGAACCCGGTGGCTTGATGCCGTCAAGCAATTTGCCACAGACGATACGGCTGAAATGTTCGATGCTGGGGTTTAGTCCTTCGAATTCGGGCAGGTCGTTGAGCATGCTCTCTCCAAAATAGTCGACAACACCCTGTAGTTCTTCCTCGATTTTTACGATATCAACGAGGTAGCCGTGCTGATCCAGCTCAGCGGCCTCAAGCCGGACTTCGATGACGTAAGGATGAGAATGGGGGTCGTTCTCGGCGCCCCAGTCACCGCCGATGAGATAGTGCCTGGCAATCAAATCACGTCTTACTGAAACTGTGTACATTCTACAAACCTCTAACCAAAGTACTGATTAGCTGACGCTAGTCCTGATAATCAAAAATTATCTGCGTTGTGTCTTGTGCTGCGTCGTCTAGCAGCTGGTAGGCTTCCGCCGCTTTTGTGAACGGCATGCAATGACTAATTAACCGTGCCGGCTGGCACTTCTTTATCATATCCCATGCCACAGAGAAGCGCCTCGCTTTGTCCCAGCGACCGCTTAGCTCCGGAGCAATGCTGCTGACCTGACTACTAATGATTGTCATACGGTTACGATGAAATCTCTCGCCGAGATTAATCGGAGCGCTCTTTGTTCCATACCAACTGCCTACGACGATGCGACCGGTGTACGCACAGAGGTCTATCGCCAGATTCAGCGCGGCCGGAGAGCCGGACAGTTCAAAAACCACATCGGCACCACCGTCGGCCTCATTAAGCCTCAGCTTCTCTTGCAGGGAGTTAATGTCGCCGACGGAATCGGGACTGAACGTCGCCTGGACACCGGCCTGGCAGGCCAATGCCCGGCGGCAATCGATGGATTCCACCGCATAGAGGCCAGCGAGTGGAAATTCAGCCAAAGCACTAGACACCAACAGGCCAACAATACCCTGGCCCAGCACTAGCACACGTTCACCGAGGATCGGACTGCCATCCTGCACCAGGTTCACCGCCGTTTCCATATTGGCTAGAAACACGGCCTCCTTCGGACCCACTCCCTCAGGCAAGGGAATAACGGAATCCATATTACAGACGTGATGACTTGCGTGAGGCTGAAAAGAGAAAACTGTTTCCCCGACACAGGCAGCATCCACGTCCTTGCCGGCCTCTTCTATGCGACCGACACAGGCATAGCCATACTGCAAAGGGTAGTTAACTTTCTGCTTTCCGAAAGCCGCAAGACCTGCATCTAGAACCATGTCAGCCGGGAGCTGACCGCGGTAACCCAACATCTCGGTACCGGCACTGATACCCGAATACAGGTTTTTAATCAGCACTTGATCGGGCTGCACCGGTGGCAGCTGTTGTTCGCGGATTTCGACCTGGTGTGGCTTTACGAAGTAAAGTTGACGTGCGTTCACCGGTCGGCTCCATCGTATTGTAAATCTCCCCACACGATAAGATCCCTGCCTGCAGACGCGGAGTGTAGCGGGTGAATACTCACCTGATCGTCACAGCCCTCTGCTTGCAAATCGCCGACGGCTTTGTAGCCGCCCACAAGCCGGGGCGCGACGGTTAAGACCAGAGCATCGGCCAGACGCGCCTTTAGAAAAGCAGTAATGACTGTGGCTCCGCCTTCTACCATCAGGCTTTTAATACCACGCTCACGCAGTAGATTCATGGCTGCCACGAGAGGCACCTGCTCCTCGTTTCCGTCGGCCCCGTGTACAGTCAGAATATCAACCTTCTCTCCCAGAGATTCAGCGTCGGGCCGCACTGTTAATATCCAACATTGCTTATCGGGGTGATGGCAAACTTTTGCGGACTGCGGCGTGCGTAATTGACTGTCCAATACAATAGGCTGGGGGTTTAATCCGGCCCACCCTCTAACAGTCAGTTGTGGATCATCACTGAGCACGGTACCAATGCCAACTAGGATGCCATCATGGAGACTGCGCAGTTGGTGAGTCAAGCGCATGGATTCCTCACCACTGAAGTTCATGGCCTCACCACAGCGCGTCGTAATGCTGCCGTCCCAACTTTGCGCGTAGGAAAGCGTTATGAAGGGACTGTTGTCAGCTTGCGAAGACGAGACACGGGAATGCAGCCACTTTTCAATCTGTTGATTGAGATCCAGGGGAGTCACTATCAACTATCAGTGGATGTATTTGCCATGCGCAGAAGATGATTCATGCGCTGGGCCTTGGTCAGCAGATAACGCGAATTTTCTGGATTGACGAAATTATCAAGTTCAATTCGTTCGTTTACCTTGATCCCCGCCTCTTCCAGCGAACTGATTTTCAGCGGGTTATTGGTGATAAGGCGGACTGACTTAATGCCGAGATCCTCTAGAATACGAACTGCCATCGTGTAGTCGCGCTCATCTGCCTGATGCCCCAGTAACAGGTTGGCATCGACGGTGTCATGACCAGCATCCTGCAGGTTGTAGGCATGAATTTTCTGCAGCAGGCCAATACCCCTGCCTTCCTGGCGAAGATAAACCAGGACGCCCCGGCCTTCCTCGGCGATAAGCTGCAGCGACCGGTCTAGCTGTTCGCCGCAATCACATCTGAGCGAACCAAAGATATCACCGGTTAGGCATTCCGAGTGCAGTCGAACAAGAATATCCTCTCCCCCACTGAGATCTCCCATATGGAATGCGAGATGTGCCTTGTCGTCTAGTGTATTACTGTAGTAGACGAGTTCGAACTCACCGTATTCGGTGGGAATACGGGCGCTGACAGCACGGGTTACGGTGAAATTAGACATGGGGCGCTTATCTTACGTTTTTCAGCTGTAACGGTAAAGCTTGGCGAGGATATAAAAATAGAGACCAAAATGTTTATTTTTTAGCTGACATCAACACACATAAGATCCGAAGCAACAGTAAATGGGCCACCATAGTTTGCAGCAATTATCGAAAAAATCTCATCGAGCAGGTTCTGATTTAGTGTGGCAATGTGACTTACAATAATGTGGCCCGCATTAGATGCCGCTGCCATCTGTCCCCAGACACTTGGCTTTGCGTGCAGACTTGCAATACGTCCGGTAGAATTTCCGTTGCCGGCCATGTGAACAAGCAGATAGTCGACGTTCTTAACGAATTCGGCGAACGCCTCGTTTGAACCATTCTGGAAGTAGTGATTGGGGATCTGATGATCAGAGGCTTTGCCAGAAAGCTCAAGGAACGTTACCCGGCTGACGCTGCTCAAGGTATATCGCTTCCAGCATGTCCAATTCGGCTTTCTTCGGATGTATCTCAGAACGCGTCCGGGAATCCAACAGCTGCACAATATCGGTCGCAGGGTCATAAGCCGACCAACCGGGCAGGCCATCACCGTTAGGGTTACCGTTACGGGCAAAACTCACCCAGTAATCCGCCATCAGTTCCGATAACGCATGGTCGTCATCATCCCAGCCAATACCTACGACATCGAGATTATCGAATACATAGGCTAGCTCGCTGGAGTGATAGGCGCCAAAGCGGCGCTGGCCACCATCGCCGTACAGGTCTGGCTGTGCCGGCACATAGAGGCGAAACACCGGCGGTTCGCGGTTAAACAGGTAAACATAGGCGTCATTACCACGCTCCCTTACCAACCGACCCCAGATGCGCGCCGACAATAGAAAACCATTGTCTGTGGCGATCTGTTTTCTGGCATCCAGGGGTGAACTGGCGGCTAGCTCTGCGTAGGTTTCGCCTACCCGGCCCGCCGCTTCGCCAAATACAGCCTGCAGGTAGTTATCCAGTTGCTGGGCGTTGATTTGGGGGCTGGTGTGTTGCAGGCCATGATTCTCATGCGCTAGCCCGCCTACCATTACCGGGATTTTGTTCTGACTACCTGACTCCAACATTTGATAAGGCGCAGCGGGTATCACCCAGCCATCCACCTGGGGGCCGCCACCTACGCCTGCTGCCACCAACTGCTCAGCTGACACTGCTCGTAAGCGTTCAAGTGCCGCTCCATCCTGGCCGGCTACACCTAAATCCCGGGCATACTCCAAGCCGGCTTTATGCCCCGAGTTATCACCTTCAGCCAGGGCTCTCTCCATCTTGATACAGCCCGGCGATTCACCCACTACGCCATGCCCTCCGCCAGCGGCGAGGACATAATCAGGCAGACATCGGTGCCACCGGCAGATTGTCCAAATATTGTCACCCGGTCGGGATCGCCGCCAAAATTTGCAATATTATTTTGCACCCACTTTAACACTTCCAACTGATCAAGAATTCCATAATTGCCGGACGAGTCGTGCTCGGACTCGGCAGTGAGGGCGGGATGCGCCAGAAAGCCTAGCGCTCCCAAGCGATAGTTGGCGGCTATTACCACGGCCCCTCGGGCAGCCAGATTTGAACCATCGAAGATCAGCGCACCGCCGTGTCCAGCGGTATTACCACCGCCGTGGAACCACACCATCACCGGTAGCGATTCCGAGCTGTCTTCGGCGCCGGAAAATAAATTTAAATACAGACAATCCTCTGATCGCTCCAGATTGCCTCGTGCGTAAAGTGAATCATCGGAATTACGAGCCTGCCAGCACGCCGGGCCGACGCGGTCTGCTGCTCTAACACCGGCGAAGGGGATAGCTGCCACCGGTGGCTTCCAGCGCAGGTCTCGCACCGGTGGAGTCGCATAGGCTATGCCCTTGAAAACGCTAACCCCGTCGGCATACTCAGAGGCGTGCCCACGAAAGACTCCGCTGTCGGTGCTGACTTCTGTTAACACATCTGCATTTGCAAACGGCAAGCAGACTGAGATGAGAAATATCGCCAGTAATTTACTTAACCGTAGCAGCGAAATGTGCATTACGTTTCCTTTAATAACTTGGTGAAAAACGCTGTCTTTTGACTACGGTATTAGTTAGATGGTTCGATTCTCAGCAACAGCCCTTCTTCTTCGTCAGTTAACACATAGAGATAACCATCTGGCCCCTGCTTCACATCACGAATCCGATGTTTGAGTTCTCTTAGCAGACCTTCTCGGCGAATTTCCTGACCTCGGCTATTAAATACTATGCGTTCCAGGTGTCCGGTGCCGGGGATTCTTCCCTCCATCATCGAGCCAACGAAGAGATTGCCCTGCCATTCGGGGAATTGTTCACCGTCGTAAAAGGTTAGCGCGCCGGGTGCAATCGAAGGCCACCAGATAACTTCGGGGTTCTCGTAGTCGCTGTCTCGCTGTATCTGCGTAACCCAATCGCCCCGATACTGCCGGCTGTAAGACACCAGCGGCCAACCGTAGTTCTTGCCTGGGTGGATAATATTCGCTTCATCCCCACCTTGCGGTCCATTCTCGCTAGCCCACAGCTCACCTGTCTCGGGATGGAGGGTCAGTCCTAACTGATTGCGATGCCCTACCGAGTAAACTTCCGGTAGAAACTCGCCACTTTCTACGAAGGGATTGTCGGAGGGCGCGGAGCCATCATCATTCAGACGCAGAAGTTTGCCGTAATGAACGCTGGGATCCTGAGCAAGCTCACCGGTACCGGCATAGACATAGGCACCACCGACACTCATCATGAGCTTGTTGTCCGGTGTAAACAGCAATGCCGAACCGGCGATGGCACTGTCCACACCCTCGGCGACGAAAATTTCCTCCACATCGCTGAGGCGATCTTCAATGAGTCGGGCACGCACCAGAGCCACCGCCTGTGAAGGCTCATCCTCGTATACGATGGCCTTGGTGTGGGTGAAATAGATAATTTGATCATCTTCGGGATGTACGGCAACAGCCATCAGACCGGCTCGAAACACTTCTGAGTACACGTCCGGTGTGCCCGGAATGTCTCGCTCCAGTAATTTACCATCTCTGACCACTCTTAACTTGCCCGTATAACGCTCGGTGATGAGGATGTCACCGTTATCACGAAACGCCATAGCGAAGGGGTTGGCCAGACCGGTAGCAAGGGGCACAACTTTGATTTGATCTACTTCGAAGGTGCTAAACAGCATCTCCTGGGTGAAATCGATTTCAGACTGTTCAGCGAAGCCAAACTGGGCGTACAGCAAAACCATGGCTGCAGCCAGGACTTGAGAAATATATCGCGCTTGCCGGATCGGTATAGGCAAATTCTCCGGATTCTTGTTCGTTAGTGTTATTAGAGGAGTTCCAGAGAATAAACCGGTTGCCACCAGCCGTCTAGTCGCAGTTGTGAATCTATTACTACGCCCGCAATTGTCAGCGGCGCAAAATTCTGCGATAACTAGCACTTTTAGCGGAAGGAAGTGGCGATGAAAGCGGTTAGAGTCAAAGAATACGGTGGACCCGAGGCGATGTCCTACGAAGAGGTGGACATGCCGGAAATCGGTGCGAGTGGCATCCTGGTAAAAGTTGAGGCTGCAGGCATTAATTTCATTGATACCTATCAGCGCTCAGGCCTTTATCAAATTCCACTGCCCGCCACCTTGGGTCTGGAAGCAGGAGGCACGGTCGAAGAAGTCGGCACCGACATCACCCATTTCAGCAAGGGCGATCGTGTTGCCTACACCAGTGTTATCGGTGCCTATGCCGACTATGCTGCCGTACCCGAGGACAAACTGGTAAATATTCCCGACGGAGTTTCCTTCAATGAAGGGGCAGCTGCCATGCTGCAGGGCTGTACCGCTCATTACCTCTCCCAGTCCACCTACCCAATTAAAAATGGTGACAGTTGTCTGATTCATGCAGCGGCCGGCGGTGTCGGTCTGCTATTGATTCAGATGGCGAAGATGGCAGGTGCCTTTGTCATCGGTACTTGTTCCACCGAAGAAAAAGCCGCACTGGCGAGAGCGGCCGGTGCAGATGAAGTTATACTCTATTCTGAGCAGGATTTTGAAGCCGAGGTGAAGCGCATGACCGATGATGCAGGAGTCAACGTGGTTTATGATTCCGTCGGTAAGAGCACTTTCGACAAGAGTATCGACTGCCTGAAACCTCGGGGCTACATGGTACTTTACGGCAATGCCAGCGGTCCGGTTACTGAATTCAACCCTGCGACCCTGGGGCCTAAGGGCTCACTGTTCCTCACTCGGCCAACCCTGTTTGCCTACACCGCAGACCGGGAAAGCCTCGAATGGCGCAGTGGTGATGTTTTTAACTGGATAAGAGACGGCAAGCTCAAACTGCGAGTGGAGCACTTTTTCCCATTAGCGGAAGCGCAGGAAGCGCATAGAGCACTGGAAGGACGCAAGACCACAGGAAAAGTAATTTTAACCCCTTAGTGGCACTTACTATTCAATACTTAATAACGATACATTAGACTATGATGAAATTTTCTGTGTTTTGCTTTTAAGAGGCCCTTGCCAGTGAGTGTGGAAATTACCTATTGCATGGTATGAAACTATAGACTCGAAGCCGACCGTGTGTCAGCCGAGATAAAGAGTACTAGTGGCATTGATGCGGATCTTGTTGCTGGTAGTGGTGGTATTTCCGATGTGATTCAGGACCACAAATTACTGTTCTCAAAGCGTAAAACAGACAGATTTCCGGCTGCGGGAGAAATCGCCAGGCTGATGTTAGGAGCGTCGGAGTCTCTTTAAGGGGCCAGCCGGACCGTGGTCAATAACGAGAATCGGGTCGGACCCCGGCACGTGGCTGGTATGCACATCGTAAAATTCAGCACTAATAAGACTGCCATCTAACAGCCGTATCAACGGCAGCACGGACACGGGTTTTAAATATGACTCTAGGAACCATTGAACTCATCGCTGCTTATCTACCCTCTTTCAAATTGAATTTATCTGCGCTTGTTGAGCGTCTTATGCACCCACAATAAGCCCCACACAATAAGCCCTAAGCGACAATCTACAAAATGACTTATTTCGATAATTATGATCGGGTTTTCCGATAATTTTCAGACCCTGCTTTGGCATGTAGCGAAACCAGCAATGCAGGCAGAGCTATTGACCTGCACCAACTTCGGAGAGGCCATGGAACGACCGATCAAGCCTACGCAACAACTGTTTATAGATAGACAAATTAGGCGATTAGCTTTAGTCTGCCAACGAGTTAGAACAAAGAAACAGGAATACTCTTTATGCTCCCTTACAAGCGACTCGCTCCCCTGCTGCTAGGCTCCCTATCACTAGGTGTTTACGGCCTGGCCAGTGCCCAGGATGCAGTTCCTACTTTCTATGCCGATGCCCTGCCAGTTTTTCAGAAAAACTGTGTTGCCTGCCACCAGCCAGACGGACCGGGTTCCGGCGGAATTTTTGCGCCGATGTCGCTATTGGATTACGACCAGGCAAAGACCTGGGCGCCGATGATTAAAAATGCGCTGGTTACCGGTTACATGCCACCCTGGGGTGCTCACGAAAGGCATCGTGGTGAATTCAAGGGCGAACGCTACATAGATGACAAAGAGAAAGAGTTGCTGATCGCCTGGGTAGATGGCGGTGCCCAACAAGGCAGTCCGTCAGATGCTGTGCACGGCGATGCCCTGGTAAATTCAGGTGGCGGTACGGTATTGCCAGATTCAGGCTGGTGGATTGGCGACCCGGATATGATCGTTGGCTTTGATCGCCCGGTGTACGTCGAAGACAGCATTGTCGATTGGCAGCCAACTGTAGAGATGCAAATTAAACAAGGAGCTCTCACCGAACCCAAGTGGATCTCCAAGGCGGAGCTTGCCCCCGGTGGTCCCTGGGTGCATCACATTGTCTCCAGTCACATGGGTGTGGGCGTGCCCGGTCGCGGTCCCTTCACCTACCCCGAAGGCTGGGGTGTGCTGATGCCAGAAGATCCCTTCGTTACCGTCAACATGCATTATCACAAGGATTCAGGAGAAGGCACAGCGGTTATTGATAGCACCGAAGCCGGCTTTGTATTTTATGAAGACGGTGACGTAATTGACTACGTAGTAGAGACTAATCTGCTGCCCCACCGAGGCTGGACCATTCCCGCGGGTGACCCAAACTATGAGGTGAATAATACCTTTGACGCAGAACAGGACATCTTCCTGCTCTCCATGGGTCCACACATGCACTATCGCGGCAAAGCCATGCGCTACGAACTGGAATATCCAGATGGCGAGGAGGAAGTCTTATTGTGGGTTCCTGACTACGATTTTAACTGGCAGTTTCTGTACGAATACGAAACGCCAAAATTTGTCCCGGCCGGATCAACTATCCACATGAGTTGGTGGTTTGATAATTCCACCGGCAATCGCTGGAATCCGGATGCCTCGGCGGATGTAGTCTATGGTCCTGCCACCACTGATGAGATGGCTAACGCACGTATTTACTACGCACCGACTTCGCCACAAGGCATCATCGTTGGCGAAGAGATACCTGCAACGATTCTGGAGCGTGCCAGGGACTCGGACCAGCGCCGCAGAGGACGTGCACAGTTGTTAAATCAATCCCAGGACGATCTCAACTGGCTGACGGAAGACGAAAACGGTCGATAATCGAGTTTATTGCCGCCTGGCGGCACAGGAGCGGATAGTAATGAGTAAGTTGCAACAAACAAGGCAGGTTCCTTCACTTCTATCCGCACTGGCACTCGCGCTGGCCATGCCCCTGTCTGCTCAAGCCGCAGATGCCTGGGTAAATGGTCGCACTGCTGACGGTCAGCCCGATTTACAAGGTCTCTGGACCAACGACACTATCACCCCCATGGAACGTCCGGCGTCCATGGGCGACAAACAATTTCTTTCAGACGATGAAGTCGCTGCCATGGAGACCCGCATCGCCGAGCGTCGCGCCTTCGCCGACGACAATGTTGTGGTCGAGGCCGGCGGCAATATCGGTGGCTACAATCAAGTCTGGATGGATTCTGGCGATACCGTGCTCTCTACCGGGCAGACTTCCATGATCGTCGACCCACCCAGCGGTAGAGCTCCTATCCGACCGGAAGCTGAAGCCTCCCGTGACTACGGCTTCGCCCACGTAGAAGATCACTGGACCAACCACACCGTATGGGACCGCTGCATCACCCGTGGCGTGCCTGGATCCATGCTTCCGGCGGGTTACAACAACGCCTATAGAATAATTCAGACCCCTGACACGATTACCATCATTCACGAAATGATTCATGATGTACGGGTCATACCGCTAAACAAAAGCGCCCACCTTGATGCCAGGATAAAATTGTGGATGGGAGACTCTATCGCCCATTGGGAAGGTGAATCTCTGGTGGTTGAAACCACCAACTACAATGACCGCGGCATGATTGCCAACAGTGGCGCCGGCGGACGACTGAAAGGTGTTCCCGTATCAGAATCTCTACATGTGCTTGAGCGCTTCACCCGAATCGGTGAAGACACCATAATTTGGGAGGCGCGCATCACCGATCCTGTTAATTTCACTCAAGCCTTCACTATTTCGACGCCGTTGACTCGGGATAATGAATACGTCATGTATGAATACGCCTGTCACGAAGGCAACAGCGCCATCGCCAACATTCTCAACGCCGGACGCGTTGCCGAACAATAGCGAAACACTGCCTCAGAAACCGCCTTGATCTACGGCCGCTCTGCAGGCCAGAGATATTGGTCAGAGCTTCCCTGGCTTTTTGATACCCGCAGATTGTGCCAGGACTCTGGCTATTTAGCAGATCAGATTAAGTCACTGTAACCGGCTGCCAGCTCTTGTGGCGCGCCATCACATCCTCAACCGAGTGCTTGCACACACCGCCTTTTGTGATCAACTTGCTCTCACAGACATCACAGCGCACACATTCCTTGAAGTCGATTTCGGCTCCGCGAATGGCACCAGTGGGACATAGCGGTTCACAGACCTTACACACCTGGCACTGTTGTACCCGGGCAATACGCCAGGGTGAGACCAGCGAAGCCACACCCAATGCAGCCCCCAGAGGGCAGGCATAGCGACAATAGAAGCGACTAACCACCGACGAGGCCGCCAGGAAAGCCAGCAGGATACCCCACAGCAACACCGACTGACTCTGATAGAAGATGGTGCCGAAAGGTTCAAAATACTGAAACACACTCAGCTCGCTATAAGCCAACGCCATGGTGACCAGGAGCACCAAGATGGCGTACTTGATGTAAATTGCCTTGTCGTGAAGCGCTTGCGGCAATTCTTTTTGCAGCTTGCGTGGCACAAAACGAGTCAGAAAATCCTGCAAGGCACCGAAGGGACAAAGCGAAGAACAAAACACCCGGCCCCAGAATAAGGTTGTTACCAAGGTGAATACCACGATTAACAATAATGGTAAGTCAGTAAGGAAAAGCCTGGGTCCAAGTTTTATGCCATTAGTAATGTGTGAGACCGAAAGAAAAGTACCATTGATAAAACCGAGATAAACCAGGGTATAGCTCAATGTTAGCCAACGCAGCGACGCGCTCTTGCGCAGAAATGACGTCATTACCAGAGCAAAAAGTACCAGCAGGGCTACCACTTCAATCCAGGAGGCATTATTGATCAGACTGGCAAAAACACCTTCCTCCTCGTAGTCATCAAATTCGTCGAAGGCACCATCCGCCGCCAGCAAAAATTCCGCTGGCACGGGTGTACCCAGTGCCAGTGCTAACGGCACCGGCGGCACCTGGTAGTCAACCTGGGCCAAATCTTCGAATGAAGACATCTGCTCGCCGGTGTCGTAGAGAATTTTAAAAGCGCGAGTAATGTCGATGCGATCGTCAAGAACCATAGCGCCGGCAAAACGAACTTGATTGGCGATCTTGCCTTGATCGGCACTACCAACATAGACGAACCGTCGCCGCTCGATGGGAAATATTTCTTCACCCTGCATCACCGCCAGACGCTCCTGCCGGAATGGCATGGACGCATCACCGTCTACGCCTACCAATACCATGTTGCCTTCTCTTAGCCGATTGCTGGCATCACGATCGGCACGGGAATAGTCATCAATCCCCACCAGTAACTCACCAAGGCCATCATGCCCCATGAAGGCAAAGCTCAGTTGCAGCGTGGTCATGTCGCCGAGGGTGACGTCCAACTCCGAAACCAGGCCATCCGCAATCATGTCTTTCCACGATTTGGTTTTGAGAAAATTTAATGCGCGGGCATCGCTATTCGAATTAGCAATAAACTCTGAATCTGGGAGATAGACTCTTGCCATGCGACGCGCCGCATTGCGAATACCCCGCGCCACTGCCCAGCTGGTGATAGTTGCGCGAGACACACCATCTATATCTCTACCGACACGGAAGCCGTCAGTTAAGGTTTTATCTTCGAACTGATTCGGGAAACGTTCTGTCGCCAGAAAGTCACCGCGTATACTCTTATAAGACTCACGGTAAAATAGAACTTTGATTCCGGTTAAGGTGCCTGCCAGATCTATCCCCACTAACACGTCGATAGGTGCGCTGTAGCCAGTTTCTTCTGGCGGCAGATCCGGCGTCTCGAATAAATAACCGATCAATTCCGGCTCGGCCGTTCCAGCATCGGTTTTATAGGCTCTGTAAACCGGCGGCTCGCCACTTTTCTCGGAGAAACTATCTGCCGCCGGCATCACTTCACGGAGTAACTCCTGATCGAACTCCAACGCCCCCTGCGCCAGCACCAGCGGAGAAAGCAAACTGGCCATCGCCAGAATCAGGGACAGCAACAGGGGCTTAACAGGAAGATGGGAAGGCTTCGAACTTCGGTACGACATTATTCTATTGTTTTCCTAATTATGTTGTTGCAGCCGTTGCTCTTGGCAAGCTGGCAACACCAAAGATGAGTACACAGGACTGTATAGATGGAGCGTATTTAAACAGATAACGGGCATCACGTACATCCAGCCCTATAACAAAGTGTTACAATCGAGATAATCCAGAATCAGCCTGCCTGGGTCAGGATTTTCAGAAATTGGCTGCAATCGGTCCTGAACTGGGATGGAACTGTGGGACAGTGGGACAGTGGGACAGTGATTCGGCTACTCCTACTCACTATTCGTTTATCGCTTTAATGTTAACTGATACCCAATCCTAATGACTTCATCACGAAAACTGGTTATTTACGCTGCCCTCGTGGGCAATTCTTTAATCGCCCTGATGAAATTCTTTGCGGCTTTTATCACCGGCAGTTCCGCCATGTTCTCGGAAGGCATCCACTCTGTCGTCGATACAGGCAATCAGATCTTACTTCTGTACGGCTTGAAGCAATCGAAGAAACCTGCCGATGCCCAGTTTCCCTTTGGACACGGTAAGGAAATTTATTTCTGGAGTTTCGTCGTTGCCATCATGATCTTCGCCGTTGGCGCTGGCATTTCAATCTATGAAGGCGTGCATCGCCTGGCGAATCCCGCCCCCATTGAAAATATCCTGGTGAACTATATTGTCCTCAGCCTGGCCATAGTATTTGAAGGCGGCGCCTGGTATTTTGCGCTGCGAGAATTCAGGCAAGTCAAGGGCGACAGTGGCTATATCGAAGCCGTGCAACGTGGCAAAGATCCTTCCATGTTTGTGGTGCTGTTCGAAGACTCCGCAGCAATGTTGGGCTTGCTGGTAGCGCTGATCGCCACTGCCTTGACTCAACTCACCGGCAATCTGTATCTGGACGGTGTGGCTTCGATCGTCATTGGTCTGATACTCGCTGGCACTGCCATATGGCTAGCTGTTGAAACCAAAGGTTTATTGATCGGAGAGAGCGCCAACAATCACGTTGTTCGCGGCATCAGGAAACTTGCGCTGGCCATCGACGACATAGACCACGTCAACGAAGTATTGACCATGCACATGGGACCTGACTTTATCCTGGTGAACATCAGTGTTGAATTCAAGGATGAGGCCACGGCCAGCGACATCGAGGACGCTGTTGCCGCGCTCGACGGGGAGATCAAGCAGGAGTTTGAAAACGTGCAACGGGTTTTTATCGAAGCCGAAGCGAGACATTCCATATTGAAACAGAGATAGAATTACACTAGGGAAGCTCTGGCTCTGCAGATAGATCGGGCACAATATGGCTTAATTAAAAATCACGCCAATCCAATACCAGTATAAAGAAGTCACAATAATGCAAACAAAAATCGAAAATTGTCTGGTCTTCGCCCTGATGCTTGGCAGCGCTGCCACCGCAGCACAAATTACTGATTACCAAAGCGTCACGGATGAGCTGTTGCGCAGTCCTCCAAGTAGCGACTGGTTGAGTTGGCGTGGCACCCAGGCTGGCTGGGGCTATAGCTCACTGGATCAAATAAATTCTGAAAATGTAAACCAGCTACAGCTTGTCTGGTCCTGGGCCATGGATGACACCGGGGCCGGCGAGGCCGCACCGCTTATCCATGATGGTGTCATGTTTCTACCCGGTCCCCGGGGCGTAATCCAGGCGCTAGGCGCCGCCAACGGCGACCTCATCTGGGAATATCGACCGGGTGTGACCGCAGCGATTGAAGGCTCCGACGCTGTGGCGCTGGGGCCCGAGCAACTGGGCAGTGCCGCCATGTCGGCGACAGCATTTGCCGGGGTTGGTCGCGGCGTACAGAAAAACATCGCCATCTTCGGCGACATGATTTATGCGGCAACCGAGAACGCCAGCATCAGGGCCATAGATGCCCGCACCGGCTTGCTGGTATGGGAAACGCCAGTGGCGGACCCTGCCCTCGGTTATTATTACGTGGCCGGACCAATCGTCGCTAATGGCACCCTGGTTACGGGTATCAATGGCTGTGAGCGCTATAAGGAAGATGTCTGTTTTATTACCGCCCACGATCCGCTGACCGGAGCAGAGCTGTGGCGCACCGACACGGTAGCACGCCCGGGAGCCCCCGGCGGCGACACCTGGGACGATTTACCCCTGCGCTTCAGAGCCGGCAGTGACGCCTGGATCGCCGGCAGCTACGATCCCGAGGCGAACCTGGTGTACTGGGGCACGGCGCAGGCCAAGCCCTGGGCCAGTGCCGTTCGGGGCACCACTGGCGATGCCCTCTATACCAATTCCACGCTGGCCCTGAATCCGGACACCGGCGAGATGGTCTGGTATTACCAGCATCTGCCTAGAGAAACCCATGACATGGATGAGGTATTCGAGACAGTCTTGATAGATGTAGACGGCCGTCAGTCCCTTTTCAAGATGGGAAAACTGGGCATACTCTGGCAACTGGACCGCATCAGCGGCGATATAGTCAAAGCCACTGACATCGGCTATCAGACCATCGTCAACGTCAATCTGGTATCCGGGGCCATTACTTACCGCGACGGTCTGGTGCCCCGCATAGGTCAACAAATCGATATGTGCCCCAGCACCTCCGGCTTCAAGAGCTGGCGATCTATGGCCTACTCGCCCCAGACCAGCGCTATGTACATTCCACTTACTCTGAACTGCGAGCTCGCCACCTTTGGCCCCACGGAACGGGTGCTCGGTGGTGGTGGCACCGGACCGGTAAGGCGCATTAACTACCCTCACCCGGAAGCGGATGGCAATCTCGGCGAGCTACTGGTACTGGATATTCCCAGCGGCGAAGTTAAATGGCGTTATCGCTCCCGCGCCCCGATCAACACGGCAGCGCTGACTACCGCCGGCGGTCTGGTATTCTTTGGCGACTGGGATCGGCGCATGTTCGCGCTGGACGCCGAAAGCGGCGATGTCCTGTGGCAGTCACGGGTAACCACCTCGGCACAGGGCTTCCCTATTTCCTACATGGTCGATGGCCGGCAATACATCGCACTACCAGCCGCCACCGGTGGTGCCAGTTGGTCATCCAGCCTACCGAGAGAGCTGGCGCCAGAACTGCGCCGGCCCAGGAATGGCAATTCCATGCACGTGTTTGCCCTGCCGGTCCAGTAACAGGAGTAGTAACAACAGCATCATGAAACTCACAGCTTCCTGCATCAAAGCAGTCTCTCTCGCAGCCATGCTGTGGTCGGTGAGTGCGGCCAGTGTCGCCCAATCCAACGACGCGATCTGGGCAGGCGTTTTCACCGAGGCACAAGCTGCTCGCGGCGCCGCCGACTACAGTACACACTGTGCCTCCTGTCACTCAGGCGATCTGCGCGGCAACAGTAATACGCCCAGCCTGCTGGGAATGAGCTTCATGTTTATCTGGGAAGGGCGTTCACTGGGTGAACTCTACACAAAAATGCGCGATGAGATGCCCTCCGACCGACCCGGCAGCTTGTCCACTCAAAGCTATGAAGGCCTGCTTGCCTATCTTCTACAATCCAATCAGTTTCCGGCCGGCGACAAAGCACTGAAAGCGGGTGTACTGGATGCTATCAACATCACCGCGAAACCCGTGGCCACCCGGCAATGAATTCGAGCAATGTGGTGGTAGAGACTTTGCTTGCGTCTACGGAAAGATCTGAACCCAGCCATGGATCACATCAAAGTAGACAAAATCTGCATTAACGGATTCCACCCTGCGCACGTCGCCATTGGTGGGTATGTCATATTCTTCCAGGTCCTCCAGAGCCAGAGCATTGGCCATTTCAGGTTTCTGCTGGTGTTGACTCGGCAACTGCTCGAGGTGCAACTCCTCCGCCGTCCAGACCATGCCATCCCGCTCCACCGGGGCAGCATTGGCAAACGCGGCAGAGAGGAATACAGCCGAGGTACCTGCCATTTTTTTGTAGGCGGGCGCTAACATGATCGATTCCTTCCATTTTTTTGACAAACGCAACAAACCATAATGCCTAAGCGGGTGGCGCTCCTTAATCTATGTCAACTTCCCAATGGATATACCAATCTTGGATTCAAGTGACGGAGCAAAATGCTGTAATTTATATTGGGATATCAAGCGATGGGATGCCGTATCCTTTTGCATCAGCAATAAAAGCGCAACACCGAGTGACCGAGGGTGACCGTTTTTTGGGCTCCCGACCGAGTGAGGAGAATCTACCGAACGGCTTCTGAGTCCTGCATAACAGCAGCGATACCCAGGGTTTCAGAGATTCAGTTGGAGGAATTCTCCCGGGAGGGGTGCAAGCTGCTGAGGCAGAAGGGTACGGGAGCGCAGCGCGCTGTCACTGAACCGCTAACCCAAACCAAATATACCCTACCCTGTTTCCAGAGGCTTTCAGCGACCCGTTGTTGCACCACGGAGGATAATGTGGTCTAGTCGCCCGATGCGTGTAACCCGCGGCCTGAAAGGCCTACAGAAATACCCCCTGCTCTGCTTTCTAGTGGCGGGACTGCTACTGCCCTGCACCGTAATCGCCCAGCAAGGCACCTTCTTCAAGGAGCGTGACAATCAATATTTATTGCTGGGCCTGAAGCGGGCCAAAGTATCCTTTGAGGCATCGAAATCAGAGTATGAGCGCCAACAGGAACTGTTTGCGCAGGAACTGATATCCGAGGCCGCTCTGGACCGAAGTGAGATCAATTATGTTGAGGCTGAGGTGAACTACCAGCAGCAGATGCTGGCAGTATTGTTCGAGGCTCAATATGTGACCGTGCAAAGTGCCGTCAAATATCAGGGCGAGGGCACCGAAAAACGCATACGCCTCGTCATTGCCAACGCCGCCGCCGGCAGTGCCGAATTTAAACAACTCATTGAATTCGAAGATGAGTTGTGGAAAAGCTTATAACCCGATGTGGTTCATGATGTCTACGTTTCACTGTTGGATGACGACGACACCATCATCGGTCTCCCCTATGAAGCCAAAGTGGATGAGTTGCACTACGGCGACCCAGCAGAGCTCGATTTTGCGCTTTTGGTAGATGCGGATGTGGTATCGGTCAACATTATATACGGCAACGGTTCGTCCCGGCGCCTGAAGGTATTCCTGCAAAAAGACGCGTCGGTAAACAAGGCGGTGATTCAGTCAGAGCAATTTTCTCAGGAAGTAGAACTGGGCGGCACCACCGATTATGCCATGTCCATTGAGCTGTTCAGCGGTGTAACCAACACCTTCAAGCTGGAAGCTGTCAATCTGCCGGCAGAGATTAACCGCTATTTTGTCGACGCCGCCTCCGGCAATCGCCTCAGCCAGTTTCAATTCACCGAGGGCGTTAACACCCGGCGCATAGCCCTGCGCGTGTTTCTTCCCGAGCGACCGACGTCACTGGTGCTGATGGATGACTCGATTCCTTTCTACGCCGTGTCTATACCCAGAGAACGTGCAGATGAAATTGGAGACTTGCGAAATCGAACCCTGTCAGTGGCCGAGCTTGATGCCCTGGATATCGGCTATACTGCTTTAGAACTGGTGCCCAGAGGTATCGGCGAGATCCTGGTGCGCGCACCTCAGTTATTTCATACCATCGAAGCCGGCGGCACCGTTGAGGTCGCGATAGAGGTGATTAACGAGGGTACCAGACGACTGGATAATGTTGAGCTTGAGATCGACGCACCCTTCGACTGGATAGAACAAATAAATCCAGAGCTAATTTCGACCCTGGAAATTAATGAAGAGGCAAGAATTCAACTGTTAATCACTCCACCAGCAGATATTATTCCCGGGCGTTATGAAGTGCGGGTGACGACTACATCACTGACCGACGATTTGCCAATTCGTGGAGAGGACAAAACCATTACCGTACAAATAGCTCAGCAGGCTAATGTTTATGGAACGCTGATTATTTTATTGCTGACAGTTGGTCTGGTACTGGGCATAATAGCCTTTGGAATCAGACTTTCACGCCGTTGAGCTAATGGCATCGCACAACAGCAACAGGCACATGAGCTACATTGGGTAATAGGAAGCAGATAAATGAACACGCAACGCTTGGCAAGCCGGCGCTAGTGCCGGCCCTCATTGATCACTACAGTAGACGTAACTCCGCCCACGTTACGAATCGTATAAGCTACGCCGGGTTTGTGCCAGGCCCAATCGGCACGGGCATCGAGCTCGGTGGTAATGCCGTCGCCCCGCGTCACATGAAACAAGCCATCTTGCACCTGAATCACCACACTGGGCAGGCTGTGAATCTGAATCGCTGTCTCTTCGCCCGGCGCCAATTCGACTCGATAGGAACGAAACCAGGCGTCCTCCAGTTGTGGGTTAACTGTGAACCCACTGGGCCGATTGGCCGTGAGATTAGCATTACCCGGTCCGGCATTCACCAGGGCGATAATGCGAAAAAGCCCAGGACCACTATTAGGAACTTTATGAGTATGGGAAACGGAAGCATAGGCAGTGTTGTCATTTACTCCACCATCTCGAGGTCCATCACCTCTGCTAATGGAGGTGAGCAAGATGGCCTGGTCGTGGACATGGGGCAAAGAGACATCGCCGGGATTTATCTGTACGTCCAGTAAGTACAGATCGCCCTCATGATGCACAGTTCGGTGTCGTGGCTCCTGTAACAGGTGCACTACGCGCTCGCCGGCGAATTCATCTTCCTGCGCCAGGCTGGTAAGCGAAAAGGAACCAGTGAAAATCAGCAAGCCCGTGGCTACTGAAAACAGGGAATTGACCAGGCGACGCCCGGATCGTGAAGGAATTATTCTCATTATAGTATCTCCCAAAATTTAACTAGTCAGATTCAGATCAAAACTACTCTTACTACTCATTTTTTGCCAGCCCAAACTCTATTCTCTGACCAGTCTTGAAAAATCATCCCAGGACACGGGTTGTCCATGAATGGGCACAATAGTGTCTACCTCGAGAGCCAGACGCTGCACATGATTGTATAGACTTGAGCTGGCCGGGCCGGCTGTAGTTGGCATAGCCTCCCCCGGCAATGGCGCATCAAACAAATCTGCTTCAATCAGTATTTTTTCCTGGGGCAAGTAGGCAACCAGCATTCCTTCGACGTGCCCGAGTGGGTGTACATAGCTAATTTCCATATTACGACTGCCATCGCTAAGCACATAATTTTCTCTCACGGTCTCATACTGATAACCCTCAGCCAATTCCGTCGGTGGCCACAAGCTGAGCATATCCGCTGCCAACGTCCGCGGTGTATAGTTGAGCACATCGCGGGTATAAAATTCGTAATTCTTCCAGTGGGTAATTATCGTGGCGCCCACGTGCATATAGGTTCGTAATCCACCGATATGATCATGGTGCTGATGGGTATTAACGAGAAAACGAATAGGCTTGTCTGGAATCAATTTAACGATTTCATCAATTACTGCCAGATTGCGCTTCTCATCCAGAGGTGCTTCAACTACCGCAATATAATTTTCAAACTCTACCACCACGCTGTTGTGTGAACCGCCGCCAAATAACCATACCCCCTCTGCCAACTCTTCGACATCAACTCGTAAGGGGAAACTGGCCCGACTTACTGAAGCCGGCACGGCAACCGGGTCAGGACACACATTTGCTACTATATTTCGCTGCTGCCCGCCGTAGGCATTGTGTCCCGCATTGATGCTCTGTGCCTGATAGTTATCATCCCAACCGGTGTGGGAATGCCACACCGTGGGGAAGCGAATACCATCTCCAATATCGATATAGCTGTCGTTGCTAAATTCGTGTTCATAATTGGTATCGCCGAGTACGGGGTCGGGTACCCAGGTATGAATTCGCTGCAATAGATTTTGCTCATTGATAGTAGCGTCAACTCGGTATTTGCCCATTACCGTGATGGAAACGATGGTCATTTTTTCGGGATTGACGGTGGCCCCGTCCCTACCCATTTCACCGAGTTCCCAACGCCAGGTGGCCCTCGGATTCGCGTCTGGAAGCATCGCCGCCTTCAAAAATCCGTGGGGGTTAATCCACATGTCGAGCTGCCAGCGCTCGGCGTCATCTGCCAGCGCAGCAACAGCCTCAGAATTCTCTCCATCTCTATGCCAGGCTAGATTGCCATTGACCATAAACAACTGCCGTAACTCTTTCTGCACAGGAGTTCCGCCCTTCCAGCCCAGGCCGTACTTCCAGCCGGCAGGATTATTACCTGGCTCGCGATCAAAACTCTCCAGCATGGTACCGGCTCCCCAGTTCATTACCCGAGTATAATTTCGCAGGGGCTCACCTCTAGGCCAATCCACTTCGTAGCCATGCAAGCGCTGCTGGCCCACCTTGCCGGTGTACGCATTTCCCGAAATACTGACACAGTTCAGGCGATCGCTTCCGATAGCTGCAGAAGCTGCCCGCAAAATTGGGTATGGATCTATAAATCCTGGCTCCAACTCTTGGGCAGACAGTTCAATGCAAAAAAACGCCAGCAGACCAAGCCAACAAGATCGATATGTCATGATGCCCCCACCGTAATTGAAGAAAGATCCAGAATAGACCAACTCAGGCAGTGTTAATAGGGACGGAGGGAATTAATTCTTAACACCAATTCCCGTCGTCCCTAATAAAATTCCCTCCGTCCCTATTAACCCAAAGGAAGCCGGCTAGTCAGGCCTCAGAATGTGCCATTGATCTTCAATGACACCACTGCGCCTCGACTGCTACAACGGTCTTCGATTTCTTCGATGATGCCAGCAGACAAGCGACCGACAAAGCGGGTGCGCTCACTACACTGCTCGTTGGTGGTGACATCTCGTACATCGAAGCGAAAAGAGGTGCCGTTAAAGGCGATCACTTCCGCGAACACCGACACGCTGGGTTCGCCCAGTCTGTTGACAACATCATCGATGTCATAACGTTTTTGGTTGCCATCGAAGCGATTACTCCAACTGCCGCCGTAGTTCATATTCCACTGTGGTAAATCATGGCGAAAGCTCAGCGACCAACGACCTCGGCTGAAGTTGGCGAAGCGTCTATCTATGCCAGTGAAGGGATCCTTGATCCTGGAGTCGGCGACACTAAAGCGGGAAGACACCAGTAAATTCGGCATATTGATCATCTTCATTCTAATGCTGGCATTGAGTCGCAGCCCGTACTGTACCCCGTCAGCCCTAGTTGGACATAATTGGCCCATTGCTTAAGAGGTACTTTTAGCTCATCGTCAACCCGAGAGGAAAACGATGATGCGAAAGAAAAGAAGTGCCGAGAAGACAGTTCGTGATATACGCCGAGCTACTCGCAAACATTATTCAGCGGAAGAGAAAATCCGTATCTTGAAGGCCTTCGCGGTGAAGACAGTATCGCAGAACTGTGC